>Ga0075425_100007712_pt1 | contig 11388 bp, 10 predicted proteins | sample SoiMethybrSBSTD4_FD_75300 | JGI IMG/M metagenome (GOLD analysis project Ga0075425, IMG submission 75300) | Bulk soil microbial communities from a Populus tree surrounding site in Tennessee, USA - Soil MetaG P. TD hybrid SBSTD4 | ecosystem: Environmental > Terrestrial > Soil > Tree plantation...
AACTGCGAGATGAGCGGCAGCGTGATCGCGACGTCGCGGCCGAGCACGTGGCACATCGGAAGAAAAGCGACGGTACGGTGAGGCTTCTCCCGCAGTGTCGGATATTGCGCAATCACCGTATCGGTGGCCGCGAGATGCGTGCCATGGGTGACCAGCGCGCCTTTTGGGTGGCCAGTCGTGCCGGATGTATAGACGATGAAGGCCGGATCCTCTGGCGACAGCGCGGCGATCCTTTCCTCCAGCCACCCGAGTTGCGGTCTGTCAGCGCCGTCCAACAAGTCGCGCAAGCGACGAAGCTTAGAGTGGGTGTAGCCGAACATGGCTGAATCATCGATGACAACGATGGTCTTCAGATCGGGAAGACGGTCCGCAATGGGCAGAATCTTGTCGACGTATTCCTGATCCTCGGCGATGAAGATTGCAGCGCCACCATCGCGCATTTGGTACTCGACCTCGGTTGGTGATGCCGTGGGGTAAATGCCGTAGGCTATTGCGCCGAGCGACTGGACGGCGAGATCGCAAAGCAACCATTCTTCGCAGACGTCGCCCATGATGGCGGCGCGGTCGCCATGGGCGAGCCCGATACTCTTCAGTGCGTGCGCATAATGCGCTACGTGTCTCGCGTAGTCACACCAGGTTCGCTCGCGATAGATGCCCAGATGCTTGGACCGGAACGCCACTGAATCAGGTGTCGAGCGCGCCCGCTCGCACAGCACATGCAGAGCGGTGGTGCGGCGCAGCCTGTCGCGATCAATCGTGACACCTGCGATCATCGTGCACTCTTTGATCGACTAAATTCTATAGCTCAATCGAATTCTATAGCCCATCAATGAATAAGCAATGGTGCGTTCAGCGCCGGCGACGCGGCGCGGCCGGGCGTTTGCCCATCCCATCGATCACGAGTTGGGCAAATTCGGCGGCAGTACGGTCGATGTCGGTGCTTTCCTTGCGATGCCAGTTGGATGCCGCGTTGCACATGCCCAGAATTGCGAGCGTCGCGAGCCGGGCATCTAGATCGGAACGGAATTCCCGCTGACCGATGCCCTCCTTGATGACGTCCTCGAATATGCGCTCGAGTCCGCGCGACCATCGGCCAATACGACGACGGCTTTCCCTGGGAAGATGCTGGCGCTCATTGAGGAAGACCCGGACAAAGTCGGGCCTGTCGACCAGCGGCGAAAGGTGAGATCTGATCAGTAAAGTCACGCGTTTGGTGGCACTCTCCGGCCGCGCGGCAATGGCTTTTGCGGCGTCAAAAAAGCCTTCAACGCCCTTCACGCAGACGAGTTCAAGCGCCGCCTCTTTGGATGAAAAATAGTAATATAGGCTCGCCTGCTTGATACCGAGGACGTCGGCGATGTCCTGCGTGGTGGCTCCATGGAACCCTCGTTCGGCAAAAACGCGCGCCGCCGCGTCAATGATCTGGGGGGCCCGCCGTCGCTGGCTGGCATTGCGCCGGGTCACGGGTAGGGCAACGATATTCATCAGCGACATCTCGTCCAGAAGGCCGGAATGGGCAAAAGCTCAAATAGGCACGGGTCGCCAAACAGAAGCATTGTCTTGTGCCATGCCGGCAATCTAAATTCCATCTATTGACCTATAGAAAAATCCGGGAGGTCGCATGCCATCCGCTCAAGGCCGTCCACCATTCCGCGCCGATCATGTCGGAAGCTTGCTGCGTCCACAGATCTTGCGCCAGGCATTTCGCCAGCACGCGAGCCAAGAGATCGACGACGCCGAATTCAAAAGATTACAGCACCAATGCATCCGCGACGTCGTGGCGCTGCAGGAGAGCGTGGGGTTACAGGTTGTTACGGACGGAGAATTCCGACGAGGTTCCTATTGGGGGCGTTTTGTCGAGCGAACGGAGGGTTTCAGTATCAAACCGGCATCGTTCAAGTTTCGCAACGATGCCGGCCATGAGGTCGAGTTCACCGCGCCTTACGCGCAGAACAAGATCAGGCGCGCACGAGCGCTGGCGCTCGACGAGTTCGATTTTCTGCGTACGGTCACGAAAGTGACCGGCAAAATAACACTGCCTGCACCCTCGACCATGCATTTCTACCGTTGCAACGATTTCGCAGACCGAACGATTTATCATGACGAAGATAGTTTCTTCAACGATCTCGCGAGGATCTTTCAGGAGGAGATAGCGGAGCTGGCGGAAGCAAGGTGTCGGTATGTGCAGCTCGACGAAGTCGCTGTCGCGCTGTTGTGCGATCCCGCCATCTGCGGCGAGGTCAGACGGTCGGGCAGGAATCCCGATGCGCTCGTCGATTTGTACATCGCAAGCATTAATCAGGCCGTGAGCAAATGTCCGGCTAACGTGACAATCGGTGTGCACATGTGTCGTGGCAATTTCAAAGGCCACTATCTCGGAGCCGGGGGTTATGAGTCAGTGGCGGAGCGGTTCTTCGCGCAAACCAACGTCAATCATTTTCTGCTTGAATACGATACATCTCGCGCCGGCGACTTCGCGCCGTTGCGTTTCGTCCCGAAGACCAAAGGTGTCGTGCTCGGGCTCGTTAGCACGAAGACGCCCTGGCTCGAGAGTCTGGGCGATCTCAAGCGCCGCGCCGAAGATGCGGCCCGCTACATCGATCTCGATCGGTTGGCGATCAGCCCTCAGTGCGGATTTGCCAGCACCGTCGCTGGCAATCCGATCACTGAAGCGGACGAACGAGCCAAACTAGCGCGCGTCGTCGAGGCCGCCAGAACCATCTGGCAATAGACATGGTACGACGGTCGTCGATTATCCCCTTGCCATCCCACCATGCGGATTGACGAAGATATAGCCGCGCACGTCGCGCACGTGCATCCGCGATAGTCCGCCGCCGGAGTTGTAATCACGGATCAGCCATTGGCCGTTGCCGGCGGCCGACTCTATGTACATGACATGGCCGCTTCTCACGGCGGCAAGTCCGGTTCGTGGACCCGCCTCGCGCGGAAGCAAGCGCGCCCAATTGGAAGCGAGGTTCAGTCGTACATCTGACAAGCCGAGATACATACGCAGTCCGCAACCGCAATAGCGATTAGGGCAGCCGGCCGGGCGCGAACCGATAATGGTGCCGGTTTCTGCCATCGCGAACGTCCTGTTTCCGACTGGGTCAAATGCCGGCGTTGCTGAAGTCCGGTAGTTTGCACTTGCGCCGCACATGCTCCGCCCATCATTCGTGAATGTGCAGGCATCGGCTCCGCGATTGGAAAGATACTGATTGTGATGGTGGCCGCGACGTGAGTGATAAGCGTCAGCAGGTGACGATACGAAGGCTGTTAGAAGCAACGTAATGAGCATTCCCATGATACCCGTACGATTCATGTTCCCTCTTTGCGGTGATGTGAAAGATGGCGGGGGAGCAGCGGACATTTGATGAAGATGTCCACAGAGCGCAGGTCGCAAAATAACCTCCTGAAACGCCCTGCGCTAAACGGTGCAGGGCGCAGAAGGTTCCTGTCACTCCGCCACATCGCGCATCCGGCGGACCGCAATCAATATATTCCAAGGAAAATAAAGGCTTATTCCTTGACGGCCCCGGTCATTGCCGAGACGTAGTGCTCGACGAAAAACGCGTAGAGGATCACGAGCGGCAGGGATCCTGCGAGCGCGCCGGCCATGAGCGAACCCCAGCGGTAGATGTCACCATCGACGAATTCATTGACGATGGCAACCGGCACCGTCTTTTGGGACGTCGTGGAGAGAAATGTCAGCGCGTAAATGAATTCATTCCAGCACAGCGTGAAGCAGAAGATGAAAGCCGAGATCAGGCCCGGCACTGCGAGGGGCAGTACAATCTTGGTCAGGATCTGCCAGCGGCTCGCGCCATCGATCAGTGCGCATTCCTCGAGTTCAAATGGAATGGTTTTGAAATAGCCCATCAGCAGCCAGGTCGAGAACGGGATCAGTATGGTCGGGTAGGTCAAAATCAGTGCAAACGGGCTGTCGAACAGGCCATATTGGAACACGACCGTCGAGAGCGGAATGAACAGGATCGACGGCGGGACCAGATAGGCCAGGAAAATGGCGCCGCCCACCCAAGCCGCGCCGCGATATCGCAGCCGTACGATCGCATATGCAGCGAGCACGCTTGCGATGATGGACAGCACCGTCGCTCCGACGGCCACAAACATCGTATTCCATAGCCACCGCGGATAGTTCGTCTGGAACAGCAGATTGTAAAAATGCTTCAGTGTCGGCGCCGTCGTCCAGAACGGGCTCACTCGCTCCATGTCGAGCAGCTGGTTGTCGGGTTTGATAGAGGTTAGCGCCATCCAATAAAACGGGAACAGCAGTATCAAAAGAATGATCGAGAGCGGGAGATAGAGCGACACGAGGCGACGGGGCAGCGTTTGGAGATAACTCATGCCCTCGCTGTGGTCCGCCGTAGCGTTAAGCACAGCGCGCGGGTCAGATGCTTTGCCGGCGAGGGCGTCAGTCATTGCTCTCGCCCTGTTGCCACTTCCTGCGTTGCAGGCCGAACCATGAGATGAGAATAGCCGCCAGCAGAAACGGGATCATTGCGGTCGAGATCGCTGCTCCCTCGCCGAGTTGTCCGGCGATGATCGCGCGCTGATAGGAAAGTGTTGCCATCAAGTGCGTGGCATTGACCGGCCCACCGCGTGTGAGCACCCAGATCAACTGAAAATCAGTGAAGGTAAACAATACCGAAAACGTCATCACAACTGCGATGATCGGAGTTAGCAACGGATATGTAATGTAGCGAAATCGCTGCCAGGCGCTGGCGCCGTCAATGGTCGCAGCTTCATAGAGCGATGGCGACACCGTCTGCAGGCCAGCGAGTAGCGTGATCGCGACGAATGGTACGCCGCGCCAGATATTGGCGAAGATGACCGACCAGCGCGCGTTCCAGGTATCGCCGAGAAAATCAATATTTGAAGCAATCAAGCCGAGGTGACGCAGCGTCCAGGAAACGATTGAGAACTGGCTGTCGTAGATCCACCAGAACGCGATTGCCGATAGCACCGTCGGTACGATGAACGGAATCAGCACGACGGCGCGCAGGATCGCCTTGAACGGCAGGTTTTCATTGAGCAGCAGCGCGAGATAAAGGCCGACGGCGAATTTAATGGCGCTGGCAACGATCGTGTAGAGTAGCGTGTTGAACACTGACAGCCAAAATACGCTGTCGTCCCACAGCCATTCATAGTTCTCAGTGCCAATGAACACACCGCTACGGCCGATTTTGGTGTCTGTGAAGGATAGCCAGACACCGAGGCCGAGTGGATAAGCGAGAAACAGGATCAGGAACGCCGCTGCCGGCAACATGAACCAGGCGCCGAGCCAATTGTGGTTGGCTTTGAGCCGGTTCCAGGCAGTGGATGCACCGACCACCTGCTTGGGTCCCACCCTACCGTAAGCGATCTCAGCCATTCCGTTTATCCGTCGCCGTTTCGAAGCTGCGAAAGTTGAAAATGCGGCGGGCGGCTGCTAAACGCCCGCCGTCCTTCGTCATCGATAGATCCGCCGCAATTGACGATCGGCGATCTTGATCGCGCCCTTGGCGTCTTCGCGGCCGGTGCAAGCGGCCGCGAACATGTCGAGCACGACGAAGTCAGCAATCGCGCTTGCCGCCTTCTCGCCGACCGAACCGAGACCGCCCACCGTCAGCGTGCGCTTGGCGACGTCGCGGAATGGTGTTGCTTTCGGGTCCGCGGTCCACACTGGATTGGCTTCGTAGGCGTTGAGGCACTGGGTGAGATAGCCCTTCGATGCCGTCAGCCATTTGTTGAACTGATCGGCTTCGAGCATGTAGGCCATCAGCGCTTTACTGGCCTGCGGATACTTGGTGTAGGTCATCGCCATCAGCGGGAACAGCACCTGGAATTCGGTCGGCTTGCCGATGGGGCCGACTGGCCAAAGGGCATGGTTCATGTCTTCGGCGATTTGTTTTTTCGTCGGGTCGTTCTGCGCGGCCACGTAAATGGAGATACCGTTATTGGTCCAGTGGATTTCGCCACCGAGGAAGGCCTTGTTATTGAAGGCGTCGTTCCAGGAAGCGGTGCCAGGAACGTAGTTTTCGTACATCGCCTTGGCGAAATTGAGTGCCTTCTCGGTTTCCGGCGAACTGATGATCACTTTGTCATTCTTGTCCACCACGTTGCCGCCAAACGCCCACAGGCACCAATGGACCCACGTATTACCGTCACCAGAGGCATGGCCGAGCGCCATGCCGCCCGGCGTGCCTTGTGCTTTCATTGCCTTGGCATAGGCGAGGAATTCGTCGGTCGTGGTCGGAAATTTAGAGAAGCCCGCTTTCTTCGACGCTTCCAAACGGTAATTGAGCAGATTGCCGTTGTAGCAAACGGGAATCGCGATCCACTTGTTGCCGGTGCCTTTGCCGTACGTCACTGCCGTCGGCACCCAGCCGCCATACTTCTTGCCGAGATAATCCGCGACATCGGTGACGTCGAGGCATTTCTCCGGAAACAAATGCGGCAGCGAATAAAGGCCCCAGAACAAGTCAGGGCCGGCGCCGGTATTGGCGGCGACGGAAGCTTTCGGCTGCACATCTTCGAAGGACTCGCGCGCGATCGTGATCTTGACGCCGGTCGCCTTGGTGAAGGAATCCATTATAGCGACGAAGGCATCGTCTTCCGACTGCACAAAATATTTCCAGCGCAGGATCGAAAGTTGCGCGTTCTTTTCTGGTTTCCAGGGTGCGCTCTGTGCCCAGGCCTTCGCCCAGTCGAGCAGCGCGGGTCCGGTCAACGCACCGGCAACCGCGGCCGCAGTGCCACCTTTTATTAGTGTGCGGCGCGTAAAATAGCTCATGATCATTCCTCCCTTTGCGTTCTTAGTTGGTGAGACGCTTTCCCGTCGTCTCGTCAAAAAGATGGATTAGCCGCGGGTCCGGCTTGAGCCGGATCTTGTCACCCGGCTTGAATTGATGTCTCTCGCGGAACACCGCAATGATTTCATCGTTCCCGAGCTTGGCCACAACCTGAAGCTCTGAACCGGTCGGCTCGACCACCTGAACCACGGCGTCGACGCCATCGTCCGACAAGGAAAAATGCTCGGGCCGCACGCCATAAACAGCGGGCCGGCCGTCGCTGCCGGCAGGCGCACCGTTGAGTGAAAATTTCACACCGGTCGGTGCTTCAAAGACCGCTGCACCGTTCAGGTTGATGCGGCCCTTGACCATGTTCATCGCGGGCGAGCCGATGAAACCGGCGACAAACAGATTATCGGGACGATCGTAGAGATCGAGCGGCGCGCCGATCTGCTCGACACGCCCGTCATGCATCACGACAATCTTGTCGGCCATAGTCATTGCTTCGATCTGGTCATGCGTTACGTAGACGGTGGTCGTCTGCAATCGCTGATGCAGCTCCTTGATTTCCGTGCGCATCTGAACGCGCAATTTGGCATCGAGATTGGACAAGGGTTCGTCGAACAGGAACACTTGCGGATCGCGCACGATGGCGCGACCCATGGCGACACGCTGGCGCTGGCCCCCGGAAAGTTGCCGCGGAAAGCGTTCGAGCAATTGCGACAGGCCAAGGATCGCTGCGGCACGGTTGACGCGCTCGTCGATCTCGCTTTTCGGCGCGCCACGCAGTTTCATGGAGAAGGCCATGTTGGCGGCGACCGTCATGTGCGGATAGAGCGCGTAATTCTGGAAGACCATGGCCACGTCGCGCTCTTTCGGTGGCAAGTTGTTGACCACGCGCTCGCCGATGCGGATTTCGCCATTGGTGATGTTTTCCAGCCCCGCGATCATTCGCAGCAGCGTGGATTTGCCGCAACCGGAAGGCCCGACCAGCACCACGAATTCGCCGTCGCGGATCGAGATGTCGACGCCATGGATGACGGCTGTTGCGCCGAAGGCCTTTCGTACGTCGCGGATTGCGACCGAAGCCATTCATTCCTCCCTGGCTACTGCGGTTTTCCGCACTTTTCTCTTTGTTTTCGGCGTTGTTTGCGCAGGCCTGCCGATCTGGAACGCCCGCGCATGGCAAATCATCGGGCTTTCGCCCTTCGAAAAGCAAGCCCGACTTGAGGTTGATGGATGGCCATTAGAGCGCCAGGCCGCCATCCACGAGGTGCGGTTGGCCGGTGATATAGCTCGATTCATCCGACGCCAGGAAAACCGCCAGCGCAGCTACTTCCTCGGGGGTGCCCAACCGCGCCATCGGCTGGCGGGCGATGAAGTTCTCCCTGACCTGTTTGAGCGGCTTTCCCGTCGTATGAGACACCGCTTTGACGCGTTCTTCGAACGATGGCGACACGACGGTGCCCGGACAGATCGCGTTGCAACGGATGCCTTTGGTGATGAAGTCGGCCGCGACCGCTTTCGTCAATCCGATGACGGCGGCTTTCGTCGTACCATAGGCGTAGCGGTTGGGCAGACCTTTGATAGAGGAGACCCCAGATGACATATTGATGATGGAACCACCACCTTTTTTCAGCATTGCCGGCAGGAATGCCTTGATGGTGCGGTGCATGGATTTGACGTTGAGGTCGAAGGAAAAATCCCAGTCCTTCTCCGAGCATTCGAGCGCTGTGCCCTGGTGCACGTAGCCCGCGACATTGACGAGAATATCGGGCGCGCCGAACTCCTTGATGATGGCCTTTGCAAATGCATCGACATTTTTTGTGGAAAGCACATCGAGCTTGGCGGACTTGGCCGTTTTCAGACCTTTGAGTTTATCAGCGGCAACATCAGTCGCGATGACCTTGGCCCCTTCGGCAACGAACGCTTCTGCGATAGCACGGCCGATGCCTTGGCCAGCGGCAGTAACGAGCGCCAATTTCCCTTTCAGTCTGTCACTCACGGTTTGCCTTCCTCAATGGTTGTCGCGCGGGACGCTTTTCTGTGCGACACGCTGATATTTGACCGCCGGTTTAAGCACCATTCCTTGGGCCAGTTGGTCGACGATGCCGCGCTGGATGTCCTGCCACGGGGTCTGACTTGCAGGGTAGTGATATCCGCCATTCTTGAGCAAAGCGGCCTTGCGTCGCGATAGCTCCGCCTTTGAGATCAGAATGTCCGCGACGCCTTTGCGCAGATCGATGCGCACGCGATCGCCGGTCTTGAGCAAAGCGAGCCCGCCGTTTGCCGCCGCCTCGGGCGATGCGTTGAGAATCGAAGGTGAGCCCGACGTGCCGGACTGCCGGCCGTCGCCGATGCAGGGAAGGGACGTAATGCCCCTTTTGATGAGTGCCGCTGGCGGCTGCATGTTCACGACTTCGGCCGATCCGGGATAACCGACAGGGCCTGCGCCGCGCATAAACAGCAATGTGTTCTCGTCGATCTTCAGCGACGGATCGTCGATGCGATGGTGATAATCCTCTGGACCTTCGAACACAACAGCGCGGCCCTCGAACGCGTTCTTGTCTTTGGGATTCGATAGATAACGCTCGCGGAATTCATCCGAGATAACGCTGGTTTTCATGATCGCCGAATCAAACAGGTTTCCTTTGAGGACCTTGAAGCCCGCGTGCTCTTTCATTGGCGCATTGTAAGGTTTGATGATGTCGGAATCGCTGCTGCGCGCGCCGCGGACATTTTGACCTATCGTCCTGCCGTTGACCGTCAGCGCGTCGGCATGGATGCGTTTGGCCTTCATGAGCTCATTCATGACTGCGGGAAGTCCGCCCGCGTGGTAATATTCCTCACCGAGATATTTTCCGGCAGGCTGCATGTTCACCAGCAGCGGAACGTCGTAGCCGATCTTTTCCCAATCCTCGACCGAAAGCTTTACGCCGACATGGCGCGCAATGGCATTGATGTGGATCGGCGCGTTGGTCGAGCCACCGATGGCGGAGTTGGCGACAATGGCGTTCTCAAATGCCTTACGCGTAAGAATATCGGATGGCTTCAGATCTTCTTCGACAATTTCCACTGCGCGCACGCCGGTCTCGTAGGCGATCTGTCCGCGTTCGCGATAAGGCGCAGGGATCGCCGCACATCCGGGCAACGACATGCCAAGCGCTTCGGCCAGCGCATTCATGGTCGATGCGGTGCCCATGGTGTTGCAATGGCCGATCGACGGAGCTGAAGCAGCCGCGATCTCCATGAATTCGCGGCTGTCGATTCGCCCGGCAGCGAGATCCTCTCGCGCTTTCCAGACCACCGTTCCCGACCCGGCGCGTTCGCCTTTCCACCAACCGTTCAACATCGGCCCGCCGGACAGAACGATTGCTGGGGTGTTCACGGTTGCCGCCGCCATCAGGCAGGCAGGCGTAGTTTTGTCGCAGCCCGTCATCAGCACCACGCCATCCAGCGGATAGCCGTAGAGAACTTCCACGAGTGACAAATAGGCGAGGTTGCGATCAACCGCGGCCGTGGGCCGTTTTCCTGTTTCCTGAATCGGGTGGCAGGGGAACTCGAATGCTATTCCGCCGGCCGCCCGAATACCCTCGCGCACGCGCTTGGCGAGTTCAAGGTGATGGCGATTGCATGGGGACAGGTCCGAGCCAGTCTGCGCAATACCGATGATTGGTTTACCGGAACGCAACTCCGCCGACGTAAGCCCGAAATTCAGGTAGCGCTCCAGATAGAGCGCCGTCATTCCGGGGTTTTCAGGATTGTCGAACCACAGCTGTGACCGCAACCGACGAGAAGATTTATGCGCTTTCGCCATGACCTGTCCAACATTGCACTTCAGATGCCCTAGATGATCGCAATGTATCGCAGACCGCAAGAACGCAAACCGGCCATAGCTCATCGGGCCACGTCAGGTCCGCTATAGCAGGGAAGAAGTAGCGCTCAGCGTCCGTCGGGTGTGCGCACGCCGGCCCAGTTATCGCGCCCCTGCTGGTAGTGCACGTTGGCATCATAGACTGGCACCCGCAGGCGATGGGGGCACGCTGTCGTTGCCGTTCGGTATGACCAGCGCTGGGTGATCCTGGACGATCGTACGATGGCCATCCTCGACGCCGAGGATGTACGTGACTACCGGCCGTTGTTTGCGCTCGACCAGCACGGTACCCAGACGATCGCCACCGCGTCGATCGATCTGATCACAAATCGATAATCTGGCCCTCTCTGGCAACGATAGTTCCGGCGCGTACGTCGGCTGCTTCGGCTGCCAGTTTGTCCATGAAGTCGTCATCGTGCGACGGGTCATGATGAAACAGACACAGGTGTTTGACCTCAGCTTCGTTTGCTAGTCGAACACCGCGCATCCATGTCGAGTGGCCCCAGCCCGCCTTGGACACGATTTCACTTTCAGTGAACATTGAATCATACAGTGCAAGATCGGCGTGGCGAGCAAGCTCGACCATCTCGGAATCTCGCTTGCCTGGGAATCCTTCGGTGTCACAGAGAAGGGCGAAGGCGCGGCCGTCATATTCGAGACGATAGCCATTGGTGCCGTCAGGATGGTCGAGCAATGCGGTCCGCAACGTGATGTCATCATGAGGTC
>Ga0075425_100007715_pt1 | contig 11387 bp, 12 predicted proteins | sample SoiMethybrSBSTD4_FD_75300 | JGI IMG/M metagenome (GOLD analysis project Ga0075425, IMG submission 75300) | Bulk soil microbial communities from a Populus tree surrounding site in Tennessee, USA - Soil MetaG P. TD hybrid SBSTD4 | ecosystem: Environmental > Terrestrial > Soil > Tree plantation...
TACTAGCCCCGGGCAGTGGGAAAAGTTCGCGCTGCACCCGATTGCGGCGCTGACGCCTTGTGGGAGCATGTCATGCGTAACGTAGCGCTCGCCGCTGTCCTGCTTGTCGTGATCTTGCCCGCTCAAGCCGCTGTCACGCCCGAGATCGACCCGAGGGCCTCGCTCAGCGTGGTCCAGCAGTGGATCTATAACTATCGGGCCAAACCCGACTATGCCCACGTGCCCGCGGCGGTTCGCGTGCTGTTCCACTCACAGACCTTTAAGGAGCCTGAGAACGCAGGCATCTATTTGGGCTTTATCGCGGGCGCAATCGGTTCGAATCCGGCCAAGGCAGAGCAGCTCATCAACAGCTTCTTCCCGGTACCGCCGGAGGACGAATGGGTACTCGTGCGGGCGATCGCTTATTCCGGGCTACCGGACTGGCGCAACTTGTTGCGCAGAGTCGAGCCCAGGATGCCGGCACGTAAGGTGATGATCGATGCCTATCTTGCCGGGACGCTTCCGATCCTGAGCGAGATTCCCCTGGAAGAAAAAAAGCCAGGCATGCTGGACAAGTTGCGTGGCGTATTCAGCAGGAATCCCTTTTCCAAGGATGAGCATAAGCTGAACACTGCGCTCACTTACGCCGGCAATCAGGATCTCTTGGACACGCTCTGGGGATACTATTTTGCCACCGGGTCGCATATGCCGATCCTACGGATCATGCAGATGCTGCCTTGGTCGAAGAGCCGCGACACCGTTGACAAGCTGACCGTCGGCAGCATGGCGCGCTACACGCTTGCAAGCTATGCGGTGCGCGACACCGAATTGCGCGAGTTTCTCCGCAGTGAGCTTCCGGGACAGCCTGCCGCGATCAAAGGGCCGCTCACCGAGGTGATCGAAGCCGCAGACACGGTGCAACTTGGTGCTGTCCGCAAGGACGCGCTCGCGGCCGTTGAGGAACTCAAGACCAAGGGATCGGATGCGCGGCGCAACCTCGATTTCTGGGGCCAGGTCGGGGTCGGCGCCGTGGCAATTGGCTGCGTCTCGGCGGCAGCGCTGGGACAGGTTGCGGTCGGCATTCCCTGCGTCATCGGGGGATCGGCGGGGCAGGGGCTGTTGTCGTTTTGGGAAAAGCAGCAATAGCTGAGGCGCGCGAGTTTCCAGAAGGACAACCTGTTACGCGCGCGTGCCAGAAAATTGCGTTATGCGTTCCCTAAACTCCAGAGCATTCGTCGGGCTGGCGGTCATGGTCGTGACCATGGCGCTCCTGCTGTTCGGCGCAGCAGGGACCTTCCGCTACTGGCAGGCCTGGGTCTTTTTGGCGAACTACATTGCGTTGTCGCTGGCGATTACTCTGTATCTGATGAAAAACGATCCGGCGCTACTCGAGAGGCGGATGCGTGGAGGTCCGCTCGCAGAGCGGCAGCCGGCGCAGCGGATCATCATGTGGCTCGTGTCGTTTGGATTTGTCAGTATGATCGCGCTTCCCGCGCTCGATCACCGCTTCGGCTGGTCTCACATGTCACCGGGCGCAGCGCTTGCCGGCAACGGCCTTGTTCTGTTGGGCTGGCTCGGCATCTTCCTTGTTTTCAGGGAGAACAGCTTTGCATCTGCAACAATCGAAGCCGCCGCGGATCATCGTGTGATCTCAACCGGACCCTACGCCTGGGTACGGCACCCCATGTATTCAGCAGCGCTCATTTTGCTCGCCGGCATACCCATCGCATTGGGGTCGTGGTGGGCTCTGCTGGACGTCGTTGCGATCGTGCCCGCACTGGTCTGGCGGCTTCTCGACGAAGAGAAGTTCCTCGCCAGAACGTTGCCCGGCTACATCGAATATCAACGCAGGGTGCGTTACCGGCTGTCGCCGCTGATCTGGTAGCAAGTGAAGGCGACGGTCTCAATTATTGCTATGCCGCGCGCCCTGCGCTGTTGCGCCCGAGGGTTCCGGCGCGCCGGCGGCACGCAGCATGGCAGGGGGCGATCGCGTTGTCGGCGAAAGATCGGAAGCCGAACCGCCCCAGGCAGCCTCGCCGATCGGCGCCAAACCTCGGCCCTTTCGTTGGCCGACCGCCATCGAATAATGGCGACTGCGCAGTTTTTCGGCCGAGAACGCCCCACCTAACCGCAGCAGCCGTTTCTTGGTGTTCTCTGCATCTGCGGCGGCTTTGCGCCAGTCAAATCCCCTGCTTTGGCCGGTTCTCACCTTAGTTTGGCTTGCTGTAACAGTTGTTTCTTGGCATACTTTCAACCTCGTCGGGTTCTGCCCGGTCAATTTCCAGGCGTGCCATACGCAGTATCAGGGTAGCCGTCGTCAGGCCGAGACGCTCCGCTTCTATCGCCGCCGTGTCGACCTTTCGAGCCAGACCTTCACGTTTGCTGAAAAATGTCATTAGCGTTCCCTAAGGTGCGAGATGAAGAATCCCACATTTATTACGGAGCTGCATAGAAAACTCGGAGCCCCATCGAGCGAAACTGTCGAAAGCCTCCGGCTGTTGAAGGCCTTTCTCCAGTTAGAACCGAAACAACGCTTCGAAGTCATCGAATTCGTCGAACGTCTCGCGTCCGAGCCCTCGCCGACTTCCAGCCGTCCGCTGTCCTGAGGACAACAGTTCAATTCCCGATCGTGTCCGGCGGACGCGTTGCAATTGCATAGATCGCGCCACCCTCCAACGCCTCCGATTGGTGAAGTGTACCAGCGGGCAACAAGATCGTGTCGCCGGCACCGCAGATGCGCTCACCGCCCTCCCACATGAACTTCAGTGTTCCACTGATGATAACGAGGATTTCATCGACCGGATGCGTGTGGAAGTGATGCACCTTGCCGGCGGCATCGCGCTGTAGTTCCACGCAGCCTTGCGGTGGCAGCAATTCGAGAATGGCGGGGTCGATTGTGAATTCAGTCTTGGTTCCCGTGATGATTCGGGTCATGCGGCTTGCTCCGTGGCTTCGATTTGCGACGTCCTGTTCTGCGCCAATTTGGCAAAGGGGCATCCCGTGACGTGCTGATTGTCGTCATGCAAAAAGTATTGCTGGTGTTCGCGCCCATCAGGATCGCCGTAGCGTCCGAGCAGAGGAGAGGGGCTCGTAGAGTCATACGGAATAAGGCGCCTGCGCACTTCTGCGAACGCCGCGGTTGCGGCCTTGTCAGTGCCGAGAATCTTCTCGAATACCCATCGCGGCTGAAAAGTCAGCATAAACGTGCTTGAACGGCGACTCTGTCGCGCCACATGGGCCGGGGTGCTGCACACCACAAAGATCGGTTCGCCCGCGAACGAAAACTCCCACATCGGATGATCGATCTGTTCGGGAATACCCTGAGGCCACGGGCTCTTGTCGATTTGGGCCAACCGGTCGAGTAGAAACCAGAATTTTCGATAGTATGCGTCGATCGTCTGCACCGGACGCGGTCGGGTAAAGACGACGAGGGACGTGTTCGGCCCAAAGCTACGGCATTCGCCGACATAGCGGGCGAGGTGCTCGCTGAGAACTTCAACCTCGAGCGGATCGAGGAACAGATAGCGCAGTTGATCCTGGCGATGCCCAGCGACGCCGAACACGCAAGGGAATGGCCGCGCGTCGTTGCTCATTTGAGCCTCGAAGTCCGAAAATATTGCGCTTTGCCAGCTGCCGATCCCGAACTTCGCGTCAACCTCGGCCCTTCTCAAGTATGAATTTAACATGCTCTCCCTCGTTCAATGACACTGGCCCCGCAATCAGTTTGCTTCTCATCAACAGCGGCCCGGCTATGCCAGGCAGCGACATCGCAAGCAGAATCCCGATCAGAGCGCCGTAGCCGGCATCGCTGACCGAGGCCGGATCGTGTTGCGCGCCGCTCGCCGCCATTTGACTTGCCGCGACCATCGCCAAGCCAATGACGGGTTGCGCGAGGCCAGCAAAAATACCAGCGGCCGTGGTGTTGAGGGATGCGCCGACCCCGATCAGGTCGGAGGTGTAGAGGCGTTTCGTGCATTTCAGGACCAGTGGCACAGTCCCGCCGGCGACCAGTCCCAGTACGGCAAACACAGTCGCGACATAGAAAAAGCCGAGGGCATGCGCCAAAGGCGGCATCAACATCGCGATCAGGAGCATCCGCAACACGCAAATGCGAATAAGTGCGGTATCTAGTATCGACGCCGCACGGTCGGCCGCGTGACCCAGGAAGATCGAGCCAGCCGCATTGCCGACCATGAAAGCGAGTACGGGGCCACCGGCGACTGTCGGCGAAATGTGGAAAAAATGCGCGACCATCGGGATGCCCCAGACGCCCGACAAGGTTGTCACGACGGCGAAGTGGGAGGCAAAGCTCATCGCGCACCCCCAGTTCGCGATTTCTGAAAGCGCCCGCCATGCAGCGATAAGCACACTTTTCAAGGTCTTGTTGACGTGCGCGGCCGGCTTCGGCTTGAGCGCCACAGCGGCAAATGCAAGGTTTGCAGCGCCGACGCAAGCAATGACAATGAAGCAGGTACGCCAGCCGAATCCGGTCACGGCCGCGGCGAGCGGCGCGGTGGCCAAGGCACCGCCGACATAGCCCGATACCTGCGAAATGCCCGACATGACTCCGAACCGCTCGTCGGAGAAGCTCTGCGCCACGAGCTTCAATAGCGCGGTGAAGACCAATGCATCGCCGCAAGCGACGATCAGCCGCGCGATGAAGACATCGAGCAGATTTGGTGCCAGCGCAAAGCCTGCGCTCCCAAGAGAGGACGCCGCCATCGAAAGCAGCACCACGCGCTTGACACCGTAGCGGTCGACCAGAAGGCCAGCCGGAAGCTGCATCAACGTGTAGCCCCAGAAATAACTGGAGGCGAGCATTGCGACTCCCGCGGCGTCGGTCCCGAAATCGGCCATGAAGCTCAGGCTGACGGATTGTGGCGAGACCCGCTGCAAGAATGCGATTGCATAGGCGATCGCGACCGTCGCCCAGGCGACATAGGCGCGATCGGCAAAGCGGACGCTGGGAAAGAAGGCGGCCGGTTGTTCGGATATCGACATCACACCCTCGCATAACCCACTGAGAACAGCGCGTCGGCCGAATTGGGAATGATCCGCGAAATCGCCGCATCAACGAGCGACGCCGTGCCGTAATAGGCCTGCCTATGATGCTCTATATGATCATAGGCACCGCGCATGATCATGTCGGGCAGTTCGAGCGGCTTGCCAGGATAAAGCGATGCGCACATTTCGACGCAGGCGGCCTGTAACGCCGCGTCCTGGATGTCGCCGAGCAGGGAAGGCGCTACCTTCTCACAAATCTTGGCGTTCGCTGCCCATACGATTGGATTGCGCGTCCGCCACCCATAGAGGACGCCGGCCCCGGCAGTATCGGTCGTTCCTAAGCGTTTCAGTATTTCGTTCGTGAAGAAGCCGTACAGACCCCGGCCCTGGTGCGCAGGGAGCACTTCAGTGCCGCTGCGATAGATCGCGCGACAGCCCGCAACTTCGAGGATGCGGTAAACCGAAAACGCGATCAGCTCGGCTTCCCCGTAGACAAGAATGAGGCCGTATTTGCTATCAAACGGGGAGGAAGCGGCTGTCCAGTGCGGCTCGGATGCTTTCCAGTTGATCGCGATGATGCCGTTCATCGCGTCCATCACAGCGTGCCGCTCGGCGACACCGATCTGCGAGGCATTTGGAAAGCTGTAAACGGCGTAGTCGGGCCACGGCGAGCGGATGGTTGGATATTCGCTGCCCAGACAACGCCACATGTCCGAACTCCAGCTGTCGATTGGAAACTGTACAGGCTGGCCGTAAATGGCTTAAAGGACAATATGCCCTCGAATTCTGCCAAATCCCGCCGGGGTCTGCGCGAAAAGCCCGCAGCAAGGCGGGTTGCGATTCTCGCGTTTCCCGGGGTAACCCTGCTCGATATCGCCGGACCAGCCCAGGTGTTTGCCGAATTGCAGCAGATCGAACTGCCGGCTCCGGACTACGTGCTGTCCTACCTCTCGACATTGGGCGGGCTCGTGCCGACCGACGTCGGCATGATGATTGATACCGCACCGATCGCCGGCATCCGTCCCCAGCAGATCGACACGCTCGTCATCCCAGGCGGCCCGGGAATATGGGCGTTGCGGCAGGATGCCAGTTTAATGAAATGGATCACGCGGACGTTGCCAAAGGCTCGCCGGGTCGCATCGGTTTGCCTCGGCGCGTTCGTGTTGGCCTGGACCGGCGCACTGGACGGAAAGCGCACCGCGACGCATTGGCGCTATTGCCCGAGACTGCAAGATGGATTTCCCAAAATTCGGGTCGAGCCGAATGCGATATTCGTACAGGATGGCCGGGTCTGGTCGTCCGCCGGCGTCAGCGCCGGCATCGACCTCGCGCTCGCAATGATCGAGGAGGATTTCGGTCACACGATCGCGCTCGATGTAGCGCGGCGGCTGGTGGTATTTTTGAAGCGACCCGGCGGCCAAAGCCAGTTCTCGACGGTGCTCGCCGCGCAAGCGTCTGACGTCGAGGGGCGCTTCAGCGCCCTCCACGCCTGGATCATCGAAAACATCGCAAGCGACCTCAGGGTGGAGACCCTCGCTGAACGAGCTGGCATGACGCCGCGCACATTCGCCCGCACCTATGTTAGCCGGACGGGCATGACGCCGGCGAGCGGCGTGGAGGCGTTACGGGTGGAAACCGCGCGTCTCCTGCTCGAGAGCCGGCAGATCGGTGGCGTCGTCGAGGTGGCGAGGCGGGCAGGTTTCGGTGACGACGAGCGGATGCGGCGCGCGTTCCTGCGGCACCTCGGCGTGTCACCCTCCGAGTACCGAAGGCGCTTTTCAGCATTATGACGGATCGCAGAGACGCCGTCGGGTAAATATGCTAGCTGGTCTGTTACAAAGCGGAGGAGACGAGTATGGCTGAACCGAAATTGGAAGTCCCTGCCGAACTGCGCGAGTTGGCTGAGAAGACCATCGATCAGGCGGAAAAGGCGTTTGGGCTGTTTTTCGATGCCGCTGGCAAGTCAGTGTCCTCAATTCCCGGCCCTGGAACTGAAATCTCCAAGCAGGCGCTGACCTTCACCGAGCAAAACATGAAGGCAGCGTTCGAGCATGCGCGGCGGCTTGTTCACGCAACCGATCTCCAGGAAGCGATGCGGATTCAATCCGAGTTCTTGAGAAGCCAGTTCACCAACGCCGGCGAGCATATGAGACATATCACCGGCCAAGTCATGTCGGCTGGAAGGGATGCTTCGAAGAGAAACTCCTAACCACCTGACTGCCCACAAAATAGTCTTGCGCGAAATTGCATCGCGGACTTCAATGGGAGCGCAGGTCCATGAGGGGCCACCGGGTGACATCACCCGCCGCCCGTCATCCTTTCTGCGCATCCCTGTCGGCTAACCCCCGGCAGGGATTTGCATTTGTGAGTCTCCTTACCTTTACTTGCGAAGCGAGCCGGCATCGGTCGCCACATCGGCCGTACCATTTTCGGATGCGGTCAAGCAGTCGATCGGGGCGCGTGCATCAGTAGTCGCCCGGGTTGGCGATCATCGGCTGAATACTATCGGCGGGCGCCAGATCGCTGGAGGCGGTATCGCTGAGGAATTGATCGAGCGTCGCCCGGATCTTGTCCTTGACCGCGGCAGGGCCGCGGTCGCTCAAGTCGGTGTGCATCGCGCCGGTGTTGACGATGTCAATACCTGCAGCCTTGGCCTGCTTGGGCGTGGGCAGCACGCCCGGATCCGTCTTGAAATTTGGATCTTTGGAGCGGAAGGAGAGGATTTTCAACTTGTCGTTCCGGACAAACGGCACGCGCAGATTGTCCAGGGTAATCACCTTGGAAATCAGTTCCGGGTGCTGCATGGCGACATACATTGAGACGTCGCCGCCGTTAGAATGTCCGACCAAGGTCAAGTGGTCATAGTCGGCATTGGGCTGCAGTTTTTGCAGTTCGCCGAGCACAAACAGGATGTTGGCTTCGCAGCGGATGTAGACCCCACGCCGCCCGACATAGAGTTGGCCGGCCTTGGTCATCAGAGGGGGGTCGCTTGGCAAGTCCTGCTGGATGCTCGCAACAAGATAACCGCGTGCTGCGAGAACATTGGCCAGAAACGAGTACTCGGTGTTCCTGACAGTGTTGCCGTTGCTTATGATGGCGATCGGCAGCTTCCAAAAACCCATATCCGCCTTCATCTCGTAATCGCGGCGGACGGCGAGATCGACCGAGATCGGCCGCTGGCGTGCGGTATCAAACAGGTCAAGCGTCTCATGCCGAATGGCCCATTCACTGATCGCGATGTATTCGGCGGCGGCGATCGCGCACAGGCAGACAAAAATAACGATCGCTCTTCTCATCGTGCAGCCTCAGGGCGTCGCGAGCTCACAAGACCACCGAGATCAGCGCCGTGCTGCCACGACGCCCAACAGAAATGCCACAAACAAGCTTGTCAGAGGGGCTCGGCGGACGGCGCGTCGAAGCACGGGAATCACTGGGCCGGACTGCGCCTTTGCAACCACTTCGCTCAGCGCGGCGATAGCGGCCTTTAGATCGGCTGTGACCTCTCCAATGGTTCGCGAAGCGTCGGTAGCAGTGTCCATAGCGCGTTCGGGCATGCTGGGTTGTAGCGCTGGTGCCGATTTCTCGAACTCCACTTGCCATCCCCTTGTAGCTGCGAGGCCATTACTAGGCGTGGGCGCCAGCCGGCGTAACGGACGACGGCTGGCTAACCGTACAACAATGCCGGACTTCCAATTTTGTTCCCTGATTCATGATTCACAGTCTGTGTCGAGGGGGCCGAAACGGCCCCGAGAATCTCTGTTAGGCTCGGCTGTCAAATCGCAAAGGATTCGCCGTGAACCATGTTGCCAAGAGCGAACCAACACGGCGTATCGCCGTGCTAGGGGCTCCAATCGACATGGGCGCCTCGCAGCGCGGTACCCTGATGGGTCCCGCGGCGCTTCGCACCGCCGGACTTCTGACTCTGCTCCAAAGCCTTGGCTACGAAGTGACCGATCATGGCGATCTCTCGATGGCCATGGTGACGGATGCTTTCGACCCGCCACCAGTCAAGGCCAATCACTACCGTGAAATCCAGCGTTGGACGCGTTTGCTCAGCCAGCACGGCTATGAGCTCGCACGCGCCGGAGCGATTCCGATATTCCTTGGCGGCGATCACTCCCTGTCGATGGGATCTGTGAACGGCATGGCCCGGTATTGGTGGCAGGCCGGCCGGGAGCTTTTTTTGCTGTGGCTGGACGCGCACGCCGATTACAATACGCCGGCGACCACGCTCACTGCCAACATGCATGGTATGGCGGCGGCATTCCTGTGCGGCGAAGCCGGTCTCGAGGGTCTCCTGAACGACGAGCCGCGTGCGTCAATCAGTCCGGATCGCCTCAAGCTGTTCGGCACCCGTTCGATCGACAAGCTGGAGAAAGATCTGCTACGCGAGCGGTGCGTCAGCATCGTCGACATGCGGGAGATCGACGAGTTCGGCGTCGGGGTGCCGATCCGACAATTTATCAAGCAGGTACATAAGCGCGACGGTGTGGTGCATGTCAGTTTCGACGTCGATTTTCTCGACCCCATCGTCGCGCCCGGTGTCGGCACCACGGTGCCCGGAGGCGCGACCTATCGTGAAGCACATCTGGTCATGGAGATGCTGCATGACTCCGGGTTGGTGGGCTCCGTCGATATCGTAGAGCTCAATCCGTTCCTTGATGAGCGCGGGCGCACCGCGCGCGCGGCCGTCGAGCTGATCGGCAGCCTGTTCGGCCAGCAGATCATCGATCGCCCGACGCCGAGCAACGCTATTGCGCCCGGCGAATAATTCACTTGCAGGACCCGCAATCACGGCGATGAGGTGATGCCCAAGTCGGCGAAATAGCGGTCGAGCGCGCCTGCGGAGCCGCCCCCATCTGCGAGCGCCACGTAAGTATCCGGCCGAAGGAGGTAAAGCGCGTCGCGAACCAGGCCCGCATCCCGATACGCGTCCTTCCAGGAGAAGGCGTGCAGCGCCACTTTGTGCGCCGCGCACCACGCAGAGAGGTCATTGCTCGCTGAGCCATAGACATGCACCTGCCAGTCCATTCCCGTAAGCGGTGCAAAATTGTCCACGCCGTCGAATGCGGCCCATGGAAGGCGATCTCCGCCCTGCACATCCCCTGCGGCGCCGCGACTGAGGAGACTACCGCGGTAGTTCAACATGGTTTGCGATACAGTGCGGAACGCAAATTTGCGGATCGCTGGCACAGAAAATGCTGCGGGGATGACGACCGGCGCCACGCGCATGCGCATGATGTCCGCAAACCGGCTGTCTGCGGTTACGAATTTGAAGACACGATCCGTGGTCGCCACGAGGCGTCGCGCGAAGCCGATGCGTTCAGTTTCGTAGCTGTCCAGCAATCCGTCGCGGGCGCGACCTCTGAGCACGGCCGCCAATTTCCAGGCGAGATTGATAGCATCGCCGATACCAGTGTTCATGCCCTGGCCGCCGACCGGGCTATGGACATGCGCAGCATCGCCCAACAGGAATGCGCGTCCTCTACGGAAGTGTTGCGTCACCCGGTGATGGACATGATAGGTCGAGAACCAGTTCACCTCGTTTATCGAAACCTTCATTCGCTTGATGGCACGCTCGCTGATGTCGTCGAAGGTCAGGGCTTCCGCGCGGTCGGCGCGTTCGTCGCGAATGGTTCCGATCAGGCGGGCCCGGCCTTGGGTGGCCAGCGGAAACACCGCGAGAAAATCGGCCTCATCCAGGTCCACATGCAGTTCGCCATTCAGCGCCGGCCCGGTCGCCTTCACGTCGGCGACATAGAACAGGTGCCGATAGGTCCCCCCCGGAAAGCCAGTCCCGACTACCTCTCGCACCCTTGAACGCGCGCCATCACAGCCGGCAAGGTAGCTGGCTTCGCAATCCTGTTCGTTTCCGTCGGCCCCGCGCAAGCGGGCAGTCACGCCGTTCTCCCGTTCGGTGAAACCAACGAGTTCGGTCCGCCGTTCGACCGGCACACCCAACCCGTTCAGCCGGGCGATCAACAGCTTTTCATGTTCGTCCTGCGGAAAAATGTGCAGGAAAGGGTAAGGTGTCAGCCCCGAGCCTTGGGCTCCCAGCGACATATGAGCCCTGCGTTCGCCCCTGACCCAAAAGTTGACTGCAATGACCCTGTGGCCGTTGGCGAGGACGGCGTCGGCCAGATCAAGCTGCCGGTAGAGTTCGAGCGTGCGGGCCTGTACCGCCAATGCGCGAGATGTCGTACCAGGCTCCGCAGTCTTGTCGATGATACGTACGCTGACGCCGAGCTTGGTCAGCCAGAGGGCCAGAACCAGGCCAGTTGGACCGGCTCCGACGATTATCACTTCGCTTGAGGCCATTGGTCCCTTCCCGGTTGCTTTGCCCTCAATCAACACGCGACTGCCCGTCCTGATCCGCAGCTGCCTCGTTATTCGGGTGCGGGATA
>Ga0075425_100007716_pt1 | contig 11385 bp, 7 predicted proteins | sample SoiMethybrSBSTD4_FD_75300 | JGI IMG/M metagenome (GOLD analysis project Ga0075425, IMG submission 75300) | Bulk soil microbial communities from a Populus tree surrounding site in Tennessee, USA - Soil MetaG P. TD hybrid SBSTD4 | ecosystem: Environmental > Terrestrial > Soil > Tree plantation...
GAGTGGCGGGCGGTGCTGTCGCTGCTGGAGGCGGTGGGCACGGTCGCCGTGCGGCACGACGGCAAGGTCGAGGTGACGGTCGGACCGGCGCGGGAGTTTCTCGACCCGCCGCGCGGCAAGGATGTCGACGCGCAGATGGTCTTGGACCTGCGCCGGATGCTGAGCAGCGCGGGTTACCGCCCGTCCTAACGCCGTGCAGGCCCGGGTGAAGAGCATCGGCAAGTCGCCCCATGCCTCATCCGCGACTCCGGCGTTGAATGCACCCATCAGCCGACCTGGGTCCTGGGTCAACCCCAGGCGCTCGTACCAGGCCGCCGCGGCGGCGGCATTCGCAACGCGCAGGATCGGGATGGCTTGCTCGTCCGTGCGGGGCATGCTGCCATAAGGGCGCGCTGGCAGGGAGAACGCGGCCAGGCGCAACGCCCACATATGCGCTGCACGCACTCCGGAGCCGAAGTGGCCGTATGTCCAGCTAGGAAGGACTCGAATATGAGGTTTAGGGTATGGCGGTTGCCGAAGCCCGCGCTGCTGACCCGGGGCGGAGGTCAGGGAGCTTATCCGTGGGTCCGCGGCCACCTATCTGTCTGAGAAGGGGCGCGTCATGACGGATACGAACCAGCAGGCCCCGAAGATCCTCGATCTGCCGATCGGCCTGGATGCCACCGGGATGCGGCAAGAGTTCGACAGCCTGGGCAACGTGGAGGTGCCGGCAGACCGGTACTGGGGTGCGCAGACCCAGCGCAGCCTGGAGCATTTCAACATCGGCCATGACCGGATGCCGAAGGAGGTGTACCACGCCTACGGCTACGTGAAGAAAGCGGCGGCCATCGTGAACACCAGGGCTGGCAGCTTGCCCGCCTGGAAGGGCGAGTTGATCGAGAGGGTCTGCGACGAAGTGATCAGCGGCGCGCTGGACGAGGAGTTCCCCCTCTATGTGTGGCAGACCGGATCGGGCACCCAGTCGAACATGAACGTGAACGAGGTCATCTCCAACCGGTGCATCCAGCTGGTCGGCGGCACGCTCGGCTCTCAGGAACCGGTGCATCCCAACGATCACGTGAACATGGGTCAGTCCAGCAACGACACATTCCCCACGGCCATGCACATCGCCGCCTACCAAATGGCGACGCAGAAGACCATCCCCGCGCTGCGGCGGCTGCGCGACGCCTGTGAGCACAAGTCGCGGGACTGGGCGGACGCCGTCAAGATCGGCCGGACCCATCTGGAGGACGCCACCCCACTGACCGTGGGCCAGGAGTGGTCCGGGTACGTCGGCGCGTTGGACGACGCGATCGAGGAGGTGGTACACGCCACCCGCGGTCTGCTGAAAGTGGCCATGGGCGGAACGGCCGTGGGCACCGGGCTGAACGCGCCCGTCGGCTTCGGTGAGGAAGTGGCGGCGGAGATCGCCACGATGACAGGGGCCGGGTTTGAGACCGCGGCCAATAAGTTCACCGCGCAGGGCACCCTGGACCGGATCGTGCGGGCGCACGGAGGGCTTAAGTCGGCGGCGGTGACCCTGTTCAAGATCGCCAATGACCTGCGCTGGCTGGGCTCGGGCCCGCGCACCGGCATCCACGAGCTGATCTTCCCGTCGAATGAACCTGGTTCCTCGATCATGCCGGGCAAGGTCAACCCGACCCAGGCCGAGGCCATGCTGATGGTCGCGATTCAGGTCATCTCCTCGGACGTGGCAGTGACCTTGGGCGGCTTCGAGGGCAACTTCGAGCTCAACGCGTTCCGGCCGGTGCTAATAAACAACTACCTGCATTCGGCGCTGATCATGGCCGACATGTGCGACCACTTCCGCGAGTTCATGGTCGAGGGCGCGAAACTGAACGAGCCCAAGCTGAAAGAGAACATCGAGCGTTCGGTCATGATGGTCACCGCGCTGTCCCCGGTCATCGGCTACGACAAGGCCGCGGCCATCTCCTACTACGCCATCGACAAGAACCTCACCCTGAAGCAGGCTGCCTTGGCCAAAGGGGTCAGCGAGGAACTATTCGACCGGGTCGTTGACCCGATAGCACTGACCCGCCCAGGCTCAGCCGACGTGCCATCGGGCCCGGGGAAGGGCTGACATGAGCTCCGCCCGGGGCAAGCGGGGGGAACGCAGCGGCGAACTGGTCGGCCGGGCGGCCCTGATCGCGTCGGTCGGCGGCCAGCGCGGCTGGGCCGACTGGGCCAACCCCCAGCACCGGCTGCGCCGGCTGCTGGCCGAGTTCATTGGGATGGCCGGGCTGACCTTCGTGCTATCCGGCGGCGCGGCCATCCTGGCCCGCTACGGTGGCCACGCGCTGCAGCCCTGGCAAACCGTCCTAGTGCTGTCCCTCATCTCCGCGTTGTGGCTGGTGGTCGCCGTCTACTTCCTCGGGGACATCTCGGCCCATTTCAACCCGGCGACGACGCTGGCGTTCGCACTGCGCCGCGACATGGGCTGGGTGATGGCCGGTGCCTACTGGGTCATCCAGTTCGCGGCTGCCGTCTGCGGGTCTCTTTTGGCTCGCGGGTTCTTCGGTCCGGCGGGGAACCTGGCTGCCACCATGCCCAAGCCCGGCGACTCCTGGCAGGCCGCCGGCTTCGAGGCCATCCTCACCTTCGGGCTGGTGCTCATGGTCCTCAACCTGGCCAACGGGCCCAAGCTCAACGGCCCGTTCGTGCCGCTGGCCGTCGGCGCCTACATCCTGGCCTGGGGCACCATGGGCGGCCCTTACGACGGCGCATCGATGAACCCCGCGCGGAGCTTCGGCCCCGACGTCGCTATCGGAGACCTGTCCACCTGGTGGGTCTACCTGGTCGGGCCACTGGCCGGAGCCATCATCGCCGTCGGCGTGGCCTACGTGCTGCGCGGGCCCGCCAAAATCCAGGAGGCCACAGCCGCCGTGGGAACGCCCCTCGAAGGCAGCGCCTGAGGTCTCACCGAAAGCCGCTCCTCACGCTGGCGGAGTGGGCGCTAGTCCCTCCGGCCCCGGCCGTCCGCCGTCGTTATCCAATCCATGGAGGTGGAAACCCATGTCCGGCGAAACAGAGATCCGTCCCTTTCGTTTCCCGGGCGAGATCTTCCAGGCCCCGCGCAGCTGGGCTGAGAAGGCGTACCCCACCCTCACCTATTTCCACGAGGCCGACAAGGGCGGGCACTTTGCCGCCTGGGAGGAGCCTGAGGTGTTCGCGACTGAGATCCGAGGGGCGTTCAAGTCGCCGCGCTAACATGGTGGCACGCATTCTGCCTGGTCAACTAAGTCGAGATCGAACTCGTTGCCCTCGATGTCCTGCATCAGGATGCACGACTCGTTGTCCTCATCGGCAGGCAGTAGCCGCACGCGTACCGCGCCGAGCGCGACCAGTCGTGCGCATTCGGCCTCAAGCACGGCCAGGCGCTCGTCACCCACGAGCCCGGTACCGACCCGCACGTCAAGATGCAGCCGGTTCTTGACGACCTTGCGTTCGGGAACGCGCTGGAAGAACAGCCGCGGGCCCGCACCTGAGGGATCAATGCATGCGAACCACGAACCCTGATCCTCAGGCGGCAGCGAGCGATCGAAATCGTCCCAGGTAGCAAACCCCTCCGGTGGCGCCGGCACGACGTACCCCAGCACCTCGCACCAAAAACGAGCGACGCGCTCAGGTTCTGCGCAGTCGAAGGTGACTTGGATCTGTTTGACCGACGGCATCGGTCCACCATAGAGGCCTGACCCAGCCCGCCGGCGCGCGGGCTCGCGTGACATCCGTTGGTGACCCGTTCGGAGCCGGGCACCCGTAGGGCCAGCAGGCAAACCATCCCCGGCCCCGAGCGGAGTTCGGAGGCGGCCGGGCACCTTCACGAGGGACCGGCGCTTGCGATCCTTCTCAGGCCCAATGCGGCTGGATCGAGGCCGGGCAGCAACCGCCCCGCGATGGTGGCAGCTCTATCATCTGGCCTTCTGCGACGAAACGAGGAGCCATGCCAACCCGGACGCGGGTGAACGGTTCCCCCGTAACCCAGCCCTGGCGGTTGGCCAGCGGATGGCCCGCTGGCCTGATTCACCGGCCCGGAGTCATGCGGACGAGGGTATGGGTACGGGCCTCCTGGTACGGGCAGCGCAGCCGCGCGAACCTCGCTGCCAGGCTCTCGACGGAGCTCCGGTCACCCGCTGCCACCGCGGCGGCACGCTCGACCATGGCGGACGCAATCTGATTGTCGCGCGCTGCGTGCCGGGCGCGGTCGATGCGCGACAGCGCGTCGTCGCGCCGGCCGAGGACGGCCGCCTCCGCCCATAGCGCGGCGTACCACGGCCGGTACAGGATCTGGCCCGCGTGCCACCATGTCTCTGGGTCGTCGAGATCGGCGGCGAGGCGGTCCACCGCTGCACGGAAGTCTCCCCGATGGAGGGCGACGACAGCGTCGAATGTCGGCGCCCAGGCCTTGGAGGCCGGGCCCGGATTCACGCCGAGGAGGTCTCTGGTAAGTCCCAGCCACTCGGCGCGACCCGCATCGTCGCCCAGGATGCCGTGCACCATCGCTACAGCACTCGCCGAGCTCGCCAGGTTCGGGACTACGGGCCGGCCACAGCGTTCCCAGCTATCGCGGAACAGCGGTCCATTATGGAGCACCGCGTCGAATTGGCCGGCGAGGGCGTCGACCTTGAGCCGCGGGGCCCGGCCGAAGAAGTCCTCCTCACGGTTGAACGGCAGCCGCGCCAGCCGGTCGGCGTAGTCGGACGCGCCGGCCAGGTCGCCGGCCGCGAGCAGGACCTCGCAACCGTACTGTCTGTGGTCCCCGTGTCCGAAGCCATGCGTTGCCACCATCGGCAGCGAGCCGATCACCGCATCGCGGCGCCACACCGCCGCCACCGCGGCAGGGATGTCATCGAGCCTCAGGTGGACAGCGGTCAGCAAGTCCAGCGCGGCGTCTTCCAGCGCGGGGTCGCCAGCCTCCGCCGCGACGCTGACGGCGTGCTCGGACCGCTCGACTGTCAGGCCGCGATAGCCGGCGAACGCCTTCGCGACGACGAGCGCGGCTTCGGCCAAGGTAGAGCCGTCCGAGAGTGCGGCGGCCTCGGCGAGCAGGGCGGCTGCCTCTTCGCCGGTGCGCGTCTCCGTCATGATTCCCGGAGCCCGGGTGATGAACAGCGACATCCGGGCCAGGTCGCGGGCGGCGCCGCCCACGTCTCCGAGTGACCGGGCCAGGTCGGCGGACTCGCGGAGCAAGCGCAGCATGTCGGTCCCGAAGAAGCCGGAACCCGCCGCGCCAGCCGCCATCCGGAGGTACTCCACCCGGTCGGCGGGTGACGGGCTGAGCGCGGCGGCCTGCTCGTAGCGGTTCTTGGCCTCGATCAGCCGTCCACGCAGCCATAGCTGTCCGGCCAGCTGGGCCGCGAGTTCCGCGGCCTGTCCGCAGCGCTCGGGGTCTGCCGCGCACCGGAGCAACGCGGCCCGGGCATCGTCGGCGACCCGGTCAAACCTGGCGCGCCACGCGCCGTCGGGCGGTGGGGCCGCGAGATCGGTGAGGACGGCGCGGCACCATGCGTCGTGCCGGGCCTGAACGGCGGCCAGCTCGCCCGCCGCGCCGAGACGTTCCTCGGCGTACTGCCGGATCGTCTCCGGCAGCCGGTAGCTGGTCGGCTCACCTCGGTCGACGATGAGCAGGCTGTGATCGGCAAGGCGCGACAGCCCGTCGGCGACCTCGGCATGGCTGCGCGCAGGACTGGCGACCGCCCGGGCGGCGGCGACCTGGCACCAGGACGCGAAGACGGCGACGCCGCGGAGCAGTGCCTGATCGGCGGGGGTGAGCAGGTCGTAGCTCCAGCCGATCGTGTCGCGCAACGAGCGGTGCCGGTCGTCCGCGAGGCCGCCGACGGTGAGGAATCGCAGCCGCTCGTGGAGACCGGCCTCCAACCCGTCCAGCCCCAGCGTAGGGTAGCGGGACGCGGCTAGCTCGATGGCCAGCGCCATGCCGTCCAATCCGCGGCACAGGGCCGCCGCCCGGCGCTTGTCCAGTGAGATTGCCTCGCCGGTCGCCCCAGCCGCGCGGGCCGCGAACAGGGCCACCGCATCCCCGCCGCCGTCATTGGTGACCGACAACCCGGGCACACGGTAGACCCGCTCGTACGCGAGCATCAGCCGGGCCCGGCTGGTCGCCAGCACCGTGACTCCGGGACAGCCGCCGACGACCAACTCCACGCACGCGCGGACCCCCTCGAGCAGGTGCTCGCAGTTGTCCAGCACTAGCAGCCCGTCACACCGGGCCAGCGAAGCCACAAGCGCCGCCTCCGGTGAGGCCATCAGCCGCTCGGGCACCCCCACCGCCTCAGCCACAGCCGCGACCACCACCGCGGGATCCGCCACCCGAACGAGATCGACGAACCACGCCCCATCCCGCCGCTCCTCGGCCAAGTCGGCGGCGACACTGATCGCTAGCCGCGTCTTGCCGACCCCGCCCGGTCCCACCGCAGTGACAAGCCGATGCCCGGCCAGGGTCTCCAAGAGCGCCGCGCGCTCGGCCACCCGGCCGAGAAACGCTGTCACCGGCACAGGCAGCCCTGCGCGAGCCGGCGCGCCCCCTGCCGCAGCGACGAGCCGGGCCAAACTACGCCGGTCCGGCACCTCGTACTTGCGCAGCAGAGCCGTCACGTGGCTCTCCACCGTCCGCTCCGAGATAAAAAGGGCCCCGGCGATCTGCGCATTCGTCAGATGCTTACAGAGGAGCGCCGCGACCTCCGACTCCCGTGCCGTCAGCGCTGTGCCACGCGTCCCCACTCGTCTAGTCTGCTCGTCGTCGCAACGATTCGGGAAGTGAGCGTCCCGCCAAGGGACCCTTCTCCCGGATAGCGCCGATGGTGGCTTCTGGGGCGGCCGAAGCCGCGCATGGTGAAAGTGTCCACCGGGGGCGCCGAGAATCCTTTGCCGACTCGGCACGGTTCTTGGCGGTTACGGAGAGTGGTGCCGAGCAAGCGGCCCGGCTGCGATGCGGCTGGTTCTTGCCTGCTGGTAGGGGCAACCGAGGCGGGCGAAGGTGATCGCGAGGCGGGCGAGCGTCTCGTGGTCGCCGGTGATAATCGCGGCGGCGCGTTCGACCATGGCGGTGGCGATCGGGTTGTCGCGGGCAGCGTGGCGGCTTCGCTCGACACGGGCGGCGGCGCTGGGGTGGTGGTCGAGCACGGCGGCCTCTGCCCACAGCGCGGCGTACCACGGTCGGTACTCCCAGCTGGCTATGGCCGAGAACATCTCCAAGTCGTCGATATCGACGGCGAGTCGCCGCATGGCCCCGGCCGCGTCGTTGCGATGCAGCTCGAGCAGGCCGTCGAATACCGGAGGCCAGCCCAGCAGGCATCCGGCGAGCTGCTCAGGGTCGATGCCGAGCTCGATCGTCAGGCGCACCCAGGCCGCCCGACGGCCGTCGTCGCCGCGCATGCCGTGCACCATCGCAACGGCGTACGACGTACGAGCCAGGTTCCGGGCGACCGGTCGTCCCGCGCGCTCCCAGCCGGCGCGGAAGCGCTCCCCGGTCCGGACGACATCGTCGAAATGGCCGGCCAGCGCGTCGACGAGCAGGCGCCGGGAGATGGCCAGGTGATCCTCGTCGCGGTAGAACGGGAGGCGGGCGAGCGCCTCCGCGTGAGCGGCGGCACTAGCCAGGTCGCCCGCACCCAGGGCGGTCTCGGCGGCCATGAGATGGCCGTCGGCGAACTCGAACCCGGTGAGCGGGCTGACCGGGAGCGTGTCGAGCAACTCGAGCCGCCTGCAAGCCGTCCGCACCGCTTCGGCGACGTCGTCGTTGACGAGGTTGGTGAGGGTCAACAAGTCCAGTGCGATGCTGTGCACGATTCCGTCGCCGGCTCGCTCGGCGAGATCGACGACACGTCGCGCCTCGGCTGGTCCGGGCGGGGGTGTCCACGCCGTCGCCACAGCGATCGCTGCCGGTATCGGCGGCGAGTCATCGGACAGGGCTCGGACTTCGGCGACCAAGGCGTCGGCTTCAGCTTGCGAGTGCGGCGTGGCCATGATTCCCGGCGCGCGGTTGATGTACATCGCCATCGTCGCCAGGTCCCGCGCCGCACCAGTCCGATCGCCGGCGGCCAATGCGGCATCGGCTGCCATCCGCAGCAGCCGCAGCGTGTCGTCGCCCACGAATCGGCTGGCGGCTGCGCCGGCGGCCAGCCTCAGGAGGGCCGCCCGCTCGGCCGCCGTCGCGGCGAGTCCGCCGCCCTGCTCGTAACGTTGCTGCGCCTGTGCCTGCCGGCCGCGCAGGAACAGCAGGCCGGCCAACTCGGCGGCCAACTCCGCCGCCTGCGCCCGCCGGCTCGCCACGCCGGCGGACCAGGCGAGCGCGGCACCGGCGTCGTCGGCGATCCGGTCGAGCCGGGCGCACCACGCATCGCCGGTTGCGGCGGTTTCGGTCTGGCGGAGCGCGGCGAGGGAGCGCCGGCACCACTGCTCGTGGCCGGCCCGGATCTGGTCCAGTTCACCAGCCTCGTCCAGCCGCTCGACGCCGTATTGTCGGATCGTCTCCAACGCCCGGTACCTGGTCCGCCCGCCCCGCTCGACGACCAGCAGGCTGTGCTCGGCCAGGCGGGCGAGCCCGTCGGCGATCTCGGCTTGTTCGCGGCCGGCGCCCGCGACGGCGCGGGCTGCGTCGACGTCGAACCACGAGGCGAACACGGCGACACCGCGCAGCAGCCTGCGATCGGCGGAGGAGAGCAGCTCATAGCTCCAGCCGATCGCGGCACGCAGCGAGCCGTGGCGGTCGGCTGCCCGCGGGCCGGTGGTGAGGAGCCGCAACCGCTGGTCCAGGCCGGATTCCAGTCCGTCGAGGCCGAGCGCGGCGAACCGGGCGGCGGCGAGCTCGATGGCCAGCGCCATGCCATCCAGCGCCCGGCATAGCGCGGCCACCCGGACGGGGTCCGGCGGAACCGGGTCGCCCGTCGCCGCGGCCACCCGGGCGGCGAACAGGTCGACCGCATCGCCGCCGCCGCCGATGACCGACAGGCCCGGTACGACGTACACCCGCTCGTACGGAAGCAGGAGCCGGGTCCGGCTGGTCGTCAGCACGGTGACCTCCGGGCACCCGGCGATGATGCGCTCGACGCAGACGCGGACGCCGTCGAGCACGTGCTCGCAATTATCGAGGACCAGCAGCGCATCGCTGGCAGCGAGCGCAGCGACTAGCGCGCGGCCGACAGAGGTGGTCCGCTGCTCAGGGACGCCAACGGTTTCGGCGACCGCCGCGGTGACCATCGCCGGGTCGGTCACGTGGATCAGATCCACGAACCACACCCCCTCACGGCGGGCCGGGGCGACCTCGGCCGCGACGCTCAGCGCGAGCCGGGTCTTGCCAATGCCACCCGGGCCGGTCGCGGTCACCAGACGGTGCCCGGCCAGCGCCGCAGCCAGTGCCGCCCGCTCGCCGGTGCGCCCGATGAACGGGGTGACCGGAACGGGCAGGCCACGGCTGCCGGATTTGACCAGAAGGCCCGGCATCGCCTCGGCGTGCCGGGCCAGACTGCGGCGATCGGGAAGTTGCAGCTTCCGAAGCATCGCGGAGACGTGGCTCTCGACGGTGCGCGTCGAGATGAACAGCGCATCGGCGATCTGCGCATTCGTCAGGTGCCGGGCAATCAGGGCAAGGATCTCGGCCTCCCGCGCCGTGACCTCCGCACCCCTGACCGGCCCCGTAGTCGTCACACCATCCAGTGTCCCCCGTGCCGTCCGTGCTGAGCACGGGTGTCACGGATCCGTGGCAGGCACGGATGCGCCGCCGGTCCCGCATGGCGAGGCTGGCCTTTGAGCGATTCCGTCCGTGTTGGTTTCAACGTTCCGACAACCTGCTGGCCAACGTAACGACAAGACCTGCACTCGACAATCGCCGCGTACGGGCGCCGAAGTCCTACTGCGTAACAAGCAGGTCGGCCGAGATGAAGACCGGAATCACATCAAGGAGGCACCACATGACCACTACCGAGACCCCAGTCGACAACGGTGTCAACGTAGAAGCGCTGCTCGGCGTGCGTGACGCCCTGCCCGGCACCCCGGAGATCGCGAAGTTCCAGTGGCGTTCCACGGTGTCCTGGGTCAACGGCACGCACAGTCGCTCGGATGTCGAGACGTTCTACGGCTTCGGCGACGAACAACAGCACCACACGACGTTCAGTTACGACATCGACCATCCGCTGCAGTTCGCCGCGCAGGACAAGGGTGCCACGCCGGTGGAGGTTGTCCTGGCCGCCCTCGGCGGCTGCCTTACCGCTGGCGTGGCCGCCGTCGCCCAGCAGAGGTCGATCCAGCTGCGGTCGGTGCGGGCCACCCTCGCCGCCGAGATGGACCTGCACGGGATTCTCGGCGCTGACCCGGATGTTCGGAACGGCTTCAGCGGTGTCACCGTCAGCTACCAGATCGACGCAGACGCCACTGCCGAGGAGATCCAGGCGCTGGTCGCGCAGTCGCAGAAGCGCTCCGCCGTCTACGACATCATCACCAACCCGACCAACGTCACCGTCGAGGTCCACTGATACAGGCCGATCGAGCAGGGGGAGGCGCAGCCGTGCCGAGTACGACCACCGTGATCGTCGGTGCGGGCCACTGCGGGCTGGCCATGAGCCATTGCCTCGCGGCGCGTTCGATCGACCACGTCGTCCTGGAACGCGCAGAGGTGGCGAACTCGTGGCGTACGCAGCGGTGGGACTCGCTGCGGCTGCTCAGCCCGAACTGGATGACCCGGCTGCCCGGTTACAGGTACCGCGGTGACGACCCGGACGGCTACCTCAGCGCCCCGGAGGTTGCGGCGATGCTGGGGGACTACGCCGATACATCCGCGGCACCGGTACTGACCAGCACGACGGTGACCTCGGTCCGGGCAGCCGGAGGCGGATACGTCGTGCGAACCGACCAGGGCACCTGGCGCGCGCGGACGGTAGTGCTGGCCAGCGGAGCGGCGGCGGTGCCGGCGGTGCCCGCGCTGGCGCGGCTGGTGCCGGCCGGGCTCACCTGCCTCACCCCGGTGGGCTACCGCAACCCAGGCGACCTGCCCGGCGGCGGCGTCCTGGTGGTCGGCGCCTCGGCTAGCGGGATCCAGCTCGCCGACGAGCTGCACCGCTGCGGGCACCCGGTCACGCTCGCCGTCGGCGAGCACGTCCGCATGCCGCGTACCTATCGCGGCCGGGACATCTTGTGGTGGCTGGACGCCTCAGGGGTGCTGGACCAGCGCTACGACGAGGTCGATGATCTGGTGCGGGCGCGGAAGGTGCCGTCCATGCAGCTGGTCGGCTCGCCGGGCCGGACGGTCGACCTGAACGCATTGAGCTCGGCCGGGGTGCGGCTGGTCGGCCGCTTGGCCGGGATCGCCGACGGGGTCGCCCAGTTCTCTGGCTCCCTGCCCAACGTGTGCGCGCTGGCCGACCTGAAGCTGGGCCG
>Ga0075425_100007717_pt1 | contig 11385 bp, 14 predicted proteins | sample SoiMethybrSBSTD4_FD_75300 | JGI IMG/M metagenome (GOLD analysis project Ga0075425, IMG submission 75300) | Bulk soil microbial communities from a Populus tree surrounding site in Tennessee, USA - Soil MetaG P. TD hybrid SBSTD4 | ecosystem: Environmental > Terrestrial > Soil > Tree plantation...
ATTCTAAGTGGGGCAGCAGGGTGCCATTCATGGACGGTGCGGAGTAAAACAATAAACCCATACGTTAAAACGACATTGATTAATGCGTTTCAAGTCAGTGACGAAGTTTTCCATGACTGTGATTGCATTGATAAATTCCTTCAAAAACTTATGAGAATGACAGACCTAATCACAGAAATCCAGAAACAACTTATGGCGAAAAAGGAACTAGAGGTAGTGCAGAAATAGACTTGTCACGATACCAAAAGAAGATACTATTAGTCGAAGATGACGAAGATTTGCTCCAACTATTTGACGGGGTGTTATCGCAAGCTGGTTTTTCGGTAGATAAATTTACCGACCCTCTTAAAGCTCATACTTGTTTTGAAGAAAACCCAGACGGGTATGACCTCGTACTGAGTGACATCAATATGCCCCATATTTCAGGTATTGAATTGGCTAAGAATATAAGAAAAATTAACCCGTTTATCGAAGTGGTGCTAATGAGTGCTTTTGATTATTTTGAATCTGACTTGCGAGAAGTGGAATTGAGCACTTTTCTAAAAAAGCCCATGCACATGCGGCAGATGATTGACACTGTTAAAGAATGCATGGCGAAGAAAGAAAGAATTATTAACAGTCTACGCTAAATTATTATTATTTTATCCAGTTCCTGATCTTGGAATCAATCCTTCGTAATAAATTATTTTTCTCCACTAATTTTTCTAGTTTTGGATCGCTGTACTTTACATTAATATAATTCAATGTGTCTGGTGGACAATGTTCTAAATCTAGAGTAATAATTCCCGACCTTGACTCTTCGTAGTCAATGCTCCGAATGCAGACAAGATTTGTGAATATTAGGGCATCATTAGGATATTGATGTTTAGGTCTATCAGTAAATGGCACGACATTCCAACGTATATTCTCTTGCTCTATGGTATTTAATAGTGACAGTACATAGTCTTTTAGATAGAATATTTACAGCTATTCGCCTTAATTATGGGAATAGTTTCATAAATCCTCTACTACTTGTCGTTCCAGTATTCTAGAAATTGGAAACAATTGACTGAGAAATGCCAAAGTTTAATAGCGTTCGAGTGCCAATATGAAGTATGACACAAAGTATAGGGTGGAGAATGGAGATCCTACGTTATATTTAATGCAAACAGTAAGCGGGAAAGTTCTTTAGACAAGGCAGATTTTAGGATAATCGGACTTATGGTTAAAGGACATGAAAACAAGCAAATTTCTGGAGAGCTTAAAGTTCCTTTAAGCACAATTCAACGCCGAACCAAGAACATTACAGATAGCGGCGTGGTTCGTACAAAAACAGTGCCTGACTTCAAAAAACTGGGAATTAAGCAAGGTTTATTGCATATTTACCTTAGAGACGGAAATATAAGACGTAGCGCCTCACAGATTGCGAAAATGGATGGCATATTGAGTGCATCCATCCACGTGGGAAACTCAGATGTAGTATGCGGGTTTGTATATGAAGACAGCAATCAATTAGTAGATATTATCGCAGCGATTAAACACATGAGTGGAGTACACAAAGTAAAGTGGTCAGAAGAAGTTTCCGAGCTACCAGTTAATTCAGGAAATGTCCTAAGTTCTTTTAAAAAGTTCTGGAACGGTAACGGTATTAATGGGGTTAGTAAACTACGCCCCGACAGAAAGCCCTATAAATCAAAGTTTAAGGTAAAAACGAAATCTCACTTGTCTAGAAGTGGCAAATAACTTATTACAATCATTAAATAACATGAGTCAGAGTTAATACAGGGCTCGTCAGGTTCTGCGGGGTATGTTGTTTGGAAAAACAAAAGCATCGAATTTTGATTATAGATGATGACTATGATAATCTTCAGCTAACAAAAGATATTTTGCAATACGGTGGATTCGAAACCTATGACTTCCTTGACCCACAACTAGCGCTTGACATTTTCCATCAGAATCCTAATTTATATGATTTAATTGTCATTGATATTAAAATGGAAAAACTAAACGGCATGCAAGTCTATAAGGAGATTAAAAAAGTAAGCCCTGCTGCCAAAGTCTTTGTATTTACAGGTATGGAAGTAAATGGAAATAAGTTTAAAGATATCTGTCCCTCGTTCAATGAACAGCAGATTATTAAAAAACCCGTAAGAGTTAACGCCCTAATTAAGATTATGAAAGAAGCCATTGTCAATTGACTCGGAGTTTGAATTTTCTAAATAATAATTCTGTGAATAAGTCGGTTTAAGCAATTGTCATTACAGAAATTTAATAAATGAATAAAAAATTAAAAGAAAATGCGGATTAGTGTCCGCACCCACAATTGCTGGCGTGTTCAAGTTCACCTGTTTCAACATTCTGTTTCTTTCTCTTGTCGTTAGTATTCTGATCTGGTTCTACGTCCTCTGTTTGACTCATACTATTCGATCGTGCATTAATCTATATTTAAATTTCAAAAGTTTAATTCATTAACTGATGTTTGATTTTGTGTCTAACTGAGCATCAGTTGTTGTTCGTTAAAGTTTCAAAAAATTTTGGTGGCCCATCGGTTTCTTTTATCTCATCATTTTATTTTTGAAAATATTTTATCATACTAAGCATAACAATATTCTTGGTGGGCAATTTTATAATCCCAAGCCTCGGCCATCAAGAGATTAAAAATAAGTCAGGAGAATTTATTTCGTGGTGTATTTTATGACGATATTAGTCTTTACGGTAAGTCTGTGCCTCTTCCTTCGTTACTCTGAAGTGAAGTTTATCGCCATCGTAGGACTCGACTAAATTTTTGGGTAGATAGAATTTGTCCTTGTCTACAATTCCTTTCTTGGTAACAACTGTATCAGATTCCACTGCGTGAATTTCACCCAAGTCGTAATCCTCTATTCCACGTGCTTCCTTCTTTATGATTTCATCCCAGTTTAGATTTAGACTCATAAAACCTACTACAATACATAGGTAATAACTGTTGTATGAGACAGGTCGGCTTGAGAGCCCATAGATGACAATTGGGTGTGAATTAAGTTCTCCAATCCAATAGGAACTATAAACAATACTCCAAATAAGAACCTCAGAAATATCACGATGATAATAATGACAATGATTACCAAAGCAATATAAATTAATGAATTCAGAACCAATTTTACTTACAATTATCTGTAAGCATAAATCATTATATCGGTTGTTACCCTCTAAAAAATACTAGAGACCATTAGCTGCATGTATTTTAATTTTAAAAGCTATAATAATTTGTGACACAGCAGACTCATTTGCACCAGTGTAAAATCTGTGGCGTAATTTCTCCATGCATCTCTCCGTGCATCACTCAAACTGGCTGTCCTGCATTCATGAACTTTGAATGTTTAAACTGTCGAAGTTTTTGGACATCGAGTAACCTCAAATGGTAAGGACCCAATTCCAAATCCAGACCACGCTGATCTAATATGCGTAATATCTACTCGGCATGGAAAGGGGTGAATACTATGGAATTGTGCTGTCACTAATATTATCGCTATTAAGCGATAACGTACATTAACTTTCGATGATAGATCGAATCGCCGCATTCATAGCGGTGGGAATTTCAGTGGCCCTTATTGCTAGTTCGTTATCAATAGCACAATCGGCGCTGGCGCAGCAGCTTACGATGGAAGTAACGAAGCCCTCCGGTGATAAGCCTTTCGGTGGAGAAAAAGTAGGAACTGTTCGCATCACTCCTAATGGTCATGCCCTCACTATTCTTGCTAACATGAGCGCACCTCCTGATAATGGAAAAGTTTGGGAAGGATGGCTCGTAGATGATGGAGGTTCAGGATACAAACTAAGTCTGGGCGAATTTGCCAAGAACGGTACTCTTCACTTGGTAGAACAAATGGTTAATCCATATACTTACACACAATTCATTGTAACTCAGGAGCCTTTTGAAGATCCTGATCCTAACGCTGCCACAGCTTCTGGCGGAACACAACTTCAGACACCATTCGGCCGCTAACTTTCTCTTTTTCTTTTGAGCTATTAGCTACATATTAACTAACTAACTCTCCTATATGTCGTAATCTAACTGTCAATCTTTACCCTTATTAGGACAATGCCATACAGTAGGAACAAACCATTGATTCCTTACCTTTGGCCTCCCAAAAGGACAAAAAATAAGGTTCGGTAGTAATGAGATGTGTTTTCTACCCAATAGGATGAGTATGGCCATCTTCTGAGCCAATAATTTCTACATTATTTAGATTCTGAGCTTCATTGGCACAGACTAATTCATTTTGGTTGTCGTTGTGACTGCTATGGTCCTTGTTTTTGTTCTCTATTTCACACTTGTTTTTTACATCTATTTTCTGAGTCTTGTGTTTGTCATTACAGTTATTGTCACCGTTATCCTTGCATTTACTATGTGCAAAGACTGGAATTGCAGTTGAGGCCATTGTCGCTGTGAGTGCTGTAAGCATCGCTAATGACAGCACTACAAACGTTATCATGTTTTTTGTATACAAGATTTGCTATCGAAGAAGCATATTGAACAAAGCATAAGTATGGTGTGAAAGAGCAATTGGTAAGAAAAAAATAGATTCTTCAATACATAGTTAGATCCGAATTTATGAATAGAATATTATTCAACATCCATATTATTTTAAAAAAGTTGGATGTAAAGTGAGCCAAGTTCTTCAATCTAAGGTACTCCAACCCACAAAAAAACATCTATACTCATCACCGTTAAAGGTATCTCAACGACTCCTCTTCCACATTTTTTACATTTCACTCTTAGGTCCATATTAATTACGTCTAATAGTTGACTTAAACTGAATGACTAGCCTAGAAGAGAGGGAAGGCTAGGGGAATGAGAAAAAGTCATTACACCCGAATATGATGACATCTAGAAACTTAACCTTTAGATAACTAGTTGAAGCCAATACTTATACAAAGGTCTGTGCACTTTAGCAAGAGCCGAGCTTAGAGCCATTTTTCAGTTATAACCAAAAGCTCACTGGAAGGACAGGGAGAGCTACTAAATAATCAAGAAGTTGTTCTGTTGCTCCTAGGACTTGTCCGCCTAAGTTGGAATTATTGGCGTTTTGAGGCGTCAATTTTTCCCCAACAGAACCTAGTATAATACGTGACTCAAATATTTAAAAATTAGTTTTCATATTATATAGAAGAAAATATTATAGTTATTTCATATATCCTTACAATATTGAAATAAAATGGCGTTATTGTAGAATAATTAAGAATATTTTCGGTAATTGACCTCTTCGTCTAAACTTCTAGTTTAGATATCCTTTATAGAGTGTTGAGGCATAATATAGCTAGAAAATAGAAAAATATGTTTGAAGAGATAGCCGTAATAGCTGTCAGTTCAATCGGAATTATAAGCGCTCTGCTCTTTGTGGACCTACTAAAGACTAAATCTAGCCCAAATCAAAGTCAAAGTCTATAACAGGTTCGTGGAGTTCATTACTACAGTTCCAGAATACTTGAGCCCTAGAGTATACTGTGGTCCATTTTTCTGACGTTCACATTAGTTCTCTATCTTTACTTCAGAGAGGACTACCAATGAGATAGCGAATATGTAGATAGATTGCCGAGGTCTATGAAATAATAAGGAAAACGAATACGGAGGGAACAACTATAAACCCTCCATATCCGGTCTTTGCAACTTAACCGTCAATGATGGTCATTCGTATTGGGTTATAACTAATAGGGAACTTTGTTAATTTAGAGTTAGTAACTTACGATTTACGGAACTTGTATACTCTCTTTTAATAATCAATTAGCTAATCTAAATCTCTCGTCCTTCCGTTGGCTCCGACACCCAAACCCATTGTCTTCGTCATATGTCGGAGCCTTTAACTTTATCATAATTTTTTGCCTGTTGACTCTGTAGGATGGCACTCCTGTAGAGGGGGGTTTATCGGACATGATAACTTCTCTACAGGAGTTAAATATTATATTCTCTATCAAATTAGTGATATCCAATACTAGGGGCACGAGAGTTAGCTAGCCTCAATAAACCCATCCTCCTCCTACTCCTAGTTTAAAATCTTAGATATCCATTTCACGATTATGAGATTCCGTAACCGTTGCTCTGGGTAGGCTTGCTGTCAATCCCATCTGTTATCGTTGCCTATCCAGGGTATTGTTCCAAGTCTTAAATATTATTTTGATTACTGATAGTTACAGTTTTGCCACGTGCACCTCTAGGTTGGAGTGGGAGTCAGCCATTCCCTTCACCTAGAGAGTTTAAAATCTTAAATATTTTGGAACCCTAGTATTTGTTGCAACAAGAACTAATAGCTAGCTCCTTGGCTGGGTTAAGCCTTGCTATTGATTAGCGGCTCAGCTACTAGGAGTTTAAAATTAAAAGTTAAATTTAGCTGGATCTACTCTTCCCTACGGAATTTTAAGATGAGTAATACGGAATCAGAAGCAAAGGATGCAATAAAGAAGATCTTAACTAACAAGACATTGTTACCATTAGCCTTCAAGATGTTTAATGAGGGCTTGAACCAGGAGATTAAGGATCTGGAAAATGACAAGAAAATGATGAATCAGGTGAAACCAATGGTTAACTTGTCAGATCCTAACACAAAAATGCTGTTTCAAGTTGCCGAAGGATTGACGAATATTAGGAAAAAATTAGCCTCTAATTTACTTTTTTCAAATTATGTAACAGAGATTTTGGCATCTGAAATAATTGAAAAACATTCCCCCTCTACTGACATCCCTCAAGAAGATCAACAAGCATTGAATTGGCTTAAAAAATATCTACAACATACAGATAAAGAAAGCCTATAACCTTACTTCGTCAGTTTAAAAGTAAATTTTCCGGGGGGAGTAAAAGTTGTATTTTAAAAGTCGTCTAGTTAAAAAAAATGATAGTAATCTAGTTATTTAGCATAGTTTGCAGCCGTTCCGAATTCTATGCCAACATAGGGTTCTTCTCCTACAACCCAAGCGCTATGTCCGGGAGGAATATAAGCTACATCTCCAGGCCCGTACTCTTCTTCGGCTCCGTCGTTCATCCTTACTCTGATCCTTCCGGATTCAACATACTGGGTGTGAGCAATTTCACAGCTTTCAGTCTTCGCAATGGGCTTGATGCATTTTTCCCATGTCCACCCTGGTTCCAATGTCATCTTACCTATGCTTGTGTTACCTATATTAGTAAGAAGGACTTTTCCTTTTTCAAAACTACGTGTTTCATCGGGCGAGCTCATGCTTTTTTTCTGGATCTTATTAGTTCCACTCATAGTTCTTTAATAACTGACTGTCATATATCCTTTTTATCATTCAGCCTTTGAAGAGTTACATATTGCCTATAAAATACATATTATTATGGAATATCCGGCTCGTTGAGGAGAGTTTCTCTAGCATAATATAGATCCTGCTGAATCTTTCGGTTCTAAAATAATGGTCTATAAAATATTAAAGACTTTAAAAAATCGGGCCGGTGAATGTTGGTATAGTAGTAGTCAATGACAAACTACTTGCAGAACTCGACTTCTTTCCTCATCTACCTTTTTAGCCAACATATGCTAACAAAAGTACTGAGCCAGGCAATGAAGTTTTAGCAACCTTGTTGAGTTTCAAAAATCGATGGATAAGGCTGGATTTGCAGAAGACATGCCACTTATTCATTTTTGAAGGACATGCCTTAGTTAATTTTGGTAATCAACGCTTTTAAAGAACCCAATATCACGGCGAAGTATTGGTAAAAGCCTATTCTTGGTTGTTATCACTTGCAATTATTTCAACTTTAGCAATGTTGCTCACGTCAATACCTGGAGAATCCTGGGCGAAGAAAATAGCAACTCTTTCAGGTAATCAGGTAGTCCCTCCGGTAATCACAAACGCAACTGGCCGGGCGACTTTTAAGCACCCTGATTCGACCACTATGAACTATAAAGTGAACATTACTGGCATAATGCGCCCTAGCGGTATTGGACTTCACGAAGGGAAGATTGGCAGTAATGGCGAATTGATTGTAAACCTCATGAAACAAGCAAACAATCAAACAACTGCTAGCGGGTTGATCATTACTGGAAGTTTTACAGCGTCAGACTTGTTAGGCCAGATGCATGGCAAGACTATTTTAGACCTAGTATCTGTAATGAAAAAAGATGAGACTTACATCAGTGTGGATACTGAAAAATATCCAAAAGGTGAAATTCGGGGCCAGCTCGAACTGGCAAACTCGCAGCTTCCCACAGAGGCGGGTCTAAATCAAACCAACAGCAATCAGACAAATAATGGAAGCTGACCAACAAGTGGCTGGCAATAAAATAAGATCTCCATAATTAGGAATATACCAGTAATTTTAGCGACAGCCTTGGGACAAAAAATGATATGGCTCCGTATCAAGAAATTTTAACCAAAAAATAGGAGAGTAAATGAGGGAATCAATCAACCCCTGTTAAGGAAGCAAGGTTAAGTCTCATACTCCGCAGTGCAATGGTATTAGACGATGACATAGAAAAGGAAGAGGAATTAACTAAAGAATTCGCCCTATTTCATTAACGACTCCAGTAAATTATGTTTTGTTAAATATTGCTCAGCATCTGTCCACCATTTCTATGATATAGTCATTCTGTGCTGATGAGGCGTGCCTTTTAAATTAGAGCTTAATAGAAAGGTGATACACCACAAACTATTCGTGAAACAATGTCAGACCCCATAAATTAGATGCCTCTATCAATAATTCTAGCGTTGTATGGCCTGAAATATTGATGTTTGCATTAAAGTAAGAGTAACTACGAAATCATTATATTCCATAAGGACATAGTATTATATGATGGTAACATGCCTATAGGCACGCAAGAATAGTGAGGATTATTGTTAGATTGGATAGCCTCGTTGATCGCTGTTTTCGGACTTTTATCTAGGTGGCCGGAACAAGTTGCGGTTCCCCATTTAACAGGTTTCGTTCGAAGCTTCGAACATACATTAGTATTCATTAGTGTTGTCCTATTTCTGCTGATCATGCTCTATGTATTGATTAAACAAGCCAAAAAATTGCCAAAGTACTATCAAATACAAGTTATCGATATATTCGGAAGCAATATTGACATGAAGGACCTGAGGGTGAACTTCAGGACATACACAGCAGCTAAAAGCTACTCGATGTTCTATTCAATATTGTGCGGTGGATTGTCTAAGTTTAAAGTAGTCGGTAAATTGTAGAGTGAAGATGCGCTTTATGAAAAATAAAGTTGGAGGTGGTACGCTAGTTTATCATGGGGCTGAATCTCTTACACCCTCTTCACCTACAGTATGAACATGGTTTGTATGGAATATACCCGGATCCTCTAAATCCAAGAAAGACGGGCAGGAATATAGATCGATTTTATCAGGAATGTGAAGTACCAATAGTGACTTCTTTCCACTCAGCATAGACCTTTAAGCAGTGGTCAAAATTAGTTGTTCCCATCTAGGCTTGAGGTTGGACGCAGCACTCCTTTTTGGATAATTCGCAGGAATTAACACTACGATAAGAGGACGCTTCACACCCGAAGACGACCTACTGTTTTAATGACTGTTCGAATTTCTCCGTGGCATTAGTCACTCTATCCTTAATAATCTCTACAAATCGTTTATCCTTTTGAATCTCCAATAGCCTTTCAATATCTTTACGCCACTGTCCTGCATTGTTTAAAGCGCGTTCATATCCATCAGTCAAATGCACTATTATTTCTATATCGGGCATACAATTCTGATATTGTCTTAGAAAATAAACTTTCTATTTATTATCAAAAAATATTTCCCAACCCATTAATATTTTGCAATTTTTTTCAATTTCAAATACTTTATTTTCGCTTGGAGATTGATTAACATGGACCTTGATATTCACCATGGTTCCAGGACCTAAATCGTCATTGGTCGTAAGGACTAGTTTTCCAATTTTTTCTTCTCCAAACCAGATAGTGCTGTTCCCTTTTGTCAAGTCGAAAGTAGATTGTAACCCGCTGGCACCATGAATTAACACCAAAGTACTCGCAAGAGCAAAAAATGCGGTCAACATTAGAAAGGGTCGAAATTGATGTACTGTGTTGATATTTTTATGGTACTATAAAAGCACATATTTTATGAAAAATAGGTTAAGATTTTGACAAAAACTTGAGAGAAATGTAATCCAATGGGTTAGTTATTCTATCTTTCTAGTACTTTCTCTATTAGTAATACAGGAGGTGAATGAAACTGACAATAATTTGCATTCGTATCATATTCGTTATTACACTTGGGACATATCTTAATTCTTGTTATATACTCTCCCTCCCAGTCTATTTCAGCTCCACATCTATGACATACGACGGGTCTCGCTCCACTTGTATGAAAAATGATCAATGTTCCACAATCAGGATTACCGCAAAGATATGTCCGTTTGCCCAAAGATCCTTCTAGGCCCTTAACTATTGAATCGAGCATGTTAACAAGAGAATTGTCAGTTTCGGCGCTCGGTCTTTTGATTGGCATATACCTTTTCGAAATACCATCGTTGGTAACTCCTTCTTTCTTTCTTCGATCATCATTGTTATTGTCCATACTGTTTTATGTCACCTATAACTTAAATACTAACCTATAATTATTAATTTCTTATACTACCAGACTAGAGTATTATCGCTACCTTGCCTTTACTTTCGGTACGGGGATCTGCAGATTAGACAGGGCTTATCTCATTTCACGATCGTTGATAGAGGAATAAGGTAATGTACATTGCATAGGCAAACAATCCCACATTTACAGTTATTTTGCATTATGCCTCAAAAAGGAGTTATGAATAATTATAGCTACCATTATCCTGTAGTCGTTGTTACATTTTATTTAATCAGAATTAACAGGATTGGATTAGAGTCAAAGTATCTCAGTCGGTAAATGTAAAGGTTACATGTTTCAATACTCCAATATATGTTAGTTAGTTAGAAAAGCCTGAAGCTGGCCTATCTGTCAATAAACTAGTCGAACAAACAAAAATGAAAGTAGTACCCCGCTGTTACAACTGTAATCAGAAAATATATTTTGATAACAAGATTAGGAATGGTTATGGATTATCTATTCGATTGGATGATAGTGGTGAACCTCATCGTTGTAATATTGAATATCGAAAAACAGGTCTTGACGAATCTCAAAAGTGGTACTGGTGTAGAAAAAATATTTTTTTTCGATAGAAATTATGTTTCCATTTCAGGAAAATGAATACCTTTAGACTCTGATTCTGGAAATCCCCATGTTTGTGATGAGGAATAACTATTGACGACCTTGCGATTGAGAGTCAGTTTACTATCCGCAAGGCGTAAAATGGAGATTATCTAGCACATGGTGACCAGTTGACGATCCTCCCTAAACTCGTTTGTTGCCTACCCAGATTTTGTTTAAAATTTTATTAATCATCAATGGTTATACATTCAGCTTCTAGCC
>Ga0075425_100007718_pt1 | contig 11384 bp, 8 predicted proteins | sample SoiMethybrSBSTD4_FD_75300 | JGI IMG/M metagenome (GOLD analysis project Ga0075425, IMG submission 75300) | Bulk soil microbial communities from a Populus tree surrounding site in Tennessee, USA - Soil MetaG P. TD hybrid SBSTD4 | ecosystem: Environmental > Terrestrial > Soil > Tree plantation...
ATCTTGATCCCGCTCGACTCGAGGACATCCACCGCATTGACAATCTCCTCTGCGTCCCAGGGGTCGCCGTACGGATTTCCGAATGCCATCGAGATATAGACAACCACTTCCAATCCGGCATCGACCGCCTTGTTTTGGATCTTCTCCAGTTCGTCAAGCGATTCCTCGGGCGTTTGTCGCTGATTATTACGCAGAAAAGTCGGCGAGACGGAATATGGAAAGCCCAGCGTGCTCACCGCCTGCGTATTGATGGCTCGCTGCGCGCCCTTCTCGTTGACCACGATTCCGATGATTTCGACGTCGTCAGGCGGATCAAGTTCTTTGAGCACGGCTTCGGAATCAGCCATCTGCGGCACCGCCTTCGGAGACACAAACGACGCCGCATCTATATGCTTCAAACCCGCGCTGATCAAGGCTTTGAGATAGTCGACCTTCAGGTCAGCAGGGATTTGCCCCTGCAATCCTTGCCAGGCGTCACGCGGGCATTCGATCAGTTTGACGCGGTCAGACATGCTGGTATTGACACTATTTTATTCTGGAATCCCGGAAGACTGACGGGCGTTGGACTATGCTCGTTGCGTTCCGCCCAGTCCCTTGAGTGCATTCACAATTTGAGCTGACCAATCTGCGACTTCCTCTTCGCGCAGCGTGCGCTCCAGGGACTGGAATTTCGCCCTGAGCAGAATAGAGTAGTGGTCGGCGGGAACCGATCCGCCTCGGAAAATTTCAACTGGATCGAAACTACGCAATTCTGTTAAGCGAAGCGAGTTGATGGCCGTCTCGATTTTGTCGAATGTGACCTCGTCGTCAAAGAGGAAGGAAAAATCGCGTTCGACCGCCGGGAACTTCGGCAGTGGCCGATATAGAACGTCGCGCAGCCTGCGTTTGTAGAGCTTATCCGAGAAGATTTCCGCAATGAAGACGTCCTGGCGCAGTTTGCGCGCTGCCGCGATCTGCGGATGCAATTGCCCGAGTTGCGCGACAACCTCCCCGTCCAGCAGCATTCGCGCGGAAAGCCCTGGGTGGTAGTACTCGGCAGCTGTAGCATCGATCGTCAAAGACTTGTGTTGGAAGGCGTTCAACAGAGTCTCGACATCGCCTTTGAACATACGAAAGACGTCGACTTCGGACGAGTTCTTCTTATCGAGTGCACAGCCTTGAGGAAGCCAGTTTTTCAGCGCAGCCAGAGTCGCAGCCAGGCAGACGCGGCTGTGCTCGAGTGTGCCTGCGCCTTCAGCTTCGTAGACATCTCCCATTTCAAACAACCGAACTTCGTCGACGCCTCGATTCATGTTGTGCGCCAGCATATTCATCATTCCCGGAACCAGTGAACTCCGCATCAGCGATGCCTCTTCGCTCAACGGGTTCTCAAGCTCGACCACGGGTGACGACGAAAACGCTTCTGCATCTTCATGCGAGATGAAGCTCAAAGACACGGCCTCGTTGTAACCAAGCGCGAGCAGGGACGAACGCAGCTTGTTCTGCCTCTTCGTTCTCTGGTTCTCCGCCACTGCGCCCGAGAACGAGGGAAGCGAATTGGAAAAGTTGTTGTATCCATGCAGGCGGGCGATTTCTTCGATCACATCAATTTCGCGTTCCACGTCCAGGCGCCACGAAGGAACACGCACGGAGAATTCCGGATGAACGGCAGGCTCAGGTATCAGTTCAAAGCCCAGGCGATTCAGAATCCCGACGATCTGATGGGTTTCGAACCGCGCGCCCAGAACTCTTATGACATGAGACACACGCAGCACAACAGGCGCCTGATCGATCTCGCGTGCAACGGCATCAATCGCAGTGCCTTGCAATTCGCCGCCGCCTGACTCGATGATCCTGCCGGCTACCAGAGCGCAGGCAATTGGCGTCGCGCCATAGTCTGCGCCGCGTTCGAAGCGGTGCGAGGCGTCAGTGTGCATGCCAAGCCGCTTGGCGGTTTTCCTGACCGCTACCGGATCGAACCACGCAGATTCGATGAGAATATTTTTCGTTCTCTCCGTAATCATGGTGTCGAACCCGCCCATGACTCCGGCGAGCGCTACCGGCTTGTTCGCATCAGCAATAATCAGGTCGTCCTGCGAAAGCTTGCGCTCAACCCCGTCGAGCGTCTTAAGCCTCTCGCCTTCGCGTGCACGGCGAACGACGATCTTGCCGTCTTCCAGCAAATCAAGGTCAAAGGCGTGTGTGGGGTGCCCGATCTCCCAAAGCGTGTAGTTGGACGCATCGGCGGCGTTGTTGATGGCCCTCTGGTCAACCTGTGCCAACCGACTGGCGATTTTCTCGGAAGATGCCTTGATGGTTACACCGCGAATGATTTGCGCAGTGTATCGAGCGCAGCCTTCCTTGTCTTCGACGTCTATCTCGACGCCATGGCGGCCTGCAGCGTGCGGCTGGGTCCCGGACGCGTCACTTGGGATATGCTTCCGCGCCGACGGCAACTTCACCTCAATCGGCTTCAGAGGCACAGCGTAAAACGCCGCAGCCTCCCGCGAGACGCCGTAATGATTCATGGCGTCAGGGCGGTTGGTTCCGATCTCCATTTCAAAGACGGTATTCGGACCTTCGCCGGAAACGCCTTCGACCGCGATGCCGATGGAAGTCAGATCTTCGGCAAGCCGGCGATCGTCGACGGGAAGGTCAACGAACTCGCGAATCCATTGTGGAGAGAGCTTCATTATTTTCGAAAACCAACCGCAGATTCTCAACGCTAAAGTGGCTCGGAATGACTTCTATTCGGCTCTTGCGGACGACGTACGACGTGCGACGCACGACGGTCCTACCCAAACTGCTCCAAAAATCTCACATCCCCCTGAAAGAACAGTTGCAGATCATCCACGCCGTACATCAGCATGGCAATCCGGTCCACACCCATGCCAAAGGCGAAGCCCGAAACCTTTTCGGGATCGTAGCCATTGTGTTTTACGAATTCGAAGACGTTGGGATCGACCATGCCACAGCCCAGAATCTCGATCCATCCGGTCTGCTTGCAAGGACGGCAGGGGTCAGCCCCCCGCCTCCCGCTTCCTCCGCAGATGAAACACGAGACGAACATCTCAGCACTGGGTTCGGTGAAGGGGAAGAATGACGGACGGAAGCTGGTCTTTACGTCCGAGCCGAACAATGCCTTCATCGCGTGATCCAGCGTGCCCTTCAAGTCGCCGAACGTGATGTTCGTATCCACCGCCAGACCTTCGACTTGGTGAAACATAGGCGAGTGGCTGGCATCGGGCGGGTCGTTGCGATGGACCTTGCCGGGAATCACAATCCGCAGCGGCGGCTTCATCTTCTCCATGGTGCGAATCTGTACTGGAGAGGTATGCGTTCGCAGCAGCAACTGCTCGCGTTGAGATTTCGAACTTTGATTCGCGAGAAACAGCGTGTCCTGGGTGTCGCGCGCCGGATGATTGGGCGGAAAATTCAGCGCCTCAAAATTGTAGTAATCGGTTTCAATCACCGGGCCCTCGGCGACTGAATAGCCGAGATTGCGAAAGACAGCGACGATTTCATTCTGCGTGCGGATGATCGGGTGCTCGGCGCCGATGGGACGGCGAATGCCGGGAAGAGCAATGTCTACGTCAGACGCGGCGCTCGCGGCAGGCGTCTTGGCTAGCGCCGCCTCGACCTTCTGCTCAACTTCGGTTTTGAGTTTATTTACCCGCTGACCAACTTCGCGCTTTGCCTCTTTGGGCGCAGCTTTCAACCAGAGCTCGTTGATTTGTGTGAGGATGCCATCTTTGCGAGCCAGCCACCGGTCGCGAAAATTCTTACGTTCACTTTCGCTCTTAACTGCAGCCGATTCCTTCTCTAACGCAGCCAGCAGTTTCTCGACGGCCTTGTCGAGAGCCGCCGGCGAGAAATCTTTCAATTTGGGAACTGTGTAGGCCACAGACTCTACCTGACCATCATGTCATTCCGAACAGCTTTAGCTGTGACGAATCTGCTTATCCCGTCCAGCGCGGAGTCCTCGACTTTCGCGTGAACATTCTCAGGGAAATGATCCCGCTTCCCTCGGAATGAGAAAGTATAAGGGATTGCCGAACTTCGAGGAACAAACGCGGTCCTCAGTCGTCACCGTGGTAGAGCGGCCATTTATGGCCGCGTAAGGGTCTACTCATTGATTTGCGGGCTTCAGCCCCTGCGGGCCCTGAAGGGCGCGAGAGCCATACCCATAAATAACGCGACTCTAAAGGCGCCGCTCTTCCACGATGTCTGATTTGCTGAAAGCCAATTGGGCTGGTTTACGCGGCCCCGCCGAGAGAACTCTTCGCCTGCTCGGCGAGGCTCTTAAAGGCTGCGGCATCGTTCACCGCCAGGTCAGCCAGGATCTTTCGGTCGAGTTCCACGCCAGCCGTTTTCAATCCATGGATGAACTGGTTGTAGCTCATGCCGTTCAGCTTGGCAGCCGCGCCGATGCGCACAATCCACAGCGAGCGGTATTGGCGCTTCTTCTGCTTGCGCCCGGAATAGGCGAACTTCAGGCCACGCTCTACGGCCTCTTTCGCCGACCGGTACAGTTTGGATTTTGTCAGGAAATAACCGCTGGCGCGGTCTAATATCTTTTTACGTTTCGCGCGGCGTTTAGCTCCGCGTTTTACACGAGGCATTGTCTTGCTCCTTTGTAACTTCTAAATTAGCGGCTGGAGGCAGGATGTGCCTCTTCACTCGCTTTCCTTCGTGTACCTTTGTGTCCTTTGTGGTTGAAAAAATCAACGACCACGAAGGACACGAAGTATCACGAAGGAACAAACTAGTACGGAATCATTCTTCTTACTTTGGGCGCGTCCGCGTCGCTGACCAGCGTCGACGTTCCCAGATGGCTCTTGCGTTTCTTTTCCTTCGACGTCAGGATGTGGCGCAAGAACGCCTTCGATCTCTTGATCTTTCCCGTTCCAGTTTTCTTGAAGCGCTTAGCAGCGCCCTTATGTGTTTTTAGCTTTGGCATGGTGTTTTCCAGTTTAGCATTCACTACTCAGCCAGTACCTAAATCTCTGTCATTTCGAGCGAAGCAGGTTCGTCCGTTTGCGGACGATCTTCTGCAGTCGAGAAACCTGCTTTTTGCTTCACTACAACATTCAATCGCGCGATTCGAGTTTTAGCGTCCTGGACCGAACAGCAGGTTCCTCGACTCCGCATAATCATTCGCAAGCGAATGATCATGCTTCGCTCGGAATGACAGATTAAAGGGAACCTAATCGCGCGACTGAAGTCGTGCCCTTCCAAGAGCTATCAGATTCCACTCACTAGCCGGGGCCAGTCCAAGGATTCCCTGGGCGGAGCGCCCAACGCGCGAAGGCTATAAATATTGCAATTGCCACTGCACACGTAATCTCGCTTGCTCGTGAAACCGATGCCCCTCATGCAGCAGCCAAAGAGTTCTGGCAACAAACAGAGTCAATAAAATGGTCGCCGAGCTTAAAAAAGTGGCGATAACCAGCGTCTTCATCTTGGATCTGAAGGCTTCTCTTTCCGCTGCTCAACTTCTTACGCTTGACTCGCCCTCGGTTGTTGCTGCTGCGGCGGAGCCTGCTTCTCTCCCGGCTTCTTCGCGTTCGGCGCCAGGATAGCGTGCAGCGTGTTGCCTTCCTGTCGCGGCCGGAACTCCACAATCCCGCGATCGCCAATATCTTTGATCAGGCGTTCCAAAATTCCACGCCCCAAGCCGGTTCGCGTCATTTCGCGTCCGCGGAAAAAGATGGTGGCTTTGACCTTGTCACCTTCATCCAGAAAACGCAGAACGTGATTTTTCTTGGTCTCGTAGTCGTGATCGTCCACGTTAATGCGGAACTTCACTTCCTTGACCGTAATCGTCTTCTGGTGCTTCTTCGCCTCGCGCTCTTTCTTCTCTTGCTGATAGAGAAATTTCCCGTAATCCATGATGCGGCAAACCGGAGGTTGCGCGGTGGGAGAGATTTCTACCAGGTCGAGGTTCTTTTCGCGGGCCATCTTGAGCGCTTCGAAAGGCGGCATGATTCCAATCTGCTCGCCTTCGTCGCCGATCACGCGAATTTCGCGGGCGCGGATACGATCATTTGTGCGGATAAACCGTTTATCGATACAAAACCTCCGTTGTTTTCAATGCCTTTGGGATACGAAAGTATACCATGCCCGATGCAGCCACTCAGCACTCAGCGCGCCAGCATTCAGCCACTCGAGAGCATCGTTCACACCAGGTAACACTTCCAGATCAAGGGTCTCTGGACAGGCTTAGTGCTGAGTGCTTTCCACACATTAATTGTCCATCACACGATATCCACAACTTTTTCCCGCCACTATGGATTCGCGCTTGAGCGTGCTCTGAATCTCTCCTAGGATCGGCTTATCGCACGATAATCAACACACACAATTTAGACGAGGAGGGCTATTTATGCCGCAGCAAGCCCAGGAGCAAGAAACGCTCAACGTGAAACTCGTACACTTCACCAAACAAAACTCGCCAGACGAGCCGGTACAAGTTGCATTCTCGGTTACCGATGATCAGGGAAGAGAAGAGATCATCACCGGCGAAATTCCCTATACCTATGACCTGTTCAGGCTGTTCCAGGAGCAGGGATGGTTAAACGTTCGCCGCGGTGTATCGTCAATTCGCGAAACCCGCGCCTCGCAGCGCCGGGCGATGTCAGCCTGAAATCTGCGACCCTGCGGTACTGCATCTTATAACTTCCGCGCCGAGATTTGCCCCGCAAGTTTCGGCGCCATTTTATCTAACACGATTTTATCCACCCGAGTTTATTTAATTGGAGCGAGCCGGCGATTTCCCGCGAAGCATTCGTTCACCGTCTCCTTAGTGAAGCGCTGGACTACGCCGTCAGGGATGTCGCCCTTCTTAATCTCTTCGAACTTGAAGTTGATCGTGCCCGCCGGCTCTGTCGATGGATTCACGGTCGCCAGCAAGTACCCGTAGACGTTGGTTTTGGCTGCCTTCGCATCTTTCGCATCGGGCGGCAGCGGATACCGCTCCGCTCCTGCGGTGCCAATGATCCATCCCGGCAGCACTCCGCCGTGCGACTTCCAATAAGCAGTATTGAAGGTCCCCTCCATGAAGTAATGCGAGTGGCTGGCGAGCACGTAGACAATCTTGTGCGAATCGTTCTGCATCTTCAGCAGCATTTCGTAAACCTTGCCCCCGCTTTCCACGCCGGCAGGAGATTCATTCATACTGTGATTTGTTGAAATGCTTTCCGGCAACGCTTCGTGCATCCCAACAACAATGGTATGAATCGCGGCATCCTTGCGGTCCCGCTTGAGCACATCTTCAATCCATCGCATCTGGACCGCATCGAACTGGTCTGCAGTGGCGTTGTCCAGGAAGATGAAGTCGATGCCGTCGCGCATCCAGTGGTAATAGGTGTGCGGTTCCTTGTCCTTGTTGTTGTCCTTCAGGCGTTGTTCACGCACGTCCGGTCGATCCAGATACGCGTGAAACTTTTCGACGAACGCCGCCCGGCTTTTCGGTGCGGTAGTTTCGTGATTACCGATCCCGAGGTAATACGGCGTGTCACCCCAAGGCTGAATTTGATTCTGAATAAAATCGTCCCACTCATCTTTTTCGTACTCGGCCAGGTCGGCGGTTTTGCCCTCGTGAGCTTTTTCGGCGATGAAATCCTCATCAGGCGCCGACGTCCGTCGCAAATCTCCCAGGTGCCAGTAAAAGGCAGCGTCCTTCTTTTTGGCATCCGCCGCGATTGCTGGAACAACTATGTCGCCGCAGTTTCGCGAGTCGCCGGAAACCGCAAAATGCCAGGTTTGAGCCGGGGCCTGCGCTCTCGCCATGGTGACATCAAAACTTACAGCGGTTGTGAGGAGAAGAACAGCTGTTGCTATTCGCATTCGAGCAGTCTTTCTTGTCAGATGACACTGAAATTAAAGTCTTAGTGTAACCTTTTCCAAGTATGCGAATCACAATGCGCATGCCGAAACTTTGCAGCAGAATACTTCTCGTATCCTTTGCGGTCGTTTCCTGTGCACTCGTGATCTTCAGCAGAGAACAAAACGTTGGAGCCTCTGCAACTCCGAGTCCCATTCTGGTCGAACTCTTTACTTCTGAAGGATGTTCCGATTGCCCTCCGGCCGACACCTTCTTGCGCACTCTGGACAGCGCACAGCCCGTCCCCGGCGCCCAGCTGATCGTCTTGGAAGAGCACGTGGATTATTGGGACGACGGTGGATGGCGGGACCCATTTTCTTCTCATGCCTTTACTCTGCGCCAGGGCGACTACGTTAATCGTATGCATCTCGCCAGCGCCTACACTCCGCAGATGATTGTTGACGGCGCTTACCAGTTCGTAGGCAGCGACCGTCGCAGCGCAGCCAAAGCTTTTGAGAGTGCACGTTCGGTTCAGAAGTCAGCGGTCCGGATCACATCGCTCCAAATCAACGGCGGAGAGTTGCGTGCTCACGTGCAAGCCGATTCCATTTCGTCGAAAGTGGACGTTATTGCCGCACTGGTTTCCGAACACGCGGAGTCGCAAGTGCTGAATGGGGAGAATGGCGGCCATCACCTCGAGCACGTGGCGATTGTGCAAATGCTCACGAAAATCGGGAGCGCGGGGAAGGGCCAGGCGTTCTCCCAGGACGTCAGGCTGGGTACAAAATCATTTCCGAAGCCTGGGAGATTAATTGTCTTTCTTCAAGAAGCAAACCAGGGCAAAGTCCTTGGTGCCGCAATCGAGAAGTTTCAGTAATAACCAGCTTCAGACCGTAGCTTCCTCGGGTTCAGGAAGCGCAACCTGGACTTCAGGCTCATCCGCCGCCAGCGCCACATGCCGCTTGGCCACTAGCATGTAGATCGACGGCACCACGAACAGCGTAAAGCATGTGCCGATGATCATGCCGCTCACCAGCATGATACCGATGCTGTTTCGAGCGCCTGCTCCCGGGCCGGTCGCGAATACCAGCGGCAAATGTCCGAAAACAGTCGCCGCCGTAGTCATCAAGATTGGCCGTAAGCGCGTTGCGGCTGCTTCTACCACGGCGTCGAACTTGCTCCGTCCCCGCTCCTGAAGATGATTGGCGAATTCAACGATCAGAATTCCGTTCTTAGAAACCAGGCCGACCAGAGTAATCAATCCGACCTGACTGTAAATGTTCAGCGTGGTTAATCCCAGGAACGAGAACATCAGCGCACCCGAGACCGCCAGCGGCACTGATCCAGCAAGAATAATGAATGGATCGCGGAAGCTTTCGAATTGCGCCGCCAATACCAGGTAAATCAAAATCCCCGAAAGCGCGAAGGTGCCGAGAAATTTGCTGCCCTCAACCCGCAACTGGCGCGACTCACCCGCGTAATCGACGGTAAAGCCCTCGGGGAACTTCTTGGCTTCGTCCTCCAGGAATGTAAGGGCTTTATCGAGTGGCACTGGAGGTGGAATTACGCCCTGAATGCGGACTGCATTGAGCTGCTGAAATTTGCTCAGCGACCGCGGCTCAGTTGTAGTCTTCAGGGCAGCAAATGTCGACAGCGGCACCAATTTGTCATTAGAACCCTTAACGTATATCTGCTTAAGCTGGTCCACGGTCAAACGGTTAGAGCGCTGCACTTGCGGAATGACCTTGTAACTGCGGCCCTGAATACTGAAGCGGTTGACATAATTTCCGCCCAGCATCGTCGAGAGGTCCTGGCCCGCCTGGCTTAGGTCCACTCCTTGGGAGCGTAGTTTGTCCCGATCAAAAACTACTTCAGTCTGAGGCTGGTCAAACTTGACGTCGGTGTCGGCGAAAATGAACATACCGCTGGCCATCGCCTTTTGGACCAGTTGGTTGGCGAGTTCGCTCACCTGTTGCGGTTCGGCGGAAGACTGAATCACGAAATCAACTGGAAACGTTCCGCCACCGGGCAAGGACGGCAGCGTTAGCGGGATTACCCGCACGCCGGGAATTTTGGATAACGGACCGGTCGCCTCCACTAATAGCTGTTGCGAGGTTTTCGTTCTCTGGCTCCAGGGCTTCGTTACCATACCGCCAAACCCGCCTGTCGGCGAGGTGATCTGGAAAATACTGGCGCTCTCCGGCATGGAGTGGTAAACCGTGTACATCTGCTGAGCGAAGAGGTTTGTCTGATCCAGCGTCGCGTTGGGCGACGCTTGAATGATGGAAAACACCACACCCTGATCTTCCGGCGGGGCGAGTTCATGTTGCGAAAACATGTAAAAGGGAATCATCAGAAGCGCGACGATGACCCATAGCGCAAGCACGACGGGCCTGTAACGAAGCGTGCTCGAAAGCGACCGCGAGTATAGTCCACGCACTTTCTCAAAGTTGCGATTGATAATCCCCGCGAAGCCCCGCTCGTCGTCGCCTCGCCGCAGCAACTTCGATCCCATCATCGGAGACAGTGTCAACGCGACGAAGCCTGAGATGATTACCGCGCCGGCCAGCGTGAGCGCAAATTCGCGGAACAGTGCGCCGGTCAGTCCCCCCTGGATCGCAACTGGCGTATAGACGGCGGCCAGCGTGATGGTCATCGCGATGATTGGCCCCACTAGCTCGCGAGCAGCGTCAAGGGCGGCGCGGAACGGCGGTTTTCCCAGATGCAAGTGCCGCTCTACGTTCTCTACCATTACGATCGCGTCATCGACCACCAAGCCGACAGAAAGCACGATCGCAAGCAACGTAAGCAGGTTGATGGTGAATCCTGCGACCTGCATCAGGAAGACGGCGCCGATCAGCGAGAGCGGGATCGCGACAACTGGAATCAGCACGGCGCGGAACGATCCCAGAAACAAGAAGATCACCACGATGACGATCAGGAGCGTCTCGGTTAACGTATGCAGCACTTCGTTAATCGCATCCTGAATGTACGCCGTTGCGTCATAAGGGACGCCCATCTTCATGCCCTGTGGCAATTGGGCCTGAATTCCTGGGAAGGTCTCGCGCACGCGATGGATTACGTCCAGCGCGTTGGCCGTGGGAAGGACATAAATTCCCATGAAGGTGGCCGTCTCGCCGTTAAATCGGACGTCGGAGTCGTAATTCTCGGCGCCCAGGTTTACGTCAGCGATCTCGCCGAGCCGCACCACGACTCCGTTCTGCTGCTTGATCACCATCTGCTTGAATTCATCAGCGCTTCGCAAATCGGTGTTTGCGACCAGGTTTACTGAGACTGCCGATCCTTTTGTCGCCCCCAGGGCCGAGAGATAGTTGTTCTTCGAAAGCGCATCTCGAACGTCAGAAGGCGAAACCCCGCGGGCGGCCATCTGTTCGGGCTTGAGCCAGATTCGCATCGCGAAAGTACGATTTCCCAGAATGTCGGCGCGCTGTACGCCGCTAATGGCACTCAGCTTCGGCTGCACTACGCGAGTCAGATAATCCGTAATCTGGTTCTGGTCAAGAACTGATGACGAGAAGCCGAGATACATTGAGGCAAACTGATTGTCCGCAGTTGTCAGATC
>Ga0075425_100007719_pt1 | contig 11384 bp, 9 predicted proteins | sample SoiMethybrSBSTD4_FD_75300 | JGI IMG/M metagenome (GOLD analysis project Ga0075425, IMG submission 75300) | Bulk soil microbial communities from a Populus tree surrounding site in Tennessee, USA - Soil MetaG P. TD hybrid SBSTD4 | ecosystem: Environmental > Terrestrial > Soil > Tree plantation...
CGTGTTGTGCAATCCATCCTCGACACCTGGGCGGAGGAAGGCGCAACCGACCTGTTCATCTACCCCGCCGGCAGCTCGGGACCTCGGGAGGCCGACGTCCTTTTGGAGCGCGATCATCGACATTGGCGCGCCATTTTCTAACCGGCGAGTTGTCGGGGCGTTTGCTTACGCCGTCCAAAGACCAAGCCTGCATCTGGTATGCCTGGCATCATTCTTAGCCTCTTAAGCGGCACAGGTATGCTGCTGGTCTCCACAAGACGCTGCGTCCCCGTCAGCAGCTACACCGCGCAGGATCGCCGTCATTGGCGAGGGCGTTGACACTCGGATGCTCTCACTTCACCGAAGCCAAGATGCGCCGGGCCACGGACATGCGGTGCACCTCCGAAGGACCCTCGTAGATGCGCATAACGCGCGCCTTTTGAGCCATAAGCTGTAGAGGCAGCTCCTTTGTGACGCCCATGGCGCCAAATGTTTGTGTCGCGTAGTCGACGATCTCACTGGCCGTCTCGGTGGCAAAGATCTTGACCATGGATGCAGCATGCCGCACGTCCTCGCCGCGATCGAGTGCAGCAGCTGCATCGCGTACCATTAGCCGACAAGCGTGGATCTTCGTGGCACTGTCTGCGATCCACCACTGGATCGCTTGTCGGTCTGCGAGTAGTGCCCCAAAAGTTCTTCTCTGCTTGACGTGGGCGCACATCATATCGAATGCGCGGCGCGCGAGGCCGATTCCCCAGGCGCCGATTTGTAGCCGGCGCACGTTGAGGCGGAGTTGCATGGGGGCGAAGCCGTTGCCGACCTCGCCGAGAAGCGCGTCAGCCGGCAGCCGCATGTTGTCGAAGACGAGCTCATAGGTACGATGGCCGCCAATCATCGGGATCTCGCGGGCGATCTCAAACCCTTTGGTCCCCTTCTCGACGATGAAGGCCGTAATCCCCTCGTGGCGCTTCCCGCTGCCCACGCGCGCCATCACGATGATGAAATCGGCTTGCGGTACTCGAGAGACCCAGATCTTGCGGCCATTAATCACCCACTCGTTACCAACCATCTCCGCCTTTGTGGACATGGCCGAGGGATCCGCTCCTGCTCCGGGCTCGGAGATGGCGATCGCGCTCCTAGCCTCGCCGCGGGCATATGGCTCCATGTACTTTTTCTTCTGCTCCGGGCTCGCCACCGCCATCAGCATATGCAGGTTCGGACTGTCGGGTGGCAACGTGAACGGCACGATGGTACGCCAAAGCTCTTCATTAACGGCCATTAGTGCCACGGCGGGCAGGTTCGCGCCGCCGTGCTCCTCTGGCACATCGAGCGCCCAGAGCCCGAGCTCCTTGCACTTTGCGAGAAGAGGTGCCTCCTCCTCGTCGGTCAGCTTCGCGCGCTCCCCCTTGATGTCACGCTCGATGATTTTCGGTTCGAGCGGTATCAGCTGCTCGTCGACGAACCTGGCAACGAGATCTTGAAGCATGCGATGCTCTTCAGCCAAAAGAACGGTCATTGAAGCAGTTCTCCAGGCGCCGCAACTGGTACTTCCGGCGGATACAAGTCTTTCGCTCAAGGAAAGGTGGTAAGGCAAGCCAAAAGCGATTAACCCGTAATCGCATACCCCCAATCTGCGCCTCGGGGGCCAACCACCAATCAGCAAACGTATGAAAGCGCCAGAGCAAGGTCGCTCAGTTGCTCTTACGGCCGCGATGCGCTCAACTAAAGGCAGCGACAAGCTCATGCGTGCTTCGGCTCAATCGATCGGTCGCACCCCTCTGCTCAAGCTCAACCTAAAAGCTCATTCTGTTCTGCGCCAGCATGCTACTTGTCTAGTTTCTCACGTGTCACTCTCATCAACTTGCTCGCGACTCGCCCGAGTCGGTACCCGATATCGGCGACTGCATCACTGCGAGTACCGACGGTGACGACAAGATCTGACTTCTCGCTTTTAAGTTCTAAGAGCTGTTGCGCGGTCATACGTTTGGCGGCGGCTTCGAGCACAACGCCGAAGACCTGAACGCCTGACTTATTCACGCGTAGCACCAGATCATCGCCGATCAGATTGTAGGCGATCTCCAAGTCAGTACCTTCAAGGTGTCGGCGTCCAGGCATCTTTTCCCCGCTGCCGTCGAGAATTGTGTCTGGCATCACCACCTCCTATGCGCTTTCACCATCACTCTTCCGCTACCACACCTGGGGTACAAGACGATATCGAACCCGCCACATATATTCGGTATACCCTGGCAAATTTTTGCGGAGAAATTCTTCCTCATCAAGGATCCGCCAGGCGAGTACCGGGAAGAAGGGCACAAGGAGCAGAACGCACAACCACGAACCGAGCGCGAGCGGCATTGCCGCGAGGAGAAGCAATGCACCTGAATACATCGGGTGCCGGACGTATGCATATGGGCCGGTCGACACGACGGGCTGCCCCTCCTCTACTTGAATGGTGGAAGCGGCATAGCTGTTCGACTTCATAACGAAGAAGAACAGCACGAACGACAGCACGATAATGGCGTTTGCGAAAATGGATAGGATCGGCGTGACTGGCGCCCAACCAACACGATGACCAAACGCGGGAAGCACCGCGAACCCTACAAAACCGAGTATGAAGAGCGCTGAGATGATTTTTTGGGCCGGTCGCTGCTCCGCCGTGGGCCCAATCTTCATGCGGCGCTCAACGAGCTTTCGATCATGCGTCAGGAAATAGATACCCAATGCCTGCGATGATACCGCAAAAACTACTAGGAAGACCCACGCTTGCCAGTAGTTCAACGTGCCCGCAGCAATGAAGAGGCACGCCAGCAAGATTGCGAACGTCAACAAATTGGCCAGAATCCCACGCATGTAGAAATTTTCCATGCCTATCTCACCGCTCTCGGCTGGCACCCACACGAACTCAACTCCCCGGAGGAAACCGGGAACCGCCCACTGCACTCCATGGCCTCGCTTTCGGTGCTTTGGCGGACCCTCTCGACGGCATCGCCTGCGTCGGCCACAATCAATTCCCGCCAGCGACCGTCCACTTGCGGGCCCGCGCACCGCCGGCGCGATTGGACGCCACCCTGCGCAGCTCATGCGGCATCCTGCAGCAGCTCAGACCTGCAAACGGTTGCAAGAACCGGCTGTTGAGGTTGCTTGGATTGGCCAGCCAATGCTCGCGCCAATTGCGCATTGTTTCAAGTATCTCTTGGCGGACTGATGCTATCAGGCTGTGCGGGTGCGGGCCGATCAGCTGAAGCCAGTCGGCACGCCGGTCTGCAATGGTATCAAGCTCTTGCAAGCATACTTGGCCAGCGCGGGCGCGCAAATGCGCAGGTTCCTGGTGGCAGCGTGCTCGCGTTCGCAGCGCCTCTGCTCGGCGTGCTCAGATTGGTCCAGCAATCCTGTGCATCCCAATCCCACCCACTCACCTCAGCGAGGTGACCAAAGAGGAGCGCGGGTTTAATGGCGCCCATCCCGCGGGACTGGCTTGGCCCACGGACTTGGGCCAGACACGGTCCGCTGACCGACGGCAACGTCGCGCATTGCACTTGATGCCTAGAATTAAATTCGCCTGCTGTCATAGGCCCAGTGTAGCAGCGCTTGGCGTTGGCGCTTGCGGCAGGAAAGATCACCTGGTTCGCAATTGCGCTGAACCTGGAGCACGTGCCGTCGTACGGCTTTCCAGCGGCCGATCTGGCGAGCATCTTCTTCAGGCAAACGGCGACCCATGTAGTAGCGGCAGTACCACTGAAACCAGCCGCGGGGATCAGCTCGGTGTATCCAGCCTTTCCTGCGCCACTCTGAGAGGGGTTGGCTGGCCGAGATGCCGAAGTAATTCAGGGACGAGTCGGAGTGGCCTTCAGCAAGCTTGGCGCCGATAAACCAGCTGCGTGGGAACTCTTTCCTGCAGTCCGTCATGTATTTGCCGCCAAATACGCCGAGACGGAGCATTTCCGCGGGAGTGAGTTCTGGTCGAAAGTCAGGATCGAAGTTGCGTCCAGTTGGTTGGATGAGTTGGTACCGATAGCCCTTTTGCATTTGGTCGTTGACGATGATGGTTCTTTTAGTCATCGGCTCTTACCTCACGACCATGATGATCTTGTGGGGCTCCGGCGCTTAATTACTTCTCCGTGCCAAATACGGCATCGATTGCCGCAATGATGTCGGTGGCAACCGACCCATTGGCCTCGCCCGTGAATTCCTTCGGCATGTAACCGCTTTTGGAGTCCTGTCCGCACCTGAACACGTCGGCCGTTCGGATCGCTTGGCAGCGTCAAGATCGATCTGTTTCATACACGGCGCACGCTCAGAGGTATTTGCTCGTGGCCGCCGCGATGGTTCCCGCGCGATATACATGGCCACCATCCGAGCAAGAACCCACCGCGTGACAAGCAGCTACCCGACGAACCAGCAAGAGACACAGATCCCTTGTTCCAGCACTGCGCCCTTCGACGATCTAGAGCGGTTTCCGCTTGATGTAAATCACGGGAGTTGCAAGGGGTTCCCTTTGGCTCGCAAATCAGATTCGTACCGGTGGCACCTTTTGTCACACACACGTTGATAGGGCTGGCGAACATTGATTGAACCGAACCCACTTCTACGCCGACAAAACAGGGTGGAACGTCCTCGCGCACAAGGCTGCATCCCATTCCAATTGCCCCACACACTGCTGCAGTTGTGCTCACGTAGGGAATTCACTCATGAAAACCTCGATCGCGGCTCATTGGGCGGCTCTGGACCAACACTTCGCCTACCACGCCATGGTTGTCGATCGCTTCAGCCACGTCGATCATGAGGCCGTTCTGCGCATGTGGAAGAACCAGACCAACGAAGACGGCAAACGCCTTTCACAGTTTGAACGCGACGCTCTTATCGAGCGCCACTGCGAATTATTCGGAACCTGGCCAGACTAAGATGTCGAGGGTTGCCCTGCTCGCTGTGACCCCGTGATGCAAGGTCGTGGTCCCTTACATGATTGAGCAATGGAATTCTAGGCGCCGGCATTTGCGCCTTGGATCCAGTGGGGCGTGGATTGAAGCGCAGCTCGTCTAACCGCCAAACAAGCACCCTAACGGAGCGAGGTGTCATTTGGCTGCGGGCTGGCTACTACGCTGCCGCAGCTCGTCGATCAGGCGAGCAACGCTGGGATCGCTAGGCGCGATCCTCGCCAACTGTTGTGCGTACGAGAGTGCTCCGGGCATATCTCCGGCCTCGCGGCTGAAGCTAATAAGTGCCAGCAATGTGTCGCGGTCGTCGGGATGACGGATCGCGTTCGCGTTGAGAACGTTCAAGGCCTCCGTCGCATGTCCTGCCGAATGGAGTGCAACGCCATAAACGTAACCGTACCTCCCCTGGGCAGGTGCCCATTCTGCGGCGAGGCGTAGCTCATCTATCGCCTCGGCGAGCCGCTTGAGCCGCACAAGGGTAAGGCCAAGCGCGTGACGAACACCCGCATCGCCCGGTACCTCGGCTATGGCTCTCCGCAGTACTCTCTCGGCGTCGCTGTCGCGCCCAGTTTGGCGATAGAGGTCCGCGAGATTGACGTAGGCGGGTGCGTACTGCGGGCCGATGCGCAATGCCGATTGATATTCGTCTTCGGCCTCCCTAGTTCGACCACGCTGCCCGAAGAAGGTCCCAAGCCGGGTACGTGATTCGGGTCTATCTGCGTTTAGGCGCTCTGCCGCGATGAACTCCGTCGCGGCACTCTCAAAGCGTGAGCGCTCGTTCTTCGACAGCCATGTTGCGGGTGCAGCAGCCAGCAGCGAGACGGCTCTAAGGCGTACGCCCAGAACTGGATCGGAGAGCAAGGGCAGAGCCAGCGGCCAACGTTGCGTCAGCGGATAGGCTTCTAGCATGTCCAGGGCACCAATACGCACCATCGGATCAGGATCGGTGAGGCCGGAGCGAGATAGATCGATGTTGGCGTGCCTGGAACCGAGTTCGGCCAGCGCACTAGCGCGGGCGATCGCAGGCGTCTGGCCATCCGCGGCAATCTCGGCCAGCAGTGACCCCGCGTCCTTCTCCCCAGCCCACGCGGCATGCAAAGCGGGGCCGAATTTTTGAAAACCTTTTCGGTGTGAGCCGTGCCACACTTCGATCGCTGCGGCTGTCCATGCTGGTGACTTATCGACGTGGCAATCATTGCAGGCATTCGGTGTGCCATACCTGACGGATAGGTCAGGACGGGGGATGCGGAAGCTATGGTCGTGCCGTTGATCGACCACCATATAGGTGCGGACAGGCATATGGCATGAAGTGCAGGTGAGTCCGGGGTTCAACCCCTCGTGGCGGTGATGGGTGACGGCTGTATACCGATCCGGCGCGTGGCATTGCAGGCAGACATTGTCACCCGGTAGCCGGATCTTGGCACTATGCGGCTCATGGCAATCGCTGCACGTAACACCGGCCGCAAACATCTTGCTTTGCTTGAAAGAACCGTAATTGTAAACCTCGTCGAGCATTTGCCCGTCCGAATAATAGAGACCCCGGCCAATGGGTGAGACGGCGTGCGTTTCCGACAACCACTTGCCGGGCTGCCATTCTTCCGAGAACTGACCTCGGCGGGCGTGACACAACCCGCATGTCTCCACCTCCTTCCGCAGCGTTGCGGGTGCGATGCTGCGGCTGGCGTTGCCGGACTTCAGATCGACTGGCCACGTAACTTGACTGCGCTCATCAAAGTGGACGATGAGACCTTTGTCCGGATCATCGCTTCTGGCGAATGGCCACCAGCTTTGCCGCCCTCGCGCCCAGTCCACGTGGCGGGAACCCTTTCCGTGGCAAGCCTCACACCCGACACTGATCTCAGCGAAGGTCGTGGCAAAACGATCGGTGTTCGCATCGTAATTCTTGCGCACACCCGTTGAATGACATTCAGCGCACATGAAGTTCCAATTCTGATTCAGCTTGGTCCAGTGCAGGACGTCGTTGTGGCGGATCTCCTCATTTGGATAGAGGTGAAACCAGCGCTGACCGCCAGACTCTTTCGATCGGCTATCCCAGGCGAGCGATAATGCTTGGACGCGTCCGTCTGGAAATTCGATCAAGTATTGTTGCAGTGGATAGATACCAAACGTATATTTCACCTCGAACGTCGCAAGCTTGCCGTCAGGTCCGTCCGTCTCGACTAAGAATTTCCCCTCGCTGCGAAAAAAACGGGATCGGGTCCCGTAGTAATCAAAGGTGGCCCCAGAGAAATCACCGAGCACCGTCTTGTCTGTGGCGTGATCCATTGCCCGCTCGTGCTGCGAGCTGTGCCATAATTGGGACTCGGCGCGGTGACACCCAGCGCACGTTTCGCTTCCGACAAAAGTGGCCCTTGGCTCGTCCGCAGATGCAGCAGTGCGCGCCGCGCGAGTGTCGTAAGTGAGCAGCTGAAACGACACCCCACCCACAAACAGTAGCCCTCCTGCACCCAATACCGCGAAGAAGAGCCTCCTTCTCGACAGCGCGCGCTCGTGCCCGCTACCGCGGACCTCGATGTTTTGATGGGCTGACGAGAGTGTCCCACCCCCGTTCTTTGCGAACTTGCGTTGAGAGCGTCCCACAACCGCACTTACACGTTACAGCACATACGAGCGGCCAAGTGGTTGCACCTCTCTGCGTTTGCCGTGCATTGATAACAATAAATCAGGCGCTTTGCCGGGAACGAGGGTTCCCAGCAGTTCAGTCAATGACGGACAGTTGCTAAGCTATCGTCGGGGACAAGTGGCGGACCATCGGGAAAGACCCTGCGCCCCGTCAGGATAACACTGTATGGGCCGGTTGAAATTGGTCAATTTGGTGGGCCATCGATCGACATGGCAAAAGCGCAACAGTAGACCCAAAAAACCCAAGTTAGGTCCGAAAGTGGGGATGCGACTTGGTCCCCCTGGGCTAGCCTCGTTGCTGAGGGAGCCGGGGGAAAAAACTGATGTATCGCGGAACTCTCTGTGGGCCGAGCGCGTCGTGGCCCTTCGCTACTCTTGCTCAAAGCATCGCATATGTTTGTTCAGCCGGCACGCTGGGCCTGTTGCTGGCATGCACAGCAGCCGTTGCACAATGCGTTGATCCGGCAGGGTTTGCCCTTTCTACTGCAAGTATCACGCGATATTTCGATGAGAAAGATGATCAGACCGCAAATCCAGGTACTCTCGGGATACGTGGCACGGGCTGGTTCCTCTCTCCATCTACAATGGTTACTGCGGAACATGTCGCCGCTGCCATGAGGCTTTCAGATCAAAGCTGGAAACAGGTCGAGATTCTCAATGATGAAAGGAAACTGCCCACGCCGATACGGATCTTGCGTGTCGCCGGTTCGAACCGAGAGAAGCTTGCCGTGCTGGAGTTGCAGAACCCAATCTCTGGCGCGCGAAGCTTGCAACCCAGGGTGCGGCCTCTCGCCGCCGAGGAGGCGGTAGCCAGCATTGCATATCCCGGCAATCGTCTACGTATCGCAAACGGTCGCTTCGTCCAGTACGGCGAAAGCGATAAGTTGGCCGGGACTGCGTTATTCGAAATATATGATGGAGATGACCGCCTCGTGCTCGATCACGGGGCCTCAGGCGCGCCTGTGCTGGATTGTGAGGGACGCGTGGTTGCCGTGGTGAGCAATCTCTTAACGCAGACAATGCAGTTTCCATTCCGCGCACTTAGGATCTCAACGGCGTGGGGACAACCGAATGTGGTCTCCATACCAATTGAGGTGCTGGGAGAGACTGCTGTCGTCAAGTGACGCGCCGCAGGATCTTGACCGTACCTGAGAGTGCGGTCGAGACGGCCGTCTATAGGCCGCACCTATGATTAGGGGCACCGAAACGCTCAAGTCGAATTGGCTGATGCAACACGAAGCGATCCAGCACACCAACTCTCGCATTGGTATGCTGGATCCCCTATAGGTTTAACGCGTCAAGACGTGGCGCCCAGGCGTCAGCAGGCCCACGCAACCTTTGCGTTTACTTGGTAACTTCTTTGCCGTCCACGATGTATAGCTTGTCGCCGGTACGGAAGATGACTGCCCCTTCTGCCACTTCGCGGGCCTTCAACTTATCGATGTGTGGGGTCGTGTCGCCTTTGGCTCCTGCCTTGGCAATGTTGAAATTCTTCAGGTCGACGACTACGGCCTCGTTATTGCCGAGTTGACCAAGCATCGGCTGCTGAGTGTTCGGAGCCCAATAGTTGCTCGCGCTTTTCATCAAAGGTGAATCCTGCCATGGGTCAAACCCTTGCGCGATTGGGATGGACGCTGCACCCGCAATGCCAAGGGCTGTGAAAAGCCCGATTGTTTGCCACCTGCGATTTGACCCTGCCATAGTAACTCTCCTGCTTCACGTGTTAGATTCGCTGCACCATATGTCGGGGCCGGGTGGTGTGAAATCAGAAGATACCCTGGCGTTCTCGGGGAGAAACCACCTAGGGTGTACCGCGAAAGTCCCCTAGGAGTTTCCTAAGACTGGTTAGGAAGCACGGCTCTGTCTCACCCCAAGATAATCTCTGTCTAGCAAATAGGGGGCAAAATCGGGCACGACACTCCGGCAGGTCATGCGTAAGAACCGGGCAAGAGTGGCTCTCTTTCCCCATCGTCGTGGCGCTTGCGGTCGGTGCGGCATACTGTCAGGCATTGTCCTCGACGTGCATCGCCATCAAGGGCTGGCATGGTCAGCATCGGTATGCAAATCGTGCATACCGGATTTCATCACGCGACTGCTGCCAGGGGATCGATCGGTGCCCACGATGCAGCCATCTTGCTAGGGATCACATGGCGCATCGCGCCATCCAAACTGGGGTCCGACAAGCGTCTATGAGCGCGGCGCGGAGCAAGGCTCGGCAAAGACCCGATATCCTCTCATGCAGTGGAACTCCGCATCGGGGCAAACTCTGACGTCGTCTTAGTTGACCCGTCAGATCGGTGCCGTCGGCGCGGCGAACCTCCGTGGCGTCATCCAGCGCCTGCTCAAACCTGATCCAGGTCTGTTGTCCTTGCGATGCCGCGGACGCTCATCTCCCCTGCAGACATAGCTCGTGAACCTGTGGTGCAATGGGAAGGAGGCACATTGCGAATGCTCGTTCCCTTCTTGCGCTCTGCTATTAGAGCTCCCCTCTACGCGCGATGTTGACTGAGTTTGAGTTTGAGCAGGGAACTTCGGCATCTTTGATCCTTCGTTTTTAAATCGGCTATCTTCATTCAAGAGATGACGATTCCATGAAATTAGCGTTGCGGTTTAGCAATGTAGATTTTGCGCTCGGGAAGTTTCACCAAGATATCCGCATTTCACCCGATATCTGCGCGCGACGGTGCATGACAAACTCGAAGGTACTCGCACCATCATCTGCGCACGAGCAATCGTGAAGCAGAGGCTTTTCATGAGCCGCAACTGGCCGAAAACACGGGAAGCTTTGGGAGACCCCACATGATGTCGAAGTACGTCTCAAGCGGCCTGCTCGTAGCGTTGACCACATTTTCGTTGGCCAGCAATCCAGCCTGCGCGCAGCAGCAGTCCCAGCAGAGCAAGCCCAACATCCTCTTCATCATGGGCGATGACATCGGCTGGATGCAGCCGAGCATTTACCATCGCGGCCTGATGGTCGGCGAAACCCCCAACATCGACCGCATCGGCAATGAGGGCGCGATGTTCGTGGACTACGTCGCCATGCAGAGTTGCACGTCGGGGCGCAATGCCTTCTTTACCGGCATGTATCCGCTGCGCACGGGCATGATCCCGCCACAGCTGCCCGGTAGTCCGTCCTATCTGCGGCCCGGTACTCCCGCGCTCGCCAAGTTTCTGATCGATCTGGGCTACACCACCGGCGAATTCGGCAAGAACCACCTCGGCGATCACACGGCGGCGCTGCCGACGGCGCACGGCTTCCAGGAGTATTGGGGCTACCTCTATCACCTCGATGCCATGCAGCAGGTGAGCTTCCCGGACATCAACAAGACCCCACTTCAGCAGACGGTCGCGCCGCCTTGCAAGAACACGCCAATTCCCGGAATAGCGGAGGCGCCGGGTGCCGTGGATCCCCAGACCACGATTTGCCTGACGCCGCCGCGTCCGGTGCTCTCCTGCAAATCCTCCGACGGCACGGAGAAGAACCAGAGTTGCAGCGACGAAGGCCCGCTGACGCTCGAGCGCTCAAAGACGGTGGATGAGGAAATCTCCGCCAAGGTCGTCGACTTCCTTGACCGCAACGACCCCAAGAAGACCAACAAGCCGTTCTTTGTCTGGTACAACCCCGCGCGCATGCACGTCACGACCGTGCTGTCGCCGAAGTACGAGGCCATGGTCGGCGAGCGGGGCGGCAAGGATTGGGGCGTCAATGAAGCCGGCATGAAGCAGATGGACGATAACATCGGCGATGTGCTGAAGAAGATCGACGACATGGGGCAGGCCAACAACACCATCGTCGTCTTCACCACCGACAATGGCGCCGAGGCGATC
>Ga0075425_100007720_pt1 | contig 11383 bp, 7 predicted proteins | sample SoiMethybrSBSTD4_FD_75300 | JGI IMG/M metagenome (GOLD analysis project Ga0075425, IMG submission 75300) | Bulk soil microbial communities from a Populus tree surrounding site in Tennessee, USA - Soil MetaG P. TD hybrid SBSTD4 | ecosystem: Environmental > Terrestrial > Soil > Tree plantation...
CACGTCTTCGGCTCGTTCGAGTACGAGCGCGAGCCGACAACGTTTACCTACGAGACGCCGTATCCGGCGTTCAACATCGATCAGCCGAGCACGCGCACCGAGAAGAAGGCGCTGGCACGCCTCGACTATCAGCTGTCGCCGCGCAATCGGGTCACCTTCCGTGTCAACAAGTCCAACGCGTACCTTCCCGTCGACGATCGCTTCTCGGGCGGCGGCAACCGCACACCGTCATCGGTGATTCAGACCAAGCGCTATTCGCTGAACTGGCAGGGGACCGCGACGCAGGTGCTGAACAACTCGACCGTCAACGAAGTTCGCGTCGGCTATGGCGGCTTCGGTTTCTGGCAGCACCCGGGCGTGCACTGGTCGAACCATCCCAACGCGCCCGGACAGCAGATGGGCGGCACGCCGATTCTGACCATGACCGGCGGATTCACAATCGGGCAGGGACACGCTAATTCGCCGGTGGACGTCTATCAGCGGCCGTACTCGTTTCGTGACGACCTGACGCTGTCGTACAACGCGCGCGGACGTCACGATCTGAAGACCGGGCTCGAGTACATTCACATGGGTCAGACGGTGACCGTGTGCGACTTCTGCATGCCGACCTACGACATGCAGGGCGGGGCCGTTCCCGCGAACATCGCATCGATCATTCCCAATCTCTTCGATCCGAACACGTGGAACCTAGCCGCGCTGTCGCCCGTGACGCGCTCGATGCGTCTCAGCGTCGGCACGTTTACGGTGTTCCCGGTGCGCCACGAGTACGCCGCGTGGGCCCAGGACGACTGGACAATCGGACGACGGCTGACGCTGAATCTGGGCCTGCGATATGACCTCGGCTACGGCAACATGCAGCAGATCCGCTACGCGCCGTTCATCACCCAGGACACCCCTACGGACAAGAACAACATCGGCCCGCGCCTCGGGTTTGCCTACAGTCTCAACGACAAAACAGTGCTGCGCGGCGGAGCAGGGAAGTACTACGCCGCGGAGAACGAGAACACGGTGTTCTGGTCGCTGTTGACGGCGGGCATCATCAACATTCAACGGTTCAACGACGGTCGCGCAGACTTTGCCGCCAATCCGTTCAATGGTCCGGTGCCGACGTACCAGCAGGCGCTCGACATGTTCAACGCCGGGCAGCTGCGTCGCAGCGCACGCAACCTGTTCGATCCCAACCTCCGCACGTCGTACAGCTGGCAGGGATCGCTCGGTATCCAGCGACAGATCGGCAACGTGCAGGCGGTCACCGCCGACTGGGTCTACATCGCCAATCGCGCGCAGGAGATTTCCACGGATGTGAACCTTGCGTTCAATCTGGCCACCGGCGCACCGTATTCGTTCAGCGACACCGCGCATCGTGTCGCGCCCGGCTTCGACAGCGTCGTCGAGGACCTCACGGCAGGGCAGGACCGCTATCACGGCATCGACTTCAGCTGGACGAAGCGCATGAGCCAGCACTGGCAGGCGGCGGCCACCTACTCGCTGAACTACCAATGGAATTGGCAGCACATTCAACCGGCACCGGGATGTCAGTACTTATGGACGTTCTCGGCGGCGGGTCGCCCGCAGTGCGACGTGCCGATCGCGTTGCATCCGTCGTTGCGCGACGAGTGGTACCGCGCCGGCGATCAGGTAAATCGCGCCACGTTCAATGGCATCTGGGAAGCGCCCGCCGGCCTGCAGTTGAGCGGTCTCTATTTCTACGGCGACAACGGCAAGTCGACGCCGCAGGCGGGTGTCGATCCACTCTCCATCAGCAGCGGCATCTCCGGGCAGGGCACAGGCGGACGGCTTCGCGCCGACGGCTCGCTCATCGCGAGAAATTCCTTCGACCGGCCATCGATTCATCGCGTGGACATGCGCATCCAGCGCGAGTTCAAGCTGGCCGCGCATGCGAGCATCGCTGGAATGTTCGAAGTGTTCAACGTCTTCAATCGCGAGAACTTCAACACGTTCGTGATCAACGAACGCAGCCCGATTTTCCGAGCGCCGCAGGTGGACAAGAACGTCGCCTATCAGCCGCGCGTCGTTCAACTCGGCTTCCGCGCGAGCTTCTGATGGATCAGGATCGATACGACAGCGGCATGAAGGTGCGTCGCCAGGTGCTTGGCGACGCCTACGTCGACAAGGCGTCCGCCAACGTCGACGATTTCAACCGCGATTTTCAGCGCATCGTCACCGAGTACTGCTGGGGAGAGGTCTGGACTCGTTCCGTCCTCTCCAACAAGCAGCGCAGCCTGAACAACCTGTGCATGATCGCCGCCCTCAACCGCGCGGCCGAATTCGAGCTGCACGTGCGCGGCGCCCTTCGCAACGGCTGCACGCCTGAGGAGATCCGCGACACGCTGGTGCAGGTAGCGATCTACGCCGGCATCCCAGCCGGCGTGGAGGCCTTCCGCATCGCCCGGAAAGTACTAATCGAAGAAGGCGTTCTTAAATGAGACTGGCCGCACCAAGAACTTCCAACGACCAACGCCGCTACAATCCGCAACGCTCCTGACAAGAACGGATGTCGCTCGGTTCCGGCACTCGTCTCGGACCGTATGAAATCGTCGGCACCCTCGGCGCTGGCGGTATGGGCGAAGTGTATCGCGCACGCGACACGAAGCTGAATCGCAACGTCGCGATCAAGGTTCTCTTGCCCGCCGTTGCCAGCGATCCCGACCGTCTCGCCCGGTTCAGCCGCGAGGCGCAGGTACTGGCCTCGCTCAATCACCCGAACATCGCGCACATTCACGGCCTGGAAGAATCGGGTGGTGTGCAGGCACTCGTGATGGAACTTGTCGAGGGACCGACCCTCGCCGACCACATCGCTGGGTCTTCAGGCCCGATGCCTGTCCGCGAAGTGCTATCGATCGCGAAGCAGATCGCCGAAGCGCTCGAGGCGGCGCACGAGCAAGGCATCATTCATCGTGATCTGAAACCCGCGAACATCAAAGTGCGGCCCGACGGCCGGGTGAAAGTGCTCGACTTCGGATTGGCCAAAGCGCTGGCGCCGGCAGGTGCGGGCGATACGACAGACGCACGCGCGACGATGTCTCCGACGCTGTCGATGCGCGCCACGCAGGCGGGCATCATCCTCGGCACCGCGGCGTACATGAGCCCCGAGCAGGCCGCCGGCAAGCCCGTCGACAAGAGGAGCGATCTGTGGGCCTTTGGCGTCGTGCTGCTCGAGATGCTCACAGGCCGCCAGGTTTTCGGCGGTGAGACAACGTCGCACGTCCTGGCCTCGGTGTTGAAGGACGAGCCCGATTGGACGGCGCTCCCTGCAGACACACCAGCCCCGCTTCGCCGGTTGTTGCGCCGCTGCCTGCAGAAGGATCGGAAGCGGCGGCTCGCGGACGCGGCCGACGCGTGGCTGGAGATCGACGAGGCCGAGACGCCCCCGACGGACGCACCGCTGCCGTTGGATGCGTCCAGCGCGCGCGGCGGGCGACTGGGATGGGTCGTGGCCGCTGCGTCGTCGGCGGCGATGCTCGCACTCGGGCTTCCGGCCGTCCGGTATTTCCGCCAAGCCCCTCCGGTGAGCGGTTCCGAGATGCGCACGGAGATCAACACACCCGCGTCTACAGACCCGCTGTCCTTCGCTCTTTCCCCCGATGGGAAGCAACTCGTGTTCGTGGCGTCCGGCGACGGTGCTCCCCGCCTCTGGCTGCGGCCCCTGGCGACGACGAGCGCGCAACCGCTCGTGGGCACCGAGGGCGCAGACTATCCGTTCTGGTCGCCCGATAGCCGATCGGTGGGTTTCTTTGCGGACGGCAAGCTGAAGCGGCTCGACATCGGCGGCGGCGCACCGCAGGTGCTGGCGGATACGAACGGCCCCCGCGGCGGAACGTGGAACGCCGATGGCGTCATTCTCTTTGCGCCGAGCTTTACCAGTCCGATTTTCCGTGTGCCATCGTCGGGGGGAAAGGCAACACCGGCCACGACGCTTGGCGTTGTGCAGAGCCACCGGTTTCCGCAGTTTCTGCCGGATGGCCGTCAGTTCCTGTTCTACGCGCAGGGAACGCCTGACACGGGAGGCATATATCTCGGCTCGCTCGATACCCCCGACACACGCCGGCTGACGGCCGCCGACGCGGCCGGTGCCTACGCGCAGCCCGGGTGGCTGCTGTGGGTGAGAGCGGGGACCCTCATGGCACAGCGCCTGGACACGGAGCGAAGAGCGCTGACCGGGAATCCGGTAACGGTGGCCGACGTCGTAGCCATCGAGGCCACGACGTACGCGAGCGCGCTGTCTGTGTCGGCGTCAGGCCTGTTGGCGTACAGGACTGCGACGACGAACCGGCGGCAACTGAACTGGTTCGACCGCACGGGGAAGGCACTTGGTACGCTGGGCGCGCCAGACGAAAGCAACCTGTGGAATCCACGTGTGTCGCCCGATGGCCGCCGCGCCGCTGTCAATCGCACGGTGCAAGGCAACGCGGATGTGTGGCTGCTGGACGGCACGCGCTCGAGCCGCTTCACGTTCGATGCGGCGCTCGATCGCTTTCCGGTCTGGTCTCCAGACGGCAGCCGGATCGTGTTCGACTCGACCCGCACCGGTGCAACACGGAACCTGTATGTGAAGGCGTCCGGCGGCGCGGGCAACGAGGACCTGCTCGTGGAGTCTCCGCAAACCAAGGTGGCCGGGGATTGGTCCGCGGACGGGCGATTCCTTCTGTATATGAGCATCGATCCGCAAACGGACGCCGACCTGTGGGTCGTGCCGCTCGAGGGCGACCGGAAGCCATGGGTGTTCCTGAAGACCAATTTCACGGAATACTCAGGCGTTTTTTCGCCGGACGGCCGATGGGTCGCGTACCAATCCAACGAATCGGGCCGGTTTGAGATCTACGTTCGGCCATTCGTGCCGCCCTCCGCCGCGAATGCGCCGGCAAACAGTGCGGCAGGACAGTGGCAGGTGTCAACAGCCGGCGGTATCTCGCCGCGATGGCGAGCTGATGGGAAGGAGCTGTACTACATCGGACAGGAAGGCCAGATGATGGCGGCGTCCATCACGGTAACGGGGACGTCTCTCGCACCAGGCGCGCCCGTGAAGCTGTTCGATACGCGCATTTACGGCGGTGGCGTGGACAATCGCCTGGGCACCCAATACGACGTGGCCCGCGATGGGCGGTTTCTGATCGACACCGTGCTCGACGAGGCCACGGCCCCCATCACGCTTCTGCAGAACTGGACGCCGCCAGCGACTAAGTAAATTCCCACCACCACCAACCACTAACCATCCTGCCGCAGTACTTCCTGAATACGTTCGGGCGCCACCTTTATCTCCACACCCGCGCGCTCTTCCTGCAGCAGCATCGACACCCGTGAATCGCGTTCGCTCCAGCCGCGGTTGACTGCCTCGGTCAGCTCCTCGAGCGCGAGGTTTGACAGCCGCATCGGCACGTTCAGCTCGCGCGCGAGCGAAGTGGCGAGGGACACATCCTTGTGGGCGAGGTGCAGGCGGAAGTTCGGTGGATCGAAGGTCGCGGGAAGGAACTGATCTGCCAGCCGGTCGAACACGCGCGCGCGGCCGACGAACCCCTGGCGGCAGATGCGCCACAGCACCAGCGGATCGACGCCACCCTTGACGCCCATCGTGAAGACCTCCGCGAGCGCCGCCTGAATCGTGTAGCCCGCGCAGTTGTGTACGAGCTTGGCAACCGACGCGACGCCGATCGGTCCGATATAGGTCGGTTGATCGCCGATATCGCGCAGCAGCTTCTCGTAGCGGGTGTAGATGTCCTGTTCGCCGCCGACCCAGATGGCGAGCGACCGTGTCTCGGCGCCCTTCGGGCCGCCACTGACGGGTGCATCGAGCAGATGCAGCCCTGCGTCGGCGAACGTCGCATGGATGTTGCGGATGGTCGTCGGCGAATTCGTCGTCAGGTCGAACAACACGCGGCCGCGCGACATGCCGTGCAGGAGACCGTTGACGCCGACGGCGACATCGGTGAACTCCGCCGGCCCTGGCAGGGAAGTGAAGACGATGTCGGCAGCGGCGCCGACGTCGCGCGCGGTCGGCAGCGCGCACGCGCCGGCGGCGACGTGCGGCGCCACCGCTTCGGGACGAATGTCGTTCACGTACATCTCGTGACCGGCATTGCGCAGACTCGTCGCCATGCGTCCGCCCATCGTCCCGAGTCCGATGAATCCGATTCTCATTCGTTCGTTCCTCGCGCGGGCAGTGAACGGCCAGCTCCTTACGCCCGCCTTCTCGCACTCCGTACGATAGACTACGCGCCGCTCATCTCACACCAGACAGGGTCCAATGGAATCATTCTTTGAATGGCTGCAAGGTCTGTCCATCGCCAACTGGATCGCGACGGACGAAACAATCTGGAGCTTCCCGCTCATTCTGTTCCTGCATAGCGTCGGCATGGGCCTGACCGCCGGAGTCATGTTCATGATATGTCTGCGGCTGGTCGGCGTCGGAAGGCCACTGCCGGTGTCCTCGATGCGCATGCTCTTCAAGATCTTCTGGGCCGGCTTCGTGCTGAACGCGATTACCGGCAGCCTGCTGTTCGCCGCGCACGCCACCATCACGGGGAACCAGCCGATCTACTACGCGAAGCTGACACTCATCGCCGTCGGCGTCGTGCTCGCCGTCCCCCTCGAGAAATTCGTACAGAGCGAGGGCAGTGACGGGAGCATCCCCTCACTCATCAGAGGGCTCGCCGCAATGGCTCTCGCGGTCTGGGTCGGCGTCATCACGACGGGACGTTTCATCGCGTATTTGCAGTAGACGCGGACCTCCGGTCCTTGTCTACGTCGGGTGGGTCATGAATCTCGTTCACCTTCATCTGCTGCTCAATCACGTTCCGACCGTCGGCACCATCGTTGCGTTTGGACTGTTGCTGCTCGCCTTCGCGAAGAAGAGCGACGACTTGCTTCGCGGCAGCTTCGCGCTCTTCTTCGCCATTGCGCTCGCGTCGCTGGCGACATACATGACGGGCCACGCTGCGGAAGCGGTGATGAAGAATCGGCCGGGCTACAGTGCCGAGTTGATCGCCGTGCATCAGAGCGCGGCGTTTCTTGCGCTCGTCTTCATGGAAGCCACCGGTGTGGCTGCGTGGTTCGGTCTGTGGCAGGCGCGGAAACCCGGTGGCCGTTCGAAATGGGCGTCACCGACGGTGCTGCTGCTGTCGGTGATCACGATCGCACTCATGGCCAACGCTGCGAACATTGGCGGTGAAATTACCCACCCGGAGATTCTCGCGCCAGGAACGCGGCCGTCGGCGACCTCGGGCGCGCTGGCGCCGTACGCCCTGCGCGGCGCGCAGGTCCGGTACTACCAATTCCATCATCCCAACGCGTGGCCGACGCTCGAAGCGCTGCACTTCATCGGACTGTCGCTGCTGTTCGGCGTCGTGCTCGTTGGCAACCTGCGGATCCTTGGCTTCATGCGCAACGCCCCGTTCATCGACATTCATCGGCTGCTGCCGTGGGGCGTCCTCGGGTTCGTCATCAACTCCGTGACCGGCATGTTGTTCTTTGTCGGACAGGCGTTTCAGTACATCGATAACGTAGCGTTTCATCTGAAGGTGCTGTTCATGCTGCTGGCCGGCGCCAACGTGCTCTATCTCACGCTGTTTGACGATGTGTGGACGCTCGGCACAGGCGATAGCGCGCCGGCGACCGCGAAATTCCTCGCGGCTTCACAGATCTTTCTGTGGCTCGGCGTGATCTATTTCGGCCGCATGCTTCCGTATATTGGCGGCGCATTTTGAGCGACCCATTTGTGGTATAACCTGCCCGCCTTCAAGATTTTCCGGCACGTCCATCTAGGAGGATCGATGCGTGAAATCTCGTTCCGACGCGTAGTTATCGCGGCGTTACTGGCCCTTCCTTTTCTATTGCTACCAACGACCGCGTCGGCTCAGGAAGCCGCCATCGGCGGTACCGTGACCGATCAGACCGGCGGCGTGCTGCCGGGGGTTGTCGTGCGTGTGGTCAACGAAGAGAACGGAAACAGCTTCGAAGGCGTCACCGACTCGACAGGGAAATACTTGATTCCGGTCCGCATCGGCACCTATCGAATCGGCGCGGAACTCTCCGGGTTCTCGATGGCCGAGCGGCGGGCCGTGCAGGTGCTTGTCGGCCAGCAGCTCGCGCTCAACCTGCAGATGGCGCCCGCGACACTGCAGGAATCAGTGACCGTCACCGGCGAGGCGCCTCTGGTCGACACGACGCAGTCGAACCTCGGAAGCACCATCGACTCGCGGCAGGTGTCCGATCTGCCGGTCAACGGCCGCAACTTCATGGACCTGACGCTGCTCGCCGCCGGTAGCCGGCAGAACTTCGTGGCGGAAACGCCGGCATCGAGCTTCCAGTTGAACGTCGATGGCCAGCAGGTCACACAGTCGATTGCCACGACGTTCGGCCAGCCGCGTTTCAGCAAGGACACGATCGCGGAGTTTGAAGTGATCACCAACCGGTTCGACGCGCGCCAGGGCCGATCGACCGGCATCCAGGTGAACGCGATTACCAAATCCGGGACGAACTCGCCTTCGGGCAGCTTCGCCGGCTACTTCCGCGACAGCCGGTTCAACGCGAAGGACTTCATCCAGAACAAGGTCCTGCCATATTCCGACCAGCAGTTGAGCGCGACCTACGGCGGCCCGATTCGAAAGGATCGCATCCATTACTTCCTGAACTACGAGTACGAGCGGTCGCCGTACACGCGGCCGTACACGACCCCGTATCCCGCGTTCAACATCAACCTGCAGGGGACCTACACCGAGAAGAAGGGCGGCGGCCGCCTGGACATCCAGTTCTCGCCCAAGACGCACTTCATCTACCGCCAGAATCTCGAGCGGACATGGGACCCGTACGACGCGCGCTGGGCCGGCGGCAGTACGATTCATCCGTCCTCACCGAGTTCGGTGCCGAAGCATGCCAACGACCTCACCGGCCGTTTGACGCAGGTCGTGAGCACGTCGGCCGTCAACGAGGTCGCCGTCAGCTACGGACGCTTCTGGTGGCAGACGAATCCGGTTGTCAACTGGCCGCAGCACCCGCAGGCCGCCGCAGGATTCACGCACGGCACCCCGCGCATCCTTCTGCGCGGCTTCACCATCGGCCAGGCGCACACTCGGTCGCCGCAGGATCTGGCCGACATCACCAAGACCGTTCGTGACGATTTCTCGTTCGCGTTTGTCAAGGGTGGACGGCACGACGTGAAGACTGGCGGTGAATACATCGCCGATCGATCGCCGATCTTCCTCTGCATCAACTGCGGCGGCACGCTCGACGCGCAGGGCGGTCCGGTTCCGGCGAACATCGAGTCGCTGTTCCCGGTCTACAACGACGTAACGTCCTGGAACCTGAATGCGCTGGCGCCGATCACGCGTTTCTATCAGCTCGCGGTCGGCGACTTCCACGTCAACAGTCCGATCAACAGCTTCGCGACATGGGCGCAGGACGACTGGACGCACGGCAAACTGACGCTCAATCTGGGCGTGCGCTACGACTACGTCGACGGGACGTGGGCCGAGGATCTGCCCTTCGATCAGTGGGTCCCCGTGCGCAGCGTCGACAAGAACAACCTGCAGCCACGTCTCGGCTTCGCCTACAGCCTGAACGATCGGACGGTGGCGCGCGGCGGATGGGGAATGTTCTCCGGCGGCGCGATCAACTCGTCGCACGCCTACCGCGTTGACGCGCAGGTCGCCAACATTCAGGTGAACTACGACGGCCGTCCGGACTTCCCGCTGAATCCGTTCAATGGTCCGATTCCAACCTACGCGCAGGCCGTCGCGACGTCGAATCAGCGGTCACCGTTCCTGACGCTGCCGGCGATTCACTCGAACCTGCCGTACACGCATCAGGCCAACGTCGGCATCCAGCGGCAGATCGGCGCCGCAATGTCGTTAGCGACGGACTTCATCTACACGAATAACAAGGACGTCGTCAGCATCATGGACGTGAACCTGGCGTTCAACCCAGCCACTGGAGCGCCGTATCCGTTCACGGACCTGGCGCACCGGCCGGTGAAGGGCTGGGGCGCGGTGAACCAGAACGTCGTGCAGCCGAACGGTCCGACGTCCTATGCGATGCAGTTCGAGTTGAACAAGCGGATGGCGAACCACTGGCAGCTGTCAGCGACCTATCTGCTGCAGTTCAACTACGAATATCAGTACGCGCCTGTGAACATCGATAAGGGCTGCAAGTACGCCATCACCAACCCGTCGGCAAACGTCTTCACGTGCGACGCGCCGATCGCGCTCAATCCGCTCCTCGTCAACGAGCATTTCCTCAACGGCGACCAGCGCAATCGCGCGACGGTCAACGGTATCTGGGAGCTGCCGGCTGGCTTCCAGTTGAGCGGGCTCTATTTCTTCGCGGACAACGGCAAGATGACGCCCACCTCCGGCCTCGACATCCTTGGCCTCGGTGCGTCTGCGACCGCCAGCATCGTCGGGACGAACAACGGCATCACCGGCTCCGCCAATCGGCTGCTGGCCAATGGATCGCTGATCGAGCGCAACAGCTTCGATCGCACGAACCTGCATCGCGTGGACACGCGGCTGCAGAAGCGGTTCAAGCTGAGCAACCGCGTGACCATCGACGGCATCGCGGAAGTGTTCAACATGTTCAATCATGCAAACTACAACGCGTTTGTCACGAACCAGGCCGCGCGGAACTACGGAGCGCCGCAATACGACTCGAACATTGCCTTCCAACCGCGGACGGCGCAGTTCGGGTTCAGGACGACGTTCTAGAAGGAGGGTTTTCAATGATTCGCAAGTCTTCATGGATTCTGTTGGCTTTCGCGGGGATGCTGCTGGCTGCTGTTCCAGTTGCCGCGCATCACGCCATCGCGGCGCAGTACGACATGGATAAAGCCGGCGAGTGGACGGGCACGTTGAAGAAGATGGAGTTCATCAACCCGCACTCGATGCTGCACCTCGATGTCACGGGACCCGACGGCAAGGTCACGGAGTGGGTCTTCCAGACGACCAACGCCGGGACGCTGCGGACGCGCGGCCTCGCACGCACCGGACCGGGCTCACTCGAACCTGGCCAGAAGTACACGGTCAAGGGGTTCGCGGCGCGCAACGGCAACCCGATGGGATTTCTCCGCGTGCTGGTGTTCCCTGACGGTAAGGAACTGACGTTCTGGTTCGGCGACCCGAACGGTAACTAGGAGGCACGGCCATGATGCGCCGACTTGTTTATCTGGGTGTCGCTGCGATCATCGCAGTGGCAGGTGCCTCGCTCGCCTTCGCCCAGGGCCGCGGCGCCGGCGCGCAGGGTGCGGCTGCAGGTGCGGACCTTCCCACCCCGCGCATGGCCGACGGCCATCCGGATCTCAGCGGAGTATGGGGAGCGGGTGGTGGCGGCGGCGGGGCGCGCCAGGCCGAAGATGACGGCAGCGGCAACCTGTCCG
>Ga0075425_100007721_pt1 | contig 11381 bp, 10 predicted proteins | sample SoiMethybrSBSTD4_FD_75300 | JGI IMG/M metagenome (GOLD analysis project Ga0075425, IMG submission 75300) | Bulk soil microbial communities from a Populus tree surrounding site in Tennessee, USA - Soil MetaG P. TD hybrid SBSTD4 | ecosystem: Environmental > Terrestrial > Soil > Tree plantation...
CCGATGCCTTCGGAATACCCTACACTTATTGGGGGGTCGGCTGCACGGACCGCGATAAGTATCAACGTGCTCTTGATTCCGGGCGGGTGGAGCAGGACATCCCCGTCAATCACTCGGAGTTTTTCGCTCCGGTCATTGAACCGACGCTGTCCGCAGGCACGCAGGCGCTAGTGGTCGCGGCAATGGCATATCTATCGAAGTAAGATTCACATCATGGCTTTAACTAAAGGAGGACATTGGAGTTGATCCAGGGCTCGGTGAGTCAAGAGGCCTTGAACGCCTTAGCAGAGTTCCAGGCGTATGCGGCGCGCACGCTGGTGGTGCTCGACCTTGTCGGTACGTTCGTGTTCGCTCTGAGCGGCGCGATGGCCGGGGTCAAGGAACGTCTCGATCTGTTCGGCGTGCTTGTGCTCTCGTTCTCGGCGGCCAGCGCCGGTGGCATTATGCGCGACTTGCTGATCGGTTCTGTCCCGCCGGCAGCAATCAGCGATTGGCGTTACCTTGCAGCCTCTCTTCTCGCTGGGTTGGTGGTGTTCTTCTGGTATCCGATCAGCGAGCGGCTGCGCAATCTGACAAACCACGTCCTGATTTTCGATGCCGCGGGACTTGCGCTCTTCGCTGTCGTCGGCACGCAAAAGGCGCTCGGCTACCGACTCAACCCACTGATGGCCGCGCTGCTCGGGGTATTGACAGGAATCGGTGGCGGCATACTGCGCGACGTGCTTATCTCGCAAGTCCCCACAGTGTTGCGCGCCGAGTTGTATGCTGTCGCCGCGCTTGCGGGGGCGTCCGTCGTGGTAGTTGGTCACGTGCTGAATCTGCAGCCTACTGCGATGGCGATCGTCGGCGCAGTGCTTTGCTTCGGGATCCGCCTCGTTGCCATACGACGCGGATGGCGGCTACCCGTCGCCGGCCTACCGCAGCGACCTAAGGAAGGAGCGGATGTGTCGGACGATCAGAAGTACAAGGCAGGGAGACTCTGAGTCGGTACGATTGAGTTGTTCTAAAGTAAGGTAACGAGCGCGATGATTTTTCCATGCCGATTGCATAAGCAGGAGTTGACCAAAATGAGCGTCCAAAAAAATATCAAGTTAATGCTTACCTTAGACGATGCAACCGAGCGAGATTGACGATGCCTAAGGCGATGCCGGCCATTTTCTTCGGGCATGGTAACCCGATGAACGCGCTTCAGAAGAATCAGTGGACCGCCGGTTGGGCGGCCATTGGCAGAGACATTCCACGCCCTCGCGCAGTGCTTTGCATTTCAGCTCACTGGTACTTGCCGGCGACTATGGTTACCTCAATGACTGCGCCGCGAACAATCCACGACTTCGGGGGATTCCCACGGGAGCTATATCAAGTTCAGTATCCTGCACCTGGCGATCCTAAACTCGCTCGAAGAGTGCAAGAGTTGTTGGCACCCATACCAATTGCCGCTGACACATCGTGGGGGTTCGATCACGGAACCTGGTCTGTCCTGGTTCATGTTTATCCTGATGCCGACATACCCATTGTTCAGCTGAGCATTGACGAAAACCAACCAGCAGCCTTTCATTTTGAAATCGGCAGGCGCCTGGCGCCTTTGCGTGATGAACAGATCCTCATCGTCGGCAGTGGCAATCTGGTCCACAATCTTCATACCTATTCCTGGGGAACGTACACGCCGGAGCCATTTGATTGGGCGGCGCGCTTCGAAACCAATGCAAAAAAGCTAATGAGCGAGGGCGAGTTCGACCGACTCGTCGAATATCAAAGCCTGGGTCGGGATGCGCTCCTGTCCATTCCCACTCCTGATCATTATCTACCGCTCCTCTATATCCTCGCGACCAAGCGTGATGGCGAAGAGATCACCTTTCCGGTGCTGGGAGTCGATGGTGGATCTATATCTATGCTGACCGTCCGTGTTGGCTAGGGTTACGTCACCGTCTTCCAGGAAGGAGTAACCTAATCGTGAAAGCACAAATCAAACTGGGCCGCATCTTCGGTGTTGAGATCGGACTGCATTACAGTTGGTTCATTATTGCGCTTCTGATTACGCTTTCAATCGCCGAGCAATTCAAGGCTAACAATCCCGATTGGACCGACGGCTTGAGGTGGGGGCTGGCGATTCTCACCGCTGTCCTGTTCTTTGCCGCAATCGTAGCCCATGAACTGTCGCACGCGCTGGTCGCGAAGCTTAGAGGATTGCCGGTTCGCTCGATCACGTTATTCGCGCTCGGTGGCGTGGCCCAAATCGAAAAAGAGGCTGAGGACGCGAAGACTGAGTTTTGGATGGGCATCATCGGTCCCATTACCAGTCTGGTGATCGGCGCTATATGTCTGGCTCTCACGATTGCGTTAGGTTGGACTCCACCCGAGCCTCCGAAAAAACCTCTGCCGGCAATGTTGATGTGGCTTGGCTATATCAACTTTGGTCTGGGCATTTTCAATTTGATTCCCGGATTCCCACTCGATGGAGGGCGGGTCTTGCGCGCGGTCATCTGGTGGATGACGGGCAATGCCAAGCGCTCGACGGTTATCGCCGCGCGAGTGGGCCAGTTCATCGCCTTCGGCTTTATCGTTCTCGGGTTAATGAGGTTCTTCGGCGGCGCGGGCTTTGGCGGTCTGTGGATCGCTTTCATCGGATGGTTCCTGCTTAACGCCTCCCGCGAGAGCTATTCACAAGTAGCAATTACTGAAGCCTTGCAGGGCGTCCGCGTGGCAGACGTTATGTCGCGGGACTATCCCACAGTAGAAAGTTACTCGAACCTGCAATCGTTCGTCGAACATCACCTTGTGCGCACTGGGCGCCGCTGTTTTGTCGCGACCTTAAATGGCCACCCGGAGGGAATAATTACGCTTAGTGACGTGAAGGACGTGCCGTTGGCGCGCTGGCCGTACACGACAATTGCGGACGTGATGCGGCCCCTCGATCAGGTGCGCACCGTTGCACCCGACACACCGGTAAATAAGGCGCTCGAAGTAATGGCTGGCGATGATTTAAATCAATTGCCTGTAGTCTCACGTGGTGAATTGGCCGGAATGATCTCTCGCGCACATGTGCTTCAGTTGCTGCGGACGCGCAGTGAGTTGCACGTTTGAAAATCGCGAGTGACTCTTCCGATCAGTATAACTCCGGAGGCAGTCGATAACTTACGACTTTGGCCATTTCCCCACACGCTATTCACTCGTTAGATGACAACGTTTGTCTCGACGGCTTTGTGGAAGCAACTTAATCATATTACTTATGGGGCTTGACAAAGGTTTAGTCTGGTCCCAATCGCTGCCCGTTCACTAGTTATTCTAAGCCGCACGACGGAACTGCGGAGCCTTCATGGTATTGTTGATGGCGAGCAGTTGATCTAATTGTCCAGCCACAAGTTTCATAGCTTCAGGCAGGTTTAATCGGACATAACGGATCAGGTGAGCAATACTTGATGGGGTCAACGTGTCGGGGGAGTCCACAGAGATCCCAATCAAGAACCTGCAGGTGTTAAGGTTCACGCCGGCCATCCTTAGGCCGCTAAGCAGATGTTCCCGCCACGAGGCTAGTTCAACGACAGTGAGGCGCGACAGTGCATTGCGCACGACATCGCGCAATGCATCTGGCTCAAGGTTCATCGGGTCTGATACCTTGCAGACTTGCTCTGCCTGAGAGTGCCGTCGCCTCGAGATTGTTTTTCTACTACGCATGTCTTGACCTCGAATTCGTGATCCGCTGTTCTGGACTTTCATTGAGTTACGCGTTCACGCACTACTTCCACAGAACAGTGCACGTGAATCGCTACCGCCTCCGAGACGCTTCCCTGCACTAAGCGGTCAAATCCACTTCTACCCTGTGTGCCGAGCACGACCAGGTCAGCCTTCCATTCTTTCGCTTCGTCGATGATTCGCACCCTCGGGTCGCCTGTCAGTACCGCGCCGGCGGCTTTCAGCCCCGCATTGAGGAGTATGTTTCCAGCTTTGCTTAGCGCATCCTGGCATAGTCTCATTTTCTCTTCCTGTATCCGGTCAATCACTTCTCTGGCGCTAAACCCCAGATTGCCGGCCGACTCAAAAGAATCAACCACGCTTATGGTTTTGACCTTACTTCCCTCAGGCCAGGGTCGGTTTGCAATCGAACGCGCTGCTGCTTCGGAGTAATGGGAACCATCAGTCGCGAGCAATATCTTTATGCCGAGACTATGCGACTTATAATTTTCAGTGGCTCTAACAATCTCAACAGAACAGGGGCCGCTTTGAAGGATTGTCTTGGCTACGCTGCCAAGGAAGAATTGCGTTAAACGACTATGTCCATGTGAGCCAAGAAAAACAAAGTCAGCCTGCCAAGCGCGTGCATAATCCAAAATAGCTGCTCTGGTATAACCTTCCGTGACAACCCAATGCGCGTCGATCCCCTGCGCACCGATCCGTTCGGCGGCGGATTTCACAAGAGCTCTCGCAGCTTCAGTTTCGGCATGCCCTAGGAGTTCAATATCAGAAACACCGGGATATCCGACTATTGACTCTACTACGTTAAGGACGCGGACAACTGTTCCCGAGGGCCACGGCCGTGCGGCCACCTCGCTTACAACGGCGTCAGATGATGCGGACGAGTCTATCGCAACAAGTATCTTCATTAGAACTTCTCCCAACTCTCAATAACAGCCAACAGGGAATGCGAATCGTTATCCTTCCTGGTGAAAGGAACGACACTCACTTCGGCATGTATGAGGGCAAGACAGATGCCGCGTCGAGGATTTGGTTTTTGATCGAGAGAAAGGCAATACGACCGAGCGCCTGCGAAAAACTAGCCACAATGGTGCGAGAAATCCTCCACAACTTACTTCGCGATGCAAAATACCGTGTGAGAATAAGAGGAAGGGTGCGCGTGTCGGAGCTATGCCATTGGTACGCGCTTTGCGATGTCAACCTGAGCGTCTAGATCATTCTCATTTACCAATAAGAGCTAAGAGATGATTCATCGCTTTAGGATGCTTGTCCAAACAGCAAGGAGCAGCAAGATGGACATAAGGGAAAGATTAAACACCAACGATAAGCAGGCCGCGTACGGAAGGCCAACAACCCACAAGACTCAAACAAATCTATACCCGTTGCCTTGCGGATTATGCGGTGAGCTTTACTATCTAGATGAGACAGCATTGCGGAGCATCCATTCTGCTCTTGAGCGGGATCCCTCCGATGTACCTTTTTATTGTGAGGCGTGTGAGCAAGGTTGGTCCGAATGAGCTTATGCTCATGGATTAAGTCTGATGGTAATCACTCGGACTAAATCTAGCCGCGCCGCTATCTGGTCAGCGCGAGCTAGCTACGGCGATCCGAGTAATGGTACCGATGAGACTTGGTCGAGGAATGCACCCTGAGGTCCTCTGCACATTAAGGAGATCGTTTGCAAAGACCTTTGCGCCAACAGTCAATCGGATCGTAGAATTTTCTTTATGCAATCGAGCGATGCGCTGGTATACAGCGTATCAACGACGTCTGACGTCAACCGATTCCAAGCCCGCCGCCTTTCTCAGCAAAGTGCGAACTGCAGGATTGCCGGACTGGCCGCACGTCGGAGTGTCAGCGCATTGTGGAGGTATCGAAGATGGCCAGAGGCAGCTCCGCAAATACGTCTAGCCGCACTCAAAGAGACCTGGAGCGTCAGGTTGAGGAGCGGACCGCTGAACTTCTCAAAGTAAACTTGCGTCTGGAAGAAGAGGTGGCTCGACGCAGCCGTGCCCAGGAGGCGCTGCGGGCATCGGAAGAGCTACATCGAGTTGTTCTGACCAATATGTCGGATGCGGTGTTTATTACCGATTCCGAAGGTGCCTTCACCTACGTTTGTCCAAACGCCAACATAATCTTCGACTATTCCTCGGACGAAATAATGGCACTGGGGAATGTTACCAAGCTTCTTGGGAGACGGCCCTACGATGAGGCTGCGCTACGGACGAATGGTGAAATATCGAATCTAGACCTAGAGGTCGCGGATAAATCCGGGACGCAGCGAGCCCTGCTAGTTAACGTAAAACAGGTGTCGATCGATCGCGGTGAGGTGCTCTATACCTGCCGCGACATCACGGAGCGGAAGCACGCGGAGGAAGAAGTTCGCGAATCCGAGGCTAATTATCGCGCAATTTTCGATGCGGCCAACGACGCCATGCTGGTCCAGGATATCGAAACGGGCGCAATACTCGATGCAAATCAGAAAATGTGCGAGATGTTTGGGTGGTGTAGTCCGGAAGAGGCGCGCCCGTTCACGCTGGAGGATTGGAGTGAAGGCGAAGCATCCCAAATGGAGGCGATCGCGTTGGCTAGGATTAGGCAAGCAGCACAAGGGGAGCCCCAGCTTTTCGAGGGGAGAGCTAAAGACAAAACAGGCCGCATGTTTTGGGTCGAAGTGAGTCTTAAAGGTGTCTCTATCAGCGGCAAAGATCGTGTGCTGGCCGTCTTGCGTGACATCACGCTGCGCAAGCTTGAAGAGGAGCAATTGCGCGAGCAGGCCGCCCTGCTTGACCATGCTCAAGATGCCATTATCGTTCGAGACCTAGAGGACCGTGTTCTTTATTGGAATAAGAGCGCGGAACGGATATACGGCTGGCGGGCCAGTGAGGCTATTGAAAAAGATGTCCGCGATCTTCTGTACACTCAAGATCCACCACAATTCGAGGCGGCAACGCGCAGCTTGGTCGAGAACGGTGAATGGGTAGGCGAGTTGAGCCATCGGACGAAAGATGGCAAGGAGATAATCGCTCAAAGTCGGTGGACCCTAGTGCCCGATGACTCGGGCAAGCCAAAATCGGTATTTGCGATCCACACAGACATCACCGAGAAGAAGAAGCTCGAAGCTCAGTTCCTTCGCGCCCAGCGAATGGAGAGCATCGGCACACTCGCAAGCGGGATCGCTCACAACCTCGGGAACGTTTTGGCGCCAATTCTTCTGTCAGTCCAAATGCTAAAACGAAAATTTACCGATGAAGAGAGCCAGCATATGCTCGCCATACTAAAAATAAACGCAGAGCGTGGGGGCGAAATGATAAAGCAAGTACTGCAGTTCGCCAAAGGCATCGCCGGCCATCATATAACCCTTCAGCCTTCCTTCCTGATTAACGAGATCGGAAAGATTTTGGCCAGCACTTTACCGAAATCAATCGAAATCAGAGTTTCAGTGGCGGAGAATCTGTCCCCAATCGAGGGCGACGCGACCCAACTCCATCAAGTGCTTATGAATCTTGGCGTGAACGCGCGTGACGCAATGCCTGAAGGCGGCACTTTAACCATCAAAGCTGAAAACACTTACATCGATGAAAACTACGCTCGCATGCACTTTGAGGCGAAGGTCGGCCCGTATGTTGTCATAACCGTTGCGGATACTGGCGTAGGGATCCCTGATACCATCATAGACCGAATATTCGAGCCCTTTTTTACTACTAAAGAACAAGGAAGGGGAACCGGCCTTGGGCTGCCAAGTATCAGGGCGATAGTGAAAGGCCACGGCGGGTTTATCAATGTCTACAGCGAAGTCGGAAAAGGAACGGAATTCAAGATATATCTTCCGACTGCGGATTCGGGGCCAACCGAGAAATCCAACGAAAGGATTACCGAGGCCCACATCGGACATGGAGAGATTATTCTGGTCGTGGATGATGAAGCTCCAATCTTGGAGATCGTAAAGTCTACGCTGGAAGAAAACGGATACATCGTACTGACGGCAAGTGATGGGATTGAGGCAGTGGCTTTGTATGCGGAGCAGAAGAATAAGATCAAAGCCGTGTTGATGGATATGATGATGCCATATTCAGACGGCCCGGCAACCATCCGCAAATTACAGAAACTTGATCCTCGCGTGAAGATTATCGCCTCCAGTGGACTGGCAGCGAACGATAGTATCGTTGATGCAACAAACGCAGGCGTAAAGACATTTTTGCCGAAGCCATATACCGAGGAAAAGCTACTGGAGGTGGTTGAGGAGACTTTGAAAGCAGAATAGGTTTCCTGGTGGGAGTCACCCTCGAGGATGCATCAAGCATTTGGTTCTCCCTTGTAAGATCGCTGCTCATAACCATGCCCCTATGAAACCAGCTCTTCGCAGCCCAGCGAGTACATAAGAGCAACTGCGCATAAGTCGCCACTGAAGTTCCGAACGATAATTCTCGATCATGGAGACTATAGGCCCCTGGTTGAGTCCATAATGCCATGGCGATACCCATCCGTATTCACTTTCCGGCTGATCGGGGAAGGTCTTATTGAATGTTGCCTTAAAACCGTAGGTATTGTCCTCTCGCAAACGAATGTGATTGAAGTGATGAATCGCAGGCAGTACGACCTCTGGAGCAAAGGGGAGCGAGGCGACTACCGCCCAGGGCGCAATAGTCCCGTCATCCGGTCCGTAAGGGACGCCGCGCGCCAAATAATCAAAAAACTGTCGGTCGACGCCTTTGATGCGACGGGTCGCCGGGCCAGGCCCATCACTCGCAGTAATCCCCCAGCAGTGTTCGCCGTAGTTTTCAAATCCCAGCGGGTTGCGGACCGCGTACTGCTGCTGCACCACGGTAGCGCGCCGGCTATTTTCGAAATAATCCAAGTCGTGTTCTCGCATGAAATCGTCCTGAATACCGCGAAAGTCTATCCACAGGTGGGAGAGCTGGTGAATGAAGAGCGGGCCGGCGTACAGGAACTCGTTGTCATAAACTTTCTTCCATTCGTAAGTTGAAGCCCACGCCTGATAACATTCCGAAGGAAGCGGGTATGTTGGCGAGCCCAGCCCCAGAACATAGAGCAACAGTGCCTCGTCGTAGCCTTGCCATCGGTATTGCAAGAATCCACTTTCCGGTTTCCATCCATGCGTGAGGGTGGCTCCGCCGTTGAGCGCCCAGGGCCAGTCGGCTCGAGCATAGAGTCCATTGGCCAAACCGCGAATTTCGTGCTCATCCGTGGAGTCATGATCGAAATACGCGGCGGCAGTCAGCATCCCGGCAAACAGAAACGCTGAATCAATCGTTGACAGCTCACACTTCCAGGCGCGCTTACCGGTTTGCATCTCGAGGAAGTGATAATAGAACCCTTTGTAGCCAGTCGCATCCGCGGCGGTAGATTGCGGGCTGGTCCAGAAAAAGCGCAGCGCCGCAAGCGTCTTCTTGATAGCTTCATTGCGCGAGCAGAAGCCGCGCTCGATACCAATGGGATAGGCAGCCAGAGCGAGTCCAACGGCAGCGATGCTCGCGGGCCAGTCCTCACGAGTCTTGTCCGCTATCAGGCCATTGGCTGGATTCTCTTCCTGTAAGAAGTAATCGAACGTGTCACGCTGGAGTCTGTCCAGCATATCATCGTCAGTGAGAACAATAGAATTATTGATGCCCAATGTATCGATTATGCTCTCTCCTCACGCCCATTGCCTCACAGCATCACCCCCGCAACTGTATCGTTGACGATCATCTGATCTTCATCAAGGTCTAATCAAGCACAACGCACAGCGAGTGGGTGAAGCCATCATCCGCCAAAGAGATCGCGTCCGTCTCCGCGAGTGCGTTGCCGTCGAGTTCCACACGAGTGACACCGTGACAGACATGGCCAGGGTTCTCGACTGTGATCTCATAGCGGGTGATATCGCCCTGCCGGCCGCGCCTTTGATATGTGAGCTGGAAGCCGGGCCAGGATTTCGGAATGCACGGATCGATGCGCAGATGATCGCCGCGCAGCTGGAATTATGGCATTTCTTAGAAACCACGAGCATTACTTTGGGGTTCGGGCCGGGAAGATCGTCGTCGAAAGCGGTCTCACCTTCGTAACCCGATCGAATCAGCTCGCCAGTCTCGTCGTCGACCTCATGCCCGCCCAATCGATAACCGATTGATTCAGACCTGCTACGAGCGCGAGATTAAGATAGACCTGCGCCCGACACCATTCGTGGAGTCGTTCCGTGGAGATCAGGTAGGTACCAGGGCTGCCTGATGGCTTAGTTGCGATCCCCTCAAGTAGGCTGGCCAGGAGAACAGTTTGCCCTCAACGTAAGTAACGACTAATTGAGGGAGCTAAGAAATGAGCAATATTCTTGTCGTAGACGAAGATCTTCGATTGCGATTCCGTCGAGAGAGTACTCACATAGATTATCAAGGGCAACTGACCAATAACCGGCCGCTCGGCCTGATGATGATGGTTGAGCTGCGCTTTTGATCCAGTGATCGCCGATCTTAAATCTAGGAAACGGTTCGTATTCCTGAAGCAATTGCCTATGTGATCGTTCCGGCTGAAATGTCTAATAATGATCGCAAGAAGTGATATGGTTCGCCGCTCAGATTGCTGATCCAGCAGTGCCGATAAAAGCTCTTCATTTGATCCTTAATCCAGCACACTATCGCCAGTTCTAGTCGCACGTATCTAACTTCTACCCGCTTGCGTTTAACTCACAACCGTGCTCGATCACGTTGTAGCACGAAATCCGCCAAGAGCTGTCAAACTTTTCGCAGCTATTGACCAATTGCTCCATCTATCATTACGGAAACGACCTTACCTTCGAGGCACGCCTCTTGCGGTTCAAAATGCCGACGGTAGAGGAAGCTCATTGTTCACATACGTCCGGCTTGAACTGAACGTCGAGGAGGATTTGAACGAAAGAGTCATACTGCGCTGAAGGTCGACGAAGCAAACCTAAAACAAAAGGAGTGTAAACCCGCAAGTCTCCAACGGTCGCGTGAAAAATCTCGTAAGGCCGTTGGTCGATAATCACAGCAAGAAAGCCCATTCAAGGAGGAAATATGAAGATCACAAACCTACGGTTAATTAACATCGCCTCGGTACTTCTAGTTGTAGCCCCGGTAGCTATCGGGTCCGCGCTTTTCCCGCCTACGCACGAACCTGTACCGAGCAACCACGTCGTGTCAGAGCCTTCAGCCATAGCTGCCGTTACAGACCCCCAAATTGCCGCAATCGTTGTTGCGGCTAACACCGTCGATATCAAGACTGGCGAACTCGCCCAGTCGAAGACCAAGAATTCAAAGGTCAAGGAATTTGCGGATACCATGGTCAGAGATCATACTGCGGTGAACAAAACGGCCGTGGACTTAGTAACCAAACTCGGCGTCACGCCTGAAGAGAACGATACCAGCCGCAGTCTTACTTCAAGTGGCGACCAAATGAGAGAGCGACTACGCATTCTAAGCGGTAAAGACTTTGACATCGCTTACATCAACAATGAGGTAACCTACCACGCGCTTGTGATTAAGGCGCTTGACGACACTTTGATTCCCAGTGCTCAGAATGCAGAACTCAAGGCGCTGCTCGTCAAAGTTCGTCCGTCGTTCGTCGCCCACTTGAAACATGCCGAACAGCTTCAGGCGTCGATGGACGGGAAAAACTCTAGTGCAAAGTAACACCACACATTCAACCTGACAGGCGAAAGGTCTAATAATGTATCTGAA
>Ga0075425_100007724_pt1 | contig 11378 bp, 8 predicted proteins | sample SoiMethybrSBSTD4_FD_75300 | JGI IMG/M metagenome (GOLD analysis project Ga0075425, IMG submission 75300) | Bulk soil microbial communities from a Populus tree surrounding site in Tennessee, USA - Soil MetaG P. TD hybrid SBSTD4 | ecosystem: Environmental > Terrestrial > Soil > Tree plantation...
GGAAGATTCCCCTGCTGCCATTGACCTTCCCTTTTGCCCGGCCTAACATAGCCGCCCATTGGAGGCGCTTCGTTGCTGGGGCAGACGGTCTCGCATTACCGCATTGTGGGGCAACTGGGAGCCGGCGGCATGGGCGTGGTGTACGAAGCCGAAGACCTGAAACTGGGCCGGCATGTAGCCCTCAAATTCTTGCCCGAGCGCCTGGCCTCAGAGCCGCAGGCCCTGGAGCGCTTTCAGCGGGAAGCCCGCGCTGCCTCCGCACTGAACCATCCCAGCATCTGCACCATCCACGACATTGATGAGAGCGGCGGGCATTGGTTCCTGGTCATGGAGCTGCTGCAAGGCGAGACTCTGGCGAAGAAGATTGCCGGCCACGCCCTGGAACTGGAAACGGTGCTCGACCTGGGCACGCAAATCGCCGATGGTCTGGATGCAGCCCACGCGCACGGCATTGTTCACCGCGACATCAAGCCGGCCAACATATTCGTCACCTCGCGCGGACAGGCCAAGATCCTCGACTTCGGCTTGGCCAAGCTGCAGCCGGCGGCGACGGAAGCTGCCGCGATGCCAACCGCAGCCACGCCCGAACATCTCACCAGCCCCGGCACCACGGTGGGCACCGTGGCTTACATGTCGCCAGAGCAGATACGCGGCCAGGAGCTGGACGCGCGCACCGACCTGTTCTCCTTTGGGGCGGTGCTCTATGAAATGGCTACCGGCGGGCTGCCCTTTCCCGGGGCCACTTCGGGGCTGATCTTTGAAGCCATCCTCAACCGTACTCCCGCCGCGCCGGTCAGGCTGAACCCCACGCTGCCCCCAAGGCTGGAGGAGATCATCAGCAAGGCGCTGGAAAAGGACCGGGAGGTGCGGTACCAATCGGCGGCGGAGATCCGAGCCGACCTGAAACGGCTGAAGCGCGATACTGACTCAGGGCGCATGGCGGCGGCAGCGGGGCCGAGCCAGCGGCAGAAACGTCCGGGTGTGCGTGGCGCCGTAGTAGTGGCGGGAATCCTGGCCCTGGGGCTGGCGGTGTTTCTGAGCGAATATTACCTGCGGTCGCGGGTGATTCGCGCTAAGGCCGTAGCCAAACCGCCTGTGACCGAAGTGGCCGCGCCAGCGGCACGCACACTGGCGGTGCTCCCCTTCCATAACATTTCCGGCGAAGGCAAAGACAACAGCTGGGGCATTGGGATGACCGACGCGGTGATCAGCCGGCTGGCATCGCTGCACGACTTGGCGGTGCGGCCCACGAGTTCGGTGCTGAAGTATGCGCAAGCGACGGCAGATCCGGTGAAGGCGGCGCAGGAGCTGCGGGTAGATTCGGTGCTGGACGGAACCTACCAGAGCGCAGCCGGAAGCGTACGAGTCTCGGTGCAACTCATAGATGCGAAGGATGGCGCCACACGGTGGGCGCAGCGCTACGACCTGCGTGCCGGCGACATGTTCAAGTTTGAAGACGAGCTGGCCACGCGGGTGGTGGAAGGGATGCGGGTGCAGGTCTCCAGCGCGGAACAAAACTCATTGCAGAAGCCGGTGACGGCTTCTGCGGAAGCCTACAACGACTATTTGCAGGCGCGGTTTTACCGCAACGAATACTTTCTGCACTCGCGGCGCGAGAGTCTTCGCGAAGGCCGGCGGCTGCTGCAGCAGGCCCTCGAGGTGGACCCGACCTTCACTGATGCCGAAGCCATGCTCTCGGACATGTATCTGATGGAAGCCGCCAATTTTGAGGAAAACGCCGCGGCCAACCTGCACCTGGCAGCAGAGGCCGCCGAGCGCGCCTTGCGGCAAAACCCCAGCTCACTGGCGGCGCTGCAGTCCATGGGCGACATCTACGCCGAAACCGGGCAGAACGCCCAAGCCATCCGCACCCTCCGGCAGACCGTGGCCCTTGCTCCCAATTCAGAAACCTCCTGGGATTTCCTGGGTTATGCCTACCACTACGCCGGCTTGGTTGAGCAGGCCGAGCAGGCTTATCGCCGCAGCCGGCAACTGAACCCCACCACGACCCGCATTTACTGGATGCACGGGCGCATGCTGCTCTACATAGGAAGGCCGGACGAGGCCGAACAGGTGATGCGGCAGGCGCTGGCGGCTAATCCCGACCAGTTCAAGGCCATGGCTTTTCTGGGCGAGTTCCTCTATTACCAGGGAAAGACGGCGGAAGCGGAACCCATTCTGAATCGCGCCGTGCAGTTGGGAAAAAATAACGGTGACATGGTCCCCCTGTGGCTCTCAGCATTTCTGTACGCTTCCCGCGGCGAGCGGCAGAAGATTAATCCCAGCCTTTTCGAATACAAGCCGCAAGATGTTATTGACGGTGATGTGGCCTACTGGGCGGGCAGCATGTACGCGTTACTGGGCGAGCGCGATAAAGCCATGGTGTGGCTGAAACGAGCGGTGGAACTCGGCAACCAGAACTATCCCTGGTTCCAGCGCGACAAGAACTGGGACAAGCTGCGCAACGATCCCGAGTACCAGCGGATGATGGCGCAGGTTCGGCGGCAGTGGGAGCAGGTCACGGCGGAATTCGGACAGAGCTAAGGTTGCAAAGTTTCGAAGGTTTCAAGGCTTCAGAAGTTTCCAGGTTGCAGTGGGAGCTTGAGCAGCTGCGGGCTTTTCCTGCGCTCTCACTTGCCTTCGCCGTCGCCGTTCGTGCCCGCCACCACGTCCACCACCACCTGGCGTCTGACGGCGCGCTCGTCCACCTTGGCCTGCAGCACGCGAGCGCGGTTGGCCGCCGCGGTGATGGGCACCAGCCGCACAATGTTCCTGCCGCTGGCTTCCAGTTCGAAGCGGAACCAGTCGGTGCGGTAGAGGCGCCCGGAACAAAAGAAGGTAGCCGAGGCCGCGATAGTGCCGCGAAACTCCTGGCTGCCCAGGGACAGGAAACGATCGCCCACATCTTCCATCCAGCTGCGCCCGCCAACCAAAGGATGGTTCAGCGCGAACTTGGCAAAAGGCACGGCGTCATGGATTTTGCGGATCTGCACCAACTGCAGCAGGACGGAACTTTTGGCCAGGTTGGTAATGATGATCTTGGCGTCTTCCTCAGAGAGCCGCTCGATATGAATGTGCAACTCCGGCGCCCACTCGCGTTCAAATTGTTCCCGCGCGAGCTCCAGGCTTTTGTCGGTGGCCGCAGCGTAACGCAGAGTGGCGCGCGCCAGAATCACGGTGACCAGTGTAGTGACGATGGTTGCGATCAGGGGGACAAAGCTGAGGAGTGTCTGCAACGACGGACGCTCAATGGCGGCGATCCAGGTGTGCCAATGCATATATGGAAGTGGCGCTCAGAGTGCGCGCTGAGCTCAGGGGAGTAACCATCTCCAGGTTACCCGTCCTGTGGCGGGGCGCAGGCCGGCACTTGAGCCGCATTTTAGAGTTAGCCAAAAGGCGCGCCCGACGGCAACCGTGAGAGGTACAGCGGCTTTGGTAACCGGATTCACCGCGGAGGCGCCGAGGACGCAGAGGGAATTCAGAAAAAAACTTTCGAGAACGCTGTCGGCAGACAGACCATCCGCAGCTTTGCAAATCATCCTCGGCGGCCTCCGCGTCTCGGCGGTGAATTCGGATTTCTCATCGCGGAGGCGCAGCTTGGGTGGCCGCTGCCGCGCGACGGCTGTGTTGCATCACGAATTCGCCGATCTCGCGGCCGGCTTCTCGCCCTTCCGGCAGAAAGGAAGCGAACACGTGCCAGACGTGGGGCATATCCTCGTACTTGGTCAGGGTAACCCTGACACCGGCAGCGCGCGCCCGCTCTGACAGGCGCACGGCATCATCCAGCAGAATTTCGCTGGTGCCCACCTGGACCAGCAGCGGAGGCAGGCCTCGCAGATCAGCGTAGAGGGGAGAGGCAAGGGGGTTGCGAGCGTCCTGCCCGCCGAGGTACCAGTCGGCAAACTGGCGCAGGCCTTCGCGGGTGAGCAGCGGGTCCAAGGCCGCCCTGCTCACGATGGACTCGCCGGTCATCGCCAGGTCCACCCAGGGAGAAATGCATACGGCGGAACTGGGCAGCGGTTCACCGCGATCGCGCAGCGTGGTCAGCAGCGCCAGGGTCAACCCACCCCCGGCCGAATCGCCGCCCACCGCAATGGTGCGCGGATCGGCCCCTGAATTCACCATCCAGCGATAAGCCAGCAAAGCGTCCTCCAGGGCCGCGGGAAAGCGGTACTCGGGGGCGCGGCGGTAATCGAGCACAAAGACCCGGGCTTGCGCCGCACGGGCAATCCAACTGGCCATTTCGGCGTGGGCCCGAGACGAACCCAGGGCATAGCCACCGCCATGAAAATAAAGGATGCTGCGGCTGCGCCCGGCCGGCGTGGTGATCCAAAGGCCAGGCACGGGAGCAAACACCGCCTCTACTTCCACATCCTCCGCCAGGCGGAAGTTGGCGCGATAGAACTCCTCGACAGTGTCGCGCATGGTAGTCAGGTCAGAGCCGCGGTCGGAAAGCACGCGCTGCCACATCTGGTAGACACGCTTCAATTCTGGTGAGCGACCTTCGCCGGAATGGCTCATGCGCATCTCCACCCTATTATCTTCCATCAGTTCTGCCCATTCGCCCAGAGTTCTCGTAATCCGGGGAGACCCGGCGGGCACTTACCCGTCCGCTTTCGCACACTCCATCCCAGGAATGAACATTCACGCCATCCCTCCTTGTACCCTGCTGCATAAGATTATCGAATCTTCTCAATGACTTGGACGTCTACGTAATTGGCACGAAAGTTGCGATTCAGAGCCCGGAGCGATCATGACCAGAGTCCTCACTCTCGCCCTGCTGACTGGCATCCTCGCAATTCCGCTGTGCTCCCCCGGCTCGGTGCCGCCTTTATCCACTAGTGTGCACAACCCTCTCCCGGCGACGATTGGCAGGAGGACAACTCCCATCCCGATCAGCAAGGTTCGGAACCGCCAGCCCGCACGCTGCTCCAAGTCTTTGCCGCGCCCGGCGGCCCGCATCAGCAGGGAGGAACCCGCCGTGGTGATTTTTTACGGCGACCGGCCCTGGTCCTGGATGTGAGCGGCTGGGCAGCGGCTGAGGGTCACCTCTTCCTGTGACCCGCGTCACAGTGCGGCCGTCCTCCACGGGACCATGCTAACAACCAGAAGTCAGCACCGGGAGCCGGCGAACCCGCCCGCCCCGATGACCTTTCCATGGAGCTTGCGGAGCTCTACGTCCGGCTGCAGCTGCTGCTCACGCTCTTTCTGCTGATTTTGCTGTGGGCGCTTAGCCTCCACCTGCGCCGGGAGCAGTTCTTCCGCTGGTGGGCGTGGGCCTGGACTTGTTTCGGGATATTTCTTGTTGTTCGTGTTCTGGCTTTGAAACTTCCGCCCTGGACGCCCCTGAGCGCCGGCGTGTGGCTGGTGGTTCTGATCCTGGGTTTTGTGCAGGCTCCACTGCTGATGCTGGGGGCCTGGTCCCTGCAACCGGTCCACCCCACCGGCAAGCGCCCGGTTTTTCTCAGCCTGGGACTGGCGACCACGGTGGCGGTCCTGATTTTTGCCGTTGCTTTCATCTGGCGAGAGAACGTGGTGGCCAGCGCGGCCACGCGTTTCATCCCCCGCATGCTGTGTCTGGCGGCTGCCCTGCTATTCTGCGCCTACGTTCTTGCCCGCAGGCGATCGAATACCCGCTCCTGGGCCAGCGCCGTAATCGCGGGTTTTTGTCTACTGTGCGCAATCGACCGGCTTGCTTACATCTGGATTTACATTCATCGCCTGATGCTCCACCGGAACATGGTGCCGACCATGCAGCTTTTCGGTGAGGTGCTAACCGGCCATCCGCTGCTCTATTTGTTCGACATCGCGGGCCTGTGCGGCATTTGCCTGGGTATGGTGCTTCTCCTGGTGGAGGAGCACGCACACACCGAGCATGCATTGTGGCAGAGTCATAATCACAGCCGGGAAGTCTCCGACGCCAACGCCAGGCTGCAATCAGAGATCGTGGAACGTCGCAACGTCGAGTCCGCCCTGCGCGAAAGCGAAGACCGTTACCGCGATCTGGTCATGCACAGCCAGGACCTGCTCTGCACGCATGACCTGGAGGGCAGATTGCTGTGGGTGAATCCCGCCCCCGCCCGCGCTCTGGGATATGAGGTTGAGGAACTGCTGCGTCTGTCGCTCCCCGAACTTATTCCCGCGGAATTCCGTGAGCAGTTCCGAGAGTACATCGCCAGAATTCGCAAGAATGGGGTGGATAAGGGATATCTCTGCCTGATGACCCGCGGTGGGGAACGCCGGGTCTGGGAATACCACAATACCCTGCGAACCGAGGGACTCGCAGCGCCCATCGTGCGCGGCATGGCCCACGACGTTACCGAGCGCAAAGTGGCTGAGCGCGCCCTGCGCAACAGCGAGCACCAACTTCGCCAGGCACAGAAAATGGAGGCGGTTGGGCGCCTCGCGGGCGGCATTGCTCACGATTTCAATAATCTTTTACTGGCTATCACGCTCAACCTGGAACAGGCGCTGCGCCAGGTGAAGCCCGCGGACCATTTTCTTATGGACTACCTGGATCAGGCTTTGAATGCGGCCTTCAGCGCCGCTTCGGTAACGCGCCGGCTGTTAACGTTCAGCCGACGCCAGGTTTTCCAGACGCAGCCGGTGAGCCTTAACGACGTTGCCGTCACGACCAAGGAACTCTTTGATCGTTTGGGCGGAGAGAACATCCACATTGACTTGCGGCTGGAGCAGGACCTGGGCAGCGTGAACGGCGACCCGGTGCAATTGCAGCAAGTTATTCTCAATCTGATGCTCAACGCCCGCGAAGCCATGTCCCAGGGCGGCCGGATCCTGGTCGCTACCAGAGAAGTAGAACTGCAGCAGATTCCGGCTCATGAACATTTCACTTCTGTGCCACCGCCGGGCCGCTATGCGGTGCTGGAGGTGGGCGATAGCGGCGGGGGCATGACGGAAGAGACGCTCTCTCATGCCTTCGAGCCATTTTTTACGACCAAGGAGGCCGCCGCCACCTCCGGCCTAGGCTTGCCCGTATGCTATGGCATCGTGACCCAATGCGGGGGCCACATATCGGTCCAGTCCGAATTGGGACGCGGCACTACTGTCCGGGTTTATCTGCCTCGTCTGCAGGTTCCCCTTGCCGCACAATGGTCCACACCGCAACTTTCCCCGCCTGCCGCTCCCGTCCCCGGGCACGCGGCGCAGACGGTCCTGGTGGTGGACGACACCGAAGTGGTGCGCAACGCTGTAGCCCGGGACCTGCGCGGAGTTGGCTACGCCGTGTTGGCCGCTTCCAATGCCACCGAGGCGCTGCTGCTCAGCGATCAGCACAAGGGTCCCATCCATCTGCTGGTGGCGGATGTGGTCATGCCCGGCATGAATGGACGGGAATTGGCACGGCATCTTCTGCGCAAGCGTCCCACGCTGAGAGTTCTGTTTATGACCGGCTATGACAAAGAGAGCATCGCTTCGGACGATCCCATGGACGGCTCCGAGCCAGTGCTCTACAAGCCTTTCAGCTCCCTGGAACTGTTTGCCGTGCTGGGCAAACTGCTGGATAAAGACGCGGCCTGATTGAACTCTTACTCAGTGCCCCTGCAGGCAGGTGGGCATTTCAATATCACCTGACGTCTCCAGGTCATAATCCATATTCACGCTGCCGTGCCCGCCCGGATCGTCCAGGTGAATGCGGGCGGGCAGTCCGCTGTCTTTCGCGACCAGCAAGCGAACCGGGCCCTGGCGCTGCCCATTCTCATTTACATAAAACTCGTAGGCCGAAGCTGCCTTGCCATTGACGTTGTCGTCGCCTGCCGGCTTGACGTCGCTCAGTTGCGAAGCCGATTTTGATTCGGCGCCGCCTGACTGCTCGAGGCACTTCCAGTCCCAGAAGTGTTCTGCCTTGGTGAGCTCACGCCTCTGTATCACAGCAGAGGCCGCAACTGCGCCGGCCATCACTGCCGCGCTGATACCGCCCACAGGCCCCGCTGCCAATGCCTGGACGACGCCCACCGCTGCCTGTTTCTCGAGCATGGCCTGCTGCATGGCGAAGTTCTGCTCTTGAAGCTTTATCAAGCGGGGAATCGCCGGAGAGGAAAACATGCGCGCCGCTCTGCCGTTTTGCGCTACCACGCGGATTTCCCAGTCGTCCACCGTGCCGGGCAAGTCCATGGCCGGCATCTTCATGTGCATAATCACCTGGCTGGTGCCGCCCTTCACTACCTTGTCTATGGGAGCAATTCCAAATCCCATGGCCGCTGCCTGCGCCATCCGCGGATCGTTCGATTGGATGGTGAGCCGCACGTGGTAGGCCGGCGCTTTTTCCAGCTGTTTAAAGGCCGCATACACGGGGTCGCCGGCGCCCGGCGCAGCGGTTTGCGCCCACGCCCCGCGAAAGGCGATAGTCATACAAGCAGCGAAAAACACCATCCGTACCACAGAATTGCGCACGTTCTCTTTCATTCGCCGATCCCCATTGGTTAGAGGGAAGCATTGTACTCTCGCTTTCCACTCGTGCAATCGTTTTCTGGAGTAAGGGGGCAATCAATATCCCACCAGAGCCGGCTCTGGTGTGTGCCGCCAGCGCTGTCGAATTTGGCCGATTCGTGACGGGCGAGAAAATCGCGGCAATTCCGCCAATCAGAACGAATTTGCCTTTGTCGTTGCAGATTGCGCCCTTCTGTGTATGCTTCCAGCCTACGGTCGACCCCGCTCCAGCCAGCTTAGAGGCGATTCGTGAAAAGCCTTACTCCACGTCGGCCATTTCTCTCCTACAGTCGGGATAGCCCCGACGGCGACGCAGTTGACAGCTCTTTCCGCACCGGCAAAGGCGGCTGCGAGACGAGGCGCCCACAAAGTTACAGTTGAGGAGGGCGCGGTGCCCTCCCAATTGCAGCCTTTGCTCGAGTGGATGAAGAAATGCGCCCCCACGCGCGCCGGCAAGTAGCCACGCGCCGGGCTGACAAAATAAAGAAGATCAAACACTTTCCTCGGCATACCGGCTTTCTACCGACCCTCGTTGGGGGAGGTCAAACTAACAACCCCCGCCGAGAGAGCCGAACCGGCGGCCTTGTCCTACAATACGGCCTCGCAACCTTACGGAGGTGATGCATGGCAGGTGCGGCGCATGGGGCCAAGTCGGCGCGCGAACTCTATAGCATGGCTAAGCGGCAAGGCACATGGGATCCGGAACAGATTCCAGTGGCGCAGGATCGCGCCGATTGGGAGCGCCTCACGCCGGGGCAGCGCGAGCAGCTGGTAAAGGTGTGCTCCCTGTTCTTCGAAGGCGAGACCAGCGTGGCCGATACCCTGCCCTTCTTTGTAGCCGGCATGCCCGAGCCCGACCGGCGGATGTTCCTGGCAACCCAGCTTCTGGAAGAGGTTAAGCACGCGGAATTCTTCGAGCTTTATTTTCGGGAAGTGTTCGGGAAAGTGGACACGGCCGCCTACCTGGTGGACTCTTACCGTGGCGTGCTGGTGGACGAACTGCGCGAACGAGCGCGTGCCATCGGGCGAGCCCTCCTGGAAGGAAACCATGAAGCACTGGAACACGCCTTGTTGCTGGGCGTAGCCCACTACATGGGCGTAGTGGAAGGGCTGATGGCGGTGAGCGGCTACGATTATTTCGAGGAGATGCTGGGCGCGCGCGGCATCTTTCCCCGCTTGCTGGAGGGCATCCGGCTGATCCGGGCTGACGAAGGCCGCCACCTGACGCATGGCATGGAATACCTGCGGACCAAAATCGCGCAACGGCCGGAGTTTGCCGGCGAAGTGCAGCGTCTGTTTTTCGAGGAAGGCGGCAAGATTCCGGCGCGCACCCAATTCGCCTTCGAACCCAACGATTTCCAGCTCGACCAGAATCAGATGCTGGCAATTGCATACGCCCACCTGGCGCAAAGGTCGAGGGAGGCAGGGTTGGGAAATTGAATGCTGGGGGAGAGCATTGGTGGCGGCGGAAGGACTCGAACTTGAGGCGCTTAGCGGGCGTCTGAGCCCGCTGCCGAAATCCTGAGCGCAGCGAAGGACCTCATGCTCGCCGTAAATCCTTGAGCGTTGGTGGCGGCGGAAGGACTCGAACTTGAGGCGCTTAGCGGGCGTCTGAGCCCGCTGCCGAAATCCTGAGCGCAGCGAAGGACCTCTCACCAAAGAAAATGCTGAGGATTTGGTGGCGGCGGAAGGACTCGAACCTTCGACCTACGGATTATGAGACCGTCGCTCTAACCACCTGAGCTACACCGCCACACGGTAAACAGGTCGAAACAAAAGACTTCCACTGCTTCAACCGGAAGAGGACGCCACCGCTCCGGTCTCGCTGCAGCGGCGTTTGGCAAATTCCACCTTTGATTTTATCAAACCGTCGTATCGTCGGCAGTCGCGTACCTCTTACCGCGACAGTAGCGACCCGCGCCTATCAGCTTCGCGCCTGGCAGCACAACAACAGAAACTCGCCGTTCTGTTGCAGTCCGCGCCGCTATCAGGAAGATAAAAAGAGCGAAACGCAAGGTAGTATGCTGTGCCAACTTAGTCGGCAGCAACAGGAAGGAGCCTCGCCCAGTGATCGGCCAAGATCTTCGCTACGCCGCACGCATGATGCGGCAGACGCCGTTGTTCACCTGCGCGGTTGTTTTTACGGTGGCCCTGGCCATTGGCGCCAACGCGACCATTTTCAGCCTGGTCAACGCGGTGCTGCTGCGCCCGCTGCCGTTCATGCAGCCCAATCGCCTGGTGCAAGTGGCGGAGAAGAACGACAAGCTCGGCCTGACAGCCTTCGGCGCGTCAGTACTGAACTTCCTCTCCTGGCGCGAACAGCAGCAAAGTTTTCAGGAACTGGTGGCGGTGGGATTTGCCAACTACACCCTGAGCGGAGTGGGCGAGCCGGAGCAGTTCACCGGCAACCTCATCAGCCCGGCGTTGACGCGCGTGCTGGGCATTGCGCCGGTGGCCGGCCGGGCCTTCACCGATGATGAGGAGAAGCCGAGGGCGGCTCCGGTGGCCATGATCGGCGAGGGCCTATGGAAGCGGCGCTTTGGCGGAGACCCAGGAGTGATCGGACGCACGATTACGCTGAATGGCACGCCCACTACCGTGGTCGGCATTGCGCCCGCCTCGCTGAACCTGTTCGCGGGGGCAGAAGTGTACACGCCGCTGACCATCAACCCGGCCAAAGAGATCCGGCTCAATCACGTCATCTTCGTGGTGGGGAGGCTCAGGCCGGGAGTGTCGCTGCCGCAGGCGCAAGCCGAGATGAACATTGTTTCTGGGCGCGTGGGGCGACAATTTCCCGAGGTGCGGGACTGGGGCATCAACCTGATTACGATGTTCGACACTTTTGTGAGCCCGCAGCTCAAGACCGGGCTGCTGGCCTTGCTGGGCGCGGTGGGGTTTGTGCTGCTGATCGCCTGCGCCAATATTGCCAACCT
>Ga0075425_100007727_pt1 | contig 11376 bp, 10 predicted proteins | sample SoiMethybrSBSTD4_FD_75300 | JGI IMG/M metagenome (GOLD analysis project Ga0075425, IMG submission 75300) | Bulk soil microbial communities from a Populus tree surrounding site in Tennessee, USA - Soil MetaG P. TD hybrid SBSTD4 | ecosystem: Environmental > Terrestrial > Soil > Tree plantation...
CCGTTCGCGATCGGCTACGAGCGCGCCGGCATTCCGCGCGAACACTGGCGTGACGGCGAGGCCTTCGCCCTCGAGCGGAATGCCTCGTTGACGGCGTTTCTCAAATCGCTCGTCGGCAGCAGGCGCGCCACTGTCGCGCTCCACGGATACACACATCAGGACTACCCCGACGGTTTCGAGTTTCAGTCGGCGCCCGATCCCGAGCGTCGCGTGAACGACGGACTCCGATATCTGCGCGAGACACTTGCCGCGACGCTGTCCATCTTTGTGCCACCGCACAACGCGTTGTCCAAGCGCGGCCTCGCTGCGGTCGGTTCGGCCGGCCTCAATATCCTCGGATCGTTTCTGTCGTTCCGCCCCTCGATGCGGCCGTGGGATCACATGACGCCTGCCAACTGGCTTCGCATCGCGCAGTTCCGCCGGACCACCGGCCGTGCCAAAGACGATCGCCTGATCTATCCGCATGTGCTGCGCTACGCGGACCATGCGGAGTTCGGCTGCCACAGTCTGATTCCCGGCACCACGGTCGAGGAGCTGAAGACGGCCTTCGACGAAGCGCGGCGTGCGGGCGGAGACTTCTGCCTCGCGACGCACTACTGGGAAGTCGACGACGCGATGAAGCAGGTGATGCTGGCGTTTCTCGAGTACGCGGCTGGTCATCGTGACGTGCGGTTCGTGGCGGCCGAGGAGCTGTTCGCGTGAGCGGCTTCGTGACGCAGTGGGGACGCAAAGCGGCCGATCTCTACGCCGCCGATTACGCGCGCCGGTATCGCGAGCATGACGACCAGCTCGCCAACGTCGACGCCTATCGTGCGTTCTGCAATTGGCTGCGCGAAATCTGTGGGCGATTCAGTTCGATGGTCGACGCGCTCGATCTCGGCTGCGGCACAGGCCGGTATTTCGCGGCGCTGACGAACGTCAACCGCCTCGTCGGTCTCGATGCGTCGGCATCCATGCTCGCGGAGGCGACGCATCCGATCGACGCGGATCGCATCAGCGCACGGAGCATCGAGCTCGTCGAAGGCGATGCGCTGACATTCGAGTTTCCGCCGGCCAGCTTCGACCTGATCTACGCGGTCGGCGTCCTGGCTGAGCACACGCCGTTCGATGCGCGCATCGTGGCGAACGCCGCGCGATGGCTCCGTCCAGGAGGCCGGTTCGCGTTCACGACGGTGCATCCGGACTCAGCGTCCATTCGGCGCACGTTGTCACGCACGATCGGGACGTCGCTCGTCCCGTTTGCGCCGGGGCCCGCGCGACGCTGGCTGCGCGCGAAGCTGACCGCCGGCGGCCAGTACGCAGACGAGGCGCTCATCGTCGACGGCCTTGGATCCCTGTTCACCGTAGAGACGATGGAGAGGCAGGAGTCGGAAGCGCATCTCCATTGCCTTTGTGTGGCCCGCAAGCGATGAGCTATCAGAACCGCGCGGTGCTCGTCGTCGGCGGACTTGGATTCATCGGCGGCCGGCTGTCGTCGGCGCTCGCGTCAGCCGGCGCACGCGTCACCGTCGTCACGCCGTCACGACAGAAGCACCAGGACGTCGCGCTCGACCTGGAAGCGCGAGGCGTGCGCGTGCTCGAAGGCGACATCCGCGATCGACAGGCGATGGAAAGCGGCGTGCGGCGGCAGGACGTCGTTTTCAACCTGGCGGGTCAATCCGGCGCCGTGCGCAGCATGGAGGAGCCGTGGGACGACCTCGACGTCAACGGTCGAGGGATGCTGACGCTCGTCGAAGCTGTCCGGCGTGAGAACCCTGGCGCGCGCGTCGTGTTTGCGGGATCGCGACTCGAATACGGACGCGTGGGAACGGATCCCGTTTCGGAAACGCACGCGACGGAGCCGCTGTGCGTCCACGCGATTCACAAGTTGGTGGCCGAACAGTACCTGCAGCTGTACGAGCGGCTCTACGGGATTTCATATGCGGTCGCCCGAATCACCAATCCGTACGGGCCAGGCCAGCCGCGAGCGCGTACTGCCTACGGCGTCGTGAACCGCATGATTCACCTGGCGCTGTCGAACGACGTGCTGCCGATCTACGGCGACGGCCGTCAGCGGCGCGACTACATCTATATAGATGATGTCGTGGACGCGGTGATGCGTCTGGGCGATTGCGATCGGGCGGACCACGCTACGCATCGTGTCTATAACGTCGCCACCGGCGTCGGCACTTCGATTGCCGATATGGCGGCGGCGATTGCACGCGCCGCGGGCGGCGGGCGGGTCGAATTCGTCGAGTGGCCGGCGTCGGCCGAACAGATCGAGACCGGCGATTTCGTCGCCGACATCTCGCGCATCAAGACGGACCTTGGATGGAGTCCGGCCGTATCCATCGACGAGGGGTTGCGCCGAACCGTCGCGTTCTACCGCGCGCACGTCACCCGGTGACCGTCGAGCCATCTCGTGAGCGCATCAAAGTCTGCTACATGGCTCACACGTTCGCGGTCGGCGGCGCCGAAGAAATGGTGCTCAACCTCGTCCAGCATCTGCCATCACGGTTCGAGCCGGTCGTCTGTTGCATCAACAACCCGGGCCCGATCGGGGAAGAAATTCGCAAGACGGGAACGCCTGTCGCGGTCCTCGGCCTCACGCCGGGACTTCGTCATCCATTTCACGTCGGCGGCATCAGACGCTATCTGCGCGACACCAAGCCGGCGATCGTTCACACGTTTCTGCTGACGGCGAGTTTGTATGGACGGCTGGCGGCGATTCTCGAGCGCGTACCGATTGTGATTGGCACCGAAGTGAACATCTACGAGCGCAAGCAGCGCCATCACGTTCTGGCCGAACGAATCCTGATGGCGGGAACCAGTCGTGTGATCGTCTCGGCGAAATCGGTCCGCGATTTCTACGTCAGTCAGATCCAGTGCGATCCCAAGAAAATCGACGTCGTGTACAACGCGGTCGACTGGAAGGCCGTGCAGCGCACGCGATCGCGAAACGAGATGCGGGCGGAGCTCGGCATTGCTGCGAACGCGAAGGTCGCCGGCGTCATTGCGCGGCTGACCGAACAGAAGGGACATCGGTATCTGTTCAGGGCGATGGCCACGCCGGCGCTGCCCGACATGCACCTCATCGTCGTCGGCGACGGCGACCTGCGAGATGCGCTGCAAGCGGAGGCAAAGGCGCTGAATATCGCCGCGCGCGTGCATTTTCTCGGTGCGAGGCGAGATCTCGGCGATCTGCTTGGCGCGATGGACGTCTTCGTGATGCCGTCGCTGTGGGAGGGACTGCCGCTGTCGATGATCCTCGCGATGGGCGCCGGGCTGCCGGTCGTGGCCACGGCCGTCGCCGGCATTCCGGAAATTGTCGAGAACCAGAAAACGGGCTGGCTCGTGACGGCGGGCAGCATCATCGGGTTGTCGACGGCGCTCGCCGAGGTGCTTGCCGATCCCGCTCGCGCCGCCGCTGTCGGCGAGGCCGCGCGCCAGTTCGTGCTGCCGCGTTTCGGCGTCGACAGCTACGTGTCGTCGGTCGTCGGCCTCTACGATCGGCTGCTTGCCGCATGAAACTCGGCGTCGTCTATCACATGCCGTTCTGGCGCGCGTCCGACGGATCGCTGCGCGAGCTCGAAGGGTCGTTTGCGCGCTACATCGATTCGCTTGCGCCGTACTTCGACGAGATCTCGTTGTGTGTGCCGACGATCGCGAAGCCATCGGGCGAAGGCACGGCCATCCGATCGTCGAACGTGACGCTGGCGCCTCTGCCGTCCTTCGAAGGTCCGGCGCAGTTCTATCCGAAGCTGCCGATCGTTCTGCCGAAGCTTTTGTCGTGGGTTCGGAGCGTCGATATGCTGCACTGCCGCGTGCCCACGCCTGCGGCGGCGTTTGCGTTCGGCTTCGCGCGTCTGTTCGGCAAGCCGGCGTTCGTGCTCATCGTTGGCGATCTGCGCGCGCTGCTGCCGATGATGCCGTATCGGGGCATCAAGAAAATGGTCTGGCGCGCGTATACCGAGTTCGAAGAGCGGGCCGTGCAGTGGATGGCCGACCGTTCGCTCGCATTCGCGAACGGCGGCGCGCTGACCGAGAAGCACTCTCGGCCGAAACACCCCGTGGTGCAGACCACGACGACGACGATCAGCGCGACGGACATCGCGTCGAGAACCGACACGTGCGCCAGCCGTCCCGTGCGGATTCTCACGGTGAGCCGGATCGATCCTCGCAAGGGACTTCGCGTGTTGCCGGCCGCAATCGAGAAGCTCACAGACCTCGGCATCAGCACCACCATCGACATCGTCGGTCCGTCGATTGGCAGTCCAGGCGACGAGGAGAAAGCCGCGATTGCCTCGGAAGCCGAGGCACGGCGTGTCAGCACGCGAGTGAATCTGCTCGGCGCCGTGCCCCTCGATCAGCTGATGCCGCTCTACCGAAGATACGACGTATTCGTTCTACCGACGCTGCCGGGAGAAGGCATTCCGCGCGTGCTGCTCGAGTCGATGACCGCCGGCATGCCTGTGATCACCACAAGGGTGAGCGGGATTCCGAGTCTCATCTCGCATGAAGTGAACGGCCTGCTGGTTGACGAGGCGACGGCCGACGCCATCGCGCAAGCCGTCGAACGCGTGGTCAACGACGCTCCGCTGCGCCGTCGTCTCATCGCGAACGGCTACGAGACGGCTCGTGGACGGACGCTTGAAGCACAGGCGGCGAAGATGATGGCCGACGTGTCGCGCGAACTGCGCGTCAAGCTGCGCGTGCCGGTGCCGGCTGCCATATGAAACGCGTCTGCTTCGTGCTTCCGTCGCTCGCCGGCGGCGGTGCCGAACGCGTCGCCGTCCAGGTACTGTCGGGACTCGACGCCGCCAAATGGGATCGCTCGATGTTTCTCTTCAAGCGTGAAGGTCCGTATCTGGCCGACCTTCCGCATTCGGTGCGGCTCGCATCGGCTGCGAGCGAGTCCCGGATCGGGCGCCTGTTGGAACTCCGCCGATTCATTCGCGGCACGCGTCCCGATTTGGTCGTGTCATTTCTCAGCTATTTCACCGTTCTCTCTGCGGCAAAGACCGCTGCGGTCGGCGCGCGGGTGGTGTTCGTGCTCGGGACACCCATGTCGGCGTTTCTCAACGACGCGGACTATCACTGGAAGACGGCGAGCCACCGAACGCTGTTCTCCCTCGTGACACGCGCGGGCTACAACCTCGCGGACGCGATTGCGACGACGTCGCGCGGCGTCTCGGAAGACTTGACGCGGCATTTTGGCGTGCGCGAGAGCGCCATCAAAGTGGTGCACAACCCGATCGACTTCGTCGCGTTGAACAGCTTGTCTGTCGAGCCGCTAGAGCCGAGTGACGAACATGCCTGGCACCGTCCGGCTATCGTCTCGGCCGGCAGGCTCGCAGAAGCGAAGAACTACCCGTTGTTGATCGATGCGATGGCGCTGTTGCGGCAGCGAGTGCCGACGGCGCGTCTGTTCATTCTCGGCCAGGGCGATCAGGAAGCCGAACTCCGCCGCCAGATTGCGGCGCTCGGCTTGTCGGACGCGGTGCGCCTCTGCGGCTTCCAGCGCAACCCGTGGAAGTACATCGCGCGCGCCGATGTGTTTGCCCTCACGTCACGCTACGAAGGATTCGGCAATGTCCTCGTCGAAGCCATGGCGTGCGGCGTGCCGGTCGTCGTGACGAGCTCGCCTGGGCCGCTCGAGATCGTTCGCGACAACGTGGACGGGGTGATCGTCCCGGAGCATACGCCCGCAGCCGTCGCCGCAGCGCTAGAGTCCGTTCTCACCGACGACCGGCGGCGCGAGTCGATGGCGAAAGCGGCGAAAGAGGCGTCTACGCAGTTCGCGTTGCCCGCGATTGCCGGACAGTACGATTCGTGGTTTTCGGAGCTGGTCGCGTGAAGCGCTGGACGATCGCGACGGCGATCGGTGTCGGCATTGGCGCGGTCTACGTGCTGTCGCCGTTGACCGTGTGGTTTGCAGTGGCGATGTGGGCGTTGCACCGGTATGCCGGTTCGGGTCTGGACGCCGACGAACGCCGGTGGATGACAGCGCTGCTTTCGATCGCGGTCATATTACGTGTCGCAGCGGTCGCCGGTCTGTTCGTCACGACCGATCACACCAAGGTGCCCTTCGGAATTTTCTTTGGTGACGAAGCCGCGTACGTGCGCCGGTCCATGTGGCTGGGAAACGTCGCGCTTCGGATGCCCACGCACCCGGCGGACTTCATCTACGCGTTCGACGATTCTGGATGGACGAGCCATCTGTACGTGCTTTCGTTCCTGCAGATGCTCGTCGGCCCCTCACCGTACGGCGTGCATTTGGTCGGGATCGCGATGTATTTGTTCGGCGCCATCGTTCTCTATCGGACAGTGCGCCCGACTTTCGGCCGGGCGCCCGCACTCGGCGGCCTCGTCTTGCTGCTGTTTCTCCCGAGCTTGTTCGCCTGGTCGATCTCCGCCCTGAAAGAACCGCTCTACTTCCTTTTCACAGCATGCGGCGTCGCGTGCGCGTTCGCCGTCGTCGGCAGGACGCGGACGACGATCAGAATCGCGTCGTTCATCGGCGTTGTCCTGCTCGTCGCGGCGCTGCAGACGATTCGCGAACAGGGCGGTGTGCTCGTCGGAGGGGGCATCGTCGTCGGGTTGTTGATCGGTTGGATGGCGTCGCGCCCGCGGGTTCTTATTGCGCTGGTCGTTGCGGTCCCGATCGTCACCGGCGCGCTGCTCAGCCGGCCGCAGAATCAATTGGTCGCGTACCTCGGGGTTCAACGCGCGGCTCGGCAGCATTGGGGTCACGTCGAAACTCAGGGGTGGGTGTACACGCTGCTCGATCCCCGGTTCTACGGAGACATCAGCACCGTATCCGATATGCAGTTCCTCGACAGCGCGCGGTTCGTAGTGCGCGCGCTCGAACGCTACGTCACAGTACCTTGGCCGTGGGAAGTGCAGTCGCAGGCGATGCTGTTCGACATGCCGGAGCAGGTCATCTGGTACTTGGTGGTTCTGCTGCTGCCTGCCGGTCTCGTCGCCTCTTTCCGTCGCGATTCGATCCTCGCTGGGCTGCTGTTCGGAACGGCGCTCGTGTCAATCGTCGCCATCGCGCTCACTAGCGGCAACGTCGGCACGCTCGTCCGTCATCGAAGCCTCGCCATGCCCTATCTCGTGTTCCTGAGTTTCGCGGGTTTGTGCGACCTGTTGGCGGGCTACACAGCGCGCGGAACGGCGTCGGCCGCCTCCGCTTTCACGAAGGTTGAGCCTCTATGGCCCTAGTCGATGATCACGGCCGCATCGGCGGCAAAGTAAATCTGATCGATGCCGTCATTGCGGTTGTCGTGTTGGGACTCGTTCCATTGGCGTTCGGTGCCTACTTGTTGTTTCGCACGCCGACGCCCAAACTCCTCGCGGTGACGCCGTCCTCGCTCCATCAAGGCGTCAACCTGCGCGTGACGATCACCGGCGAGAATCTGCGTCCCTTCATGCGCGTCAAGTTCAACGAAATCCAGGGCCAGTCGTTTCTCATCGGCAGCACCACGTTCGCCTACGTCGATCTGCCGGAGTTGAAGCCCGGCGTCTACGATGTGACGCTCTGGGATTACCGGCAGCTGCTGACGACGCTGCCAAAGGGCATCACGATCCTGCCGCTGGCGCCGACACCGACGATGGAGATGCGCGTGAAGGGAACGTTCAAAGGGCTTTCGACGGACCGCATGAAGGCGCTCAAGGCCGGCGATCAGTTCCCCCCAACCGGAGCGGCTGAGGCAACGGTCACAGCCGTTGGCGCATCCGTTCCGAGCGCGATTCAGGTTCGCGCGGGAGCGAACGTGCTCACCGTCCCGATCGGCGGCAAGACCGATCTTCAAGCGGAGCTTCGGGTGCAGTGTTTCGCCGTTTCGAATCCGGACGGTTCCGTCCATTGCGCGGTCGCCGGTCCGGTCCAGCAGGTCGAGATCATTCCGGGCTCGATTCTTCCGCTGGCCGGAGTGGATGGATGGATGTCGTTTCAGATTTCCGAAGTGCTGCCGCCATCGACCACACCATGACGACGCCACGATCGGAACCAACGATTCGCCGAGGCTGGTGGGATTTCGCCGTTCGCGCGTTTGCGCTGCTGACGACTCCGCGCGCCGACGTCACGCGGTGCGACCGCGAGGTCGAGGCGCTCGTCAGGGACAGCGTCGCCGGCCGGTCGTTGCACACGCTGAGCCTGCTCATCCGCCGAGCATGGTCCGCGTCGGCCACTCGGGGGTTGATCGAGGCGACGAAAGCCGTCCTCGTGTCATCGAACGCGGCCGAGCAGTGGCGCGCCGCTGGCTGGATGGTCGCCGTCGCCGGCGCCACCGCACTTGTTCTGATGCCGTTGGGGACGGCATCAGCCGGTCCGTTGATCTGGATCGCGCCAGCGGTGCTCGCGGCCGGCGGCCTTTTCGTCATGGTGTGCGCGTCGCCGTTCGCGCGCGCCGCAGCCGACCGTCGCCATCGCCCGTCTCCGTCGTCCACACAATGAAGCACAGACTGCTCGATATCCTCGCGTGTCCGTGGTGCGAACAGCCGTTCGAGTTGCGCACGTACGACTCGCCTCAAAAGGCAAGTGAGACGACGTCCGGTGCGTTGATCTCCGGTTGCGGTCGCCGCTTTCCGATCGTTCGTGGTATTCCGCGCATCATCGAGAACGCTGCGGAGCTGTTTCCTGATTTCGTCCACGCGCACGCGGCCGATTTTCCCGACGCGTTCAAGGCGCCGTCAGCGGTGAGGCGGTCGAGAATCGATCCGAAATCGCGAACGGACGAAGCGATCGAGAGGACGCGGAAGAGTTTCGGCTATCAATGGACCGTGTTCCGCGAGATGGTGATCGACTTTCGCGAGAACTTCTTCTACTACATCAGACCGCTCGACGCGTCGTTCTTCAAAGGCAAGCTGGGCCTCGACATGGGATGTGGGTTCGGCCGCCATATCTACAACGCCGCCCAGTTCGGCGCGGAAATGGTCGGCGTCGATCTCAGCGACGCCATCGAGTCGACGGCGGAGAACACGCGCGAGCTGAACAACGTGCATCTGATTCAAGCCGACGTCTATCAACTGCCGTTCAGGCCGGCGGTGTTCGATTTCGCCTACAGCATCGGCGTGCTCCATCACCTGCCGGATCCCGAACGCGGTTATCAGCGTCTGGTGCCGATTGTGAAGCCCGGCGGATCGGTGTTTATCTGGGTCTACAGCAAGAAGCGCGCGGTGGTGAACGCCATTCTCGAGACGGCGCGCGCCGTGACGACGCGCGTGCCGCCGAAAGTACAGCAAGGTCTGTCGTACATGTTCGCGGCCGTCGACTGGTGGATGATCAAAGCGTATCAGGGCCTTGCGGCGGTCCCCGGCCTTGGTGGCGTGATGCGCAAGCTGCCGCTTCCACGCCTGCGTCTCTACACGCACTATCCATTCCAGGTCGTCTACGCCGATTGGTTCGATCGCTTCGCCGCGCCGATTCGGTTTTATTACGACGAAGACGATCTGTCGGGTTGGGTAAACCGCGCGAAGCTGACCCACACGTCCATCTCGCCGACTGGCCTGTTCGGCTGGCGTGCCTATGGAGAGCGTGAGTAGCACTCGCGGCGGCGCGCTTCGTCTGCTGGCGCTCTCGCCGGTGCCGCCGGAAGGCGCCGGATGCCGGTTTCGCGTGATGCAATACATTCCGGCGCTCGAACATGCGGGCTTTGCTGTGACGGTCGCGCCGTTCTTCGACGCCGCGTTCTTCGATCTCGTATACCGGCCGGGCCATCATGCCCGGAAAGTGGCCGCGTTTCTTCGACAGAGCGTTCGACGGTTTCAACTGCTGTTAACCCGAGAACGATTCGATGCGTTCTTCGTCTATCGCGAGGCTTATCCGTTTGGTCCCGCGGTCTTCGAAAGCGTGCTCGCGCACACTGGCGGCCGGCCGCTCATCTACGACTTCGACGACGCCATTTTCTTGAGCAATAGCAGCGAGGCCAACCGCCTTGCGTCGTCGCTGAAGTATCCGCAGAAAGTGCCGGCGATTATTCGCCGCAGTGCAATGGTACTGGCGGGCAACGACTACCTGGCCGATTACGCTCGCCGGTTCAACTCGTCAGTCGAGGTGTTGCCGACCTGCGTCGATACGAACGTATTCGTGCCGAGGAAGACTCCGCGTCCTGCAGGCGCGCCGCTCGTCGTCGGCTGGATCGGAACCCCCACGACCGCCGCGTACTTGAAGTCGTTGAGCGTCTCGCTGGGTCGTCTCGCGTCGGACCATGCTTTCGAAGTGCGCGTGAGCGGTAGCGGCGGCGCCGTCGAGTTCCCCGGGGTCAAGACTGTGAACGAGCGGTGGTCGCTCGATCGCGAGGTGGAGCTGTTCAACACGTGTGACGTCGGCGTCTACCCGTTGACCGACGACGAGTGGGCAAAAGGGAAGTGCGGCTTCAAAGCGATTCAGTTCATGGCGTGCGGCGTGCCGGTCGTCGCTGCGGCGGTCGGTGTAAACAGAGAAATCATTCAGGACGGCGTGAACGGATTCCTTGCCTCGACCGAGCGCGAATGGCATCAGAAGCTCGGCTTGCTGCTCGCCGATGCCGATCTTCGGCAGCGCCTCGGCGGCGCAGGGCGAAAGACCATCGAGGAGCGTTACTCATTGGCGGTCAACGCGCCGAGGCTCGTCGGGATGCTGCGAGGCGTGATGGATCGGAGAGCGAGAGCGGCATGAACTTCGCCCTGACCGGTGTAGCCGGATTCGTCGCGCCGCGTCATCTGAAAGCGATCAAAGACACCGGCCACCGTCTGGTTGCCGCGGTCGATCCGCACGACGCCGTCGGCGTGCTCGACAAGTACGCGTTCGACGTGCGTTTCTTCACCGAAATCGAGCGGTTCGATCGCCATCTGGAGAAGCTGCGCCGCGGTCCGGCGGCCGATCGCGTGGAGTACGTGAGCGTCTGCTCGCCGAACTATCTCCACGACGCCCACATCCGCCTGGCGCTTCGCGTGGGCGCGCACGTCATCTGCGAGAAACCGCTGGTCATCAACCCCTGGAATCTCGATGCGCTGCAAGAGCTCGAGCGCGAAACGGGATGTCGTGTGAAAACCGTGCTGCAGCTGCGCCTCCACCCGCAGTTGATCGGCCTGCGCGAGCGACTGACGTCGTCTCGGTCCGGGCCGCTGTACGACGTGTGTCTCACCTACATCACCGCACGGGGCCGGTGGTACGACGTCTCGTGGAAAGGATCGGAGGAGCGATCGGGCGGTCTCGTGACGAACATCGGGATTCATTTTTTCGATTTGCTGCTTTGGCTGTTCGGATCTGTCGTTGAGAGCGAAGTGCACCTCCGCGATTCGCACCGGATGGCGGGATATCTTCAGCTCCAGCGCGCGCGCGTGCGATGGTTCCTGTCGAGTGACGCGGCGGATCTGCCGTTCGATCCGCAACCTGGCGTGAAGACGACG
>Ga0075425_100007728_pt1 | contig 11375 bp, 10 predicted proteins | sample SoiMethybrSBSTD4_FD_75300 | JGI IMG/M metagenome (GOLD analysis project Ga0075425, IMG submission 75300) | Bulk soil microbial communities from a Populus tree surrounding site in Tennessee, USA - Soil MetaG P. TD hybrid SBSTD4 | ecosystem: Environmental > Terrestrial > Soil > Tree plantation...
CCCAGGATGGCGGCGGTGATGGCGGGCCCGAGCCCGAACGAGATCGCCACGATCACGACGCCGAGAAGGTAGAGCATGGTCAAATCGGAGGATTCGACGCTTCGCCGGATGAGCAGGGCGAGGGCCGTGACGCCCGCTATGACCAGGACCGAGCCGGTGTACCTTCTGGCCGTCCTCGACGACATTCTGGAATTATACAGCGCAGAAGCTTCGAAAGGGCTCCCCGCCCACGGTCTTGATGAAATCTTGATACCTCCGAGGGCCCTCCCTACAACCTCTTGATGTGGTCTTGTCTTCTAATGACGAGATGCGCGCTGAGATCCAGGGAGCACCCGAGGGCGTGCTCTCGAGGGTTCGCCGTGTCCTGATCGGCGGCCCCAAGAACCTGCTCGACCCCAGAATCCACCAGCACCTGGCTTTGATCGCGTTCTTCGCCTGGGTCGGCCTCGGATCCGACGGCCTCTCATCTTCTTCATACGGTCCCGAGGAGATCTTCCGGCAGCTCGGCGCGTACCGCGATCTGGCCCTCTATCTCGCGATTGCGGTCGCGGGAACCGTCTTCCTCATTTCCGCTTCGTATAGCCAGATCATCGAGCAGTTCCCCTCCGGCGGCGGCGGATACCTCGTTTCAACCAAACTTCTCGGCTCCGTTCCGGGCGTGGTGTCCGGATCGGCGTTGGTGATCGATTACGTGCTCACCATCGCCATTTCCGTGGCCGCTGGGTGCGACGCGATCTTCTCTCTGCTGACACCGAACCTTGCCTGGCTCAAGCTGCCCTCGGAGTTCGGCATTCTGGGGATGCTGATGCTTCTCAACCTCCGGGGCGTCAAGGAGTCGGTCTACGTCCTGACCCCGATCTTCATCACGTTCCTCATCACGCATGCTGGACTCATCGTCTTCGGTCTGGCGCGCCACGCGGGGTCGGCTCTTCCTATCGTCCATGAAACCGTGGCACAGACTCGGGGAGCCGTCTCCGAGCTCGGCTTCTTGGGCCTCGCTCTCGTCCTGCTCCGGGCCTTTTCTCTAGGTGGCGGGACCTTCACCGGCATCGAGGCGGTCAGCAACGGAATCGGCATCCTGCGCGAGCCCCGCGTCCACAACGGCAAGCGGACCATGCTCTACATGGCCACCTCGCTTGCGTTCACGGCCGGAGGCATCCTTCTCTGCTACCTGTTGAACGAGACCCGCTTCGAGCCTGGCAGGACCCTCAATGCCTCTCTATGGAATCAGCTCGCGGGATCCTGGCACCTGGGAACGTTGGACATTGGACCAGTCATCATCGCGATCACGCTCATCTCGGAAGGCGCGCTTCTCTTTGTAGCCGCGCAGACCGGATTCGTCGACGGGCCGCGGACGCTCGCCGCCATGGCCGTGGACAACTGGGTGCCCCGTCGATTCAAGAACCTGTCCGATCGGCTCGTCACGCAGAACGGCGTGCTATCGATGGGGATCGCGGCGGGGATCGTCCTTGCCTACACGCGAGGCTCGGTTGGACTCCTCGTCGTCATGTACTCCATCAACGTCTTCTTGACGTTCACGTTGAGTCAGGCAGGAATGGCCCTTCATTGGCTCCAGGAGCGCCACCGGGAGCGCCACTGGCGCCGGCGCTTCCTGGTTTCTTCCCTAGGCGCGCTCGTGACCGCGACGATCCTCACGATCATGGCGACCCTCAAGTTTCTTGAAGGGGGATGGGTGACCATGTTGGCGACGGCGGGACTGATTGCCATCTGCTTCGCCGTCCGGAAGCATTACGAAAACGTGCGCACTCATCTCCGAAGCCTGGACGATGCGCTCATGGAGCTGCCTCTTCCTCCCGTTTCCAGCGTCCCCACGCGTGCTCCGAACGCACCGACTGGCGTCGTGCTGGTCGAGTCCTATTCGGGCCTCGGCATCCATACGTTTCTCTGGATCCATCGGCTCTTTCCGAAGAACTACCGAAACTTCGTCTTCGTGTCCGTCGGGCTGGTCGATTCCGCCCAGTTCAAGGGCGTTGGGGAGCTCGGAGCGTTGGAGGAGCGCGTCCGATCCGACCTCGAGAAGTACGTCCATCTGGCGAGGCGATTGGGGTTCTACGCCGAGTACCGCTACGCCCTGGGGACGGACGCGGCCCAGGAGCTGGAGAGTATTTGCAGGTCGCTTGGGGCAGAGTTCCCGATGCTGACGATATTCGCGGGACGCCTCGTATTTCAGCGCGAGACGCTGGTCACGCGGTCGCTACACGACCAGACCGCGTCGACGCTCCAGCGGCGCCTTCTGTTCGATGGGATGCCCGTCATCGTCCTGCCGGTGCGCGTCTGGGATGTGGCGCAGACGATGAACGCCCGGCCCTTGGCCGAGCCGGCTTGAAACCCGTCGTCACGTCCCGGTCCAGAACCCCTCGGGGTCGATCCGGCGCAAGGCTCCTGTCTCCTCGTCGGAGAAGGGTCTCGTGAGGCCCACCGGCTGCGCGATGCGCGGGTCCCAGCTCATCCGTGTGAAGACGTGGTCCACCGTCACGCCCTCGAACATCTCCGCGAGGTAGAACTCCTCGAGCGTCGCGTCCATGCGGAAAACCGCGTGCGTGGTCACGATGGCGCTCGGTCCCGCGTCGGGAAGCCCGACGCGTCCACGCCATCCGGGCCCGTCCCCCCGTCCCGGCGATGTGCGGAATCGAACCTTCTCGATAAGCCGTCGCTTCTCTTGCGGTACCAGAATCACGCTACGCCGGGCGAGGGCGAGGATGTCCGCGGCGCCTCCGCTTCCCGGAAGCCGCACAGGGCGGCCGGCTTCGTCCGCCACCTCCGTCGAGTTCAGATTCCCGTAGCGATCCACCTCGGCCGCGCCAAGCAGGCCGAGATCCACGCGCCCCGCCTGCATCATTCCCATCACGTCGAGTGTGGATGAGGCGAGCGTGGCATCTAGGATGTTGGGCGGATCGCCCATGGTGAACAGAAGCTCGCGCGCCGCCTTCTCGCGCACGAGCCCATTCTCGTACAAGGCGACCGCGTTGGGCGCGTGCGTCGCCTTGGCTACCAGATAGGCGAGAAGGGGGAGCCGCGTTCCGACGAACACGGTCTCCCCCTCTTTGATTTCCCGCGCCGCGCGAAGCACCATCCGCTCGCGTGGCTGAACCGCCGCGGTCGGCACGCCGCGCGTGCTTACTTGCCGGTGAACTTCGCCGGACGCTTCTCCACGTACGCCGTGAGCCCTTCCTTGGCGTCGTCGCTCTGGAAGAGCTGCTGCTGGAGCTCGCGCTCGATCGCGAGAGCCTCGCTGAACGACACCTCGAGCCCCGACTGCACGGAGCGCTTGATGCGGCCGACCGCCTTCGAAGCCTTGCCGGGCGGGACGAACTGCTTCGCGTACTCCATCACCTTGGCGTCGAACCCTTCGGCGTCGTACACGTGGTTCACGAGACCCCAGCCGAGCGCGTCCTCGAACGAGAACGTGGCGCCGGTCGTCATCATCTCGATGGAGCGCGATTTGCCGACGAGACGCGCGAGCCGCTGCGTGCCGCCCGTGCCCGGGAGCACGCCGAGCGACACCTCGGGGAGCCCGATCTTGCCCGCGTTCTTCTTCGCGATCCGGATGTCCGCGGCCATCGCGATCTCCAGCCCGCCGCCCACGCAGTGGCCGTTCAGCGCGGCGATCACGAGCTTCGGTGTCTGCTCGAGGCGGTTGAGCGTCTCGTTCGCGTGGAGGCAGAAGAAGTATTTGAAGTAGGGGTTCACCGTCTGGAGCATCTTGATGTTGGCGCCCGCGCAGAAGAACTTCTCGCCCGCCCCGCGGATCAGGATCACGTGCACGCTCTCGTCGAACCGCGCCTTCAAGATCGCTTCGTCGATGTCCCGCATCATCTCGTACGTGTACGTGTTGGCCGGCGGATCGTTCAGCTCGAGAATGGCGATGCCGTTCTCGACCTTGTAGCTGCAGAGGCTGCCGGCCGGGGGAGCCATGGTTTCAGGCGTCACGGAAGAACCCTCCTGTCTCGTTTTCTTCGGGGTCGGATTCAACGCCCCTCGTATCGGGGCTCGCGTTTCTCGAGGAAGGCCGTGATCCCCTCGCGGGCATCCCGGGTGTTCCAGCAGCGCTTCTGGGCCTCCAATTCACGGTCCAGAGCCTGGTCGAGAGTATAGCCGAGGGAAGCGCGGACGGACCGCTTGATTTCGGCGAGGGCGACAGCCGGTCCGTCGGCCAGCCGGGCCGCGAAATCGATGGTTTTCGGGAGGAGATCGGCCTCGGGAAATACGCGCGTGACGATGCCGATCCGCAGAGCCTCGGCGGCGTCGATGAGATCCCCGGTCCACATGAGCTCGAGCGCCCGGGCCTGCCCCACGAGGCGGGGAAGCGCGTGAACCGAGCCCCAATCGGGGTGAAGACCGATGCGCACGAATGCCTGTCCGAAGCGCGCCCGCTCCGACGCCCACCGGACGTCGCACACGAGCGCGAGACTCATACCGCCGCCTGCGGCCGCGCCGTTCACCGCGGCGATCACGGGCTTCGCGCACGACTCGATCGCGCGTACGACGCCGGGACCGCCGCCGACCAGAGGCTCGAAGTCCTCGTAGCGGCCGCCCCGGTCGAACACGGACTTCATGAACGCGATGTCGCCGCCGGAGCAGAACGCGCGGCCGGCGCCGGTGATCACGATGGCGCCGATGCCGGGGTCTTCGGCCGCGCGCTGGATCTCATGCGCGAGTGCCTGGCCGAGCGGCGGGTCGAGGGCGTTGAGTGCGTCGGGGCGGTTCAGGGTGAGCAGGGCGACGCGCCCCTGAAGCTCGACGAGGAGAGAGCTCATGCCGGGGAGACTACTCGATCGCCTCGATCCGGGCCACTTCGGGTCTCGCTCAGGCTGGGCTGGCGGCCGATCGCGGAAGCATGAGGTTGCGCGCGTAGACGAGGAGTCCGGCCCCCTGGCCGATCACGAAGACCGGATCGCGGCGGTAGCATGCGTACGCGAAGAGCGTCACGCCGCCGAGCAGGCTCAGGTACCAGAACGCGCGCGGCACGACCGAGCGCTTGGCGGACTCGGACGCGAGCCATTGGACGAGGAACCGCGAACCAAACATGACCTGGCCCGTGAGTCCGATTCCGGACCAGAGTGCCGGCGTCAACCACCTGCTAAACATGAGTCACCTCCCGCATCTGATAATCGAGGAGCCGCGCGCGCAACCAGAGCACCCCGATGAGATCGTGGATGCCGCGGCCCAGCCGGTTCCCCACTCCGTATTTCGAAACGCCGCGCACGCGCGGCCGATGGTTCACGAGGACCTCGACCACGCGCGCGCCGCGGAACTGGCAGAGCGCGGGAAGAAAGCGGTGCACGCCCTGGAACACGGGCAATCCTTCCAGCGCCGAGCGCCGGTAGGCCTTGAGCGAGCAGCCGATGTCGGTGATCGAGTCGCCCAGCACGCGGCGGCGCACGCCGTTCGCGATGCGCGAGGAGCGACGGCGAACCCAGCTGTCCTCGCGCTTCCGGCGCACGCCCGAGACCACGTCGGCGTTCTCCAGGCGGTCGAGGAGGAGCGGGATGTCGGCGGGATCGTTCTGGCCGTCGGCGTCGAGCGTGATCACGATCTGGCCGCGCGCCATTCCAAATCCTGCCGCGAGCGCGGCGCTCTGCCCGGACCGCTTGACGAGATGGACCCCAACGATGCCGGTGCGAGTGAGCGACGCTTCGCGAATCCAGTCGCCGCTTCCATCCCTGCTCCCGTCGTCGACGAGGACGATCTCGTAGGAGAATCCGGTCGTCCGGAGCGCGCGCTCGAGCTCGGCGACGACCTCGGGGAGCCCTTCGCGCTCTTCGAAGACGGGGAGGACGGCGGAGATTTTGGGCGATGCGGCCGCGAGCCGTGAATCCTCGGGCAGCCTGTCGATCAGGAGGCTGCGTTCAGGCGATCCGTCCATCTTGGTAGTGAGGCGTTACCTCAGCTCAGGTCCACCCAGACGCTCTTGGTCTGGGTGTAGAAGTCGAGTCCGGCCATCCCGGTTTCGCGGCCGAAGCCCGACGCCTTCGTGCCGCCGTAAGGCGAGGCGGCGTCGTACAGGTTGTAGGTGTTCACCCACACGGTGCCCGCCTGGAGCGCTCGGGCGGCGCGGTGCGCCTTCTTCACGTCCTTGGTCCAGATCGCCGCGGCGAGGCCATACATGGATTCGTTCGCGATCCGGATCGCTTCGTCGAAGCCGTCGACCTCGATCACGGAGAGCACGGGGCCGAAGATCTCCTCGCGCGCGATGGTCATGTCGTTCCGCACGCCGTCGAAGATCGTCGGCTTCCAGAAGTAGCCGCGACCGTCGCCGACCTGTGCGCGCTCGCCCCCGAGGATGAGCTTGGCGCCCTCCTTCTTGCCCGACGCGACGTATCGCTCGATGCGATCGACCTGCGCCTGCGAGATCTGCGGGCCGAGGCGGGTCTTGGGATCGAGCGTGTCGCCCTGCACGAGCTTCGAGGCGCGATCCACGATCTTCTCGAGAAGCGGCTCTCGCGCGCCCTTCGCGACGAGGAGCCGCGAGCCGGCGGTGCAGACCTCGCCCTTGTTGTAGAAGATCGCCATCATCGCGGCGCGCGACGCAGCCTCGAGATCCGCATCGTCGAGCACGATGTTCGCGGACTTTCCGCCGAGCTCGAGCGAGACCTTCTTCAGCGACTGGGACGCGTTCTGCATGATGAGCTGCCCGGTCGTCGTCTCACCGGTGAACGCGATCCCCGCGACACCGGGATGCGCGACGAGCGCCGCGCCCGCCGTCGGTCCGAAGCCCGGAACCACGTTGAACACGCCGGGAGGGAGGCCCGCTTCGAGCGCGAGCTCGCCCAGGCGGAGCGCAGTGAGCGGGGACTCCTCGGCGGGTTTGAGCACGACCGTGTTCCCGGCCGCGAGCGCGGGCGCGATCTTCCGCGACGCAATCAGGAGCGGGAAATTCCAGGGCACGATCAATCCCACGACGCCGATCGGCTCGCGGATCGTGTAGTTGAAGAAGGGTCCGCTCACCGGGATCGTCGATCCCTCGAGCTTGGTCGCGGCGCCTGCGTAGTAGTGGAAGACGTCCGCCGTTAGCGGCACGTCGATGCGCGTGGTCTCGGCAATCGGCTTCCCGGCGTCCAGCGACTCGAGGCGCGCGATGTCTTCGAGGTTCTTGAGAATCAGATCGCCCAGGCGCCAGAGCGCCTTGCCGCGCTCCGATGCCGACATCTTCGCCCACGGTCCTTCGAACGCCTCGCGCGCCGCTTGGACCGCGAGATCGACATCGGCCGCGTCGCCTTCCGCGATCTCGGCGATCGGCTCCCCGGTCGCGGGATTGAGCGTGGGGAAGCGCTTCCCCGAAACGGCGTCGCGCCACTCGGAGCCGATCAGCATGCGGCCGCCAGACTTGAGGAGGGGTGCGGCGAGGGTGTCGCTGGGATTCACGGGCGGCCTCCGGGGATCAGCCTGCGTAGTCGTACACGCCGCGCCCGACCTTGCGGCCCAGGCGTCCGGCCTTGACGTATTGAACGAGCAGCGGGGACGGGCGGTATTTCTCGCCGAGCGTACGGTGCAAATATTCGAGGATGCTGAGGCGGGTGTCCAGACCCACCAAATCGACCATCTCGAACGGTCCCATGGGATGATTGAGCCCCAGCTTGAGCGCCTTGTCGATGTCGCGCGCGGACGCGACACCAGCCTCGAGCATCGCGAAGGCCTCGTTCCCGATGAGCGCGTTGATGCGCGAGGTGACGAAGCCGGGCGACTCGCGCACAACGACCGTCTCCTTGCCCATCGCGCGCGCGACTTCTTCGGTCGTGGCCAGGGTCTCGTCGGAGGTTTCGAGGCCGCGGATCAATTCGACGAGGCGCATGCGATGGACCGGATTGAAGAAGTGCATGCCGATGAATCGGGGCGCTCGATCGGACGTGGCGGCGAGCTCGGTGATGCTGAGACCGGACGTGTTGGTGGCGAGGATCGCGGTGGGAGTGAGTTGCTGCGCGAGCTTCGCGTAGAGATCGGACTTGAGCGGCACCGATTCGGGGACGGCCTCGATGACGAGGTCGGAGCCTTTCGCGGCGTCGATCGCGGTGGAGTAAGCGATGCCCGCGGCCAGCTTGGCGCCCTGGTCGTCCAGCTCGCCCTTCTCCTTGCCGCGCGCGATGATCTTGTCGACCTCGACGCGCGCGGAATCGATGGCTTTGGCGCTCGGCTCGATCACCTTCGTGTCGAAACCGGCCCGCGCCGCGACGAAGGCGATGCCCCGTCCCATGACTCCCGCGCCGATCACCGCAATGGAGCGAACTGCCATTCGGTCCCTCCATGGTCGAGGGCCGGCGTGCGCCGGCCAAACCGGTAGGGTATCATGCCGCCATGCTGAGTTCCGCGCTTCGCTTCGTGCTCGCCCTTTTGATGCTGGCCGGCTATGTGCCGGTCCCGGCGAACGTTGCGGGCGGCCGGGGCGCCGGGAGCTGTTGCGCCCCAAAGGCCTGCTGCATGGCCCGCGGGGCGGCCTGCCACGGGAGCGGTGCCTGCGAGAGCGGCGCGGCCGGCTCGGGGGCCGCGGGTTTGCGCCCGATTCTGCTGGCAGGAGGCTGCGGCATGCCTGTGCCGCGAATCACGCCGGTCACCCCGGACCCCGTTGTGGGGCCCCGCTCGGACGCCATGGGGGCGCCGTGGGGGGGTGTCGGCTCTCGCATCGAATCCTTCGAACTGGCTTCCTCCGGTATCACCCCCGATCCCTCCGTTCCTCCACCCCGCGCGTAGAGGCTCTTCCCGCCTTCGTCCTCTAGCACGCGGTTTTCCCGCGTGCGCGCGCATTCCCTGGAACGGAAGGAAGCCATGCGTCTCATCCCGCTGTTCGCGTTCGTCGCGTTGTTCGCGCCGGCGTCGCTCTGGGCGAGCTGCGGCTCGGAGAGCTGTCCGCTCGACCACATGGGCCGCTGGAGCGAGAGCCCGCTCAGCTTCGAAGTGACCTACCAGTACATCGACCAAGACCAGCCGAAAATCGGGACCGAGGATGCCGAGGTCGGCCAGATCCAGCGCGACCACGACGAGGTCCGCACGCTCAACCGCATGACCACCGCGCGTGTGGTGTACCGGCCGGCGACCGCCTGGTCGTTCTCGGCATCATTGCCGTGGGTCGATCGCTACCACGAGCACATCCATCACGAGGCGGGCGAGGATCTGGTGGAGCGCTTCAACTACTCGGGAATCGGTGATCTCGAAGTGGCCACGCTCCGCTCCTTTGGAGGCGGCGAGAGCCGTCGCCGCGGGTTCGTCTCGGCGGGCGTCAAGATGCCGACGGGGGACACGAGCGTGCCGAACGAGGACGGCGATCAGCCCGAGCCGGCCGCGCGCCCGGGCTCGGGGTCGTGGGACGTACTCGCCGGCATGGGGATGGAGTGGCAGCTCGGCAGCGCAGGGGAGCGCATGGTCCCGCTTCGTTTGAGCGTCACGGGCCGATACAACGGATTCGGGACAGAGGATTACCGAATCGGTCCGGAGGTGCAGGCGCATCTCGGAACGGAATATCCGCTGATGCGGAGCCTCTCTCTGCTAGCGCAGGCGAATCTCCGCATTCGCGGCCAGGACGACGTGGGCTCGAGCGGCGTGAACGAAGCGGACACGGGGGGAACGATGGTGTTCCTATCCCCTGGCCTTCGCGCGGCGGTGTCGCACGCGGCGTCGGTCTACGCGCTCGTGCAGATTCCCGTGTACCAGAGGGTGAACGGGATCCAGATCGTTTCGGATGGGAATTTGTACGTCGGGGTGAGCCGGGCGTTCTAGGGGCGTTGGGTGGCGCGGTTGGTGGTGGTGCGTGCGGTGAGTCGCGCTGTGTTGTGCACAGCGGGTGTTCCGCGCGGAGTGTGGGGCTCCGCGCGGATCCTTTCATGCCTTCGGCAGCGTGACGCCCTTCTGGCCCTGATACTTTCCGCCGCGGTCCTTGTACGACGTGCTGCAGATCTCGTCGGACTCGAAGAAGAGCATCTGCGCGGCGCCTTCATTGGCGTAGATCTTCGCGGGGAGCGTCGTCGTGTTGGAAAACTCGAGGGTGACGTGCCCCTCCCACTCGGGCTCCAAGGGCGTTACATTCACGATAATGCCGCAATTGTGGACAAATACTCCTGAGGCGAGACCGAAGTTGCCGGCCTCAGGTACGGTGAGGCAATAGGTGTCGTGCACGCCTGGTAGGTCACGCACGCTGACGATCTTGTGGTTGCGTCCAGGCGTTCCGCGGAAGTTCTCGAGCAATTCAGGGAAGCGCCGGAACACTGAGCGGTCGCAATTCAGGACTCGGGCCGCTCCGCGGATCGAGCCGGTCTCGTCGAGAGCGCGACGGACGCTTTGCTCGTCGATTTCAGCCCGAAGGTTGATTCCACGGGCTACCTCGGCCTGGGCCTTCCGCCTGGTTCCATCGTCCTGGCTCCAGGCTGTTTTCATGAGGGCGGAGTGACGGTCGCGCTCCCCCGGACGCTCATAGCGGCGCAGCGTGGCGAGCCGATGAGCTTCTCGCGTTTGGTCGGTTTGATTTCGCCTTGCCGCCAATAGCTCTTCCCGGATCTCGGCGAACCTGGGCGAGTTCCAGAACTCCAACGCCCTGCGTGCCTGAGCAATCGAGTACTGCTCGCGCCACTCTGGATCTAGAGCATACCTCGCCAGCGAGGCTCGAATCGCTTCGCTGTGAGCCGTCCTGTTGAAGTCCTCGCCATAGGTTTCTGAATTGTGCATGCGAATGTGTTCTGAAGCCGGCATTCGCTGAATGTTCAACGGCAAATTATTGCGTCGGTTGAAATCGATGTGGTGGCGGTGCGTTCCGGGCTGGTCTTCGTAGATTCCATTCCGGACGTTCCAGTCGTCCGCCAGGCGGTGGGTCGGATAGAGGTGGCCGTTGATCGGCTGGTAGACCATCTCGTAGCCGCGCCGCAAATCCCGGTAGAGCGGCATGAGCGAATCGCCGGGGCGTAGATCCGTCACGGCAGCGGACCGGCCATCTCTGCGTAGAAATTCGTGATCAGGGGTGGCGTGGATGGTGGCTCCGTCATCGAGCTCGATCTCCATCATGGCGTCCCTGCCGATGTATCGCGGTGCGTCGAGCAAGGTGACGATGACGCGACCAAATGCGCCGATGCTGTAGCCCCAGAACAACTCCCCTTGCTCGTGCCTCCGCGCCATCTCCTCCAGCGTCGGAGATGTTCCATCTACCAGCGCCACGCGCGTATCGGCGCTGAAACAACGCGCGTACGTGCTTTTCCCCAAGCAAATCGTGAGCACGCTCCTCGGAATCCGGAAGTACTCCACGGTCCTCGCGAGCGCGAAGGAATTGGGCGGGATGATGCAAACATCGGCGACCAGGTCCACGAAGCTCTTCTCGTCGAATCGCTTCGGATCCACGATCGTCGAGTTGATGTTGGTAAAAATCTTGAACTCGTTCG
>Ga0075425_100007729_pt1 | contig 11375 bp, 6 predicted proteins | sample SoiMethybrSBSTD4_FD_75300 | JGI IMG/M metagenome (GOLD analysis project Ga0075425, IMG submission 75300) | Bulk soil microbial communities from a Populus tree surrounding site in Tennessee, USA - Soil MetaG P. TD hybrid SBSTD4 | ecosystem: Environmental > Terrestrial > Soil > Tree plantation...
AGGGCGCGCACACCGCTTCCCTGAGCGGAATCGTCATCCGCACCGCCAGTCCGCCGCCGGGCGCGGACTCGAGCGAGAAGCGATGCGCGCTGCCGAACAGCTGCGCGAGCCGCGCGCGCGTGTTCGCGAGGCCGATGCCTTCGCGCTCGCCGAACGCGGCCAGTCCCGGTCCGTCGTCCTCGACCGCCAGCATCAGACCGCCGCCCTCGCGATGCGCGGTGATGCGAATCGTGCCCGGCTCGATGCGATCCGCGAGGCCGTGGCGGATGGCGTTCTCGACGAGCGGCTGCAGGATGAGATTCGGCACGAGCGCATCGAGCACTTCGCCCTCCGCATCGATGTCGATGTGCAGGCGATCGCGAAAACGAATCTGCTCGATCTCGAGATAGCGCTGCAGAAACGCGAGCTCTTCGCGCAGCTGCACCTCCGGCGTGCCCGAGCTCGAGAGCGCGAGGCGCAAAAGATCGCCGAGGCGGGCGAGCATGCGCTCGGCGGCGTCGACGTCGCGGTGCATGAGGGCGGAGATCGTGTTCAGCGCGTTGAAGAGAAAGTGCGGATGCAGCTGCATCCGCAGCACCTGCAGCTGCGCCTCGGCCAGCCGCGCCTCGAGCTGCGTCGCGCGCAACTCCTTCTCGCGGTACTTCTCGTAGTAGCGGATCGCGTGCGCGACCGCGGCGATGATCCAGCAGGTGAGCAGCGCCGCGTGCGTGCGGGCGATCGTGAGCCGTCGAAAGAGCGCGAAGCCGCGCTCGGGAACCCACGCCGCGAGAAGCGGCGTCGTGGCGGTGTCGATCAGCAGTTTCAGAAGGGTGATGCCCATCGTCGCGGCGATGGCGATGACGACGTTGCGCGGCCGCGCGAGGTCCTCGAGCGGCAGTCGGTCGACGAGGATCAGCAGGAGCGGCGTGAGCAGCGCCCACGTCATCGCCTGGGTGAGCGGAAACATCAGCGCCTCGCTCGCAGAGATCGCGCTCTTCTCGATCAGGGTGCCCTGCAGAAAGCGCTGCGAGGCGTTGAAGAGCCCGTACGCGATCCAGAACCCGACGATGACGAGAGGAAGGATCCACGCGGGACGGCCGGTGCGCTCAGGCATTGCGGCGATCATCGCAGAGAGCGGCGCGAGGCGTGTGACAGGCGAGGGACGAGCGGCGTTTTTCGCGGCGTCAGAGGCCTTTTTTCCGGCTCAGGGCGATTCACACTTTTGAAGTTCGAGTCCAAAAATACGTATTTGCAAATTCGTTTCGAAAGCGTGTTAATTTTTGCCTCTCGTTCACAATTCGTGATTGGCCGCGCGTGCGTCAGGGGTGCGTGCGGTTCTCTTTTCAGTTCGTGGTTCAACGACCCAATCGGGAAAAGGAGAGAGTATGAAGCGCTGTCCCCCTCTCAGATTCCTGGCGACGTTGACGGTCGCGATCGTGTTGATCGCGGGCGTCGCCAACGCACAGTTCCAGACGGGCAACATCTTCGGAACGACCACCTCGAAAGACGGTGATGCGCTTCCCGGTGTGACCGTCACGCTGACCGGAGTCGGTGCGCCGCAGACGCAGACTTCCGATGCGCAGGGACACTTCCGATTCATCAGCCTCTCGCCAGGAACGTACGCAGTGAAGGCGGAGCTGTCGGGACTGGGCTCGTCGACGCGCACCGGCGTCAACGTGAACGTCGGCGCGAACGTCGAGATCACGATGATGCTGAATCCGACCGTGTCGGAGTCGATCACCGTCACCGCCGCGGCGCCGCTGCTCGACACGCGCAAGAGCGGCACGGGCGCGACGATCGACAACGTCGAGATTCAGAGCATTCCCACCTCGCGCGATCCGTGGATGATCCTGCAGTCCGCACCGGGCGTCGTCGTCGACCGCATCAACGTCGGCGGCACGCAGAGCGGCCAGCAGTCGGTCTACATCTCGAAGGGCGCGCCGCGCACCGACGGTACGTGGAACGTCGACGGCGTGAACATCACCGACATGGGTGCGACCGGCTCCTCGCCGACGTACTACGACTTCGACATGTTCGAGGAGTTCCAGATCACGACAGGCGGCTCCGATCCGCGCATCCAGACCGCGGGCGCGCAGATGAACATGGTCACCAAGCGCGGCACGAACGACTACAAGGGATCGGGACGTTACCTCTACGTCCCGGGCAGCACGTCCGCCGATGCGACCGTGCCCGGCGAAGCGACGCCTTATCTCTCGCGGACGAATTACGTGAACTACGTGCGCGACTACGGCGTCGAGCTCGGCGGTCCGATCTGGCGCGATCACGCGTGGCTGTGGGTCGCGCGCGGCGATCAGAAGATCTCCACCTGGCAGTCGCTGAGCGTGCCCGCACCGGCGCTCTTCATTCCGGACGACACGATCCTTCGCAACAAGAACGCGAAGATCAACGCGCAGCCGTTCGAGAGCAACAGCTTCGTCGCGTCGTACACGAACGGCGACAAGTTCCGCAACGCGCGCGATCTCTCGACCACGCGTCCTCTCGAGACAGCGTATACGCAGACCGGTCCGACCAAGGTCTACAAGCTCGAAGACACGCAGCAGATCGGCGCGAGCTTCTACCTGACCGGCATGTGGTCGAAGGTGTCGGGCGGATTCGGACTCTTCGCGAACAGCGGCGAAGGCCCGAGCTCGCCCTCGTACTGGCAGGACGCCGCAGGCGTCTATCACGACAACTACCAGACCTATCAGACCGTCCGCCCGCAGAAGCAGTACCGCCTCGACGGATCGAAGTTCATCGATCTGATGGGCCGCAACCATGAGCTGAAGTTCGGCTTCGGCTACCGCAACACGCCGGTCAGCTCGGCGACGACGTATCCCGGCGCGGCCGGCGGTTACATGACCTACTCGTCGGCCACCGTCACACCGACCGCCTGCGCGAACCAGGGCCTCCCCTCGAACTGCTACGTCGGCTATCTCTATCGTCCGCCGCAGGCGAACTACGCGGAGAAGTACAACGAGCTGTACGTCGGCGACACGGTGATGTTCGGAAATCTGACCGTGCAGGGCGGCCTCCGCTACGACAAGCAGGAGTCGAAGCTCCTGCCGATGGACATCAACGGCAATGCGATTCTCTCGACGCCGCTCAACATCGATTGCATCTCGACGCTCTCCGGTTGCACGAATGGAAAACGTGATGCCGTTCTCCCAGGCATCGCATTTCCGGGACAGGACAAAGCACTGGAGTGGAAGAGCATCTCGCCGCGCCTCGGCGTGACGTATGCGCTCGGCGCCGACAAGCGATCGCTCGTTCGCGCCGCCTACAACCGCTACGTCAGCCAGCTCGGCGCGACGGTCTCGAGCTCGAGCCCGGTCGGCAACAGCTATCTGACGTTCTACGGCGTCGACGCGAACAACGACCACACCATTCAGCGCAGCGAGCTGGCCAAGCTTCGCTCGGTCGTCGGCATCAATCTCAGCGCGCCGACGGCGCTGTCGAGCACGCGCCGCATCGACTACGACATGAACCCGCCGCATACCGACGAGTTCCTCGTCGGCTACGAGCGCGAGCTGCTCAGCGACTTCTCGGTCGGTCTGACGTTCACGCATCGCGCGACGAAGGACGCCGCCGTCGTTCGTTACGAGAAGACTCAGGGCGCGGGCGACTACTACACCGCGGCTGACTACGAGCCGATGACGTGCGGCGCGGTTGGAGCCGGTTGCGCCTCGGTCGGCGCGCCGGTCATGGCCGGCGGCAGCTTCAGCGCCAACGGTCACTCGTTCTCGACGCCGCTCGTCCCGGTCTATCAGCTCAAGGCCGGCATCGCGACGCCGAGCTTCAGCGTCATCACGAACCGTCCCGACTACGAGCTGACTTACAACGGTCTCGAGGTCACCGCCACGAAGCGGATGTCGCACAACTGGATGATGCGGTTCAATGCCAGTTACAACGACTACAGCGATGACTGCGGCGGCGACGCGTTCGCGAATCCGACCCCGCAGCTCAACAGCACCGGCATCGTCAACGGCTTCGCGGCCGCGGGCGGACCGCCGGCCTGCCCGGGCGGACAGGTTGCTCCGCAGTCGGCCGGCTCCGGCGCGTTCGGCAACGTGTTCCTCAACTCCAAGTGGAACTTCAACGCGAACGGCGTTTACGTCGCTCCGTGGGACATCCACGTCGGCGCGAACTTCTTCGTGCGCCAGGGCTACCCCGCTCCGCTCCGCGCCTCGGTCACCGGCGTGACGGGCGGCAACCCGACGGTCGTTCTCGAGCAGATCGGCGACACGCGCTTCGACAACGTCTATCAGCTCGACCTTCGTCTCTCGCGCGAGTTCCGCGTACTCGGACGGGGCGGCTTCACGCTGATCGGCGAAGTGTTCAACGCCACGAACGAGCGCACCGTGCTGCAGCGCAACACGACCGTCGTCTCGAACGCCATCGGCAGGACCAGCGGCGCGATCTCGAGCCAGACCCAGACCTCCGTCTCCAACGGCTGGCGCATCACCGAGATGCAGGCACCGCGCGTGTTCCGCATCGGAGCGAAGTTCAACTTCTGATCGTTTTCTGACTCGCAGTTTCGAAATGCCCGCCGGCTCCCAGGGGCCGGCGGGCATGTTCGTTTCGATGCGATCCACTTTCGTCATCGCCCTCATCGCCGCCGCCGCGCTCACATGCGCGCGCCGCGCGGCCATCGATCCGAGCGCGCCGATCATCGTCATCTCGATCGACACGCTGCGCTCCGACCGGTTGCCGGCCTACGGCTACACGAAGATCGCGACGCCCGCGATCGATGCGCTGCGCCGCGATGCGATCCTTTTCGAGCGTGCGTACTCCTCCTGTCCGCTCACGCTCGTCTCGCACGCCAGTCTGTTCACCGGCGCGCTGCCGGCGGAGCACGGCATTCGCGACAACATCGGCTATCGATTGAGCGAGAAAACGAAAACGCTCGCGGAAAGACTGGCAGCGAAGGGCTATGCGACGGGCGGCGTCGTCTCGTCCGTCGTGCTGCGCCACGATAGCGGGATCAGCCGAGGATTCTCGTTCTGGAGCGACGACATCGAGGTCGATCCGGACGTGCTGAGCATCGGCCGCGCGCAACGCAGCGGCGATGTCTCGCGCGAGATCGCGCAGACGTGGATCGCACAGAACGCATCGAAGCCGTTCTTTCTCTTTCTGCACCTCTACGAGCCGCACACGCCGTACGAGCCGACGTACGATGCGGACATCGTGACCGCGGATGCGATCGTCGGACGCTTCGTCGCGTTTCTGCGCGAGCGCCATCTCTACGATCGCTCGACGATCGTGCTCCTCTCCGATCACGGCGAAGGACTCGGCGATCACGGCGAGGAGGAGCACGGCATCCTGCTCTATCGCGAGGCATTGCAGGTGCCGCTGCTGCTGAAGCTTCCGCATAACGCGAGCGCGGGGAAAAGCATCGCGACGCCCGTGCAACTGACCGACGTTGCGCCGACGCTCGCGGGTGATGGCGATGCGTCGCTGCTCGATGTGAAGGACGATCGTCCGCTCTATGCCGAGTCGTACTACGCGCGCTTTCACTTCGGCTGGAGCGATCTGCACTCGATCATTCGCGGCGGCCATCACTACATTCACGGCCCGAAGCCGGAGCTGTTCGATCTCACGCATGACGCCGCGGAAAAGACGAACGTTCTCGAGAACAACCGCCGCGTGTACGCATCGTTGAAAGAGCAGATCACGCCGTTCATTCACGCGGCTGATGCGCCTGCGCCGATCGATCCGGAGCAGCAGCGCCAGCTCGCCGCGCTCGGCTACATCGGCTCGACCGTCTCTACGAAATCGAACGCGCCGCTGCCCGATCCGAAGGAGCACCTCGGCGAAGTGCGCGACATCGGCGAGGCCTTTCGCTCCTTTCGCGAGCAGCGCTTCGACGACACGCTGAAGGCCACGACGCGCCTCCTCGTCCAAAACCGCAACATGCCCGACCTCTGGGCGTTGCAGTCGCGCGCCCTCGAGCGCCTCGGCCGCACCGACGACGCGATCGCGGCGGCAAAAGAAGGACTGCGGCTCTCGCCCGAGAGCGTGAATTTCGCCCTCGAGATCGCGACGCTCGCATTGCAAAAGCGCGACCTCGTCGACGCGGAGAATCACGCGCGACTCGCGCTTCGCGCGATGCCTTCCGAAGCGCATCGCCTCCTCGCCGAGATCGCGCTCGAGAAAAAGGATTACGCGACCGCGACACGTGAAGCAGGCACCGACGAATTGCTCCTCGGCCGCATCGCCCAGGCGGAAGGAAAACCGGACGAAGCGCTTCGCCACTTCGCCGCCGTCAAAGAAAACATCCCCAAGCTCAATTTCTATCGCGGCGACGCGCTCGCCAGCCTCGGTCGTCTCGAAGAAGCCGAAGCGGCCTTTCGTCGCGAGATCGAGCTCCATCCATCCGATCCCGCCGCGTACAAGAACCTCATCGTGCTGCTGACCCTGCAGCAGCGCGGCGACGAAGCGACGAAGCTCGTGTTTGCTCTCGAGAAGGCGTCGCCGACGCCGCCGTCCTACATCGCGATCGCGGAAGTACTGCGCGTGATCGGCGACGACAAAGGCGCGCGATACTGGGCGTCGCGCGCACGGACCAACAGACCAACGGGCCAACGGACCAACGAAATGGAGAACCGATGAAACGTCTCATCGCACTGCTGTTGTTCGCGACCACCGCAACGGCCCAGCAATTCCGCGAGTCGATCGAGGTCCGCATCGTCGACGTCACCGTCACGGTCACCGATCCGCACGGCAATCCCGTGCGCGGTTTGAAGGCCGGCGACTTCGAGATCTACGAGGAAGGGAAGAAGCAGGCCATCGAGAACTTCGACGTCGTCGACTACAGCGTGCCGGTGCCCGCCTCCGCGCGCACGCCCGCGACGCGGCGCAACTTCCTCCTCATCTTCGACGTCAGCAATTCGTCGCTCTCGTCGCTGATCCGCGCGCGCACGACCGCGCTCGAATTCGTCGGCAAGCAGGTCCAGCGGCTTGATCGCGTCGCGGTGGCGACCCTCAGCACGCAGCACGGCCTGCACCTCCTCTCCTCGTTCACGACCGATCGCGCGCTCGTCACGCAGGCCATCCGCACGATGGGCGCGCCGAAGTTCTATCAGCCGCGAGATCCGCTGGTCATCTCGATGGCCATGCCGAATCCGGTCGACGACACGCTGTCGCCGATGGAGGCCGCGGTCGAGGAGTGGATCAGGGAAATGACCGTGATGGGCCAGAAGGCGAGCGCCGATGCGCAGCGCTACATGGTCGAGCGCGAGCTCAGCGAGCTGACCGAGCTCGGGAATGCACTCGATCACGTCACCGGCCGCAAGCACATCATCTTCTTCAGCGAGGGATTCGATCCGAAGACGCTGCAGGGACGCGAGTCGCTCAGCTCGCAGGAAAGCCGCGCCGAACAGCAGGCCGCGACGAGCGGCGAAGTCTGGCGCGTCGACATGGACAACTACTTCGGCAACACGCGCAGCACCGATGATCTGCGAAGAATGATCGTGGCCATGCGCCGCTCCGACGTCGTCCTGCACGCGATGGACATCAAAGGTCTGCGCACCGAGGTCGATGCCTCGGCCGGCTACAAGCCCGGCTCGAACGACGCGCTCTATCTCCTCAGCCACGACACCGGCGGCATCGTCATCAAGAACAGCAACTCCCTCAACGAGGACCTCGGCCGCTTTCTGAAAACACAGGAAGTCGCGTATTCGATCTCGTATCGCGCGCAGCGTGCCGCGCCCGGCAAGTTCCGCCGCCTGACCGTGAAGGTGCCGTCGCTGCCGAATGCGCGCGTGTGGTCGCGCGTCGGTTACTACGAGCCTCCCGCCTCGAGCGATCAGCTCGATACCACGCTGCAGGCGACCGACATCATTCTCAATCGCATTCCGATTCAGGAGCTGAAGGTCAGCGCGTACGCCGCGGCGATGCCGCAGAAAGCGGCTCCCGGTCTCGTGCCGGTCGTGCTCGAGATCGACGGACAGGGCCTGCTGCGCAGCGCGGAAGGGGCGGGTAACGCGAGCGCGGAGGTCTTCATCTACGCGTTCGATGACAACGACGTCGCGCGCGACGTGCTTTATCAGCGCATCGGCTTCGACCTCGGCAAGATCAAAAGCGAAACGCTCGCCGCCGGCGTGAAGTTCTACGGCAACCTGCGATTGCAGCAGGGCGTGTACTCGGTGCGCGCGCTCGTGCGATCGGGCGGAAAGAACGGCTTCGTCGAGATTCCGGTGATCGTGCCCGCGTCGGCGGAACAGTACGCGGCGACGCCGATGCTCTTCGGCGACATGAACAGCGGCCTCAAAGTGCGCGCGCCGATGCGGCCGTCCGAGGAGTATCCGTTTTATGTGGCGGACACGACGTTCCTGCCGGCGACGCTGCCGGTGCTGAAGTCCGGCGTGGCGCGCGAGATGGTGCTGTTCCTCTACAACGTGCCGATCGACGCGCTGCAGGTGAAGGCCGCGTTCGGATCGCACGACGCCGCGCTCGCCCTGATCGGCCGCACTGAAAAGGACGACAACGGCGCCGTGAAACTGCTGATGAACGTGACCGCGCCCGCGGCGGCGAAAGGCGACGGGAACCTCCTCGTCACGATCGGCGGCGGCGCGGGAGCGGAGCTGCAGCAGGTTTCGATTCCGGTTCGGGTGGAGTAGGGCATGAGGTATGAGGCATGAGGCATGAGTGCTCCGCGACACGACGATCGTCGCATGGCGGAGCACTCATACCCCATGCCTCATGCCTCATACCTTTCGCGATCGCAGCGCTGCTCTTCACTGCATGCACACGCGAGCAACCAGCTCCGCGCGCGGCAAACGACATCATCCTGATCACCATCGATACCTGGCGCGCCGACGCGGCCGGCTTCGCTGGGAACATGAACGTGAAGACGCCGTTCCTCGATGCGCTCGCGAATCGCGGGATCGTCTTCACGAACGCGCACGCGCACAACGTCGTCACGCTGCCGTCGCACACGAACATCCTCACCGGTCTTTATCCGTGGCAGCACGGCGTGCGCGAGAACGCGGGATTCGTGCTCGATGCGAAGCAGACGACGATCGCGGAGCTGCTGCACGACCGCGGATTCGCGACGGGCGCGTTCATCGGCGCGGCGCCGCTCGATGCGCGCTACGGCCTCAATCAGGGATTCGATCTCTACGACGACAACTACGGCAAGGGCGACAGCACGACCGATTTCAAACTCGCGGAGCGGCCGGCGGGTGCGGTGCTGCAGTCCGCGGTCGCGTGGTGGAAGTCGATGGCCGGCCGCAAACGATTCATGTGGATTCATCTCTACGATCCGCATGCGCCGTACGACGGCGGCTATCTGAACGAAGTGTCGAGCGTCGATCGCGCGCTGAGCGACATTCTCGGCTCGCGGATCGATCCCGCCGCGCTGGTGATCGTCACCGGCGATCACGGCGAAGCGCTCGGCGATCACGGCGAGCAGACGCACGGTCTCTTCGCGTACGAGTCGACGTTGAGAGTGCCGCTGCTCGTCGCGGGGGATCGCGTTGCGCATCGCACCGAGAGCGCGTTCGTGCGTCACATCGACATCGTGCCGACGATCCTCGACTGGCTCGGCGAGAAAAAGCCCGCATCGCTTCCCGGCGAATCGCTCCTCGGCGAGGTGCACGATCGCGACACCTATTTCGAGTCGCTCTCCGCCGCACTCAATCGCGGATGGGCGCCGCTCACCGGCGTGATTCGCAATCGCGCGAAGTACATCGAGCTGCCGATTCCCGAGCTCTACGACCTGCCGAGCGATCCGCCGGAACTGAAGAATCTCGTCGATGAGCGCCGCCGCGACGTCGTCGCCGCGCGGCAGGTTCTCGAGGGCGTGAAAACGGCGGTCTCGCGCAACGCGAACATCGCGCCCGAGGAGGCGGCGCGACTTCGGAGTCTCGGCTATCTGACCGGCGGCGGTGACGCACAGAAAACGAATTACACCGCGGCCGACGATCCGAAGACGCTCATCGCGCTCGACACGAAGATGCACGCGGTCATCGATGCGTACGAGCGCGGCGATCTCGCACGTGCGGTCGCGCTAGCGAAGGAAGTCGTTGCCGCGCGTCCCGACATGATCGCCGGCCGCGAGCTCCTCGCCGTCGCGCTGCAGCAGAGCGAGCACGTTCCGGAAGCCATCGAACAGTTGCGCATCGCTGTTGCGAGCGGCCACGCATTGCCATCGACGAAAACGACGCTCGCGCTGCTGCTGACGGAAACCGGACATTCGGATCAGGCCATCGCGCTGCTCGAGCCGCTCGCGCAGGCGGGCGATCCGGACGTGCTCAACGCGTACGGCGTCGCGCTCGCGGATCACGGCGATCCTGTCAAAGCAACGGCCCAGTTCGAGCGCGTCCTCGCCGCCGATCCCCGCCACGCCCCTGCCCATCAGAACCTCGGCATCATCGCCTTGCGCAGCGGCGACGCCGCCTCCGCGCGCGCGCACCTCGAGAGCGCGCTCGCGCTGAATCCGCGTCTGCCGCTCGCGCTGAACACGCTCGGCGTGTTGTACGCGCAGCAAAACGATCCTGCGCGCGCCGTCGACTTCTGGCGCCGCGCGGTCGCGATCGATTCGAGGCAGTACGACGCGCTGTACAACATCGCGGTGGTCGAAGCGCGCGCGGGGCACGTGCAGGACGCGCGCGCCGCGCTCGAGCAATTCATTCGAACCGCGCCGGCGCAGCGTTACGCGCGTGACATCGCGGACGCGAAGCAAACGTTCGCGGCGATGAAACCGTAATGCTCGCCGTTCGTTTTCCTGCGCGTAACGATGTGACAGTCGCGGCGACCTACATTGCTCGCACAAAGGAGCGTCCAATGAGTCTCGTGTTGATCGTCGTTCTCGTCGCCGCCAATTCGTCGTATTTCGTGGAGTGGATTCCGAACTGAGCTCCAGCTCGAGGGGTCAGGCTCAGGCCTGACCCCGGCCAGACTCCCGGTATGATCGCCGGCCGTGAACGACTCAGCGACGTGTGAGCAGATTCTCGCCGCGCGCGATGCCATCAATCGAGCGATCGCCGATCGGGATGTCGCGGGCATCGCCGCATACCTTCTTCCGACTTATGACGTCGTCACCGCGCGCAGCATGCGTCGCCACGGTCGCGAGGCCAGCGCGCAGAGCTGGGCCGACCTGTTCGCCCATGATCCGAGCGCCGCGTACAGCCGGACGCCCGAACAGATCCATGTGAACGATGACTGGGGAATGGCCCAGGAGCATGGCCGCTGGACCGGAACGGTCACGACGAAGGAGGGCCTGCTCCGGCTCGGCGGTGTCTACGCCGCGAAGTGGCACCTGGCCGAGGGAGAGTGGCGACTTGCGGCGGAGATCTTTACGCCGCTGATGGTGCAACAGCCTGGGTAGTTCCTCACTGCCGCGCGCGCAACGCCTTCGCGATCGCTGCTTCCGCCAGCGGCGCCATCAACTCGTA
>Ga0075425_100007730_pt1 | contig 11373 bp, 11 predicted proteins | sample SoiMethybrSBSTD4_FD_75300 | JGI IMG/M metagenome (GOLD analysis project Ga0075425, IMG submission 75300) | Bulk soil microbial communities from a Populus tree surrounding site in Tennessee, USA - Soil MetaG P. TD hybrid SBSTD4 | ecosystem: Environmental > Terrestrial > Soil > Tree plantation...
AGCACGCTCTACCACGCAGCGCTAAAGAGCGAGTCGGCGCGACACCAGCCGAAGGGCATACATCCGGGCATACAGGGTGCGACGACCAGTGCGGTAGTCGAGTCGGTGATGAACCGAGCCATTGCCTGGGCCATGCGGCGGGGATGATTGTGCTCCTCGGGCGTCACGCGAACCGGACTCCGGCCCACGATGGCACCGAGGGAATCGGTTGAAATCAGAACACCTTTCCAGACGCCGCCGACATATTGGACCCACACGTATGTTTTGCCCTTGGGCGGGATACCAAACCGACCCACCGAATCTGCCCCCCGATTGACAATGCGTGCGAGAATCCGACCGGCCGAGCGCAAATGATCGGCGGTGATGAGGTAATTCCCGTCAACCGGTTCGACCCGAATCAGCTGACTGGTGTGCCCGGCATCGAGCATGCTGAGTTCGCTGGACGCGTGATCAGTCAGGAACGAGCGCGACAATGATCGGATGTAGTGCTGCAACACGTCATTGGTTGGATGAATCGAGTCGATGACCGTGAAGGGGGGCATTTGTTTTATGGCGGGGGTGGTTTGTGCTCCACACCACCGCGTGGCGGCAGGATTGAGCAGCAGCACGACGGCAGTCGCAATCGATAGGCGGGTGCAGATCATGCGTGGCGTTGGCATGAATCCTCCTTGAATGGCAACCCGTGGTTGGTCAACCGCCGCCGCGCGATGCGGCGAGCTCTCGCATATGTTGCACCGTATTCCGCAACGGGGGATCTGCATCCTCCCAAAGATCAGCGACTGCCTGCCCCCAACGCCGGGCCGCCGAGTAATTGCCCTGCTTGGCCGCGAGCTCGGCGCGCAAAACCAGGATCCGGACAAACTGGGCCGTCTCCGCCGCGACGCTCACGAGACCGGATGAAACGGTGGACAGCGAATTCAGGTAATCGTCCAACCGTTTCACCACGGCGGCCGTGTCCCCCAGTGCGAGCTGCAGCAGCGACTCGTGATAGAGCGCGAAGCACGCGAGATCGCCGGCTCGAAAATCGCGCCGCATCTCTTCGAGAGAGTGGAAGCGCGCGCGGACCGTCGCCGTATCGCCTCGTGCAAAGGACCACTGCATGGCGAGCAGATACGCGCCGCCCGTCTCGGGTCCGTGGAGATCGCTCAACCCGAGCTCGGGGAACGTCAGGACCGACGGGAATTGCAACAGCGCCTGACGTACCGTCGCACGACGTTTCGGCTCAACCCAGTTGCGGATTTCCTGCTCGGTACGGCGTCGCAGCACGACAAGACTGTCGCGTGGCGCACCAAACGCGGCGTAGGCGACCAGCGCGAGCGCGGGCTCTGCCGCCGGTCGAGGAACCACCACAGGTTCGCCGAACCACGTGGCCGGCGTGTCGATGGGTGCCGTGCGCGCGAGCAAGTCGGCTGTTTCGAACACGTGGCCGTTGAGGGCGGCCAATCCCGCCATCTCGTCCGCTTCCGCCGCACTCACCTGCTGCCATCCCTTGAGCACGGCTTCCGCCCGCGTCCGTGCCGCGGCGAACTCGCCGAGCTTGAGCAGGACGCGTACCTCCGCAGCACCGAGCCGGCGCTGCTGGCGAGGATCTGTCGCCAGCGTTTCCGCGAGACGGACGCTCCCGAGCGCGGAACGCTCGGGGTTGGTGGTGTCACCCAACTCACCCTGCGATTCCAGGACCAGCGCCAATCCCTCGTGAGCGTCGGGGCTGCCCGGAAACGCATGAATCCAGTTGACGGTGATCGCGCGCAGTCGCTCGCGATTGTGAGCGAGCGCCGCATTCAACGACGGAGGAATCGTGCCCGTTTTGCCCGTAAACAGATCGGCGAGCGGCACCGGCGTGAAGGACAGCGTGTCGTGGGTAAGTGCGGGCCACGCCCCGAACCAGGCAGTGTCCGGCGTCAGCGCGTAGCCGCGACGAAAGATGTTGCTCTCGGCGTAGAACAACCTCGGGAGCCGGGTGAACGCCACACCCGCGAACGCCCGGTGGACCGAAGGGACGAGCTCGAGCGCGCGTTGGTATGCGTCCGCCGCAGCGCGAAAGCTCGAGCGGAAGCGCCAACCCGATGGACTCGCCGCGTCGCGGAGCACGAGGTGATCCCTGGCCTGGCACTCGCCCATTCCAAACCATGCTGCAAAATCGAGACTGTCGCGCGCGAGCATCCGCGCGTATTCGGCGCACGCTTGCGGGTAATCGTCAACCGACAGATCGCCAAGCGCGCGCGCGAGGAGACGGTCGTGAATGCCCATCGCGACCTTGGACCGGACGCTCATCGTCGCAAACGCGCGCCATTCGATGCTGGGGCGTCCTCCCCAGGCAAGCGTTTGTGCCAACCAAAGATTTGCCTGCGGGTATTCGGGATCGAGCTCAATGGCTTCCCGAAAGCCGCGCTCTGCATCTGCGAGATTCCAATCAGCGAGCGCGCTATGGCCCGCATCATACGCTTGCCACGCTCGCAGCAGTCGCGTGCCCGCCAGGCCCGACCCCGCTTCGGCAGTGGCGACATGGCCGAGAAGCAGCGAATCGGCGAGCGCGTGAAATTTTGCGCTGATGTCGCTTGCATTGGCGCCAAACCGCACGCTATGCGAACGGATCGTCGTGCCGCCGCGTCGCACGTCGTAGAGCGCGGCGCGGACCTGGACCGTGTCGCCGAACTGGGCGACTTCACCCCACACCAGGCGGCCCGAGCCGACCCGGCGTGCCAGTTCCAGAGCTTCCTCGAGGTTGAGCGTATCTGCAGGTCGGCGGGCGCGAAGATCGTGCACGCGCAGGCCGTCCACCAACCGCACGTCCTCCCAGCGACCGAAGGCATCGACGAGCAGGGCTTCGCATTGGTCACCGCTGATCAGTTTGGGGGCTGCGCCTTGCCGATGGCCGAACGGCACGACCACATACAGTGACGCATCGAGATTGGCGGCGGCGATCTTTGGCAGCATGATCACGCCCGCTGTCCCCAGGGTTAGGACCGTAACGGCCGCCGCGACCACCCAGCGCCGCGCCGTTCGCCCCCAACCCTTCCGCGCAGCTGTTTCGGTCGCTTGCAGCGCAGCGGCAAAATCGCCGGCCGTCGCAAAACGCTCGTTCGGCTGTTTGGCGAGGGCAACCTGGATCGCGTACTCGACGTCGATCGGGATCTCTCGCCGCTCCTGCGAGAGCGCCCGACGTCCTGGGCCGGTCGGTTTGCCACCCAATAGCGGCGGCTGGCCGATGAGCATCTCGTACAGCACGCACCCCAGACTGAAGACGTCGCTGCGGCCGTCGACCTCGGCACCGCTCGCCTGCTCGGGACTCATGTAGTCCACGGTTCCGACCACGATGCCGGTGCCGGTCATGCGCGATGCGTCGGCGACGCTGATCGCGCGCGCGATTCCGAAATCGCTCACGACCGGATGGCCGGCCTCGAGCAGGATGTTTTCGGGCTTGATGTCGCGATGCACAATCCCCTGGCTGTGCGCGTATGCGAGCGCGTCCGCGACGTCGCGCGCGATCGTGATCGCATCCGCGACCGGCAGCCGCTTCTGGCGTATCAGCCGGTGCCTCAGGGACTCGCCTTCGACGTACGGCATCGTATAGAACAGCAGTCCATCGGCGACACCGGAGTCGAACAGCGGCAGGATGTGCGGATGGGTCAGACCGGCGGCGACCTTGATCTCACGAAGGAAGCGCTCGGGACCGAGCGTATGCGCGATGTCGGGGCGCAGCACCTTGAGGGCCACCGGGCGCTCGTTACGGGTGTCGTGCGCCAGATACACGATCGACATCCCACCGCGTCCGAGCTCGCGCCCGAGCGTGTACCGACCGCCGAGGGCATCCGCTAGGCGGGACTGGAGGTCGTCCACGGGGAACTAACTTACGGGCCGCGCCGGGATGGGTAAGGCCTTGGCTATGCGCGGTTTGCCGACTACTTTCCGGGGCCCAAATGCGGGATCTGTCGTTGTCGCGCAGCCAGTTGCTGCTCCTCGCAGGCACGGCCAACCGGCCTCTCGCTGAGGAGATGGCCCAGCATTTGGGACAGCCGCTGTGTGCGGTGACGATGCGGCGGTTCGCCGACGGCGAAATCTTCGTCAAGATCGACGAGAACGTGCGCGGGCGGGATGTCTTCATCATCCAGCCCACGAATCCGCCGGCCGAGAATTACATGGAGCTGCTGCTGCTGATGGACGCAGCGCGGCGCGCGAGCGCGGCCCGGATCACGGCGGTGCTTCCCTACTTCGGTTACGCGCGTCAGGACCGGAAGGACCAGCCGCGCGTGGCGATCAGCGCCAAGCTGTTGGCGAATCTGATCACGCACGCCGGCGCGGACCGCGTGCTGGGGATGGACTTTCATTCCCACCAGGTGCAGGGGTTCTTCGACATTCCGGTCGACCACTTGTACGCGGCGCCGGCGTTCGTGAGCCACTACCGCACGAAGCGGCTGCACGATCCGGTGGTGGTCGCGCCCGACGTGGGGTCGGCGAAGATGGCGCGTGGATTCGCAAAACGGCTGGACGCGTCGCTCGCGATCATCGACAAGCGGCGGCCGTCGGCCAACATCGCGGAAGTGTTGAACGTCGTCGGCGAAGTGGCGGACAAGGACTGCCTCATTCCCGACGACATGATCGATACGGCGGGAACGATCTCCGAGGCGGCGGCGGCGCTGAAGCGACTCGGTGCCAAACGCATCTTCGCGTTCGCGACGCATGCGCTGCTCTCGGGGCCGGCGGTCGAGCGGCTGCGCGCGGCGCCGATCGAAGAAGTGACGGTGACGAATACGATTCGGATTCCGGAAGAAAAGCAATTCGAGAAGTTGAAGGTGTTGTCGATCGCAAGCCTGATGGCGAAGGCCATCGGGTACGAACACTCGAACCAATCGGTCAGCTCGTTGTTCGACTGACGGCAGACGGCTGAGGGCAAGTTATGGCACAGACAGTATCGCTCAGCGCGACCGCGCGTGAGAAGACAGGTAAAGGCGCCGCGCGGCAGGCGCGCTTCGAGAAAAAAGTCCCGGCCGTCGTCTATGGCCACGGCCGCAACGCGCAGTCGGTGATGGTCGACGCGCTGGCGCTCGAAAAGGCGCTTACGGGCATCGAGGCCGAGAGCACGCTGATCGAGCTGACGGTCGACGGCAAGAAGTCGCGCGCGCTGATCCGCGAAATCCAGCGCCATCCGCTGCGCCCCGACATCATCCACGTCGATTTTTACGAGATCAAGGCGGACGAGAAGATCACGCTGAAGGTACCGGTGCACCTCACCGGCACGGCGGACGGCGTGCGCAACGCCGGCGGCGTGCTCGATCAGGTCACGCGCGAAGTCGAAATCGAAGTGTTGCCCGAGCACATTCCCGACCGCGTCGAGCTCGACGTGACCGCGCTGAAGATCGGCGACTCGCTGCACGTGTCGGAGCTGGTGATTCCGAACGCGGTCATTCTCACCGGCGCCGATCTGACGATCGCGACCGTCGTGCCGCCGCGCGCCGAAGAAGTCGCCGCCCCGACCCCGGAAGCCGCGACTGAGGTCGCCGAGCCCGAGCTCATCCGCAAGGTCCGCGAGGGCGAGGAAGGCGAAGAGGGCGCCGAGGGCGCCGCACCTGCGGCGGAAGGCAAGGCCGCGCCAAAAGCAGAGGAAAAGCCGAAGGGCAAGAAGGAAGAGTAGTTCTTGCGCGCCGTCGTCGGCCTGGGCAACCCGGGCGAAGAGTACGCGACGACGCGGCACAACGCGGGTTTCCTCCTGGCCGACGCCTTGGCCGAGCACTGGAATTTGCCGCCCTTCCGTCGCGCCGAGCGCGCGCGCGCGACGGAAGGAACGGTGGCCGATCACCCAGTCCGCATTCTCAAGCCCACGACATTCATGAACCGCTCGGGCTCCGCGCTGGCGTCGCTCCGGGCCGACCCTGCGTTTGATCCCGCGCGCGATCTCCTCATTCTGGTCGACGACTTCCAGATTCCGCTCGGCACATTTCGATTCCGTCCGGAAGGATCGGCCGGAGGGCATAACGGCTTGAAGAGCATCGAAGGAGCGTTGCAGTCACCGCTCTACGCACGCCTCCGGATCGGCGTGGGTCCTTTGCCGGAAGGCATCGAGGACTGGGCGGACTACGTGCTGGCGCCGTTCGAGCCCGAAGAACGCGAACAAGTCAAATCGCTGATGCCGCGGATGATCGAAGAGGTCGAGAAGTGGCTCAAAGGCTGAGATGCTTCGCCTAGGGATCGTCGGGCTTCCCAATGTCGGGAAGTCGACGCTGTTCAACGCGCTCACCTCGTCGAAGGCCGCGGCAGCGGAGAACTATCCCTTCTGCACGGTCGAGCCCAACGTCGGCGTCGTCGAGGTGCCTGATCCTCGTCTCGAGACGCTGAATCAGGTCGTCAAGCCCAAGCGGAAAGTCCCTGCCGTCGTCGAGTTCGTGGACATCGCCGGACTGGTGAAAGGCGCGTCTCAGGGCGAAGGGCTTGGCAATCAATTTCTCTCGCACATCCGCGAAGTCGATGCCGTTGTCCACGTGATCCGCTGCTTCGAGGATCCCGACGTCGTCCACGTGATGGGGCCAGTCGATCCGGTGCGGGACCACGACATCATCACCAGCGAGCTCGCCCTGGCCGATCTCGCCGTGGTCGAGCGCCGTCTCGAGAAGACGCGGAAGTCCGCGCGGTCGGGAGACAAGGAAGCGCAGCTCGAGCTCGTCTTGCTCGAGCGCGTGGTGGCGGAGCTGAATGCGGGTCGCGGCGCGCGCGAAGCTGGGGAGACCAATGACGCGATCAAATTCCTGCGCACACTCGGCCTGCTCACCGCGAAGCCGATCCTCTACGCTGCCAATGTGAATGAAGACGACCTCGCGGCCGGCGGGGGCAAGTGGATCGACAAGCTCAAAGCCGCGATCCAGACCCATCACGAAGAAGCCGAGATCGTTCCCTTCTCCGCCAAGTTCGAGGCCGAGCTCGGTGAGCTCGCGGGTGCTGAGCGCAAGGAATACCTGGAGAGCGCGGGCGTCGCCGAGCCCGGGCTCGATCGACTCATTCACGCCGGCCATCGGCTGCTGGGTCTGCAAACATTCTTCACCGTCGGCGAGAACGAAGTGCGCGCGTGGACCATGCACCGCGCGGACACCGCCTTCGCCGCGGCGGGCGAGATTCATTCCGACTTCCAGCGCGGCTTCATCCGCGCCGAGACGGTGGGATTTGGGGAATTTGTGAAAGCGGGCAGCTACAAGGCTGCCCGCGAGCAAGGCTTGGTGCGCAGTGAAGGCCGCGACTACGTCGTGAAGGACGGCGACATCCTGCTATTTCGCTTCAACGTCTAACGCGTCCAGATCTCCACCAGGCCGCACTGCCCGGCGGCCGACATGCCCGTCCCCATCCACATCGACGCCCCCGTCGTATTCGGGACCATCGAGCGGCTCAAGTCGGCGGGCGGCACGCCGCGGTACACTTCGACGCCCGTCACATCCTCGATATCGATCCCGTCATAGTCCGGCTCGTGCTGGGACACGCCGTTCACGCTGACGGAGACGACACACATCCGTCCGCGATTCAGTCGCGTTGGCCAGCAGCCGGGCGAGCAGCGCGTCACGATGCCTTCGGACGTGAGCAATCCCGCGATCGATTCGACGCGCACGTGGGAGATCTCCTCGCGCGTGAAGAAGTGCGCGAAGCCCCGATACTCCTGCCGCCGCTCATAGAATCCGGCGAGGTCGCGCCAAATATTGGGTTCGCGCGCCTCCACCACGAGCGGATCGAGATCGACCGCATCGATGTCGAGCAGCACGGCGATGCGCTTGGAATTGTGGGGCTGCAGCTCGAAGACGTATGCCTGGGTCACGCGCCCGTCGTACGAGACCTGAATGGCCTGCCTCCCCACCGGAAGCCCGCCCAGCGCGAAGCGCCCGTTCGTGTCGGTCATGACGAGCTTCCGCGAGTCGGGTGCAAAGATCAGCACGCCCGCGAGTGGGCGTCCGTTATAGGAAGAAATCGCCGCACCGTGAATGCCGGCGCTGCTGTCCGCCGGCGCCGGAGGAGGGGGGGCCTGCACTGATGAAGCGATGATCGCCGCAACAAGGGAGAAGGCAATCATGTTCGCACCTCACTGACTAACCTACTGGCTTGCCCTGATTCTGCCGCTCCAGCCAGACCGATAAGCGGCTGAAAATACCGATCCCACCGGTTTTGCAAGACGCGAGCCAAGGAGCGAGCGCGGCTTCAGGCCCACCATGCTGCATTGTAGTGCGGTCTTCAAATTGCCGCCATCTGCCTCTATCTTTCGCCCCTCACAAATCACCCTACTCGGTGCCTTCCACCGCACCGGGTCACCTATGACCAAAGGGAGGTGGCATGAGTCGTCGGTACGAGACGGTCTACATTTTTGATAGTGTCCTGGACGAGCCGGCAATCACGGAAAAACTGAACCGCTTTCACGCCCTCTTGACCAAGGACGGCAAGGGGTCGATGACGAACGTGTCCCACTGGGGCAAGCGGACGCTCACCTACAAGATCAAGAAGAAAGACACGGGCTACTACGTCGTCGCCGAGTTTCAGGCGGCCGGCGAGCTGCTGCCCGAGTACGAGCGCGCGGTGAAGCTCGACGAGGGTGTGTTGCGCTACATGTGCGTCGAAGCCTCGCGCGAGCAGCCCAAGCCGGTCGTGGCGACGGCGGTCGTTCCGGAAGATGAAGAGCTGGAAGAGGAGGAAGCGTGAGACGTCCCGCCAAGACCTGTCCCGTGTGCGAATCCGGCGCGCGCGTACTCGACTACAAGGATGACCGGACGCTGACCCGCTTTCTGACCGAGCGCGGCAAGATTCTACCGAGCCGGCTCTCGGGGATGTGCGCGCGGCACCAGCGCCAGCTGGCCACGGCGATCAAGCGCGCACGGCAGCTCGCGCTGCTTCCGTATATCAAGGGTCACACCGCATAGCCACCGCTCCGGTCCTCGCCAGGAGACCGTGGTGGCGCCTGTTTTTGGCGCTGCTCCTGTTCCTGCTGTGGGCACATCCGAGCCTCGTGGGCCTGCCGTGCGCGGCGTTATTGATCATTGCGCCGGGCAGCGAGCGTGCGAACTGGTCGCAGCCGGTCGCCGGACTGCTCGGCGCGGTCAGCGTCGCGCTGCTGGTGTTGAGTGGTGGAGCCGGCAGCCGGCTCGGAGCCGCGACGAGCGCCTACATCGTGTTAGTGAGCGCCGCGTTCGTGTCGCTGGTGCTGCTGCGGCCGGACACGATTCTGCGTCAGGCACTCCGGTCGATTGCGTTAGGCGGCATGGCCACCGCAGCGCTGATGCAGGCGATCTGGGGTCCGGGAACCTGGGGCGCGTTGGCGTGGGAGGCCACGCGCCTAGCGAGTACGACGATGCGAGTGGTGGTAGAGGTTGCGCCGGACGCGTTTCCGATTTACGAGCCGATGGTGCGCTTCATCAGTATGACGTGGCCCGCCATGCTGGCGCTCCAAACGCTGGCAGGCCTGGCGCTCGCCTGGGAGCTGCACCGACGGATCGCGGCATCCACGGCACAGGGCGTTCCGCTGATGCGGTTCAAGGATTTCGAGATCGGCGACGGTTGGGTGTGGGGCATCGTGGCGTGGCTCGGCGTGTTGATTCTCCCGGTCTCGAGCTTTTTGCATGTCGCGGGCACGAATCTGGGACTCGTGGCAGGCACACTGTATGTGCTGCGCGGCGCGGCGATCGTCGCGACGTTCGCGGAAGCGTTCGGCATCTCGGCGCTGACGCTCGTGCTGGTCGCGGCGGCTGCGGCGGCCCTAGCGCTGCCGCTCTTGTTCGTGCTCCCAGGACTGTGCACGCTGGGCATCACCGATACATGGTACCAGTACCGTCGCCGTCTGGCCGCCGCGAAAGCCGGGCAGGGGCAACGGTCCAACACACCTTAGAGGATCGAAGCGATGGAAATCATTCTGCGGGCAGACGTCCAGCATCTGGGCAAGGTCGGCGACGTCGTCAAAGTAAAGGACGGCTACGCCCGAAACTACCTGTTGCCGAAGGGGCTCGCGTATCCCGCGACCGAAGGCAACAAGAAAAAGATCGCCTATGAAGGCGAGCGCCTGGCGAAACAGCAGGCGGCCGAGAAGTCCGCGGCCGAGGGCGAAGCCACGCGTTTGGCCGAGGTGCACCTCACCTTCGAAGCCAAAGTCGGCGAAGAAGAGAAGCTCTACGGCTCCATCACGGCGAGCGACATCCAGCGCAAGCTCGAAGAGCTGGGTATCCGCGTCGACAAGCGCAAGATCGACCTGGCCGAGCCGATTCGTGAGCTCGGCGAGTTCCACGTCGGCATCAAGATCCACCCTGAGGTGCGGCCGGAAGTGCGCGTCACGGTGGTGAAGGAATAACGATCGTCGCGATCGGTTACGTCGACGGTGCGCGGTTCCGCCGCTCGCTATTGGCCGCGGCCGATTGGGTGGCCGCCGGACGCGACGAGCTGAATCGGATCAATGTCTTTCCCGTCCCCGACGGCGACACGGGGACGAATATGTGCCTCACCCTCCGGTCGGTCGCCGCCGCACTGCGCGACCTCGGCAACGGCGAAGGTGACGCATCGCTTCCCCTGCCCTACGTCGCGGAAACGATGGCTCAAGCCTCGATCCGCGGTGCGCGCGGCAACTCGGGCATGATGCTGTCGCAATTCCTGATCGGGTTCCGCGACGGCGTGGGCGAGCGCTTGCGCATCAACGCGCGCGAGCTCGCCGCCGCCATTCGCACGGGGTTCGAGCGCTTGCACTCATCGCTCGACGACCCGATGGAAGGCACCATCCTGACGGTCGCGCGCGAAACGGCCGACGAAGCCGGAAAAGCCCGCGGTGAGTCCGACCTGCGTGTGTTCATGAGCCGCATCCTCGGCCGGGCCGAAACGGCGCTGCAGCGCACACCCGAGCTCCTTGCCGCGCTCAAGAGCGCCGGCGTCGTCGATGCCGGCGCCAAGGGATTCGTCCGGCTGCTCGAGGGCGTGAAGCGTCTGATCGAAGAGGGGCATGTCGCCCAGGGCGCCGTCGATCGCCTCACCGGTGAGGCGGGGACCAGCGCTGCGGCGCAGACCGAAGTCGAAGCCGACAAGGATTATCGATACTGCACCGAGCTCATGGTGCGCTCGTCCAGCCTGCCAGACCCTGCAACCGTACGCACGGCCCTGCGGCCGCACGGTGGTTCGATCGTGGTACTCACTACGGGTAATCTCCTAAAGGCTCATATCCATACCGACGCCCCGGCCGCAGTCTTTAAGCTGGCGAGCACCTGGGGCACCCTGGAATCGACCAAGGCTGACGACATGCGGGCCCAGCACCAGGCGCTGCAGGCCCGCCGGCCGATCGCTTTCGTGAGCGACACCGCCTGCGACCTGCCCGACGAGCTGGTGCTGCAGTACGACATCGGCTTGGTGCCGATGCAGCTGATCGTGGGCGACCGGGCG
>Ga0075425_100007732_pt1 | contig 11372 bp, 8 predicted proteins | sample SoiMethybrSBSTD4_FD_75300 | JGI IMG/M metagenome (GOLD analysis project Ga0075425, IMG submission 75300) | Bulk soil microbial communities from a Populus tree surrounding site in Tennessee, USA - Soil MetaG P. TD hybrid SBSTD4 | ecosystem: Environmental > Terrestrial > Soil > Tree plantation...
CGGCGCGCGGGTTATAAAGCACGGTTTCGCCGACAGGAGGAAGAGCCCGCCATCTTGCGCATCACCGTCGCCATCCCCTGCTACAACGAGGCCACGACCATCGCCAAGGTCGTCTCCGATTTCCGGAAGGAGCTGCCGGAGGCGGAGATCCTGGTGGTGGACAACGCGTCCAGCGACGACAGCGGGGCCCGCGCCGCCCAGGCCGGCGCGCGCGTGGTGCGCGAGAAACGGAGGGGCAAGGGCTTCGTGATGCAGACGATCCTGGAGACGGTGGACGCCGACGTGTGCGTCATCGTGGACGGCGACGACACCTACTTCGCGGAGGATGTGCACAAGCTCCTGGCCCCCGTGACCTCCGACCAGGCGGACATGGTGGTGGGGGACCGCCTGAAGGAAGCCTCCTCGGTCGCGCTCACCGACGTCCACCGCTTCGGCAACCGCGTCATCCTCGCCATCATCAACATGGCCTTCCGGACGGACTTCCAGGACGTGTTGTCCGGCTATCGGGTCATGAACCGCAACTTCATGAACTCGGTCCCCCTCATCACCGGGGGTTTCGAGACGGAGACGGAGCTCACCTTGCAGGCCTTGGAGAAGGGCATGGTGATCCTCGAGATGCCCATCCGCTATCGCGCGCGTCCGGAGGGCAGCGTCTCCAAGCTCTCGCCGTTCGCGGACGGGTACCGGATCCTGATCACGATGGCCGTGCTCCTCCGCAACCACCGCCCCCTCTACTTCTTCAGCTCGATCGCGGTGGGCCTGCTTCTCGCGGACGGCGTCTATGCGGCCGCCCTCCTGGCCCACCGGCTCCCGCCCTACGGCATCCTCGTCCACGCGGGCGTGATGGGCGGCCTGGCCCTCCTGGCCAGCGGGCTGGTGCTCATCGGAATCCTGCTCAACGCCGTGAGCGCGGGATTCCAGGAGATGACCGCGCTCCACCGCCGGCCGCGATGAGCGTGACCCTGCCCGCGGCCGAGGCGAAAGCCGCGGCGGCCCAGCTCGAAGACGTCGCCTGCGCGGTCTGCGGCAGCAACGGCTACGAGGTCGTGATCCCGTCGCGGCGCGATCCGAGCCGGACCATCGACCTGCAGACCGTCTTCCGCTCGTCCGGCGACGAGCCCCTGCAGGACCAGATGGTGCGCTGCACCTCCTGCGATCTCTGCTACGTCCGCCCGCGCCTGCGCTGGGACCTGATCCTCGAGGGCTATCGCGGGGGAACGGACGAGAATTTCGTCTCCCAGATCGCGTTCCGCGAGACGACCTTCCGGAAGTGCCTGGACAAGATCGAGGCGATCGCGCGGCCGTCCGGCAAGCGCGTGCTCGACGTGGGGGCGGCCGGAGGCTCGTTCCTGGCCATGGCGCGAGAGCGCGGCTACACCCCGCTCGGCTGCGAGCCCAGCACGTGGATGTGCCAGTTCGCGCGCGAGCACTATGAGCTCGAGCTGCACCCGGGCACGATCTTCGACATGCCGGTCGAGAAAGGGTCGGTCGACCTCCTGACCCTATGGGACGTCATCGAGCACACGCCGGATCCCAAGGCCGTGCTCGCCCGCGCCCACGATCTGCTCACCCCCGACGGCGTGCTCGTGATGTCCTGGCCCGACTACGCGAGCCTGGCCGCGCGGCTCCTGGGCCCGAAGTGGCCGTTCCTGCTCACCGTCCACCTCTACTACTTCACGCCCACGAGCATGACCGGCCTCCTCCGGCGCACCGGCTTCCGCGCGCTCGACTACCGGAAGCACTGGCAGACGCTGGAGCTCGGGTACGTCGGGATGCGCGCCGCGCCCTACCTCGGGCCGCTGGCGGGCCTGGTACGCGGTCCCATCCGCCTGCTCGGCCTCCAGAAGGCGCCGCTCGCGTATTGGGTCGGCCAGACGATGGTCGTGTCGAGGAAGGCGTGAGCAAGGGCCCCGTCGTCGTTCTCGGCGGGGGAGTGGCCGGGCTCGCCGCCGGGTACTACCTCTCGCGAGCGGGCTGGCCGGTGACGGTGGTCGAGCGCGGGCCGGTCGTGGGCGGGCTCTGCGGCAGCTTCCAGAGCCACGGCTTCACCCTCGACCACGGGCCGCACAAGCTGTACTCCGTCGTGCCCGGGATCCTGGACGAGATCCGGGCCCTGCTCGGCGATCGCCTCATCGAGCACACCAAGCGCAATCGCATCCGCCTGCTCGGCCGCTTCATGAGCTACCCGCTCAGCATGGGGAACCTCCTGCCGCTGCTGGGACCGGTGCGGGCGGCCGGGCTGGGGGCCTCGTACGCGGCGGCGGCCGCGGGCGGGATCTTCAACGGCAAGGAGCCGGTCAGCTACGAGGACTACGTCGTGCGCCGGTTCGGCCGCGGCGTCTACGAGCTCGTCTTCGAGCCGCTGGCCCGCAAGGTGTGGGGTGATCCCACCCTCCTTTCCGCGGAGCTGGCGCGGGCGCGCATCCCCTCCGGCGGCGCCGCGGAGCTGATCCTGCGCCTCCTCAAGCTCAAGGAGACGACGGAGAACGAGGACGCGCCGTTCTTCTACTATCCGCGGGGCGGGTTCGGCGTGTTCCCTACGCGCCTCGCGGAGGAGATCGTCAAGGCCGGAGGACGCGTCCTCACGGGGGCGACGCCGGTGGCGCTGGAGCGCGACGGCGGACGCATTCGCGCGGTCGAGGTCCAGAAGGACGGCGCCACCACGCGCCTGGACGCGGAGACCGTGGTCTCGTCCATCCCGCTCCAGGCCCTCTCCGCGCTCCTCTATCCCGGCGATGCGGCGGCGGCGGACGAGGCCTCCCAGCTCCGCCTGCGCGACCTCGCCCTCGTGTTCCTGATCCTGAAGCAGCCGCGCGTGAGCGAGGACCACTGGATCTTCTTCCCCGAGCGGCAGTATCCCTTCAACCGCATGTTCGAGCAGAAGGCGATGGACCCCGGCCTCGGTCCGGCGGACCGCACCGCGATCTGCTGCGACCTCACCTGCGACGCCGGCGACGCGGTGTGGTCTTCGCCGGACGACGCGCTCGTGCGGCGCTGCTTCGACGCCCTCGTGGAGTCCGGCCTCACCACGGCCGACCGGCTCGAAGGCGGCTTCGTCCGGCGCTTCCGCAACTTCTACCCGATGTACACGATCGACTACCGGGAGCGCCTCGGCCGCGTCTACGATCGCGTGCGCACGCCCGCCGACAACCTCGTCCCCACCGGGCGCCTCGGCATGTTCAACTACAACAACTCGGACCACTGCCTGGACATGGGTCGCTTCATCGCGAGCGAGATGGGAGAGGGACGGCCGCCGCGCCAGATCTGGGCCGGGCTGGAGGAGCGCGTCCGGACGTACCGCATCATTGACTAGGGCCCTGGCCGCATCCAGCGGCCACCATCGCGGATCGGTGGCGGCGCGACTGGTCGCGGCCGTGCTGGTCCTCGCTCCCTTGCTGGCCGCGCGCCTCGGCGTCTCCGGCCCGCGCGTCGTCACCCTCAACTTCGGCCCCGGCGACGCGCCGTACGTCACCGGGTTTGCTCCCGAATACGAGATCGACGACAAGGTCGGCACGCATTGGACGACGTATCACGCCGCCGTCTCGTTGCCCCTGCAGGTGCGCGGTGGCCCCGTCGACCTCTCGTACCGCTTCACGCGCGGTTTCGGCGAGACGGCGCAGGTGGAGGTGTCGTACGACGGACGCGCCGTGGACCAGTTCCAGTGCCGCGGGGGGACCGTGCTCGAGCGGAAAGCGGCCCTGGGTGTGCTACCCGCGACCCCGGTGCGTATGAGCATCGTGTCCGACTCGCACGAAAGAAAAGACCGCGGGCTCAAGATGGACTGGATCCGGCTGACGCTGGGACCGGGAGCGCACCTCCGCCTGACGGGATGGGCGTCCTTCGTGCCGGCGTTCGTCGTGGCCCTGGTGCTCGCCCTCCACCTGCTGGCGGGCTGGGAGCTGCGTCACGCGCTCCTTCTCACCGCGCCCTGGTGCTTGGCGGCGGTCGCAGGCCTGGTACTCGATCCCTGGCTCACGCATCGGCTCCTGCGCGGTCTGCCCCTCGCGCTGGCGCTGGGTGGGGGCGCCGGCCTCGCCGTGGCCGCCTGGCGGCGACGCGCCGGTGCTCTCTCCGCGGAGTCGCTGCGCATCCTGGCCGCCCTCGGCCTGGCCGCGTTCCTGGTGCGCGCCCTCGCCGTCAACCATCCGGACTTCTACTATCCCGACCTGCGCACGCACGCGCGCCTGGTCGAGAAGGTTCAGGACGAGGGCTTCGGCTTCTTCGTCTCGCCCTCGCGCGCGATCTGGGAGCACGGCGTGTGGCGGACGGAGGCCTACGGGAAGACCTACGCCTTTCCCTACACGCCCGCGTTCCACCTGCCTTTCACGCTGCTGCCCGTCGGCTACGACACGCTGCTCCTTTGGCTGAAGCTCGCGGCGGCCGCGGTCTCGATCGTGCCGATCCTCCTCACCTGGGCCCTGGCCCGCCGCCTCGGCGTGTCCGTACTGGGAGCGGCGCTGCTCGTGCTGATCCCGACCTACACGTCCCGCCTGAGCTTCGCGTTCCTGCCCGCGCTCTTCGGCCACGCGTTCGACCTTGCGCTGATCTACTGGCTGGCGCGGCACCTCGAATCGATCCGCGCGCCGCGGACGTGGCTCGCGGGCGCGGGCTGGATCGCCGCCTGCCAGCTCGCCTACATCTCGGGCGTGATGAACACGGCCGTGCTCGTGCTCGCCCTCGTCCTGTGGGCACTCCTGGTCCGGCGCCGTCCGGTGGAAGCGGGACTGCTCGCGGCCATGGGGCTGGCCGCCGCCGCCTGCGCGGTGGCGCTGTACTACCGCGACTTCCTCGGCATGGTGATCGACCTCGTGCCCCGCGTCGCGCAAGGCGCCGCCCAGGCCCCTTCGCGGTATCCGGTCCAGCCGTTCTGGCGCGTGGCCTACGAGCGGACGCGCGACTTCTTCGACACGGTCTACCCGATCCTGTGCGCCGCGGGCCTCGCCCTGATGTGGCGCGAGCCCGTGCCGGAGGCGACGGTTTCCACGGCCGCTCGCCGCTGGCTCCTCGTGGGCTGGCTGGGCGCGTACGTCTTCCTGCTCGTCGGCCGGGCCAAGGCGCCGGACGTGTTCCTGCACGGGCACGAGACGCTGCTCGTCACCCCCCTGGTGTGCCTGGCCGCCGGCGTGGCCCTCTCCCGGCTGGCCCGGCACTCGCGTGCCGCCTGGTGGACGGCGGCGGCCCTGGTGGCTTTCCTGGCCGTCCAGGGCGCCCTGGGCCAGTGGCGCGCGATCGCGGACCAGCTCGGAAACGCGCGCTGAACCTGTACTTGCGCGCGCCGGATCGGCTTTTGGTAAACTCCCGGCCCAGAGGCCCCGGATGACCGCCGAGAAGAACCCGTTCGCCAAGTTCCTGACCCACTTCGACAACGGGCAAATCCTCTTCCACGAAGGGGATGACGGCGACGACATGTACATCATCCAGTCCGGCCGCGTCGCCATCAAAAAGAAGGTAAAGGACGGCGACACCACGCTGGCCGTGCTGGAGAAGGGCGATTTCTTCGGCGAGATGGCCATCCTGGAAAGGTTGCCGCGCTCCGCCTCGGCCGAGGTCATCGAGGAGGGAGACCTCATCGTCATCAGCGGCGAGATGTTCGGGGACATGATCAAGGCCAACCCCGAGATCGCCGTGCGCATGCTCCGCAAGCAATCGATCCGGTTGCGCGAGACCAACCGGCAGCTCGAGGGCCTGATGGCCGGCGGCGCGATGCCCGCGGCGGGGTCGGGCTCGGCGGAAGCGTCTCCGCCCGTGCCGCCTACGCACGGCACGCTGCAGGCGGAGGCCAAGGCCTATTTCATCTCCCCGTCCACGGGCAACGTCTTCCCCGTGTTCAGTAACGAGGCGCTGCTCGGCCGCTTCGATTCCGTGACCGGCCAGAGTCCCGAAGTCGACCTCACCAAGGAAGACCAGAGCCGCAACATCTCGCGGCGGCACGCGCGGCTCGTGGTGAAGGACGGAAAGTTCTTCATCGCCGAAGAGATCGGCACGATGAACGGGACCTTCCTGAACGGGAAGAAGCTGAGCAACGGCGTGCTCACGCCCATCAAGGACGGCGACGAAATCACGCTGTGCCGGCTCGTGCTGAATTTCAAGACGCCCCGTTAGGCTCCGGCTTTAATCTCAGGGGGGGAACTCACGCCCCATCCTGAGCGCCGTGAGCTCCCCCCCTGGAACCCCCCGTCGCTCACCGCCGCTGCGCGGCGCTGAGCTCACTGGTTGGTTGCCCAGCCGCATCGTGCGCCGAGCACGATGGCGCACCTGCGGCAAAGCCGCGGGCCCTCGCTTCGTCCCCGGCCCCGTTCCCGTCTCCGTCTCCGTTCCCGTCCGTTTGGCCGATCTAGTCTGGCGGGGCTGGCGCGATTCGTGCCTTTCATCAAGGTGTGGAGAGCCAGGAAGACGATCCGCAACCAAGGGTGAGCGAGATGAGGGAACGGGATACGAGCACCGCCGCGATTCGGAGTGCGACGGAATTCCGCCCGAGGCGGCGGGAATTTCCCGAGCGAGGCCTCGTGCTCATCACCCTCGCGGTGATCGGACTCGGTGCCGCGACTCCACGCGGCGCCTCCGGCGCGCCCCCGATGCCCCTGACGCCCGCGGCGTCGAGCTGGTCACACGTCGTCGTCGTGGACGAAGGCCATTCCGCGGGCCCGGTGCTCCAGGCCGCCTTTCATCGCGTCGCCGCCACCGGGATCGGCGGCAATGCCACCGCCCAGGTCCTCAAGCGCCTCGGCGACTACATCGAGTCCGAGGTGGCGCAGAAGGGCAAGGCCGGACTGAGCATCGCCCTCATCGTCGACGCGACGACGGCGGCCAAGGCGGCGAAGTGGCCGCCGGAGGACATGGCCCGGCTCGTGGTCGCGCTCCACCGCAAGTTCGACCCCGCGCAGCCCCAGGAAGGACCGAAGCTGCTCAGCGTCGTGGACCGCATCCGGCAGGGGGCCGGGCCCGACGAGATCCTGGGGACGGGCGACACCTTGCGCGAACCAACGCCCTCCCGCTGACCCGTCTCCGTTCCCGTCCCCGTCCGTTGAGCCGATCTAACCCTAGCGCCCCCGGAGATTCCTCCCCATCAGGACCAGCGTGTCGACGATCGTCCGCGCCGCGCGCATCTTGCTCATCCCGTGCTTGAGGTCGTAGCGGAGGACGAGCGGCACCTCTCCCATGATCGGATCCGGCTCCAGCGTGCGCAGCTTGAGCAGGATGTCTACCATGCAGGAGAAGCCCTTCTGGCTGATCAGCCGCTCCGAGTAGCGCGCGAACGCCGCCTGCAGGATCGACGCGCGGTAGGCCCGGAAGCCGCACGTGTAGTCGCGCACGCCCTGGATGGGGAAGACGGCACGCATGAGCAGGCTGGCCCCGCCACTGAGGACGCGGCGGTGGAAGGGGACGCCCACCACGCGCGCGCCGGACACGTAGCGCGACCCGATCACCACGTCGTGTCCCTCGCGGATGAGGCCCAGCATGCGCATGACGAGCCCGGGCGCGTGCGTGTTGTCCGCGTCCATGGTGACGATCACGTCGTCGGGGCCGGCCTGGCCGACGGCGACCTGGAGGCCCGAGCGCAGGGCTTCGGCCAGGCCCCGGTTGACCTCGTGGCGGACGGGCACGATCGGCATCTCCGCGACGTTCGCGGTGATCGCGTCCCAGGTGCCGTCGGAGCTGCCGTCGTCCACCACGACCACCTTGTAGGCGAGACGGCCCTCGTCCATCACCTGGCGGATGGAGCGGAGGAGCGCGGGCAGTCCGGCGGCTTCGTTGTACGCGGGCAGGACGATCAGGATCATCGGGAACGTTGCAGTATAAGGGCGGCGGTCAGGGCTTGGGTACGAGGAGGAGGCTCGGACGCACGGGCGCGCCCGTGATGACCCGGGGGCCGTCGATCCGCTCGGCGATCTCGTAGTTCCCGGCCAGGCGCGGAAACTGGCCCATGGCCTCCGCTTCCGCCGCCGGTCCCTCGCCCTCCACGTCGAGCACGATCAGCGCGAACGCTCGCGTGCGAATGGCCTCGATCAGCTCGCGCGGCGTTCCGAGGTCCGGGATGGCGTTGATGTCGGCCAGGTTCTGGGCGTGCAGCGACGGCGCCTTGCCCGCGCGCAGCGCGTAGAAGGGGTGGAAGGGCACGAAGACCGCGCCCGGCGTGGCCCGGAGGAGGGCGACGAGCGCGTCGCCCGCGGGCCGATCGGTGGCGGTGGGGACGAGCGCGCGCGGATCGTAGCCGACCGGGAGCGCGAACCCGGCTCGCGGCCAGATGCGGTCGGCCGCCCACACGAGCCCGCCGGGTGCGACGGCCACGGAGAGCGCGAGAAGCGCGGGCGCGTAGACGGCCGCGCGAGCTCCACGGACCCGCGACGCGGCCACCGCGAGCACGACCCCGCCGAAGAACATCGCCGGGATGAACGCGTTCGCGTAGCCCCAGGGCGGGCCGGCGCCGCGGATCGTCGCGACCATCGCGGCCACGAACACCCCGAGCAGGGCGAGCAGCGTCCCGTCGTACTCCGCTCGATGGGGCAGCTCCGGGCCGGTCCGCCGCCCCGTGAGGGCGAGCGGCACCAGCACGACCGCGGGCCCGAGCAGCAGGACGACGCGCAGGGGCGCGAGGCCGAAGCCGAGCCAGTTGTCGAAGTCGTGGCGTTGATGCAGGCCGAAGACATACCGCCAGAACCAGCCGCCGGTGGCGCGCTGCAGGAGCACGATGGCAAGGGCGGTGACGCCGCTGGTGGTCACGGCGAGGATCACTCCGCGCCGCCGGTGGGCCAGGAAGAGCGCCAGCACCGCGACCCCGATGAATGGCGCCGCCGTCTGCTTGGCCAGCAGCGAGGCGGCGAGCAGGACGCCTGCGATCACGGCCGCGGCCGTCGAGGCGCGCGCGCGCCAGGCGGCCCACAGCCCCAGCGTGACCAGCCCCAGCCAGACGCTGTCGATGCGCACGAGGTCGTACCACGCGCCCGTGGGGGCGAAGGCGGCGGCGGATACGGCGACGCCGCCCAGGGCGAGCGCGCGCGGCACGCCGGCCTCGCGCAGGAAGGCGTAGGCCGCCCCCACCGCCACCAGGTACCCGAAGATCGAGATCGCGCGGCCCGTCGCGTAGTCGAGACCGAACACCATCGAAGCGAGCGCGACCAGCGCGGGCTGGAGCGGGGGATAGGCAAAGGCGACGAAGGACAGCGACGGCGGCGCGTAGAGCGGCTGGCCCTCGCGCAGCCGGTGCGCGTGCAGCAGCATCGTGCCTTCCATCCACTCGAGGTCGTACGGGTACCCGAGCCGGCGCGCGAACATCCAGAAGAGCACCCCGAAGGCGAGGACGGAGACGGTGACCAGGATCGCGGACGCGAGCCGTGGCCCGCGCGCGCCGGCGGCGCTCAGGCCGTCCGCGCCGCGCGCCGGGCTTCGATCTCGCGCCGGATCGCCTCCGCGTTTCCGGGCAGCAGCCGCCGGTTGCGGCACTCGTCGAGGGCGAGCACGGTCATGTGGTCGATGGCGGCCTGGTCGCGCGACTCCGGGATGAAGTCGTCGAGGGCGGCGGTGAGATGGGCGTCCGTGACGGCGGTCGCGCCCTCGCGCAGGGCGAAGCGGTAGGCGGTGGTGAGGGCGAGCTCGATGTCGCTCCCCGTGAAGCCGGGCGTGCGCTTCGCGAACGGCGTGAAGTCCGCGATGGCGGAGGCCAGCTTGTGCTTCCGGGCCACGACCTCGAAGATCTGCCGCCGCGAGACCTCGTCCGGCATGAGGATCGGGATCTTGATGTCGGTGCGCCCGGAGCGGCGCATGGCGGAATCGATGAGGTCCACGCGGTTCGTGCTGTCGATGCGCAGGACGCGCCCACGCAGGGAGTTGTCGGCCCAGAAGTTGAATGACGACGCGCGCATGCGCTCGGCCACTCCGGAGTCGCCGCCGCCCGAGTCGCGGTTGCCACCCTCCGCCTGGTCGGACTCGTCCACGATCACGACCACGGGAGCCAGGGCGCGGATCGCGGCGAACGCCTTCTCCTGGTTCCGCTCGGACTGGCCCACGTACATTCCGCGAAGGGGCCGGAAGCGCACGCACAACATGCCGCATTCCTTGGCGAAGCACTCCGCGAGGTAGGTCTTGCCCGTCCCCGGCGGGCCCATGAGGATGATCCCCAGCGGCGCCGCCGAGAAGAGCCCACGCCGCATGATGTCCGCCACCTCGCGCAGCTCGCGCGTGGCGTGGTCGAGGCCGCCCACGGCGTCGAGGCCGTGCTTCGGGCTCAGGATCTCGAGCACGTCCCCGTACTCCTGGCGCAGGAGGTCGATCTTCCGCTCGACGATCGATTCGCGCGTGAGGGCCGACCCCGCGCCGCGCGCGCGCTGGACGATGTCTTCGATCTGCACCAGGGCCAGCCCGCCCGTCTGCGCCGCCAGCTCGTCCGCGCTCAGGCCCCAGGTCACTTCGGGGATGCGGCGCTGCAGATCGCGGGCGAAATCGGCGCGCGCCTCGACGTCCGGCCGTGGCACGGAGACGACCTCCGCCCCCGACGCGCCCGCGTAGACCTCGGACGAGACTTCCTGGGCCGTGGGCGCGATCAGAAGGATCAGCGGACGGCGCGCGGCCACCGCGGGATCCGAGGCCCAGCGCGCCAGCGTGGTGATGTTCTGGCGCTCCGCCGCCCCCGCCCCATCCGCGGGCGCGAGCGTGTGCGCGTAGTCGATGATGACGGCCACCGAGCCCGCGGGCAGGCGATCGGATCCCACGAGCGCGTCGAGCACGACCAGCGCCCGCGCGGGGTCCGATGGGAGCGCGCCCTTGAGGCCGAGCGCCTTGCGGAACGCCTTCTCGCGCTCCGCATCGGGGAAGACGAGCCCGGAGGACACGTCGTAGGACACGACGATGGGCCGGCGCGAGCCCAGGCGGCGCAGGCCCTCGGCCAGGGGCACGAACGCGGACCCGAACGGATGGACGTCGCGCACGTTGCCGTGGAGGAGGAACAGGTGCGAGGCGCCGGAGTGGTAGCGCTCGAGGACGCCGGCGGTGAGCCAGGAGGGGACGCGGATGTCCTTCATGTCTCCAGCCTCAGGAGGTGGAGGCCCTCCGCGCTCCCGATGGCGACGTCCGCGCCATCCAGGGCGGGCGAGGACTGGATGCCGGCGGAGGCGAGCGACTGGCGGTCGAGCACGGCACCCTTCGCGTCCAGGAGATAGACGCTCCCGTCTGTGGACGCGCCGATCACGAGCGTGCCCGCGGCGGCGGGGGAGGACACGACGGGACCGCGCGTCGCCGTCTCGAACCGCGGCTCACCGGTGGCGAGGTCGAGGCCGTGCAGGTGCCCTTCGTGGCAGCCGAGCACAGCGACCTCGCCGGCCAGGCAGGCGGACGAATACACGGCGTGCCCGATCGCGCGACTCCAGGCTTCCGTCCCG
>Ga0075425_100007734_pt1 | contig 11371 bp, 8 predicted proteins | sample SoiMethybrSBSTD4_FD_75300 | JGI IMG/M metagenome (GOLD analysis project Ga0075425, IMG submission 75300) | Bulk soil microbial communities from a Populus tree surrounding site in Tennessee, USA - Soil MetaG P. TD hybrid SBSTD4 | ecosystem: Environmental > Terrestrial > Soil > Tree plantation...
GGCGAGCGGCGTCTGCCAGCGGATGGTCTCGGACACCATGGACGGGATCAGTTCGGGATGCGCGCGCAGCTTCTCGTATTGCTCCGGGTTCTGGTTGAGCGCCAGGACGCTGCCGGTGATGGTGTTGCGCGTGGTGTCGTTGCCGCCAACGATCAGGAGAATGACATTGCCCAGATACTCCATGGGACCCATGTTTCGCGTCGCGTCGGCGTGCGCGAGCATGGAGATCAGGTCCATCTGAGGTTCTGCGTTGACCCGCTGATTCCATAATTTGATGAAGTAGTCGAGGCACTCCATGATAATCGCGAGTTGCTCGTCGACAGTTTCCACCAATCGTCCAGGACCGGGAACCGTGGTTATGATATCGGACCAGTAGGTCAGCTTGCGCCGGTCCTCGAACGGGAAGTCGAACAGCGTCGCGAGCATCTGCGTCGTCAGTTCGATCGACACTTTGTCGACCCAGTCGAACGTCTCGCCGACCGGCAGCCCATCCAGAATCTTTCCGGCGCGCTCGCGGATCAGCGATTCCATCCGCGCGAGATTGCCAGGCGCGACGATTGGGCTGACGACCTTGCGCTGCGCATCGTGCTTGGGCGGGTCCATCGCGATGAACATCGGCAGGTCGGTGCCGTCCTTCACCTCGTCGAAAATGCTGATCTCGCGGTCCGACGAAAACACCTCGTGGTTGGTGTCCACCGCCATGATGTCATTGTACTTGGTAATCGACCAATACGCGCCGAACTGGCTCTTGGCGCAGTAATGGATCGGGTCTTCCCGGCGCAGCCGCTCGAAGTACGGCCAATGCGTGTCGCTGCTCCACAGATCGAGCCGACTGACATCGATCGCCTCCAGTGGAACGCTATTGGCGTCTTCGATTGCGGCGCTGAGAGCAGCCTGACTTGCCATGGTGGATCGTCCTATGCCAACGCCGAACCGGCAACAGCGACGGCGCGGATTTCGACGAGGAGTTCCGGAAGGGCGAGTTGCGTCACGCCGACCGCGGTCCAGGACGGATAGCGCTCGATGAAATACTCATCCTTCACCTGCGCGAATGCTTTCATCTCGCCGCGCAGATCGGTGTGGAACGTCATCAGGTCGACGACGTCGCCGAGCGTGGCGCCCGCGGCAGCGAGCACCGCCTGCAGCGACTGGAAAGCAAGTCGCGCCTGCTCTGCCATGCCCTTGCCGGGCTTCATCGCCGCGTCCATGCCGACCTGACCCGAAACCCAGATCAGGTCTCCGACGCGTGTCGCCTGCGGGAAGTGATAGGCGTCGTACATCGCTTGCGCGGACGGCATGTTGACGATCTGTCGCCGTGTATTCGTTGCGTTCATGGTCGTCGTCATTTCACGCGACCTGGCGAAAGACGGGAGAGCGGAACGGCGCGCCGGGTTCGAGCTTCGCCATCTCGGTCTGGAACAGCATGCCGTTGCGCGCAAATCCGGGTGCCCGGCTTACCGCCGGCAGCGGATGGAAAGTCGCGTCGTCGCCGAAGAAGCGGAACACGATGGTGTGCCGGTTGGGGAACGCAGCGTCCACCGGCGCGCCACCATGCAGAGAGTTGGGATGCAACACCACCACGTCGCCGGGCTCGGTCGCCCATGACATGACGTCCCACGCGCAGGGGTTGGCCTTCCGCTCGGCCTCGATGTCCGGCAACCGCGGCAGGGCGTCGCCGCCATGCAGCGGATCGGTGGGATCGTTCGGATCGCGGAAGGTGGGCCCGTCATAGCGCGTACCCAGATGCGAGCCGCGCACGATCTCCAGTGCATTCGATTTTGGCACGGACTCAAAGCTGATCCAGGCATTGCCCCAGTGCATCCCGCCCCACGGCAGATAGGACGTGTCCTGGTGCCAGAACGTGCGCGGACCGACGCCGCCGGTCTTGAGGAATATCTCCTCGGCGAAATACCAGACGTGCTTCGAACCCCAGAGTTCGGCGAACAACTGCCCGAAGGGCATTTCCGCCATCATCGCATCCAGCCTCGGCTTGGCGGCAGGGTTGCTGTTGTCGACGAACGATTGCTGGTCGGTCCCCACCAGCATCCCGGAAGCATTAGGTCCGGGGTTCGCCGCGCCCCAGTCCAGCGCTTCGCGACATTTCGCCAGCTGTTCCTTGTTCAGCACGCCTCTAACGAGGACGGCGCCGTCTTCGAGATACTTCTGCCGTAGTGATTCCTGGATCATGTCGCCTCCGGTCACGATGAAGGAGGCAACATCTATCATCGATCGAGAATTAACACAACAGTCGTTATAAGAATTGTGGAATATTGGAAATGCGCTATTTTCAGGACATGACCGCCGCCCAACTCCTTGCGGGGAAGTCCCGCCGCAAAACCAAAAAAACGCTCATCCCGCGCCGCGGCCCGGGACGTCCGGTCGGTGACCGCGAGAAAAAGCGGACGGAATTGCTGGAGGCCGCCATCTCGGTGATTGCGCAGGACGGGTTTGCCGCAGCGTCAGTGCGCAAGGTGGCCGAGCGCGCCGGCTGCTCGACCGGCACCGTGACCTACTACTTCGTCAGCAAAGAAGAAATGATGGCGGCCGTCATTGAGAACCAGTTCGATGTATTCGACACCATGCTACGGGGTGACGACAGGGGCATCGATATCCGGGCGGGTTTCAAGCGTTGGCTCGACTCGCTGAGCGCAAAAGGCCCTATCGAATGGGTGGCGACGTTCCAGTTGCTGGCCCATGCGCGCCACGAACCGACGCTCGCTGCTGTTTATCAGCGGCGCTACGCCCGCTATCGCGATGTCTTCACCGCGATGCTCGCGAAAGGCCAACGGCAGGGTACGATTCGCAAGGACATACCCGCCGACCTGCTCGCCGATCAACTGAGCGCAATGGGCGACGGCTGGATGATGTGGTTTCCCATCGAGCCGGAACGCTTCCAGCCCGGTCGCGTCAAAGCCTTGCTCGACGCGACCATGGCTTTGATCGCGCCGCGTGCGAGTGATCGACAGTAATCTGGCGGGCATCCCGTTCGTCAGCTGCGATGTCGCGGGATGTACTTGCCTCATCATTGCGCCGCATGACAGCGCCATTCGCGGTCAGTGGCCGTTTCTATCGCGCCTGACAAGGCGATGCGTGGTCATTCGCATGGTTCGCTGCAATGGCCAAACCTGGCGCACTGCATTGCCCGCGTGCGTTGTCAGGTTGGTCGTTCGGGGAATTCTGTGCACTCGCGACTTTGCTTCCAAACGAGCCGGCCGCTGTATTCAACTGGCTTTGAATGACTGAAATCACGCCGAACGCCAATACGATGACTGCGACAGCAACGCCAACCCATTCAAGTGTCACTAAACCTTCGTCGTCATTCCAAAAGCGGATGAATGTGACGATACCGCGTGTTGGCGCCGAAGCGTCCATGATACTTCTCACCTAAAGAAAACGCAGGATCGCGCGATAGATTTGAACATCTTGCGCTTGCGATTTCGTTAATTTTGCTGTGCCGCACAGCGCGACCGGCACCATGCAGCCAGCGGACTAAGTCCAACTCAGCGATCCTGAACGACAAGCCTGAAGCGCAACCGGAGTTCCTTTTGTCTCGGTTTCCACCATTCAGGATTTGAGCAATCTGGACTCGTTGGCTCCCGTGGCCGACAACAGAGAAGGCGTTGTCGGTATCAGCGGTGGCTCAGCCTTGGACGCCGCCAAGTTTCTTGGGTGAAGCCATGACCAGCCTACGCATGATTCTCTTGGGGTATGGTTGGGCGGCCTCGATGCATGCGCGTGCAGCAAAAGTCGCTGGTATTGAAGTAGTCGGTGTGGCGGGTCACAATATTGCGCGCGCGCAAACGTTTGCAGAGACACATGGTATCGCGCACGTGACGGAAGATTGGCGCACATTGGTAGCCGAGCCCAACGTTGACCTTGTTCTGGTCGCCACGCCTAACGCCTTGCATCATCCCCAGGCCATGCACGCGCTTACACGTGGCAAACACGTGCTTGTAGAAAAGCCGATGGCACTGACCGGCGAAACCGCCAAAGCCATGATCGAAGCGGCCAAGGAGGCAGAACGGATCCTGGCAGTTGGACATATGTGGCGTTATCGCGAGGAGGTAATGGCGTTGCGACAGCGCATCGGACAAGGCGAGTTCGGCCGCATCGTGCGCACGCATGGTTTCGGCATCCACGCCAAGTGGGGACCGAGCGGATGGTTCACCGAACCTACGCTCGCCGGGGGTGGCGCCTTGATCGACATGGGAATTCACGCCATCGACACCGCCCGCTTTCTCCTCGGCGATCCGGTCCCGTTGCGCGTGCAAGCGACCATTGGAAAAGGCATGTTCGGCGACTATCCGGTAGATGACGACGGTCTTGTGATCGTCGACTGGGAAGGCGGTATCCGGTCGCTTGTCGAGTTTGGCTGGCATCAGCCACGTCTTGGCGGCCTTGAGGCGGAAACCGAAGTCCTCGGCACATTGGGTGCCGCAAGGATCTGGCCTGATATGCCACCGGTTCCAGCGGGTTATGAGCACTGCTCGGTGCCCATGTATGCCGCCCAGCTCGCCGATGTCGCAAACTGTTGCGAGACGAAGCGTGTGCCTGTCTGTTCTGCGGCGGTCGGCTTCACGGCGTTGCGTGTCGTGGAGCTTGCCTACAGGGCCAACGACCAGCCGTTGACCCCACTGGTTTCGGGGACGCAACCATGACCGACATTTTGACGAGCGATCCGGCGATCTTGGGCGGACAGCCGATCTGCCGTGGTCCCTATCCCGCCTGGCCAATTTGGAGCGACGTCGAACGCGACCGGTTGGCCGAAACTCTTGCAAGCGGTCACTGGTGGGATGGCGACGGTCGTCGCGCCAAGGACTTTGCGCGTGACTTCGCCGTATTCCAGAACGCCGCCTATGGCCTGCCGATGTCCAACGGCACCCTCACATTGGAGGCTGCACTGACCGCCTGCGATATTGGCCTGGGCGATGAAGTGATCGTTCCTGCCATGACATTCATCGCCTCAGCTTCAGCGGTCATGGCAGTCAACGCAGTTCCGATACTCGTTGATATTGACCCCGAAACGCTCTGCATCGATGTCGCAACGGCAGAGGCCGCGATCACCGATCGCACACGCGCCATCATCGCAGTCCATGTGGCTGGAGCAGCGGCGGACCTTGATGCTCTTACGGAACTTTGCGCCCGCCGAAAGATTCACCTGATCGAGGACTGCGCCCATGCGCACGGAACAGTCTGGCGGGGTCGCGGCGCCGGCTCGTGGGGGACCTTTGGAAGCTTTTCGATGCAGGCGTCAAAGCTGATGACCGCTGGCGAGGGCGGTGTGCTGATCTGCAACGACGCTCGGTTGAAGGATTTGGCGTGGAGCTACGCCAACTGCGGGCGCGAACGAGGAGCATGGTTCTACCACCACCCGCGGTATGGTTCGAACCTGCGCATGACGGAATGGCAAGGCGCCGTGCTGTCCGCCCAACTCGAGCGCTTTCCCGAGCAGAACCGCACGCGCAACAGCAATGCGCTGGCGCTCGGCGAGGCGCTCGGCGCGATCGAGGGTACGAGCCCGCAGCGACGCGATCCTCGCATGAACGCGCAAGGCAACTACTGCTACGTTTTTCACTACGATTCCGACGCGTTCAGTGGACTGGACCTTCGCACATTCGAACGCGCCTTGGCCGCCGAGGGTGTTCCCATGAGCGTCTCTTACCCAAGCCTCAACGAATTGGAGATGTTTCGCACGCAGAATTTTGGCCGCCGTTTCGCTGGATTGTCTTCGACCGTCGACTATCGTGGGCTGAGCCTGCCCCGTGCGCAACACGCGGCAACCTCGACCGTATGGCTCCAACACCGGCTACTGCTGGGCAGTCGCGAGGCGGTGCTCGATGTGGCACTCGCGGTCGCGCGAATACAAAAACATGCCAAGCGGATACGGACGTCGGTCACCCCATGAGACGGCAAACGGTCTGGTGCTGGTCCGTCAGTCTAGCGCCTACGTATGGCGACCAGCGCCGACGCCCTTGAGCACCGAAGACGAGTCGCTCCTCAGCAGATGGATCGGATCGACCATCTGGCCGTCGATCTCGACCCAGCCCATGTGGTTCGTGCCGGCGGACCAGCCGAGCAGGCGCTGTATCTGCTCAGGATAGGTGGCCACCTGTTCGGACGACAGGGACAGATACATGTTCTCTTCCTGCCGGACGTTCGACGCATCGAGCGCCAATCCGGCCGCCGTGCGATATTCGCTCGCGGTGGTGTTTGCGCCGCCGGCATGAAACGTAGAGCCGAGAAAAATCAACGCCGATCCCGCCTTCATCACCGTCGGAACGGCTTCCGACAGTTCCGGCTTGCGCGCATCATCCCACAGATGGCTACCGGGAATGACCAGTGTGCCGCCGTTCTCGGCGGTAAAGTCGGACAATGCGCAGATGATCTGCACGCGCCCTTCGCGGCCTTCGGTCGGGTGACGCCACAGGAAGGCGGTGTCGTCGCGATGCAGCGGTTGCGCGCCCTGCCCTGGGGCAAGCTGGATCGCCTGTGTCACACCGATGCGGATATCAGCCGCAAGCGAGAGCCTATCATTGCCGACCCACACTTCGCGCGACCGGCACAGGAAGTGCTCTGCCGGACCGAGGTACAGCGGGTGCGTCGCGATCTCGACGCAATGGCGCGTATGCGCGAACAGCGCGCTCAGCCGCCGCGTCTTGAAGCCGGCGAAGCCATCGCGCCCTGTCGACTGGCGTTCCAGCAGAGGCAAGAGATCGCGGCGCAGGCCCGCAAGTGTGGTGGTCGACAGGAAGGCTTCGACGATCACACCTCCATCGCGCTCAAGTGCAGTCACGACATCACTGGCGGGGGCGTCGCACGAGAGTCTGCAAAGCCCAACCATGGGTTTCTCCTCTGATTTTGCTTTGTCTGGCGCTACAACGCACTGCGGTTCGACAGGCGGCGGGCCAGGACGACGAAGGCGGCGAGGCTCGCGGCGGTCGCTACGGCGAACAATGCGTAGAGCGGGGCATAGCTGTGGCCGACCTCAACCAGCGCGCCGGCCAATGTGGGACCGAAGGCGGCGCCGATGGCGAGCGCAGCCGGCATCAACACGCTGACGCGGCCGTTGGGATCGGATGACGCGATCATCCCCATCTGATAGGCGAGCGGAAAATTCCACAGCCCGACGGCGAGCAGTGCGCCGATGACGTAACCGACGACGCCATGTCCGAGCAGCAGCACCGCAACGCCGATGATCGCAAGCAGCATGCTGCTCACCAGCGGTTTGGCGCGGCCGAAGCGATCGCCGAGACCGGCAGCGGCCAATCCCGCGATGCCGCTGACCGCCAGCCCGGCTGTCAGCAGCACCGCGGAGGTCTGCTGGTCCACGCCGAAGCTGGACGCGATTTGAGTGAGAAACGCCCAAAGCGCCGAAAGTCCGCCGAACGACACAAGCAACGCGCCCAGCCCGAGCCACGGCGTCCAGTTGCGCATCGGCGCCGCTCCACCGACGGTGCGCCGGGCCATCGCGAAGCGCTCTTCCGGCGGCACGATCGCGCGGCGCGCCGGAATGCCGACGAGCCCGCCGAGTGAGACCACCGCGACAATGGCCGCGAGCGTCACGGCTGTACCAGCAAATCCCCAACGCGCGGTAACGAACGCGGTCAGGATCATAACCGTCGTGATCGCGAGAAGCACTTCACTTGCGAGCTTGATGCCGAAGGCGCGGTCGGGTTTCTGGTTTTCCGAAACGATGGCGATGGTCACCGTGTAGAGAAACGCCATGCCAGCGCCGGTGACGAAGAGCGCGGTCAACAATGCGCCGTACGACCAGACGAATGCGCAGGCGGTGAGGCTGCCCACGGCAAGCGCCGTGCCGACGCCGATGAGGGCGCGCCAATCGAAGCGGCCGATCCATTGACGCGACGTGGCGGCCACCACAGCAAATCCTGCCAGCATGCTCGAGCCGACGAGGCCGATTTGGCTGTCGTCGAGCGCAAACCGCGCCGCCGCGGCGACGAGAAGCGCCGGCAGAATGTTGAACAGCAGCGCACCGACGGACGAAACGGTACAAGCCGCGGCGAACACCGAAAGCGGCTGCCGATAGATTGGCGCATGCGTTACGGGCTCGCGCTCGGCAAACGCTGCCTTGCGCGGCGGCAGGGTATTCGACGGTGGAATGCGGACGAGGAGGCTCGCGTAACCCTTTGTGAAAGGGCTGGCGACGTGGACGGGCTCGCCCACGACCTCGATCTTGGGAAATCGCTTCAGGATCTCTTCCCAGATGACGCGCAGCTGCATCTCGGCCAGGCGGTTGCCGACGCAGCGATGGATGCCGTAGCCGAACGAGATGTGCTGGCGCGGCCGTTCACGATCGATGATGTAAGCGTTGGGATTTTCGATCGCGGTGTCATCGCGGTTGCCCGAGACGTACCACATCACCACCTTATCGCCCTTCTTGATTTGCTTGCCGCCGAGTTCGATGTCGCGCGTCGCCGTGCGCCGCATGTGGGCGAGCGGGGTTTGCCAGCGGATCGTCTCGGAAACCATCGAGGGGATCAGCTCGGGAAGAGCGCGCAGCTTCTGGTACTGCTCGGGATTCTGGTTGAGTGCCAACACGCTGCCTGTGATGGTGTTGCGTGTCGTGTCGTTGCCGCCGACGATCAGGAGAACAACGTTGCCGAGATACTCCATTGGACCCATGTTGCGCGTCGCGTTGGCGTGCGCGAGCATGGAGATCAAATCCATTGCCGGTTCGGCATTGACCCGCTGGTTCCACAGTTTGATGAAGGCGTCGAGGCACTCCATGATGATCGCGAGTTGCTCGTCGGTGGTCTCCACCAATCGTCCAGGGCCCGGAACCGTCGTCACGACATCGGACCAGTAGGTCAGCTTGCGCCGTTCCTCGAACGGGAAATCGAACAGCGTCGCCAGCATCTGCGTCGTCAGTTCGATCGACACTTTGTCGACCCAATCGAACGTCTCGCCGACCGGCAACCCGTCCAGAATCTTCCCGGCGCGCTCGCGGATCAGCGATTCCATGCGCGCGAGATTGGCCGGCGCCACGATCGGGCTGACGACCTTGCGTTGCGCATCGTGCTTCGGCGGGTCCATTGCGATGAACATCGGCAGATCGGTGCCGTCCTTCACCTCGTCGAAGATGCTGATCTCGCGGTCGGAGGAGAACGCCTCGTGGTTGGTGTCCACCGCCATGATGTCGTTGTACTTGGTGATCGACCAATAGGCGCCGAACTGGCTGTTGGCACAATAATGGATCGGGTCTTCCCGACGTAGCCGTTCGAAGTAGGGCCAATGCGTGTCGCTGCTCCACAGGTCGATCCGGCTGACGTCGATCGCCTCGAGCGGAATGCTGTTGGCGTCTTCGATCGCAGCCATGAGTGCAGCCAGGCTTGCCATTTGCAATTAGTCCTTAAATCAGTCCTTGGTTCGCGCCCTATGACAGCGCCGAGCCTATGACGGCTACGGCGCGAATTTCGACAAGCAATTCCGGCATGGCAAGCTGCGTCACGCCGACCGCCGACCAGGACGGATAGTGCGACGAGAAGAACTCATCTTTCACCTTGCCGAACTCCACCGCACCGCCGCGCAGGTCGATGTGGAACGTGATGAGCTCCACGACATCGCTCAACTTTGCGCCTGCCGCTTCCAGCACCGTCTTCAATCCGCCGAACGCCAGGCGCGCCTGCTCGGCCAACCCCCTGCCTGGCCGCATGTTCGCATCGATGCCCACCTGACCAGACACCCAGACCATGTCACCGACCCGCGTCGCCTGTGAGAAGTGGTAGTTATCGTACATCACCTTCGTCGCACCGGGATTAATCAGCGTCCGCGTCATCGCTCGCCTCCTAGCGCAACTGCTGAAAGATCGGCGAACGGAACGGTTCACCCGGCTGCAACTGCGCCATCTCCTTCTTGAACAGCATGCCGTCGCGCGCAAAGCCGGAGCGGCTCACCGCCGGCAGCGGATGGAACGTCGCGTCGTCGCCGAAGAAGCGGAATACGATAGTGTGCCGGTCTGGAAAAGCCGCATCCACCGGCGCGCCGCCATGCAGCGAATTGGGATGCAGCACCACCACGTCGCCCGGCTCGGTCGCCCACGACAGGACGTCCCAGGCCGCGGGATTGGCTTTGCGTTCCGCTTCGATGTCCGGCAACCGCGGCAGCGCGTCGCCGCCATGCAGCGGATCGGTCGGATCGTCCGGGTCGCGGAAGGTGGGACCGTCATAGCGCGTGCCCAGATGCGAGCCGCGCACGATCTCCAGCGCATTCGACTTCGGCACGGACTCGAAGCTGATCCAGGCATTGCCCCAGTGCATCCCACCCCATGGCAGATAGGACGTATCCTGGTGCCAGAACGTGCGCGGGCCAACGCCGCCCGTCTTCAGAAAGATCTCCTCCGCGAAATACCAGACGTGCTTCGAACCCCAGAGTTCGGAGAACAACTGGCCGAACGGCATCTCCGCCATCATCGCATCCAGCTTCGGCTTGGAAGCCGGGTTGCTGTTGTCGACAAACGATTGCTGGCTCGTCCCCACCAGCATCGCCGAGGCGTGCGGGCCTGGGTTCACCACGCCCCAGTCCAGCGCCTGCCGGCACTTCGCCAATTGCGCGGCGTTGAGCGCGCCCCGCACGAGAACCGCGCCGTCTTCGAGGTACTTCTGCCTGAGTGATTCCTGGATCACGTTGCCTCCTGGCCTTCGCTGCGGAGCCGACCTCTAGCACCGATTGCGAATTAACAAAACAGTCGTTATGATAATTGTGCGGCCCAGGAAATAAGCTAGGTTCGCTATATGACCGAGAGCCATGTCCTTGCCGGGAAATTCCGCAGGAAAGGCGAAAAAGCCTTCTCCCGGCGGCGTGGCCCGGGACGTCCCGTTGGCGACCGCGAGGCGAAGCGGACCGAATTGCTCGAGGCCGCCATTTCGGTGATCGCGCAAGACGGGTTTGCCGGCGCGTCGGTGCGCAAGGTGGCGGAGCGGGCCGGCTGCTCGACCGGCGCGGTGACTTACTACTTCGCCAACCGAGAAGAAATGATGGCCGCCGTCATCGAAAGCCAGTTCGACGTGTTCGACGCCATGCTCCGGCGCAGTGACACGGGCGACGACGGCAAGATCGACATTCGCGGCGGCCTGAAGCGCTGGCTGGATTCCCTCAGCACCGAGGGAGAGGGCGAGTGGGTCGCGAACTTCCAGCTCCTGTCGCTGGCGCGCCACGAACCCGCGCTCGCTGCCGTGTACCAGAGGCGCTACGCGCGCTACCGCGAAGTCTTCGCCGCGATGATCGTCAAGGGCCAGAGCCAGGGCACGATCCGCAAGGATATCGCGGCCGATTTGCTGGCCGACCAGATCAGCGCCATGGGCGATGGCTGGATGATGCTGTTTCCCATCGAACCGGAGCGCTTCCAGCCAAG
>Ga0075425_100007735_pt1 | contig 11371 bp, 11 predicted proteins | sample SoiMethybrSBSTD4_FD_75300 | JGI IMG/M metagenome (GOLD analysis project Ga0075425, IMG submission 75300) | Bulk soil microbial communities from a Populus tree surrounding site in Tennessee, USA - Soil MetaG P. TD hybrid SBSTD4 | ecosystem: Environmental > Terrestrial > Soil > Tree plantation...
ATCGACAAATCATGCAGCGCAATTGAAAGCTCCCATTGGGGCGCGATCGTCGAGAGGCAGTCTTCCCAATCCACAATCGCTGCTATTTCGCCGTCGTCATCTACGATCACGTTTTTCAAACGCAGATCGCCGTGATTGAGTGACGGGCGAATGCGCAGCGCTTTTGTGTCGTCGATGATCTTGCGCAGTTTCCTAAGCTCACCAGTTGCAAGAATCTTGTGCTCCGAAAAGAGGCGCAACCGTTTCTCGATCCCTAACTCATTCTCGAGATACTCAATCCAGGTGCGATTCTTTGCACCGTTGGTCCAATCGAAGTTCTCGCCAAAGTCATTCGTGCGAATGGAATTGATTATTTGCGCGTAACGTCCCATTTCGCGAACAATATGGTCCCTCTTTGGATGGTATGTTGCCTCTGATCCGGTTACGCGTCGCGTGATGACGTACGGCTCGGAACCTATGTCGCTGGCGACAAACAGTACCTCCGGACTTGGCACCCCGGCTTCTCGCACCTTCTGCGTGGCCCAGAACTCTTTTCTGAAGGCTTCAATTTTCTCTGCTGCTGGACTAATCCGAACCACGAACTGACCCTCAACGTGGTTGACGGCAAAAACATAGTTTGTAAGGCCGGAGCGTTTGTAGACGATCCTGCTCGGCGGTTTTCCGAAGTGGATCTGCACAATGGTCCTCGCCAGTCGCCGGTAACGACGAATTGTCGCAGGGCGATCAGGCGTTTGATCCATGAGTGTTAGCGGCGAGTTCCGACGCGCGAAAGAGTAACGAGCCAAGCTCCGATGAATCCTTAAGCTTGATCGTGTCGACCAATCCACGAAAGCTCAGCTCGTGATTACCGACCAGCAATGCGAGACCAACACCCGCAAGAAAACTGTCAAGCTCCGTGTCGCCTGCACCAAGACTGTCTCGCAACTGGCAGTGCAGAAGATCCGCCATGACGCGCGCGCCATACAATTTGTCGACGCTTTTATGCGTGATGAAGTTGCTGCGCTTCGTGTGTTGATATGCCATCAACTGGTCCTCCGGCGCGTCGATCAGGAGGAAGATCATGCAAATGTCTTCGGCGAGCATCTGTTCCTGTAGCTTTTGAAACTCAACCGCAGTAACGGCGGACGCGCTCGCATACTTCTCCTTGACGGGCAGAATATTTTCGGGAATCGGTGTCCAGATTACTTCGCCAATCCGCCAGTCGCGCGGGTAGTAAAAGACCAGAATGTTTTTGATACCGCCGTTGAGCAGGCCCTGCACGCCTCGAAGCGCTTCGAGTATCTCTTCTTTGGTCAGCGGAAAGGCTGCAGCTTCTTCAAATACCAGCTCCGCTTCCTGTGTCTTCTTCACAAATCCCATCAGGCTGCCGTTCAACGTCACTGTTGGGATGGGTGCGTTGGACAGTTTGTACCAGTCTTGCCCAAAAGTGCGAATCACCGAGAGGGGGAATCGCAGCGAGTTGAGTATGAGCGGCCGGCCACGTTCGTAATGGCGCATGAGTCCGAGCTCCACCTCTTTCGGGATGATTATCTTGCCCTGGTACTCATGTACTGCTGTTCCATCAAGGTCAGTGATCACCGCGCCGGAAGTCGCGAATGATGACTGTTGTATGAACTGTTTCAGCCTGGTCTCTACTTCATCACTCAAAGGCATGCGCAGACAATAGACCTCAGCGTTTGTGCGTCTTGTGCTTTTTTGTGGCTAATCTGTTTTCAGGCGACTGGGGAGCAGATTTGGCAGGGCTTGAAGCCGTGCGAGACTGCTTCTGAAGCCGTGGAGAAGGCGACGCGGTTTTTGGTTGAGATGTGAGTCACCCAATCGCATTGGGCAAGGTGGTAGATGCCCAGTACCAGGTTTCCGACAAACGGTTCTGAGCTGCTCAGAATAGGGGCTGGCGGCGGCAAGGTTACTCGTGGACTCCATGAACTCGGAAGAGCCGGCTGTTGTTGCACAGGGTTTCCGGTGATCGAAGTCTGCTGCTGCCAACTCGAACTGACACCGGAGCGTGCCTTCTTTCTTTCATCAATGGCGCGCATCAGTCCAAGCGTCAGACACGTGATAGTCAGGCAGAGTGTGGCGAATAAAAGGGATAGACCGAAATCCAATCCGAGAAATGTTAGCAGAATGTAAGCTCCCCAGTACCATAAGAGAAAGTTCTTTTTGTAATACTCTTTCGAGAAGTAGATCGCGTTTCGCAGCACATCGTCCGGATCGTGCGCGGGCGGCTTTGCAAAAATCGTCTGAAAACTCGTCGACGATGGGGACGACGGAATAGACGTCGCTTTACTTCTCTCCTGCCATGAAATCCAACGAACATTTCTTCCATCTGACGGCGAGTCTGTGCTTACTACCTCTCGAGTTCTTGTCTTGGCGTCGAGATCTATCGGCGCAGTCATCCACGACGGCAGCGATGACTTTGTCTTCACCAGATCGAGCAAATAAGGCGCCGCAGCCGGTGAGCCGGTTGCAGCCTCCGCGAGCACGTCTGCGAGCCTCCGATGCTCTGGACCAAGTTCTCTGATCTTAGGGAATAGAGACGACGCCGCGGGATGGATAAAATCTGTTTTAGTGAAGAGCAGGTTCTCGTCGTGGTGCTCTTGCCAGAGACTTGGTCGTTCCGCAAGCGAGAGTAAGGACAGATAGATGACCAGCGAGGAGAAATTATCGAGGTTTAGATCGAAGTGTTGCGCGTCTCTTCGTGGATGCTGATAGTGTTGATGTCCAACCTCGCTCGCCATCCAACCAGTCATTGCAGTCACAAACATTCCGTCGTGATCGACTAAACGCAACTGCCCATGTTCGACGATGATGTTGCCATGCTGTAGATCGCCGTGAGCAATTCCGGATGCGCGCAGCGCGCTCAGCAGTCGTTTCCATTCTTCGCAAAGATGTAGCAGCACGTCGGGCCGGCGCAGCATCTCGCGGATATAGAGGTCGAGCGTCGGTCCTTCGATCCATTTCATGAACAGGATTGGAAATCTTTGCCCGCCAACAAGTATTCCTTCCGGCGCGTAGGTGAAATCTGAAAGGTATAAAACCGGCGACGTCTCCAGATGCTCCTGAATTGCGCGGTATCTTTGGTCGCGATCCCCGAGATAGCCGCGAAAGCAGCGCACCGCGAAGTCGCCGTCGCCATTCATCGATTTCAGTTTGTAGACGTAAGCAAACTGGCCCGACGTAACCAGCGGCATTCCCAGTCGATCGACGGCGGGAAGCGTGTTTCGCAACTGAGGATGCGAAAAGCAGATCGACGGACACTGAATAGCCTCAGTGAAATGCCGGGCCGAAGGCCAGTATCTTGCGTTCACGCCGGTTTGTGAGGGTGAAGCCGCCACTAGCTGGTTCTCCGTTGTTTGATCTCGATCCGCAGGATAGCGAGGTCGTCGTTTCTTATTCTGCCGGCGAGTCGCTCAGCGTCAAAGAATTGACTCAGCTTGTCATCTTGTTTGATGCGCATAAATTCATCCGGATCGAGCTCGTTTCTTTCGAAGCATTGCAAACACCAGGCGGCCGCGGCGTCTGACATCAGCAGCAATACGTCGCCGGTTGTGCAACTGCCTGAATCGATTATGACTGACTGCATCGCCGTTTCGTGAATCGCAGGATCAGAGGGGACGAGCACGGGCGTGCTGTTGAAGCTGTCAGAGCGCCAGACCGGCAAACTCTTTAACAGGGCGCCGCGGTGGCAATGCAACAAACACGCATCACCCAAAGCGATCGCTTTCCATAACGGCGACTCGGTCTCGAGATCGAATTCCACGCCTACAAAGGCGGCAAAAGATCCGTTGCGTGCTTTCTCCTCTGAGTACCACGACAGATTTAGACCATTCCAAGAGTCGTGAAGTTCCCGTCCTTCAGTTGCCACCCACTTGCAAAATTCTTCCGACGTGAGTGTCGCGTCGTTTTGCACCCAGCGCCGCGCCAGCCTCTCTGCCCAGTTGCGCGCATCGAATGCTTCCGTCGCACCGTCAGCAACCGCGAACCTGCGAGTCTCAGGATTAAGTGCGATGACGTCTTCACATTCAGAAACGTCATGATCCAGCTTCGGCAGCAGCAACTGCCGCGTTTGCAGCTCCCAAATGACGCTTTGCTTAGCAGAACTCAAGCCGGCTCCGTTCTCGTATCGTCCATCCAGCGGTAGGGCGTCATTCCGGTGAGGCTCGTACCGATCTCATAAAACTGCACGATCGACGATGGATCACCGTTGAATACAAATCCTCGTGAACCTTCGACGGCATTGACGCCGAGCTGCGCTGCGGCCGCGAGGAAGTTACTCGGCAAGCGACTCGAAATCTCAAACAGCGAGCGCGCAAAGCCATCGGGAAGAGAAGTCTCTTCAGTCGGATACTCGATCTTCGCCGACTTACGCGAAGAGATGTGACAGTTGAACAACAGCGTCGCGCCGTCGTCAGTTCCCAACGACATGATCTGTCGTCCAATCTCTTCCGGATCGCCGTCGCTCGATTCGCCGTCGGTTAGATGCAGAATGGTTGGCGGAAATCCGCGCGGATGTTCCTTCAACCATCGCTCCAGGATCTCTTTCACCTTCGCAAGAGCTTCGCACATCGGCGTCTTTCCGTCGGCCGACGGATGAATCCAGACCGGATAACGCACCGGAATCTCCACCCATGAGCCCGCGCCATCGGAAACTCGTTTGTAACTGCTTTTCACTTGCAATGGATAATCGGCAACTTCCGCAATCGGTATAAGATTGCGCGCGGTGAGTGGACCTGAGAAGCAGCTTCCTACGGCACGCCCGTAACCGATCACCGACACGTAGTAGTAATTTCTCACCTCCTCGGTTTTGGTACAACGAATCACGAGATCGTGAAGCGTGTGATTAACTGCCTCCGCGACAAACTCAGACTTCTTGCGATACGAGTCGCCGCTGAACGGATCTGACATTGAACCAGACTGATCAATCAGAAGAATGATACAGGTGGGGTTTGCGCGAGTGATTTGGGCCGAATACATTGCGGCCTATTCTATTACTGAGTGCCTTCGCTCCAAAGTGCCGAGGATGCTGAGGTAGAGGACGAGCGCAAATTCGTGGTTGCAAACCATGCTTTAGCCTTGCCAAGACACGAAGAGATATAAAAAATACATAGAATCAAAGGAGCCGATATGCGAGCCTTCATCATCCGGCCTTTCGGAACGAAAAATGACATCAACTTCGACAATGTCGAAGCGAAGCTGATCGACCCTGCACTAAGTCGGCTCGGCGTCACTGGCCGTACGACTATGGAGATTCGCCGCCAGGGAAACATTCGTCTCGACATGTTCCAGCGACTCCTGACGGCCGACCTCGTCATCGCAGATATCTCAATTCACAATGCCAACGTCTATTACGAACTCGGCGTGCGCCACGCGTTGCGAGGCAAGCGAACGTTCATGATTCATGCGCAAGGTACAGGCATTAAGACCGATGAAGTGCCTTTCGATGTGAAAACAGATCGTTATCTCGGGTATGACGCTAACGACCCTGCGGCAAGTCTGGCGGATTTGATCGAAGGTTTGAGACAGACCATCAACTCTGAGGAACATGACAGTCCGATTTTTCAGATGTTGCCCGATCTTGCTGAACAGGATCGCACACGTTTTCTTCCGATTCCACGCGACTTTCGCGAGGAAGTCGAACGTGCCAGGGAGGCAAAAGAACGTGGCGACCTGGAGCTGCTCGCGACCGAGGCGGGTGGCTTCGAATGGGAGATCGAAGGACTTCGTGTGGTTGGTCGGGCTCAGTTCAATCTGAAAGCATTCGAAGGTGCGCGCGCAACATGGGAGGCAGTGCGCAAACTCAATCCGTTGGACGTTGAAGCCAACACGATGCTCGGCACTATCTATCAACGTCTCTGTGATCTCACGAGTTCCGATCAAGCGTTGCAACGTGTGCTTAACCGTAACGGACTGGACAAAGAAGGTCGCGCCGAAGTGCAATCACTGCTCGGTCGCAATGCCAAAACGCGTTGGACCAACGACTGGAAAAACGCTGGATCGCTGGAGGAACGACAGCGGCAGGCGCTTAGGTCGCCTTACCTGGACGAGTCGCTTGAGGCGTACGAAAACGCATTCAAAGAAGACCTTAACCACTTCTATTCCGGACTCAGCACGCTTGGACTATTGACGATGCAAACCATGTTAGCGGAGTTGTTGCCTGACGTGTGGGCCGAGCGATTTGAGGACGAAGGTGAGGCAGCGCGCGAACTCGCGGTGCGAAAGAAAGCGGTCGAAAAGGTGTGCGCCTCAGCCGATCTATCTCTAAAAGCTGCGGCTGAGCGTCTTGAGAGAAAACAACTCAGCGACATCTGGGCCGAAATCAGTCAAGCTGATCTCTGTTTTCTCACATCAAAGAAAGCGACCAAAGTATTAGACGCTTATCGGCGCGCATTGGTAGAAGCACCGTCTTTCGCAAAGGACGCTGTTCGCCGGCAACTCAGTCTTTATCAACAACTGGGATTGCTCTCAGAAAATGTCGCCGCAGTTTTAGGAGCGCTTCCTGCTGATAGTGGGCCTTTGTTATCGACGCAGTCGATCGCTAAAAGAGCGCTTCTTTTCACCGGCCACATGGTCGACGCGCCTGGACGCAAGACGCCGCGGTTTCCCTCTGACAAAGTTGAGATCGCACGTCAAAAGATTGCTGAAGCAGTCGCGGCGGAGCAACAGATCTCAGGCGGCATTGCTTATGGAGTGGCGGGTTGTGCGAATGGCGGCGACATACTGTTTCATCAAGTTTGTGAAGCGATGGGTATTCCGACGCGGATCTTTCTCGCGTTGCCGCGCGAGCTCTACATTCGAGAATCGGTTGCGCCCGCGGGCCCGCAGTGGGTGGAGGAGTTTAATCGTTTGGTCAGAGCGCGTCCGGTGCGCGTGCTCGGCGACTCGAGTGAACTGCCACGCTGGCTGCAAGAGAAGCCTAACTACAACATCTGGCAACGCAATAATCTCTGGAACCTGCACAACGCACTCGCGGCGGTGGGCGGCGAGAACGTGACGTTAATTGCACTCTGGAACGGCGCCACGGGCGTTGGACCAGGCGGCACCGGCGATATGGTCCAGAAAGCCTCTGAGCGTGGCGCCAAGACCGTCATACTAGACACCAATAAAATCTTCGCCGAAAAATAGGGCTTTGCCACAAAGAGGCACAAAAAGCACCATTTAAATCAGATACCAACCCGCAAGTTAGTGACTCAGGAGGGACATACTCTTATGGCATCAAACCAGACTGACGACTCATTACGAAAGCACGTGCTCTACCTTTTGAGAGGTGGTGGCGCTCATCTTTCATTCGACGACTTTGTGGCCAGCTTTCCTGCGGATCTCTGCAATCGTCAAATTGAGGGGCTACCTTACACGCCTTGGCAAGTTCTGGAACACATGCGCATTGCGCAGTGGGACATACTCGAGTTCAGCCGCGATCCAAACCACGTCTCACCCGACTTTCCAAAGGGTTATTGGCCTGAGACAAACGAACTGGGCACACCAGCATTGTGGCAGCAGACGATCGATCAGTTTCGTAGCGATCTGCAACAGATGGAAGCACTCGTGGAGGATCTGTCGACGGACTTGTACGCGAAAATCCCACACGGTGATGGTCAAACAATCTTGCGCGAGGCGCTTTTGATTGCAGACCACAATGCCTATCATCTCGGCGCATTAGCAGTGATGGCGCGAATTGTGAAAGCTGATCCATAGTCACAATGCAAGGACACTTATGAGCCTTTTGGTGGCGGATTTGTAAGGAGAGTGCACTGATGAAGAATTCAAAAGAGGCTTTACCACTGTCGGAAGCAGTGACGCATCTGTTAGAAGAATGCCGCATGGTTTTGCCGGGAATGCAGGCACTCTTTGGGTTTCAACTGATTGCCGTATTTAACACGACCTTTCGAGAGAGCCTCAGTTCATCAGAAAAATATCTTCATTTGGCAGCGATAGGATTGATAGCTGTGGCGGTCGCTTTAGTCATGGCGCCCGCGGCACTGCATCGGCAAACAAGCCCGCAAGCAGTGACGCAGAACTTCATTACCGTCGCCAGTAGGCTATTACTGTTCTCCATGTTTCCTCTGGTACTCGGCATCTGTTTCGACTTCTACTTAATTGCGCGATTGATTTTGAACAATGGGTTAATGAGTTTATTGCTGGCATCAGTCTTGTTATTTATCTTTGTAACACTCTGGTTCGTGCTGCCGCGCACACGCCGCGTGCGATCTTGATAATGATTGGTCAGGTTTTTGTGCTTTTTGTGGCTACCGGTCTGAATAGCAACGTGCCCTAGTTAGCACTCACCAAAGCAAAACAGTATTATCGATGGGTGACGACGAAGATCGATTCCATCGTCTACGTGATTGATGACGATCCATCAGTCCGCGACGCCATCAAGAGTCTAATTCGATCGGTCGGGATGAATGTCGAGACGTTTGCCTCGGCGCAAGAGTTCATGTCATGCAAGCGTCCGGAAGCGCCTGGTTGTCTTGTGTTGGACGTTCGGATGCCGGGACTCTCAGGACTCGATCTACAACGTGAACTCACCGACGCCCGAATCAATATACCTATCATTTTCATTACCGGGCACGGCGATATTCCGATGTCTGTGCGGGCGATGAAGGCCGGGGCCGTGGAATTTCTCACCAAGCCTTTCCGTGACCAGGACTTACTTGATGCGATAGCCCAGGCCATCGATCGCGATCGCGATCAGCGGAAGCAACAAGCTGATGTGGCAGACCTGCGAAACCGCTTTGAACAGCTAACACCGCGCGAGCGCGAAGTGATGGACCTCGTAGTGGCAGGACTGCTCAATAAGCAGATCGCGATTCGTTTGGGCATCAGCGAGATAACGGTCAAGCTTCATCGACATCAGGTAATGGAAAAGATGAAAGCCGACTCACTGGCCGAACTAGTCCGCATGTCCGAAAAACTCTCCGCGTGATCCGTACCCACTGGTGACATCAGCGGCTGAAATCCGGCTTCACGGGAGCGACAAACGCAACGCGATCTGGTCATCGGAATTCATATTCAACACGCGAATCGTGGTTCTTCCAATCGCCGTTTTACCCACGAGATGAATTCCCTGTAATTCGAAATGCTCGTCCCATTGTTGTCGGCGCGGATGGAATAACTCTGTTAGCCCGTTCGTCTCTGGATCGATGCCTGCCAGGTTCGTTCCTTTGTGCAGATTGCAATCAATACAGGCAAGCGCAAGATTCTCGGGATCATCAGTTCCACCGTGCACCTTTGGAATAATATGCTCGACGTGAAGCGCAGCGAGCGGGGAATCGCTCTGATGCAATCGGCAATATTCGCACGCATTGTGAGCTCGCTCGCGAACTCTAATTCTGAGTTGAGCCGTGATCATTCGGACTGCGAACTGGTGAGGTGCTGCGCCTGTCGTTTGAGAATAGCGACGAACTTATTCGCGCGAACATAACCCGCATATTCGGCGCGTTCGTCGTCCGTAAGCTGGCCTTCCGTAGATTTCCGCGCCAATTCTTCTATCCGGGCTTCGAGTATTGGGTCGGCGCGGAAATGGATTACAGCGTCAGCTTTGTCTAACAAGACAATCTCCATCACCGGACGCACGCCGCGATCAAACGCCAGGGTTTCTGAGTTTATTGCCATACCGCGAAATTATCACTGCGAGCCCGATTTATCAATGGGGATACTTTTTATAAAGCCGCAAAGAGGCAAAGAGTACAAGAAACGGCCAAAACCTTGTGTCTTCTTGTGCCTTTTTGTGGCGAGAACTTATTCAACTAGTCGCGCCGGTCGAGCCTGAAGGCGATGAACATCAGTTTTCCGGTACGCTCGATCTGTAATACGGCCGGTGTGTTTGGGTTGATGCGACTTAACATCGAGCGTAGATCTTCAACTGTTTTGACGGACGCGCCATTCAGCGTGTGAATGATATCGCCGGCCTCCAGTGAAACGTCTGCGTTCGAAGCGACTTCCCGAGCAGCTACCATCACGCCTGAAGCGATTCGAAGCCCCGGTAACTTGCTCGCAACCTCCGGATCGATGTCGATTGCTACTACACCCAACTGAGCGATCCGGCTCTTATCAGAGTGCAGCAGCGCGGCGAGACTGTCAAAGTCGCTCGGCAACTCCACAACAGGCACTGCAAAGACCAGTTTAGCTGAACCGCGCAGCACTCCGAGTTTGATCTGCTCACCGCCACTTCTCATAAACAACCGAATGCCAAGTGAAGGTAGATTATTTACTGGATGACCATCGATGCTCATTATGATGTCCTGCACTTTGATGCCCGCGCCCTCGGCAGGACTTCCAGGTACAACATCCGAAATGATTACACCCGAATCGACACTGAGCTTCAGGCCCGTGGCCAAGTCCGGCGTGATCGCCTGGATGCCAATTCCCGTTTCGCCTCGATGGAGATGTCCATACTTGCGCAGTTGCGGGTAGGCGTAAGCGACGACCGAGCTGGGAATAGCAAAGCCCAAACCCTCGTTGCCTCCGCCTTGCGAAAGGATGAACGTGTTGATACCGACAAGTTCACCATCGACATTAATAAGTGGCCCACCGCTGTTTCCAGGATTTGTAGGCGCATCAGTTTGCACAAAAACTATCGGACTGTCTGAATCGAGCTGTCGTGCGACCGAACTCACCACGCCCATGGTTACGGAGTCTTGCAAACCTTCGGGGCTGCCAAACGCGAATACAACGTCACCTTGCCCGAGCTGGTTGTAATCGCTGAGTCGAATTACCGGCAGCCCTGTCGCTTCGATCTTCAGTACAGCCAGATCGACGTCATCATCCGCGCCGACGACGTGGGCCTCGACTATGCGCGATCGAATTACGACTGGGTCTTCAGCCGATTCGTTCGCCGTAACAGTAGGAATGCTGACACGAACGTGATCCGCGCCGCGCACTACATGGGCGTTCGTAATGATGTAACCGTCAGAGTCAACAATCACGCCCGAGCCTATCTTCTGCTGCATGCCGACCATCAGACTCGTGTTTCCGTTTTCTACTGGTCCATATCCGCTGGCCAGTACCTGGACCACACTTGGCGTTACTTGTTTCACGAGTTTCCTGACGGCCCGATTGAACTGATGAAGCGGATCAGACTCGCGGGTTGTATTCGGAGTTTGCGCCGAGGCCGTGAGTGCGCACAAAAACGAGCCCAGGCACAGGACGACAAGACCGCCCCACCATTTAATTTTTGTCATGACATTCACCACGCAACTCTAACCGGAAGAGCGCCCGATGGTCTTGCCTTTAGTTGCTGCGAGTCTTGCGCTCGAAGAATTCAGCGCAAAAATCAGAAAGGCTGAGCAAGTATTTGAAATGGGCAGTGGCACAGCAGATCGTACCAACGGCTTCTCGTGTAAACTACGCGGAGTCGTGGTCCTGTCAAAAA
>Ga0075425_100007736_pt1 | contig 11371 bp, 6 predicted proteins | sample SoiMethybrSBSTD4_FD_75300 | JGI IMG/M metagenome (GOLD analysis project Ga0075425, IMG submission 75300) | Bulk soil microbial communities from a Populus tree surrounding site in Tennessee, USA - Soil MetaG P. TD hybrid SBSTD4 | ecosystem: Environmental > Terrestrial > Soil > Tree plantation...
GTATATCTCCGAGGCGGTCGCGGGTGGACAGCTCGCGGGCAACGGAGAATTCACGCAGCGGTGCCACACGTGGCTCGAGCGCGAGCTGGGGTGTCCGCGGGCGCTGCTCACGCACTCCTGCACGGCAGCTCTGGAGATGGCGGCGCTTCTGCTGGATCTCCAACCCGGCGACGAGATCATCATGCCGTCGTTTACCTTCGTGTCGACGGCGAATGCGTTCGTGCTGCGGGGCGCTCGTCCGGTCTTCGTTGACATTCACCCCGACACTCTGAACATCGATGAGTCGCTGATTGAGGCGGCGATTACCGATCGCACGCGCGCGATCGTGCCGGTCCAGTACGGCGGCGTCGCGTGTGACATGGACGCCATCATGGACATCGCACGGCGTCACAAGCTCTTTGTCGTGGAGGATGCGGCGCAGGGATTTCTCGCGCGCTATCGTGACCGGCCGCTGGGATCGATCGGCCACATGGCGGCGCTCAGCTTTCATGAAACGAAGAACGTGATTTCCGGCGAGGGCGGCGCGCTGCTGATCAACGACGATCGCTTCCGCGCGCGTGCCGAAATCATGTGGGAGAAGGGCACCAATCGATCGCAGTTCCTGCGTGGCGAGGTGAACAAATACACGTGGGTAGACATCGGATCCTCATTCCTGCCCGGTGAATTGATCGCCGCGTTTCTGTGGGCGCAGCTCGAGTCGGCGCACGAGATGACGAGCGAACGATTGCGGCTGTGGCAGCGGTACGCCGACGACTGCGTGGCCCTGCAGCCCCTCGGCGTGCGGTGTCCGGTCGTGCCCGACTATGCCGCGCACAACGCGCACCTGTTCTATCTGCTTCTCCCTGACGGTGTCTCACGCGCGGCGGTGTTGACGGACCTGAACAACCGCGGCGTAAACGCAATCTTCCACTACGTGCCGCTGCACGACTCGCCCGGCGGCCGACGCTACGGGCGCACCGGCAGCCGCATGGACGTGACGACGGATCTCAGCGGGCGTCTGATTCGGCTGCCGATCTGGGTCGGATTGCAGCCCGCGGATGTCGAGCGAGTGGTCGGATCCGTGACCGAATCGCTGATGCAGTACGTCTGATCGCGATTCGCGGAACCCTTGACAGGGCATAGGCTTCCGGGGACGATCCAGAGCCGCCCGTTAGATTCAGAATGCCAGTACTCAGCAACACGCTTGCTGCCGCCGAGAGTGGTGTCTCCGACGACCGGCGATCTCTGGTCTCGGTTGTGCTGCCCGTCTTCAACGAGGCTCACACGCTTCCCGAGCTGATCCGGCGCCTGGCAACCGTCGCGGAAACGCTGCGAACGCGGTACCGCTTCGAGTTCGTGTGCGTCGACGACGGCAGCGCCGACGAGACCATCGCGGTTGCGCAACGGCTCGCGAGCCAGGACGATCGCGTCGTCGTCACCGCGTTGCGGCGCAATTACGGACAAACCGCTGCATTGCAGGCGGGATTTGAACAGGCTCGTGGCGCTGTCATCATCTCGATGGACGCGGACCTCCAGCATTTCCCGGAAGACATCCCGCAATTCCTTGCCAAGATTGAGGATGGATACGACGTCGTCTGCGGCTGGCGCGCGGAGCGGCGCGAAGGTATCGTCCGCCGATGGCCGTCCGCCGCCGCGAACTGGCTGATTCGAAAGCTGACCGGCACCACGATCCATGACGTGGGGACGACGTTCCGCGCGTATCAAGGTGACTTTGCGCGGCGGCTGCAATTACTCGGCGAGCACCATCGATTCATTCCAGTACTGGCTCGCAATCTTGGTGCGCGGTTGTCGGAGGTGCCCATCCAGAACATTGCAAGACCGAGCGGCTCGTCGAATTACGGCTTGTCCCGCAGCTTCAACGTTCTTCTCGATATCCTGTTTCTCGTCTTCTACATCAAGTACATCGATCGTCCCATTCGCGTATTCGGCCGCCTGGCGCTCGCAACCTTCATGGTCGCGCTTGCGATCATCGCGGTGCTTGGCTACATCAGCGTCGAGTACGGTGTCCCGGTCGTGCGAGAGCGTAGTGGGTGGTTTCTGCTGGCACTGGTCCTCGCTGTGAGCAGCGTTCAATTCCTTCTCTTCGGTCTGATATCCGAAGTAATCGTGCGCATGTACTACTTTCCCGGCCAGGCGAAGCCGTTCCTGGTACGTACGCTGGCGAGTGGACCGTCGGCGGACGTTCGCCGCTAGGCCGTTCGCATGTGTGGAATCTTCGGATTTGTCGGACGAGATCTGCCGCCGGTCGACGATCTCGCGCGAGCAGCAAATCTGCTGTCGCATCGGGGTCCAGACGGCGGAGCCTGCTGGCACGAGCCCGGCGTCTTCCTCGCCCACCGGCGACTCTCCATCATCGATCTCTGCACCGGCGCGCAACCGATGTTCACTGCAGACGGTCGTTACGTCATCACGTTCAACGGAGAGATTTACAACTACGTCGAGCTGCGCGAAGAGCTGCATGCCGGCGGCGCCGAGTTCAGGACCGCGTCCGACACGGAAGTCATTCTGGCAGGCTACAGACGGTGGGGCGTTGATGTAGCGGCGAAACTGGAGGGCATGTTCGCGTTCGCGGTCTACGACCGACGTGAGCGGACGACGTACCTTGCCCGCGATCGATTCGGAGAAAAGCCGCTGCTGTTGGCGCAGCCGGATGGCGCGCTGGCGTTTGCTTCGGAGTTGTCGCCTCTGGCCGCACTCGACGTCGGAGGACGTGCGATCGATGCGGAGGCGCTCGGACCATATCTCTGTCTGAACTACGTGCCGGGCACACGCACGATGTTGCGCGGCGTGACGCGTGTTCCATCAGCGGAATGGCAGTTGTACGGGCCGACCGGTTTGCAGCGGCGAGCTCGCTACTGGTCACCGCCTGCGGCGCCGCGCGCCGCACGTCAGACGACAGGCGAGCTACTCGACGATCTGCAGGCGCGGCTCGATCGCGCCATGCGGGTGACGCTGCGCAGCGACGTGCCTGTCGGTCTCTTCCTGTCGGGCGGTGTGGATTCCGCGTGTGTTGCGGAGAGTGCCGCCCGGCTAGGGCGGCTGCAGCAGGCGTTCTGCGTCGATGTAGCGGCGGGCGGCTTCTCGGAGTGGAATGCCGCGTCGCAGGTCGCGCGCCGCATCGGCATCGGCATCACACGCGTGCCGTTCGACGCCGCGGTGCTCGGCGAATTCATCGACGTCACGCGCCACCTGGACGATCCGCTGGCGGATTCGTCGGCGATGGCCGTGTGGACCGTCGCTCGCGCCGCTCGACGCGAGCTGAAAGTGGTGCTGAGCGGTGACGGAGGCGACGAGCTTTTCGGCGGTTACCTGACCTACGTCGCATCGACGTGGCACAACCGGCTGCGCCCGCTACTTCCGATCGCCGCGTGGAAGGCGATCGCCCGCGCCTCGCGACATGTCGGCGTGAACGACCGCGCAAAAGTCAGCCGCAGCTACAAGCTGCATCGCTTCCTGCGTGCCATGCCGCTGCCGACACGCGAAGCGCACTTCACCTGGAATGGCACGTGGCTGCCGGAGCAGGCCGCGACGCTCGCTCGTCCCGGCGACGTGCGCGCCGCAGCTTTGACCGCCCTCCGAGAGGTGGCGACCCGTTCGACTGGAACGACTCTGCACGATTTTCAGATCGAAGACGTTCACGAGTACCTTCCCAACGACATCCTCGCGAAAGTGGATCGCGCGACCATGGCGCACGGGCTCGAGAGCCGGGCGCCGCTGCTCAACCGCGAGGTGGCCGAATTTGCGCTCACGCTGCCGCTGCATTTCCGTGTGAAGGGGACGACAACCAAGTACCTTCTGCGCGAACTGTGCGCGCGTCATTACGGCCACGCTCACGCGTATGCGCCGAAGCAGGGATTCAGCATTCCGGTGCACACGTGGCTGCGTCAGGAGGGACGAGTGTTGATGACGTCGTTGCTCGCACCGGAGCGCGTCGGTGCCATCGGCTGCCTCGATGCGGCTGCCGTCGGCGAAGCGATGCAGCAGCACCTCGCGGGTGCCGCTCTCGGCTGGGAACTCTGGGGTCTGATGGTGCTTGTCGCCTGGTACGAGGAGCGGGTCGCCCGGCCCCCGGACTTCAGATCGCTGGCACCGCTTCCGGCGGTTTCGCCGCGACCGACCGTGACCACTGCATGAACGCGTCGAACGCAACGGCTCGCACGACCTGTCAGATCTGCGGCGCGACCGGCGACCTGTGGCTCGCAAGCGGCGCGCGCCGGCTCGTTCGATGTCGCGAGTGTGGGTTCACGTGGATCCCCGAAGGCGTCGTTCATACATCTCGCGGGCTCTCCATTTATGAAGACGAGCAGCTCAACTTCTACGCGCAATACACGGACTACTACCGCGACGAGAGCGCCATCGATGCAGCATGCGCAAAGGTGGAGTGGGTCTCCGGGTTCGTGCCCCCAGGCCGCCGCTTGCTCGATGTCGGCGCCAACGTGGGCGCGTTCGTGAGATGCGCATCCGAGCGATTCGACGCGGTCGGCATCGAACCGAATCCGGGCGCCGTTGCCTGGGCGCGGGAGCACATGCGTGCGAACGTCGAGTCAGGCTCGATTTTCGACGAAGTGACGAACTATGTGGGCCGCTTCGCTGCGGTCACGCTGTTGGACGTCATCGAGCATGTGGATGAACCGATTGCGGCGCTGCGGCAATGCCGCCGTTACCTGGCGGCCGGTGGCATGTTGTTCATCACCACGCCCGACATGGGGAGTCTGTGCAGCCGTCTGTTGGGACGCGGGTGGTACTACATCGATTTCGAACAGCACGTGTCGCTGTTCTCCGCCGCAAATCTGACGCGGTTACTCCTGTCGGAGGGATTCGAGATCGTCGATCGTCGCACGTTCGGCCGCCGCTATCGCTTCTCGTACATCGAACAGCGACTCAAGGACCTTAGCCATCAAAGTGCTGTGCTGCGGATTCTTCACGAGCTCTCGCTGCCGCTTCGACTCGCTCCCGCCTGGTACGTGCCGATCAATCTTGGCGACGTCGTGGGGATTGCCGCGCGAACGCGGTCAACCGCAAGCTGATCGCGGCTTCGCCGCCGCCTGATCACGAACACGGCGAGGATCACGCCGAGCAACACGAGGTTGCTGAACCAGGTGAGCGCGATCTGAACTCGCGGCCTGAACTCGATGGTGACGTCGCGTATGCCCGCTGGAACCGTCACGCCCACGAACGCGTCAGCAACCGGGTGGACTGTCAGCGGTCCGTTCGCAGATGAGGCCTTCCATTCGGGTCGATACATCGCGGAGATGAACAGAAGCCGTTCCTGGTCGGATGGCGGCACATGCGCCACATATCTGCCGTTGGAAACCTCGAGGGCGACCCTGTCATCCAGCCGCATTCGCGACAGCGCCTCGTAATCGCGGCACAGCGCGCCCATATGCGGACAACCCACATGAATCGGCAACTGCACGGTATATGCGTCATTGCGTAGCAGCACCGCCTGCGGCCAGGCGTCGGCATTGGCGAGCAACACCAGGTCCGCTAACCGCGCCTCGTGCACCTGCGGTCGTTCGACAACTTCAAGGCCCGGCGTGATGCCCGTCTCGTGCTCGGTGGTCAGCACCATGTTTATCCCGAGCACATCGAGCAACGTCGGGTTGTCGATCACGCGCGTGTCGCCCACGATGAAGCTTTCCATGAACGACATCGGTGGTTGCATGACCGTCACTGAGACGTTCTTAAACCAGCCATTCACGGGGTTCAGACCGAGAAGCACGAGATCGGATGAGAAATGGATTCCATCCGCAGACAGATATCCGTGCATCACTTGATCAACGAGCGGCGAAAGATAAACACGCGGCCCAAAACGCGTCGCTTCGTCGACCAGCGTGCGTCCGAGTCCGAACGGGTGTCGCTGGTGCCGATAGAACTGGAGCCTGTCGCCGCGCGCTGCCAATTCGGGCACGCTCTGCCTTGGCAACACGTGCCACTGTTGAACGACCTGGATTAGAACGAGCAACACCGCACCACAGCGGTAAACCACCTGCGGGCTTCGCAAGGCCCGCTGCAGCATCCATCCCCCCGCGAGCAAGCCAAAGAACTCCATCGAGTCACGAAAGATCCACGGCGAGACGGCGGGCACGACGTGGCTCCAAACCTTCGGTGGAATGACGTTGAACACGGCGGAAGCCAGAAATGCAGCGGCACAGCCGCGCACGTGCGATGTCCGGGTCCGTGGCAACCAGAACAACGATCCAATTGCCGCGACTCCCACCCCGAATCCGATGAATGGCGATCGAACACGCGGATGGCCGAAGGGTGAAATGAACGCACTGATGTAGGACTGGATCGCCGTTCCGTCGCGGACGCTCGATGCCGATGCCGGAAAGAGCTGCGCCTCATGCAGCAGCGTGTAGATCCGCGCGGATGCGATCGCGGCGCACAGCAGTGCGCCTGCGCCAAGACACAAGTAGATCCGCCGGTCCAGCGGCGCCGCGACGACGACGTATATGGCGAGAATCATCGCCAACTGCACGATGTATCCGGGATGAGCATTGGTCACCCAGAGGCCGAACAGCAATCCCAGCCAGAGTGCCGTTGGCCAGAAGTGCTCGCGCGCCCCGCCCGTAATTGCGGCGTGCAGATAGAAGACGACGACGGGAAGCAGGGTCCAGGAGATGACCATCTGGATCCAGTCGCTCTCGTAGAAATACAACATCGAGGGTGCGGACGCGACACAGCACGAGGTGAGCACCACTCGCAGCCACGGCAAGCGAATGTCGGTCGCCGCCAGCAGGCGCAGAAAATACACGACCATCACCACGATTTGGCCGACCCATAACGCCGTCAACGTCACCCGCAATGACGTGAAGGCAACGAGAGGAGCAAAGATGGGATGAAACATCAGTGGGTCGCCGAGCGGCATCGGCGCACCGAATCCGAGATTGTTCAGCCAGTAGATCCACCGGCCATGAAACAACTCGTTGTAGAAGACCTGGTTCGGCATGATCGTCGCCTGGACGATCTCTTCCTCATACGGTCCATAGATCAGCAACGGCACGATGAAGAGAATGCCGAGCCCTATGGCGACCGTCAGCTCGCGGCCATATGGAAGGGTCCGTTCAAGTCGCGGATCGGATACGCGGCGCGCAATCGACGCGCTGACGTGCGCCAACCTGCGGACGACTGTGAGGAAGGCGGCTCTGGCTCGCCACCATAGAAATGTCCCAACGAGGGCGAGAAACAGGCTGATGTCACCGACGCGATCGGACTCGAGGAGCGTGCGAAGGCGCGATGACATATCCGGTCGATCGAGCCGGACTCTGAGCGCCCCACGATCGATGTGGAACGTATCTTCGACGCGGCGGTCCGTGAGAATTCGTTGGATGTCCTCGCGCGATCGCTGGCGAAGGACATACCGCCACGTGCGACCCTCGAACTGCTCGCCTGCAGCGAGCCCGAGTTCGCGTTCAGCCTGCGAGCGCTCAGCGGCGGAAATCTGAGACGCCCACCGAATGTTGACGCGCTGCGCCGGCGGTCCCACCGTCCACTGCAGGTACGCGAGCCAGCCGGCGACAGCCAACGCTGTGACGGCGAGCGCGAGACAGGCATAGCTGGCGCGCGTCGCGCGTCGCCGTGCGATTGGTTCTGTCACGGAGCGTGACATTCTACGATGTGCGCGCCGCAGGTCCGCCATGGACCGGCAGCACTGGCTGATAGGAATCCGCGCGGGTTCGACGCGTCAGCAAGAGTGTTCCCACAACCGTGCTGAACAGGACGAGGTTGCTGAACCATGTGAGGGCGATCTGCACGTGCGGTGTGAACGCAACAGTGATGTCGGTGACGCCAGCCGGCACGGTCACGCCGAGAAATGCGCCGGCGACCGGATGTACGGATAGCGACCCGGACGACGTCTCCGCAGTCCATTCCGGACGATACATCGCGGAGATGAACAGCAGACGCTCCTGATCGGACGGGCGAATGTGCGCGATGTACCTGCCGTTCAACACCCGCAGGCTGACGTCGCCATCAAGCCGCAGCGGCACCAGCGGTCCGTAGTCGCGGCACATCGCGCCTGTATGCGCACAGCCGGGGTGAATCGGCAACTGCACGTTGTACGCGTCACGCCGCAACAGCACGGCCTCAGGCCACGCGTCAGGATTCGCCAGCAAGACGAGGTCTGACAATCGTGGATCGTGCACGTGGGGACGAGCCACGACCTGAAGACCGGGTGGAATGCCAGTTTCATGTTGGGTGGTCAACACGAGATTGATCCCGAGCACGTTCAGCAGCGTCGGGTTGTCGATCACGTTCGAATCGCCGCTGATGAAGCTTTCCATGAGCGCCATCGGCGGCTGCATCACGGCCACCGACACATTCTTGAACCACCCGTTCACCGGGTTGAGTCCGAGCAGGACCAGATCGGATGACAGATGGATTCCATCGGACGACAGATTTCCCTGCATCACTTTGTCGACGTCCCGCGACAGGTAGATGCGCGGCCCGAACCGCCCTGCGATGTCAACCAGGACGCGTCCCAGTCCGACGGCGTGTCCCTGGTGACGGTAGAACTGCAGTTTCTCTGCCCGTTGCTGCGGTTCGTCAAGAACCGGTGCAGCCAGAAGAAACCATTGCTGAGTGACCTGGAGCAGTAGCACGGTCGCCGCCGCATATCGGTAGCCGCTTTGTCGCGCTTGGAACGCACGCTGCAGCATGTGTCCACCAGCGAGCAGGCCGAAAAACACCATCGGATCACGAAACGTAAACGGCGATATTCCTGGAACGATCCAGCTCCAGGTGGTACTCGGGATGACATTGAACACGGCCGACACGAAGAAGGCAGCAATGCAGCCACGCAGGTGCGCGTCCGTGACTCGCGCGAACCATCCCAGCGCGGCGAGAGCTGCCGCGCCGATACCGAACCCGATGAAGGGCGCCCGACCACCGTTCGGAGCGAGCGGCCACACAACGGCGCCGATATAGGACGTCACGGCGACGCCGCCACGGTCCTCCGAGGTGATCGGAAACAACCGCAGTTCCCGTACGAGCGTGTAGAGGCGCGACGAGGCGATTGCGACGCAGAGAGCCGCGGCCGTGCCGAGACAGAGATACAGGCGCCGTTCCGGCGGCGCCGCAACCACGACATAGACCGTCAGTGCCAGCACCGACGTAATGATGAACCCCGGATGGCCGTTGATAACCCAGAACCCGAACAGCAGGCCAAGGCGCAGAGCGGTGGGCCAGAACCGCTCTCGCGCCTCGCCCAGAATGGCCGCTCGCAGATAGAACACCAGAGCCGGATACAGAGTCCATGCGATCACGTACTCAACCCAGTCCGTTTGGTAGAAATAGAAGATCGACGGCGCGGAGGCGATGAGAAAGGCGGTCAACAACAGCCGCAGCCCCGGCAGCCGAATATCGCTTGCCGCGAGAAGCCGCAGGAAATAGACGACCATCACGGCCATCTGCACCAGCCAGACGGCGGTCAACGTCACGCGCACCGACGTGAATGCGACCAGCGGCGCGAATACAGGGTGAAACATCAATTGAACACCGAGCGGCATCGGCGCGCCGAATCCCAGGTCGTTCAGCCAGTACATCCACCGGCCGTGGAACAACTCGCTGTAAAAGATCTGATTCGGCAGGATCGTGTTCTGCACGTCTTCCAGTTCGTACGGGCCGTAGGGAAGAAGCGGAATGAGAAACAGGACGCCCATCGCGATGCCGATCGCCAGCTCGCCCCGCGATACAAAGGCGGGTTGCCGTCGCCGATCAAACGCCGGGAGCACGATCGACGCGACCGATGTGACGAGTCTGGAAACGACCAGGACGAGAAGACGTCTCGCGTACCACGCGAAGACGATGGCCGCGAGCATCAGGACGAGGCTGATCTCGTCGAGGTGGTCCGATTCCAGCAGCGCGCGCATCCACGGCGACAGCTCCGGTCGGTCGATCTGAACGCGTAATTCGTCACGGTCGATGTGAAACGTGTCCTCGACGCGTGGGTCGCCGAGCAGTCGGCGGATGTCGTCCGGTGAACGCTTGCGAACGAAATACCGCCATGTACGACCTTCGAGGTGTTCGCCCGCGATGAGCCCGAGCGCCTGCTCGGCGCGGAGCCGGTCATCGGTTGAAACGCTAGACGCCCATCGCACGTGAATTCGCTGCGCGGGGGGACCTTCGGTTTCGTGAAGGCGTGCGAGCCAGCCAGCCGAAACATAGGCGAGCAGCGCAAGCATCACGAACGCGTAATCCGCTCTCCTCGGCCGCCAGCGCGCCACAGGTTCAGTCACAGAGCGTTGCATTTTACGATGCGTTCCTTCAGCGGCGACGCGCGACCAGAAGCAGCGAACCGCCGGCGGGAAGAGAAATGCCGGCAGCAATCAGAAGCCGCTCGCTGGCCATCGTCGCTGCGGCGAACGCATTCAGTGCGGGCGAAATGCGGAACTCCTGCATCGGATCGACGTCATCGCTCCGTTGTCTCATTCGCGACACAAACAGCATTGGCAATAGAAAGGACACGAAGGAGGTGACGAACATCACGTCGAGGCCGGCGGTACGTGCGAGCGTGGTGAGGGCACGACGCGTGTAGCGGCGCTGATGACCGGAATAGCGATCGAGCGAGCTCCACAAGCGGGGATGCTGCGGAACGGTCAGCAGCACGCCACCGCCAGGCTTCACGCTGCGGACAATCTCGTTCATGGCCGCCGCGTCGTCGGGAATATGCTCCAGAACATCAAACGCACCGACGACATCGAATTCTGAGTCGTAGGGCAGCGCCGTTGCGGAGGCCTGGATCGCATCGAGGCCTGGAACACTCTGCGAGACGAGGCGCAGCCCCTCAAATGATCCTTCCACACCGGTCAGCAGCAGGGATGGCACAGCGTGCGCGAGCGCGCGCAGAACCTGCCCGGTGCCACATCCAACCTCCAGAAGGTTGCGCGCCTCCGGAAAGAATCGACGCAACGCCCACACGATCAGTTCATTCCGTGCGGCAAACCAGAAGTGTCGCGACTCCACCGAAAGCAAATCGTGGAACTGCGCCGCTGAAAAGGCCTCCGTCACCTCGTGCGCGTCGGCGACGAGAATCGTGACGCCATCGCGACACGCGGCGCGCCAATCGCACGCATCGCAGTGCCAATCTGCCGCCGCGATCGGTGTGCGGCATCTCACGCAAAACTTCACGCGTCGATATTATCGGAACAACCGGAACGAGCGGGACGCGCGATGCCGTGTCGTACAATGCGCGCGACCCTGATGCAATCGGTCCGCGTGGCTCGGACAACGGTTTCCATTCGTCACTACCTGCTGCTCGTGCTCGCGCTGATGATGTACGTCGTGTCCGCGTACCTCGCAGTGTTTCATTTCACGGAAGGTCTCCCGGCGCAGCGGGTGCACGTGAGATGGGCCCCGAACGTCTCCACGC
>Ga0075425_100007740_pt1 | contig 11368 bp, 10 predicted proteins | sample SoiMethybrSBSTD4_FD_75300 | JGI IMG/M metagenome (GOLD analysis project Ga0075425, IMG submission 75300) | Bulk soil microbial communities from a Populus tree surrounding site in Tennessee, USA - Soil MetaG P. TD hybrid SBSTD4 | ecosystem: Environmental > Terrestrial > Soil > Tree plantation...
GAAACGCGTATATGAAGCGATTGTAGTTCGAGAGATCGATGCCGCTGTCCGTCGCCGCCTGTCGGGCAGCGAAATAGATCGCGTTGAAATCGCAGGTGGCGCCGCTCATCGGCAGCGTAAACCAGCCGCGCACGTCGCCCGTAAGCCACGTCTGCTGATACGAGTTCTCGAAGTGGAAATTGCTGGTCGTGTTGAACACAACGTTCTGCGCGTATGCGGTGGTGTAGGGCTGTGAGGGATTATCCTGAAAGTTGACCAGGAGCACGAGGGTCTTCTGCGCGCCGAGGGTATTCGGCAGCACGTAGGCGAGCGTCTGGATGCTCGCGTCGGCGCCGTCCAGCGCCAGCGTCTCGCCGATCTGCTGGCCGCGGACGCGGACACGGTCGCCGGTCTGGTGATCGTGCGGGTGACCGTCACCTCTGCCATTCAGACGAAGCTTGAGACGGCGTTCCCCGGTTTGAAGAAAATAAAGGTAGCGGCTGCCTTGCGCGCGGTCCTCGTGCAGAATCTCCAGAGTGCCTTCGAGAGTTATCTTATCGGGCGCTGCGGCCGGTTCGGCATGCACCAGAGCGGGAAAAAGACTGACGAATACACCGAGGATCGCTCGGATCGTAATATGGCGGAGCTTTTGCGCCAGCTTGCGGGAAGCGCTTGGCTGGGGGAGCCAGGCGAACATGGAGGATCATCCTTTCTGGAAGATCTCCCTGCCCGGCCGTTTAGCGGCTTCTCCTCCTTCGGTAACCCGGCCATCCCTGTAGGGATCCGTGGCTTTGCGTCCCCAGATTGCTCTGGGTTTGCCGTTTTCGGGAGGAGATCTTCCTCACGCTCAGGTGGATTCAAAGCAAGGCAAATGCCAATAAAACCCGTCATGTTTACCCAGCAGCAGTGAGTCAACCACTGGAAATTAAAAAGGTTTTAATAATCCTGCATCAACGGGCATAAAGCTTCGCGAACACGAATCTGCCCGGCATGACAAAACTGGGCACTTTTATTGCTTCATTTTCTAAAAAACGTCTCGTTTAAACCAGTGCGTGCTGATTGATGGAAGACGATTAATGCATTTTGGGCATTTGGGCCCGGCAAAGGGCGGCTCATTTTTGCCCGATATCATGAGAGCAAGGTTGACCTGGAATTTTAGCGGTAGTAGATTAGCGGAGTTTTTGGGACCGGTAGGAGGCTCTATTCTCAGTCGTTCGTCTTTGCTCAGTTTTTTGCTGGCTGTTTTGATTATCTTCGTCGCCGCGCGGGTGTATCACCTCTGGCTCAGCGGCCCTTGGGACTTGCCGAGCGTCGGCAAGCCAAGGACCGCCGCTCCCGCTCCGGCTCTCGGTGAGGAGGCGCCTCAACTTCAGTTGGCAAACACCCGCAACATTATCGACAAGAATCTCTTCGATCCCGAGCGCGGCACGACCAGAAACATGGCAGAGGCGGCACAGCGGGATAACGCCGCGCGCCAGCGGATCCGAAGTATGGTGCTCATGGGCACCGCCATTCTGGGCAACAGCAAATATGCGATTCTCCAGGACCCGTCTACGGTACGGCCCGGCGCCCCTAACACGAAAGCGCCGCAGCCGGGCGGGCAAGGACAAATGAGGTTAAAGCTCGGCGATACCCTCGAAGGGTTTCGCGTTTCTGAGATCCGCGACAAAAGCGTCGTATTCACCAAGGGACCCATCCGGGAGGAAATCTCGATCGATTTCTTCCGTCCTGGCGATCCGCAGCCGCAGCAGGCTACGGCGCCGGCCGCCGGCGGGCCGGCGCAGCAACAACCCCGACCCGGGCTTGCGCCGCGCGTCGGCGCGCGGGTAGTGCCTCCGGGCGGTGGGGACCAGACTCAAGCACAGCAGGACGGCGGCACGGCCGTCGAGCGGGCGCGACGAGCGCTCCGCGAGCGGCAGCTTCAGCCGCCGCAGCAGCCTTCGGGAAGGCCCGCTGAAGGAGCGCCCCCGGCTGCGAATCCTTGAGTGGGAATGAAGGAGACTATTATGCGCATGAGAATGTTGCGGAAACATGCCTTCGTCTCGATATTGCTGGTTTTCCTGATGATCCCTGTTCCTCCGGGCCGATACGCATGGGCACAACAGCAGGAAGAGGATAACGAGGAGGAGCAGCAGACTCCGCCGACGCCGGCTCCGCAACCGCAGGTGCCACCGCGGGCTCAACCGCCGGCCGCGGCGCCTTCGCCTGCCCCGGCGACGCCGCCGCAACGCCGCCTGCTGCCGCAGCCAACGCCGAGAGCGGGCGGCGGCGACATGGTGTCGCTCAACTTCAACCGCGCCGATTTGATCGAAGTCATTCACGTCCTGGCGCAGCATCTCGGGATCACCTATACGATCGATCCCGACGTTAAAGGCACGGTGACCATCAACAGCGCCGCGCCGCTCCGCAAGGAAGATCTATTTCCGATCTTCCATCAGATTCTTCGGATCAACGGCGCCGTCGCCGTGAAGACCGCCGAGAATATTTATCGCATCGCGCCGATCGAAAAGGGCAAGGGGATCGCACGGCCCGCGAGCGACGACCGCGAAGGCGGCTACGCGATTCAAATTGTCCCGCTGCGTTTTTTCTCCGTCGGCGAGATGAAGCGGCTGTTGACGCCGTTTCTTACGCCCGGCGGCGATGTTTTCGATTTTCCCCGCGGCAATTTCCTGATCGTCGTCGATCTGCCTTCCAACGTTCAGCGCTTGATGGAGATCGTCGACATGATCGACGTGCAGACTTTCGTCGGCACGCGCACGGAGATGTATCAGCCGAAGGTTGCGAGCGCGGAAGAGCTCGCGAACGAGATGACCAAGATCATGCAGACGTACGCCTCCTCGTCGGCGCAAGCCGAGGGCTTCGCCGCGCAGTTCATTTCGATCCCGCGCATCAATCAGTTGATGATCGTCGCGGACAGCGAAGCGGCGTGGGTATACGTAAGGCGCTGGCTCGAACGCCTCGACACCATCGGGGAAGGCCCCGGTAGAAAAATTCACATCTACCCCGTAGAGAACGGCAAAGCCGCCGACCTCGCCGATGTTCTCACCCAGGTTCTCGGCATCACCGGCGGGCAGCGGCGCGAGCGCGGCCCGACGCTAGAGCAGTTGCATCGAGGAACTACAGGCGCCACTCCGCAGTCCACGTCAGGCTTCGGCAGCCGCGGGTCGGGGACCGGCAGCACGTTCGGGTCGCCTTCTACTATGGGGCAGCCTCTACAGGGATACCTTTTCAACCCGTACTCCCCTTCCATGCAAGCCGTCGCGCCGACTCAGACGCAACAGCAGCCGCCGCCGGTTGTAGCGACTCCTCCTGGAGCGACCGGACCGCGCCAGCCGACACGCCCGGGCGATCAGGCGGCGCGACCGGGTGAGCGACCGGCCGAAGAGCAGCTGCGCATCGTCGCCGATACCAACACGAACACTCTGATCATTTACGGCACGTCGCAGGAGTTTCAGAGCATCCTCGCGATCCTGAAAGATCTGGACATCCCCCCACGCCAAGTCGTCCTTGAATGTCTCATCGCCGAGGTGAAGCTCACGGACAACAACACTCTCGGCTTCGACTACCAAATCCTCCGCGGGCCTGGAAAAAAGGGGGGATTTACCGACGCCTTCACCGTCACTCCTGACAGTCCCTTTCCGATCCAGGTTGGCGGCGGCGCGGGCCTCGCCGCACTCCTCGGCAGCAACGCCGTGCGCGGCTTGGTAACCGCGCTTCAAAGCGATAACCGGTCGAAGATCCTCGCTTCGCCCACGATTCTAGCCACCGACAATCAGCCCGCCCGCATCCAGGTCGGCGACGAGATTCCGGTCGCTACAGGAACGATCGACACCTCGGCTGGCACGGGCGTCGCGACGTCGACGGCGATCCAATCGCGCAACACCGGAAAAATTCTCACGATCATCCCGCAGGTCAATTCCAAGGGCCAGGTCAACCTCCAGCTCAAGGTCGAAGTCAGCAAGCAGGGCGGCAACGTCACCGTGGGCAGCGCCGGGAACAGCTTCCCGTCGTTTTCAACGCGCGATGTCGAGACGACCGCCGTCGTGCGCGACGGCGAGACGCTCTTCATCGGCGGCATCTTCGCCGAAGACAGAGACCGCGGGCGCAGCGGCATTCCTTATCTGATGGATATCCCCGTGTTCGGCTGGTTTTTCCGGAAAACCACCGACACGTTGACGGAGCGCACGGAGTTGATCATCATGATCACGCCGCGCGTCATCCGCAACAACGCCGAGTCGCTTACGGTCACGGACGATTTCCGGCGCAAGCTCGGGACGGTCGCGGGAGAAATAGAGCGGATGCGCCGCGCCCCTGCGAGAGACGACCTGCCGCCGCCGAAAGTCGTTCCCGACAAAGAGTCGAAAGCAACTCCGCAGGACGCGCCGAATGCCGGCCCGCGTCTCGGACAGAATCAGATTCCGACGCCGGACGGCGGCGCCGAGCCGATGCCGGCCGAAACCGAGCCTCTGCAAAAGCCGGGACCGATGAAGACCGTCATCAAATTTCTCACGTTCGGTCTGGTTCGGTAAACACCACAGCCGCGATTGCGGTATAGAGAAGCCCGGACACGCCGTCCGGGCTTCTCGTTTTTTATGGCCGACCCCGAAGTACTTCGCCTGCTGTCCAAGCTTCTCCCGCTGCCGACGGCGCCGTTTCACGAGCGCTTCGTGAGTGCGTTTCTGCGGGAGCGCTTGACCGCGGAAAAAATCGCATTCGACCGCGACGCCTGCGGCAATATCACTGCGAGCACCGGCGGCGAGCCTTCCGTGGCGCTGGTCGCGCACATGGATCATCCCGGCTTCGATATCGTCGCGGCGTCGCGTGGAAAAGCCGAGGCTGCCTGGCACGGCGGCGTCGATGCGAAGTATTTTCCCGGCGCTCGCGTCGTCGTTTACGACCGCGAGTCCGGGCGAATGACCGCGCGCGGCTCGGTCGTAAGAATTCGCAAGAACGCAGCCGGCAGGGTCGAGACGATGACGCTGCGTGTGAGCGGCTCCGTCCGCGCCGGGGCCTTCGGCACCTGGGACTTGGTCCCGTTCCGGCGTCAAGGACCGCTGGTACACACCAAAGGCGCCGACGATCTCGTCGGCTGCGCCGCCATTCTGTTGACGCTGAAAGAGCTCCAGCGCCGCGGAGTGGCCGGCGTTCGCGGGGTTTTTACACGCGGCGAGGAGCAGGGATTCATCGGCACGTTGGGCATGATTCGCGGCGGCGCGCTGCCGCACACCGTGAAGATCGTATCCGTTGAGACCAGCAAAGCTCTTCCCGGCGTCGCGCTCGGCGGCGGGCCCGTGATTCGCCTCGGCGACCGCGCGAGCATGTTCGACTACCGCATGGTTTATTTCATGGACACGATCGCTCACGACCTCGCAAAGAAGGAGCGGCGCTTCCGGTTTCAGCGGCGCGTCATGGACGGCGGCACGTGCGAGGCGACGCCTTATCAGCTCGCCGGCCACATTTCCGGCGGCGTCGCGATACCGCTGCACAACTACCATAATCAGGGAAAAAGCCGTATCGGCGCGGAGGCGGTCGCGATCGCGGATGTGGAAAACGCGGTTCGCCTGCTCGTCGAGCTCGCCGCGCGCCTGGATGAGTTCGATCGAGCGACTCAGGATTTGAAAAATCGCATCGAAAGCGGCTGGGAGAAATACGGCGGCAGGCTCGCGGGCGCGTGACGGCGGCGTTTTTATATCCCCATGGCGTTTGTTATGATGAAATGATCAGCACATTGACCGCGGCCGATAGCGGAGAAGGGGACGACGTGAAGAATTCCGACAACCTTTCGATCGAAAAAATTCAAGAAGCGCTTAAAAAAGAGAAGTATATCGCCGATCGGGCGCTCGCGACGGTGGTTTATCTTTCCATCGCGATGGGAAAGCCGCTGCTGCTCGAGGGCGAGGCCGGCGTCGGCAAGACCGAGGTCGCCAAGGTCCTGGCGGAGATCATGGGCAGCAGGCTGATCCGCCTGCAATGCTATGAAGGCCTCGACGCCAACACGGCGCTTTACGAATGGAACTATCCCAAGCAGATGCTCCGCATCAAGCTCGAAGAGGTAACCGCCGGCGACCGCACCGCCGTGGAAACGGAGATCTTCAGCCCCGAATATCTCGTCAAGCGGCCGCTGCTCGAGGCGATTCAGAGCGAGGGATCCGTAGCGCCGGTCCTGCTGATCGACGAAATCGACCGCGCCGACATGGAGTTCGAGGCGTTTCTTCTCGAAGTGCTGTCGGATTTTCAAATTACGATTCCCGAGCTCGGAACGATCCGCGCGCGCGTGCGGCCGTACGTCGTGCTAACGTCGAACCGGACGCGCGAGATTCACGATGCGCTCAAGCGCCGCTGCCTTTACCATTGGATCGACTATCCGAGCTTCGAGAAGGAGCACGAGATCGTGGCCGCCAAATTCCCGGCAATGCGCGGGCGCCTCGCCGATCAGATCTGCGCGTTCATGCAGCAGGTCCGGCAGATGAATTTCTACAAGCGGCCGGGCGTCGCCGAGACGCTCGACTGGGCCTCGGCGCTGCTCGCGCTCAACCGCGACGAGCTCGACGAAGAGACGGTCAAGGAAACCGTCGGCTGCGTTTTCAAATACCGCGAAGACCTGAACCACGTCGAGGAGCAGCTCGCGGCAAAGAAGATCGACCTCGACGGGACGGCAAAAGCGGGCGCGCAGCCCGCGTAATACTCATGGACATCACCGACGAGCTGATCGCTAAAACGGTCGATCGCTTCGCGCCGCATGGCGGACGCGGGACGGTGACGAACATTCTCGCCTTCAGCCGCGTGCTGAAGGAGCTCGGCGTCAAAATCGGCTTGAGCCAGGTGATCGACTCCAATCGCTCGCTGCATTACGTGAACGTCGGCAGCCGCGGCGATTTTCGCGCCGCGCTTAGGTCCAATCTCCTTACGGACAAGGAGCAAATTCCGATCTTCGACCGCGCCTTCGACCTGTTTTGGCGCGCCCGGCAGGACGCGGAGCCGAACGCGCCGTCGGACATCCCGCTGCCGCCGGATGACGCCGACATCGAGGACGGCAGCGAGGCCGAAAGCAACGATCAAGTGCTGGCGGAGTTCGCCGGCGCCGAGACTGGGCGCGACGGCGAGACCGAGCCGATCGCGCTGCCGACCTACAGTCCGGGCGAATCGCTCAGCAAAAAAGATTTCAGCGATCTCGGCATCGAAGAGAGCCGCGCGATCAGCCGCGCGATTCTTTTGATCGCGACGAAAATCGCGACCCAGATGAGCCGGCGCAAGAAGCGCGCGAACAATGGCCAGCAGATCGACGCGCGCTGGACCATGCGGAAGAGTCTCAAGTACGGCGGTGAGGTCGTCGAGCTCGTCAAGCGCAAGCGGCGGATCAAAAAGACTCGCGTGGTGCTCCTGTGCGACGTCTCCGGCTCGATGGACTGCTACAGCCGGTTCTTGATCCAGTTCATGTACGGCCTGCAGAACGAGCTTTGGGGCGTGGAGACGTTCGTCTTCAGCACCTCGCTTAGCCGTATCACGCACCTCATCCGCACGAAGGAGATCGCCGGCGCGCTCGAGCGCATCTCCCACTCGGTCGTGGGCTGGTCTGGCGGCACGAACATCGGCCGCTCGCTCGCGACCTTCAATCGCGACTTCGCGCCGAGCCTGGTCACGCACCGTACCGTCGTAGTGATCATCAGCGACGGCTGGGACCGAGGCGACGTCTCGCTTCTGGAGCACGAGATGCAATCCATCAAGCGCCGCTGCTACAAAATTCTTTGGTTGAATCCTCTGCTGGCGAGCGAGAACTACGAGCCTCTTTGTAAAGGGATGCAAGCGGCGCTGCCGTATCTCGATTTGTTTTTGTCGGTGAACAACTTGAATAGTCTCGTCGCGCTCGGAAGAACGCTGCAGAGAATGGTCGCGTAAAACATTTCATCAGTGGGAGGTTCTTATGGCCGGACCCGGCGCGTGCCACGACGCGGATAAAGTGGAAGGACCGAAAAAGGATTCAATCTATCATCAGGTGAAAGAGTTTCTCGACAAGGGCGAGACGCTCGCCGTCGCGACGATCGTCTCGACCAAAGGCTCGACGCCGCGCGAGGTCGGCGCGAAGATGGTCGTCACCGCGTGGGGCGAGATTCTCGGCACCATCGGCGGCGGCTGCGGCGAGGCGGACGTCAAACGCGAGGCGATCGAGGTGATCCGAACGCGCAAGCCGCGCACCGTGCAGGTCGATCTCCTCGACGACATCGCCTCCGACAGCCCGGCCGTTTGCGGCGGCATCATGAACGTCTTCATCGAGCCTTGGTCGAAGGAAGAAAGCAGATAGACAAACCCATGGCGAGTCTAGTCGACGAGCTGATCAGCATTCAGGAAGAAGGCGCGGCGGGCGTGCTCGCGACCGTCGTGGAGGCGGACAACGGCGCCGCGCAGGCGGGACAAAAAATTCTCATCCGCGACGGGCGCGCGGTGCAGGGCTCGCTCGGCGACGACCGGCTCACGGCGGCGGCTATCGCGGAAGCCGCGGAGCGCCTGAAGGAAGAAAAATCGAAGCTCGTTCCGCTGAAGCTCGCGGGCGGCGGGAGCGCGGAGGTTTTCTTCGAGGTGCTGCCGGCGCCGCCGAAGCTCGTGGTGGTCGGCGCCGGCCACATCGCCGTCCCGCTCGTGAAGATCGCCAAGATACTCGACTTCCACGTGACCGTGCTCGACGACCGCATTCTCTTCGCCAACCGCGAGCGCTTTCCCGACGCCGACGACGTCCGCGTCGGCGATATGGCGGAGGAGCTGAAAGCGATGGCGATCACGCCGTCGACTTACATCGTGCTCATCACGCGCGGGCACAAGTACGACGAGCCGTGCCTGCGCGAGATCATCCACAGCAGCGCGAAATACATCGGCATGATCGGCAGCCGTCGCCGCATCAAGGCGTGTTTCGAGCGCTTCAAGAACGAGGAGCGCATCGCGGAGGAAGTCATCGCGCGCGTCTACGCCCCGATCGGCCTCGACATCGGCACCGAAACTCCCGAGGAGATCGCGCTCGCGATCATGGCGGAGATCGTCAAAGTCCGTCGCGGCGGGACCGCGAAGTCGCTATCGGGGAAATAAGCGGAAATCCGGAGCCTCAGTGGCCGAGCGGTTGAAATTAACCGGGGTGGTTTATTCCGACCTCGGCCGGGCGGCGTCCTTCATGGCCGTCGCCGGGGTCGCCGCGGCGATGCGAGCGGCGCTCGGCTTCGACGCTTATCCCGGGACGCTGAATGTAAAACTCGATACCCCAGAGGCACGGGCGGTCTGGAGCGGAGTGCGCGAAAGCGCCGGCATCCCGATCGCCGCCGGCGGGGGCTTTTGCGCCGCCCGTTGTTTTCCAGCCCTGATTGAGGGAGACTATCGCGGCGCCGTGATCCTGCCCGACGTCCCTGGCTATCCGGCGGACAAGCTCGAGATCGTCGCGGCCGTCAGGCTCAAGGACGCGCTCAAGCTTGCGGACGGCGCGCAACTGACGCTAGAATTCGTCGACTGAGGGTTATGCGAAGACTCATCGTAGGGATTTCCGGGGCCACCGGAGCGATTTACGGCGTGCGCATGCTCGAGGTGCTCGCGCGCATCAAGGATATCGAAACGCACCTCGTCATGAGCCGCGCGGCCAAGATGACGATCCAGGTTGAGACCCCTCATTCCGTCAAAGAGGTCGAGGCGATGGCGGACGTGGTGCACGACGTCAACAACGTCGGCGCCAGCATTTCCAGCGGCTCCTTCCGCACCGAAGGCATGGTGATCGCGCCCTGCTCGATGAAATCGATGGGCGGCATCGCGCATTCGATCGGCGGCGACCTTCTCGTTCGCGCCGCCGACGTCGTCTTGAAGGAGCGCAAAAAGCTGGTGCTGGTCGCGCGCGAGACGCCGCTGCATCTCGGCCACCTTGAAAGCATGGCGGCGCTCACGCGCATGGGCGCGGTCATCTTCCCGCCGGTCCCGGCCTTTTACCACCGCCCGAAGACTCTTGACGACATCATCAACCAAACCGTCACGCGTATCCTCGACCAGTTCGATATCGATCTGACACTCTTCGAGCGCTGGAGCGACGAGCAGATGGGCCGCCATCCCGGCGCCGAACGCGTCATTTCGGTGGCGTCGCGGAAGGATGTGCGGCCGGCGAAGAAAACCAAGTGATCTTCGCGCGACTCCGCCATGGCCCGCACCGGCGGTAAGAAACCGCTCTCGCCCACGCAGCGGCGAAAACAGGAGCATCTCGAGCTTTGCCTCGACCCTTCGGTCGAGGGTTCCGGCACCGGCTTCGACCGCTACGCTTTCGTCCATAATGCGCTCCCGGAGACCGACCTCGACGAGATCGACGTTTCGACCACGTTTCTCGGCAAGCGCCTGAAGGCGCCGGTCTTGATCTCGTCCATGACCGGCGGCTTCGAGCTCGCGCGTAAGATCAACCGCAATCTCGCAGCCGCCGCCCAGCAGCTCGGCCTCGCCATGGGCGTCGGCTCGCAGCGCGTCGCGCTGGAGCTGCCCGAGGCGGCCGACTCCTTTCGGGTCCGTGATCTCGCGCCCGACATTCTCCTGCTCGGCAACCTCGGCGCCGTGCAGCTCAACTATGGCTACGGTGTCGCCGAGTGCCGCCGCGCCGTCGACATGATCGGCGCGGATGCGTTGATCCTGCATTTGAATGTCCTTCAGGAGGCTGCGCAGCCGGAGGGCAATCGGAACTTCAAAGGCTTGCAGGGCCGCATCGCGGAGGTCTGCGCGAAGCTCGGCGCACCCGTCGTCGCCAAGGAAATCGGCTTCGGAATCTCCGCTGATGCCGCGCGCCGCCTGAAGACGGCCGGCGTGAGCGCGATCGACGTCGCCGGCCGCGGCGGCACGTCGTGGTACGCCGTCGAGGCGAAGCGCGCAGCTCAGCACGGCAAGCCTGTCAGCGCGGTGTTTGCCGACTGGGGCATTCCGACCGAAGAGGCTCTGGCGGAGGTGCGCGCGGCGCTGCCGGATGTCGAGCTCGTCGCGTCGGGCGGCATCCGCAACGGCCTCGACATCGCAAAGGCGATCGCGCTCGGCGCCAACGTCGCGGCGCTCGGCCAGCCGCTGCTCGCCCCGGCTTTGGAATCCGCCGATAAGGTGGTAGAATGCCTCGCCAGTCTCATTGGGGAGATCAAAGTCGCGATGCTGTGCGTCGGCGCCCGTGATCTCGCGGCGCTAAAGCGGGCGCCGCTCACGCGGCGCCCATAGTTTCGAGTTTCTGGTTTCGAGTTTCTAGTCCGAACCCGAAACCCGAAACGCGGAACCCGAAACTGACCGATGGCCGGAGAGTTGAAACGCCAAGTGCTGGGTTACATGGAAAGCCACAATACGATGACGCTGGCGACGGCGCAGGGCGAAAGCCCGTGGGCGGCGACGGTTTTCTACGCCAGCGACG
>Ga0075425_100007741_pt1 | contig 11367 bp, 9 predicted proteins | sample SoiMethybrSBSTD4_FD_75300 | JGI IMG/M metagenome (GOLD analysis project Ga0075425, IMG submission 75300) | Bulk soil microbial communities from a Populus tree surrounding site in Tennessee, USA - Soil MetaG P. TD hybrid SBSTD4 | ecosystem: Environmental > Terrestrial > Soil > Tree plantation...
TCACGTGGGATGATGGCCATGTCGGCGAGTACCCGGAGAGTTATTTGCGCGGCTATTGTCCTTGCGCGGTTTGCCAGGGGCATGGCACGGAACGTCGATTCATCGATGTTCCCGATGCCAAATTAGTTGGAATCTCCGCGGTTGGAAATTATGCCATCGAGCTTTACTGGCAAGATGGACATAGCACCGGCATCTACACCTACGAATATTTGCGATCCTTATGCCTTTGTCCCAAGTGCCAGAGTGAGCAATCTCACCAGGCTTAGTTTCGCTTTTCCACGTCTCATTGATCAAGAGAAGTCAAGTGCGCGAAGCAACTCGCGCTGACGTTCCGTTTCGCTCTCACGGGTGGACGTCAACAGCGCTTGACTTGCTGATGGCTAATTTTTACTCTGCATGCGTTTCTAAGAATGGCTGCCTTCCGGATGATTTTGCGTGTGCGAGAGTGGCGGAACTGGCAGACGCACTAGACTTAGGATCTAGCGGGCAACCATGGGGGTTCGAATCCCCCCTCTCGCACCAGCGTACATCAGGAAGCCGCTCAAAGAGCGTCGAGTGTGCATCATGGTTTAGGTGGTTACGGCAGAATGAATATGAAAGTCGATATCGATGAACTAAGTCCAGTGCAGCGCAAAGTCCATGTCGAGCTGCCAGCTGAGACAGTGGCTGATGAATTTTCTCGCGCCTACAAAAATCTCGGCCGACGGGTACGGGTCAGAGGTTTTCGAACGGGCAAGATTCCGCGCCCGGTCTTGCAAGGAATTTATGGCGACGAGGTCAAAGGCGAAGTCAGATCGCACCTGGTGGAAGAATCGCTTGCCGAGATCGTAAGAGAGCGTGGGCTACAGATCGTCTCGCGGCCAGAGCTCGAGACCAACGATCTTCGCGAAACGGAATCTTTTTCCTTTTCGGCGATATTTGAAATCAAGCCCACGTTTGACGTCAAGGACTATCGTGGCATTCCCATCGAAAAACCGCGGATTGTGGTCACCGAAGCTCAGGTGGACGACGCGCTTCGCCGAGTCCAGGAAAATCACGCCAGGCTAGAGCCGGTGGCGGATCGAGAAGTTGTCGAAAAAGGGGACTTCGTAACTTTGGATTTCGAAGGGACGCTCGACGGCAAACCGTTCAGCGGCGGCAAAGCGCAAAACTACGTGCTCGAGGTCGGCGCTGGGCAGGTGTTAGCGCAATTTGACGAAGCTGTGGTCGGACTCAAGTTGGGCGAACGCAAAACCGTTGCCGTCACTTACCCGGAGGATTTTCCCAATAAAGAAATCGCCGGCAGAGTCGTCGAGTTTTCGCTCGTCGCGCATGAAATCAAACGCAAGGTTGTGCCTACTCTCGATGACGATTTCGCCAAAGATCACGGGGAGTGCGGATCTCTGGAGGAATTGAAGAGCCGGCTGCGACAGCGTCTCGAGGAAGAAATGGCGCGTTATCAAACCGATGAGCTCAAGGAACAAGTATTAACCCGGTTGCTTGAGCGATATTCGTTCTCGATTCCTCAAGCAATGGTCGAACGACAGACGCGCTATTTGATGGAACGGTATCAAAATCAGATGGCCGCCCAGCGCAGCGAGCAGCCGGCGCCGATGGAGGAAGTCAGAAAAACTCTCGAAGAACGAGCCATGCGCCAGGTGCGAGCTACATTACTGGTGGAGAAGATTGCCGAGCTGGAAAAAATCGAGATCGGCGACAAAGAAGTTCAAGAACGGGTCGATTTGCTTGCGCGCGCGGCCGGGGAACGGGCAAAAAATCTACGCGAATTCTACGCGCGATCGGAAGCGCGCGACGATCTGCGCACGCAAATGGTATTCGATCGAACGCTGGGATTTCTGCTTGAGCACGCAACCGTTAAGGAAATCGATCCGCAGGTTTCTAAGGTTGATGACCCGTCGGAAAAACGATAGAATGCCGCTTGTGATCGAGGGGTTCGGCTACAAATGAGTTTCATCCCCATCGTTGTCGAGCAAACGGGCCGCGGTGAACGAGCTTATGACATTTACTCGCGTCTTCTGAAGGATCGAATTGTCTTTCTCGGTTCGGTCATCACGGATGACGTTGCAAACGTGGTTACCGCCCAGCTGCTCTTTCTCGAATCGGAAGATCCCGAGCGCGATATTTTCTTTTACATCAACAGTCCAGGTGGATCTGTGACGGCGGGACTGGCAATCTACGACACCATGCAATACGTCCGCCCGCAAATCTCTACGGTCTGTGTCGGTCAAGCGGCGAGCATGGGGGCGGTGTTACTCGCAGCGGGGACAAAGACAAAACGCTTCGCATTGCCGCATGCCCGGATTATGATCCATCAGCCCTTGGGCGGTTTTCAAGGCCAGGCTGCGGACATTGATATCCAAGCGCGTGAAATCTTGAGGATGCGCGAGGAGTTGAACAATATTTTGATGAAGCACACGGGGCAGAGCCTCAAGAAAATCGAGAAAGACACCGATCGCGACATGTTCATGAATGGGAAGCAAGCCCAAGAATATGGCTTGGTGGACGAGGTGATCGCGACTCGCCCTGAAGGATTGATTAAGAAGTAGTGGTTAACCGGGGGTTCTATGGCAAAGCACGGTGAACACGGATCGGGAAATCTCGTCTGCTCGTTCTGTGGAAAGAGCCAAGATGAGGTGCGTAAGCTAATCGCCGGTCCGACCGTTTACATCTGTGACGAATGCATCGATCTCTGCAATGACATCATCGCGGAGGAATGTGATCACGACGAAACGATCAGCTCCTCCTCCAACGTTCCGAAGCCCGCGGAGATCAAGCGGGTTCTAGACCAGTACGTCATCGGTCAGGAACGGGCAAAAAAAATCCTCGCGGTCGCAGTCCATAATCATTACAAGCGCATCGACAGTCAACTCGTAACGGGCGATGTGGAGTTGCAGAAGAGCAATATTCTGTTGCTCGGTCCGACAGGGTCCGGCAAAACTCTTCTGGCGCAAACTCTTGCGCGCTTTTTGCAAGTGCCGTTTACCATCGCCGATGCGACTAGTTTGACCGAGGCGGGATATGTCGGTGAGGACGTTGAAAATATCATTTTGAATCTGCTACAGGCGGCCGACTACGATGTGGAAAAGGCCCAGCGCGGTATCGTCTATATAGATGAGATCGATAAGATTTCACGGAAATCGGACAATCCCTCGATCACGCGCGATGTCTCGGGTGAGGGAGTCCAGCAGGCGCTTCTAAAAATTATTGAAGGCACGATGGCGAGCGTTCCGCCCAAAGGCGGTAGGAAGCATCCGCAACAAGAATTTCTCCAGGTGGATACCACCAATATCCTTTTTATATGCGGCGGCGCATTTGTCGGCCTCGACGATATCATTCGCAAACGTACCGGACGGAAGCGCATGGGATTTGGCGGGCAACTGGAGGATAAGAATGGCCGGCGACCGGCCGATCTTTTGCATGACGTGCAGACCGAAGACTTGCTAAAATTCGGATTGATTCCAGAATTCATCGGCCGGCTGCCGGTTATCGCGACGCTCGAAGAACTGGACGAGTCTGCCCTCGTGCGCATTCTCAAGGAACCAAGAAATGCGCTAACGAAGCAGTATTCAAAGCTTTTTGAAATGGAATCGGTTCATCTCAAGTTTACCGAAGAGGCGTTGCGGGCGATCGCTCGCGATGCCACAAAGCGCAAATCGGGAGCCCGCGGCTTGCGTGCGATTATGGAAAATATCATGTTGGATATCATGTATGACATGCCCTCCCAACCGAACATCAAAGAAGTGGTCGTGTCCGAGGAAGTTGTGGAAAAGCATGAGCCTCCGATCGTGGTATACACCAAAGCAGCAGAGAGCGCTTAGGAGGAATGTGTAATGCTGTTCAGAAACGATAAAGATAAAAAAGACGACAGGGAGTCAACCGGTAGTCCCTCTCGGGTTCCGCTGCTTCCGCTCCGAGATATCATCGTTTTTCCCCATATGGTTGTCCCCCTATTCGTCGGGCGACAACGCTCGATCAAGGCGCTGGAAGAGGCGACTCAGAAGCAGAGTCTCATCTTTCTATCTTCGCAAAAAGACGCCAAGACCAATGATCCGACTGAAGAGGATATTTACAAAATCGGCACGTTGGGCGCGGTCGTGCAGATGTTGAAGCTACCCGATGGAACCGTAAAAGTGCTGATCGAAGGAAAAAAACGCGCAAAGGTCGCGCGATTTATCGCCAATCCTGACTTTTTCCTGGTCGACGTCGAAGACGCCCCCGAAGTGGTCGAGCGAAATACGGAAGTCGAGGCGTTGGTGAGGGAGGTGCATACCACCTTCGAAAATTACGTCAAGCTCAAGAAAAAAATTCCTCCTGAAATGGTGATGTCCGTATCCTCCATTGATGAACCGGGGCGTCTGGCAGACACGATTGTCGCTCATCTCGGTATCAAGCTCGAGGATCGGCAAAACCTTCTGGAAACAATCAACGCAGCTGAGCGCTTGGAAAAAGTACTCGGCCACATGCGTGCGGAAATCGAAATTCTTGAAGTCGAGCGGCGCATCCGGTCGCGTGTCAAGAAACAGATGGAGCGGTCGCAAAAAGAATACTATTTGAACGAGCAGATGCGCGCGATTCAGAAGGAACTCGGCGAAAAGGACGAGTTCAAAAACGAAATTCAAGAAATCGAAGAAAAATTGAAGCAAAAGAAGCTCTCTGCCGAGGCCAAAGACAAAGTGGAAAAGGAGCTGAAGAAGCTCAAAATGATGTCTCCCATGTCGGCCGAGGCCACGGTGGTTCGTAACTACATCGACTGGATTATTAGCCTGCCGTGGAACGACTTTACAGACGACAAGCTCGACATCAATGAAGCGGAGCGGGTCCTCGAGGACGACCACTACGGCTTGGAAAAAGTCAAAGAGCGCATCCTCGAGTACCTTGCAGTCCAGAGTTTGGTGGGTAAGATAAAAGGTCCGATTCTCTGTCTTGTGGGCCCTCCAGGCGTCGGCAAGACTTCGTTAGGCCGATCCATCGCCCGAGCAACGGGAAGGAAATTCGTTAGAGTTTCGCTCGGCGGCGTGCGAGACGAGGCGGAGATTCGCGGCCATCGCCGCACCTACATTGGAGCTCTCCCAGGAAAAATTATCCAGTCGATGAAGAAAGCGGGTTCGAGCAATCCGGTTTTTCTCATGGACGAGATCGACAAGATGTCCACGGATTTTCGTGGCGATCCGTCGTCCGCGCTACTCGAGGTGCTGGACCCGGAGCAAAACACCTCGTTTAACGATCACTACCTCGACTTGGATTATGATCTTTCCAAGGTCATGTTTATCACCACGGCAAATACGTTGGATCGAATTCCGCGCCCATTGCAGGATCGAATGGAAATCATTCGTATCGCCGGGTACACGGAACTGGAAAAATTGAGCATCGCCAAAAAATATCTTCTGGATAAACAAAAAGAGGCGAACGGACTGACCGCAGACAATTTGGTTTTCACCGATAATGCTATCTTAGGGGTGGTGCGCCACTATACAAAAGAGGCAGGTGTTCGTAGCTTGGAACGAGAGATTGCTGCAATCTGCCGAAAAGTGGCGGTCGAAGTGGTGCGTCGCGACCGTAATGCTCACATCCAAATTGGTTCGAAGAGTCTACATAAATACCTAGGTCCGGTGAAATTCCGATACGGCAAGGCCGAGACCGAGGTGAAAATTGGAGTGACCACGGGGTTAGCTTGGACCGAGCTGGGTGGTGAGCTGTTGGCAACCGAAGTGACGATCATGCCTGGCAAAGGCCAGCTGATTATCACCGGCAAACTCGGTGACGTCATGCAAGAATCCGCACAAGCCGCAATGAGCTATGTGCGCTCTCGCGCCACCGAATTGGGGCTTGCGAAGGATTTCTATCAAAAACTCGACGTTCATATCCATGTGCCCGAAGGCGCAATCCCGAAGGACGGGCCTTCCGCCGGAATCACAATGGCGACATCGTTGGTTTCGGCTTTGATGAAAATTCCGGTGCACAACGATTTGGCGATGACTGGAGAAATTACTTTGCGAGGAACTGTTTTGCCCATCGGTGGGCTCAAAGAAAAGGTCCTCGCTGCGCACCGCGCTGGCATTAAAAAAGTTCTCATCCCTGCAGAGAACGAAAAGGACATTGAGGAAATTCCTGCAACGGTGCTCAAGACGGTCGAGCTCGAATTGGTGTCTCACATGGATCAGGTTCTGAAAAAGGCCTTAGTGCTGGACGATCCAGAGAGCTTGTTCAGACGCGAGCCATTGGAAAACCAAGCTAAAGACGAACCTCCTCCCTTCGCGGAAAAGGTCGACGACGTACCCGCAAGCGAAATTCTGCCACAATAATGCCCTAACGACTAAACTGATGCCGGGTGGTTTGACACCCGGCACCTCGGCTGTTATAAAACCACATCGCGCTGTGACCCGAATCATTTGCAGGGATCTCAGCGCGCTTTTTCATGATGGGGTTACCATCTGAAATCACGCTGTTTACCGAAATCGCCGATGAGCTTGCGGTCTATACAAATTTGAGGAGAAGTCCTCGGTGGTCGTGAAAGCCGGTGTTGGTAGCCAAGGGCGGTTAGCTCAGCGGGAGAGCATCGGCCTTACAAGCCGGGGGTCACAGGTTCAAATCCTGTACCGCCCACCATCGGGTAAAGCGCTTAATTTATGTCGGGGTCGTAGTTCAGCTGGTTAGAACGCCGGCCTGTCACGCCGGAGGTCGCGAGTTCGAGTCTCGTCGGCCCCGCCATTACTCGAATTTAGCGGACATATTTTCCGGTCCTGGAGTTTGCAGGCGATGAAGAAACAAGAAGCGCTGTCCCAAAGACGTTGGTATGTGATCGACGGTCAAGGCAAAATTCTCGGTCGCATGGCCACTGAAATCGCGCGAGTATTGCGCGGAAAGCACAAACCCACATTTACGCCCAATCAAGACGCCGGAGACTTTGTCATTGTGATCAACGCGCGTGGAGTGAAACTTACCGGCGCTAAGCTGCAAGACAAAGTCTACTATCGGCACACTGAATATCCGGGCGGTATTCGGGAACGATCCGCGGCGGAGCTGCTGCAAATCAAGCCGGAGGAGTTGGTAAGGTTGGCTGTACGGGGAATGCTCCCGAAGAATCGCTTAAGTCGTAAGTTGGTTACCAAACTCAAAGTCTATGCCGGCCCAGAGCATCCCCACACTGCGCAAAAACCGCAACCTCTGACGATCGCTAGCTAGGAGATTTTGATGGCAGAAAAGGTTTTTACGGCAACAGGTCGCAGAAAAACTTCAGTTGCCCGTGTCGCCCTGAAGCCTGGCAAGGGCAGAATCACGATCAACACGAAATCCTTGCAGGAGTATTTCGGTCGCGAGACTGCTCGCATGATTGTCCTACAGCCCTTCGATGTAACGCAAACGTCCGGAAATTTTGACATCGATGTGAATGTCGCCGGTGGCGGAAATTCGGGTCAGGCGGGTGCGATTCGCCACGGGATCACGCGCGCCCTAATGCAGATCAATCCCGAACTCCGTTCACCTTTGAAAAAAGCCGGCTTTGTCACGCGCGACCCACGGGCAGTCGAGCGAAAAAAATACGGACGTCATAAGGCGAGAAAACGCCCCCAATACTCCAAGCGCTAAATTTCGTCTACGAGGGTTTCCCCTTCCCTCCAGGGAACGGCTTTGCCGATCTCGGATCGGTTACATCGTGACATTTCAGTGGAGCGGTGAGCGCTAGCGCAAGCGCGTAAATTTCTTCTAGCACGGTCACCCTCGATGCTCTTTCACAAAGAATTCGTGTCGGTCATTCTTCTGCCGTGAAGAAGAATAGCCCGATCATCGCGAAAATTGCGTTCGGCGCCCAGGCGGATAATGCCGAAGGCATGGCGCCACTGTGGCCGAGCGAGAGGCAAAACGCAGCTAAGACCCAATAGCCAAACGCGATCAGCATCGCGATCCCGAAGCTCAGGGAGAGACTCCCGGTCATTTTTCGTTTGATCGCGAATGGAATCGCCAGCAGGACCATCAAGGGCGAGATGAACGGCAGGGCGAGTTTTGTCTGAAGATCGACTTCATAATAGGTGGTGTCGATGCCTTTGGCTTTCATATCGGCGATCTGCTTTTGTAAATCGAAAAACGTGAATTCCTCGGCATCCCGCGCCAGCAGCTGAAGATCTTTTGGAGTTTCGGAGAGCGGCAGCGTTGTTGTAGTTTCCCGCTGAACCATCTTTCCGTCTGGGAGCAGACTCCATTCGCTGCCGCCGGTGACTGTCCAACCCTTCTGGGTATATTGCGCGCGTGGAATTTCGAGCAGCCCGCGCAAGCTAAAGTCGCGATTGAGGAGAAAAACCGTCACGTTCTCGAGGACATTTGTGCGTGGGTCAAAATTGTCGATATTTATAAAGCTATTTTCGGCACGTATCCAGATATCGTGAGTTCCTAGGAGGCTTTGCTGCTGCTTATTTTTGATCTCTGTCTTGTAAATTGTTTGGGCATTGTGAGCAAAGACAGGGACTAAGGCTTCGTTCCAAAGAAAATTTAGCGCACAAACGATCAACGATAGAATCAGCAGCGGTAGAGCGATTCGTTGAACGGTGATTCCACCTGCGCGAATTGCGGTGATCTCGTGGGTTCGGGTCAATGCGCCGAGACAAAAAAGTGTCGAAAAAAGAACAGCAAAGCCGATCACACGAGAAATCAAAAGCGGCGCCTTATAAAAAAAGTATCGTAAGATAGTGAAAAGCGGCGCGCCGGCATCGAGCAGAGCGCCGATTCGTTCGAAAAAGTCCACCGTTGTATAAACCAACGTGATCACCAGCAGACTGACGAAGAAAATCCGTAAGAAGCTGCTGGCGACGTAACGGTCCAAAATTGCGCCGACGGGAAGGAATTTGAAAGCGAGCCGGCCCATCAGTTACGCCTTCTATGAAGACTTCTCCTGAGTTCAACCCAACCCTGTGCGACCGATTCCGCCGCACGGTCAAGCACTCGCGGAAAAGTCAGCGGTGAATCCCGTAACGCACGTCGGAAAAAATGCGCACCGATACCACCCACGACGACATTCGGCAGCCAGAGAGCGGGGATCGGATGAAGAATGTTTTTGTCGCCTAAGGCTTTTCCGAGCGAAAGCAGGGCATAGTAGGCGACGAGCCAAAAAAGACACAGCATAAATCCCCAGGACCGGTTAGCGCGAGAAGAGCGCGGAACCAGAGTGAGTGCCACTCCCAGAAGACAAAATAGTAAAGGAACAAATCCGAAAGAAATACGCTGCTGCAGCTCCATTCTCTCGGCGATGGTTTTGGCACCCTCTCGTTGTTTTTTTTCGATGCTCGAGAGCAACTCTGAGACCGTCATTTCTTTCGGACCCGATTCCTTCTGCTGAATCGGCCCGATAAGATCGTCGAGGTCGAGCTTGAAATCATAAATATTAAAACGCGTTTGGCTGAAACCGGGGCGATTTTTCTCTCGTTCATAAATACTACCGTCAAAGAGGCGCAATCCGAGGGTGTTGGTCTCCTCCTCCGTGGAGATACGCGCAACCTTCCCCAAGATAATATCCTCCCGGATCTGGTCCCGCTTATCCACGATAAGCACCCCTTGCGCGGTATTGCCGGGAGGAACGATCTCCTCGACATAGATCAGGATTTTGGGGAAGTCGTCATTGAATACCTTTTCCTTAAGGGCCGTGCCAATCCGACTCTTGGCGATATTGTAAAGCTCTTTTTTTAATGCAAAGTTCGCCACGGGCCGGGCAAACATCGTGAGAAAGAAAGTTACAAGCGCGATCACACATGCCAAAATGGCGACGGGCCATAGAATTTGCGCCGGGCTGATTCCCGATGCCTTCATAGCCAGGAGCTCTTGATCATTGGACATTCGGCCTAGTCCCAAGAGGATGGCGAGTAGGAAGGCCATGGGCACCGTCATTTCCAGAAACGTGGGAAGAATCAAAGAGAATAACTTCAGGATCTGCGAAATCGGCACACCGCGCGTCACGACCAATTCAATAAGTCTCAAGATACGCCCTATCAACAACACTGAAGTGAACGCGAGCAGGCCCAAGAAAAACGGCGGAATGATTTCGGAGATCAAATAGCGGAACAGAATTCTTCGCTTCACGTCGAGGCATGTTAACGAGTGCTATAGGGTTTGTAAAATCCTCGAGCGCGAAATCGCAAAATCGCCATGTCGTCACGCACCGAAATAGTCTTTGGCATCAATCCCGTGCAAGAAAAGCTTCGCGCCTCGGCAAAAGATGTCTTGGAAATTTTGCTTGCGGAAGCGGGTGATCGCGCTGCTTTGCGTTTGATCGAGCGCGAGGCGGTCCGCCACGGACTGCGCGTCTCACGGGTGACCGCTCATCTTCTCGATCGATTGGCCGCAGGTCAACGACATCAGGGTGTCATCGCAAAAATCGCAGGTTTTCAATACCTCTCGCTTGACGAACTCCTACAGCGGATCTCAACGGGACATAGCTCGGAATGGATTTTAATCCTCGATGGCTTGACCGATCCGCGTAACTTTGGAGCATTGCTACGGACTGCGGACGCGGTCGGAATTCGGCATGTCGTTATTCCTAAGCATCGTTCAGTCGATGTGAGCCCGCTGGTCGTGAAGGCAGCATCGGGAGCCACATTTCATCTGGATATTGTCAAAGCGACAAATATGCGGACGGCGCTCGCGGAGCTAAAAAAGCGCGGTTACTGGATCGCCGGTCTGGACGCGAAGGCTGCCAAAACCATTTATGAAACTAAGTATCCGGAACGGCTGGCCATTCTCTTGGGAAGCGAAGGCAAGGGCATTCGCCAGATAAACTTGCGTGAATGCGATTTCGTGGTATCGATCCCCATGCTCGGCAAAATTGCTTCTCTTAACGTCGCTGTAGCAGGAGCCGTTTTTCTGTACGAAATTCTGCGACAAAGGCAGATGGCCGCGAATGTTAGATGACGGGAATTGGGTCGCTACGTCGGAAACTGCGCGAGTTACCTCCGCCCTGTTGACATGATTACTTGAAGGTGCTTTAAATAACCGTTTACATAAAAAGAGTACGCTGGGATGCCTCGTCCTGCGCTTCAGAGATATTGCTGGATTGTCGTGGGGAAATCGAATCTATTCCACCGGATGTTTTTGATCGGGGATTAGCTTTTGCGCAAGCGTCAGGCTGGCGCAAGCTAAGCTGGCGTAGCTCAACGGTAGAGCAGCTGATTTGTAATCAGCAGGTTGTAGGTTCAAGTCCTATCGCCAGCTCCAGCTTAGACGGGAGCTCCGATTTCGGGTTCTGTATTTTTCATTATATTAGGAGTATTAGTAACTTAGCCAAGGTTAAGGGATAGGAGAGGTTCCCGAGTGGCCAAAGGGAGCAGACTGTAAATCTGCCGGCGATGCCTTCGAAGGTTCGAATCCTTCCCTCTCCACCAGACTTCA
>Ga0075425_100007742_pt1 | contig 11366 bp, 10 predicted proteins | sample SoiMethybrSBSTD4_FD_75300 | JGI IMG/M metagenome (GOLD analysis project Ga0075425, IMG submission 75300) | Bulk soil microbial communities from a Populus tree surrounding site in Tennessee, USA - Soil MetaG P. TD hybrid SBSTD4 | ecosystem: Environmental > Terrestrial > Soil > Tree plantation...
CCCCTCGGGACGGTCATGTCGCGGCTGGCGCGCGCACGCGAAAAATTAAAGCGGATTCTTTGCTCACGGCTGAAGGAAAAGGTTTAGAGAGATGGATTGCACTCATGCCCAGAGCTTGCTGGATACTTACGTCGATCAGGAGCTCGATCCGGTGCGTAATCTGGAGATGCAAGAACATCTGCAAGGGTGCGCCAGCTGTGCGCAGAGTTACGGTGATCGTCAGATGATGCGCGAGAGCCTTAGAACAGAGTCTCTTTACTTCAAAGCTCCTCAGGAACTGGAAAAACGGATCCAGCGCTCGCTGCGCCAAGCTGCCAAAGCCGAGGCGCCGGCGCGCCGGTGGTTCTTCGGAGACTGGTTCAAAATGGCAGCACCTTTGGCGGTTGCTGCGCTGGTGGTTTTGATGGTCGTTCCCTATTTTTCCGGACCGTCGCTGGATGAGCTTTTAGGCCAGGAAGTGGTTGCCAGCCACATTCGCTCATTGATGGTCGACCACTTGGCGGATGTTGCTTCCACAGACGAACACACGGTGAAGCCATGGTTCAACGGCAAACTGGATTTTTCTCCGCCCGTGGCGGATCCAGCAAAGGAAGGCTTTCCGTTAATCGGCGGGCGCCTGGACTATTTGAACAACAGACCCGTTGCGGCGCTGGTTTATCGGCGTGACAAACATCTCATCAACGTGTTTGTTTGGCCCGCAATGGATGGCAGGCAAATTACTGAAACCAAGAAAATGCAACAGGGCTATAACGTGATTCGCTGGACCGGTTCCGGAATGAACTTCTGGGTGGTCTCAGATCTCGAAGCCAGCCAGCTTGCAAAATTCGCTGAGCTCTTAAAAACATCACTGCCGGCCTATTGATCCGCAGCTTTAAGCCGCGAGCAGCCGTGTCAGCCTTCTCATCTGGCGCTGCCGCTGTTCATCGAGTTCAATCGCCCGCCGTCCACCGGCAGAATCGTGTTGGTGATGTAGCTTGCTTTGTCGGACGCAAGGAAAACCGCAGCTTCAGCCACTTCCTCTGCACGTCCGATGCGTTTCAGCGGAATAAAATCGTACTGCGGTTTCCGAGTGCCCATTTCCTTTTGCCCCAACGGAGTACCGACGATTCCGGAGATGATCCCATTCACACGAATGACCGGCGCGAGATCGGCAGCGGCCTGCTTGGTCAGGGAATTAATCGCGCCTTTCGAGATTGAATATGCGGCTCCGCCCGGACTCGATCGCTCACCCGAACCCGCGGAGATATTGATGATACTGCCACTGCCTTGCGCGAGCATCATCTTACCGGCGTGCTGAATACAGAGAAAATATCCGGTCAAATTGATGGCGAGCACTCGGCTCCAGTCGTCGAGCGACGTATCGAGGACACCGCCCTTGGTGGAATGAGCGACGCTGTTTACCAGAATGTCGAGCCGGCCGTGTTTTTTCCGAATATGGTCGAAAAGCGCAGCGATCTGCTGCGGATCCGCGACATCAGCGGCGAAGTAGTCGCCGGACAATTCGGCGGCGATCTTCTGCGCATCGTTTTCATGTCGCGAATGAACGATGACTTTGGCGCCTTCACGCGCGAACGCCCGCGCAATCGCGAGGCCGATATTGTGCGTCGAGCCGGTCACTAAAGCGACTTTGTCCTTGAGTAACATCGGTTTCCTCCAATGCGGCGATGTCTATCCGAGTAAGAACCTTCTGACAATCTATTCCTTCGGCGGAGCCTTTCATTCTGAGCAGAAAGATTCCTCGTTCTGCTCGAATGACACAATTAAAGCTTTCACGGAATGGTGCGAAATTTGTTTTGTGCTTCGCGTCTCCTTCGAAAGACCGGCATCCTTCGCTACGGCAGCGCGGGCGCTGCCTACTCAGGATCGTCGGTCTACACCGGTTTCCCGAGTCCTTCGCCACTCCGCCTCGGCGGATACTCAGGAATCCGGCCATCCTGAGTAACGGCAAACGCCGTGTAACGAGGGAAGCGCGTATCGAGGGATTGTCGCCACTGAGGGAGGCGGCGTTTTCATATCCTGTAGGCGAGCGTTAAGCTCATGAATTACTTCGTGGTGGAATTTTCGCCTGCGGTTAGCTCTTGCGAGCAATGATCAAAGTCGTTCCTGGCAGGGCCCTGGGAATATCACTGCGGCTTTCGATCGAAGTGAAACCTGCGCCCGTTAACCAATCGGAATATTCAGATAGCGTCCAACACTCGCCTTCGGGCGTGTGGGTCAACGTGTAGACCGAAAAGCGGAGAGCAAAGGTCGGCTCCGTCCGCTCTTCGTTCGGGACAAAGTCATTGACGACACAGATTCCGCCGGGTTTGAGCGCCGCGTGCGCCTTGGCGAAGAGCTTTTGATTTCCTTGCGGTGATTCGAAGCGGCAAAAATTGCTGGCAAGCACCACATCGTAATGATTCGTTTCAATCGGCGCCGTATGGTGTTCGCCGTCGATGAAGCGGATCTTGCCTTCGAGCCCGCGCGCTCGATTGGCTTTCTTCGCGACCGCATTCACATTCGGCCAGTCAAGCTGCGTCACTTCAGTGGTCGGATCGCGGGTTACAATGGTCATGCCAAAGATGCTCGAACCTCCGGCAATATCGAGCACCCTGAGTCCCTTTTTCTCAGTCCCGATCTTTAGGACATCGCAGAGGGCTTTCGCGGCGGGCTCGGCGATCACGATAATACCGAGCACGAGCTTTTCCCAGACTTTGAGCTCCGCGCCGGTATCCATGCGACTCAGCGGCTTACCGGTTTTGAGCGACTCCTTGAGATGCGCCATGCCGTCCCAGAGAGCCAGCGCGACATGGCGAAAGTCGCCGACGTAGGACGGCTTATCTTTAACGAGAAAGGTATCCGCGATCGGCGTAAGAGAATATCCGCCGTCGCGCTTTCGCACCAGCCCTAACGCCGGTAAGCTATCCAGCACGATTCGCGTCGCGCGCGGATCGGTCCCCGCCGCTCGCGCGATTTCATCAGCGGAATGCATGCCGTTGTGAATCAACGTAAAAAAATCATATTCGATGGATGCGTCGAGGATCTGGCTATTGGCGAAATCCCCGAGGATCCGCATCAGCGGCCGCGGTGAAAGCTCTTGAGAATTTTCCGTTGCTGGCATCCTAAGCCTTGTACAATCCTTCTTTTTTCACGTACTGGTAGACCCCCTCGAAGAACCAGGCAAAATATGCCGTGCCGGTTCGCAGGCAATATTCGAGATTAAATCCCGGTCGCGTCTCGGCCTTGCCCTCCTCGAGCATCTTTTTTAACACCGTCCAGTCGAGATCCGCATGCGCCATGACGCCGTCATGCTCCTCGAGATCAGCTTCGGCATGCATGCGGAAATAAATGATCTTTTCTTCTGGGATTTGGTAATTTTTGCGAAGCGCGCCGCCGAAGAACTTAGCCCAATGACCGACGGCTTCCTCCACGCAGAACGACGCCCACCATTCGATCATCGTGCCTTCGTAAAGCACACCGCGATAATACTCGAGAAACGCCCGGCACTCCGGCAGCATTTCGTAATCGATCATTTCCCCGTTCGTGAGTCCAAAGTTACGGCCCTGTTCGAGGACGATCTGAATGTGGCCGGGCGGCCTGGGGTGAATCATCTCGTCCGCGACATGGTTCGCGAAATGTTTTTGCAGCTCGGGATGGCGCTTGAAAAACGGCAGGTGGCGCTGGTAGGCGACGCCATGAAAATTGTTGATTTCGGCAACAAAACCGTACCAGTTCTGCCAAAAGACTTTGATCGCTTCCATCGGCAAGCTGCCATTGGCCATGTCGCTGTGAAATCGGCCTCTGATGAGCCACCGATCGGCAATTTCGGCCAAACATTTTTTCAAATCGGCGATGACCGCGTCGGCTTCCTGCGGCGCGACTCGCTTACCGGAAAAATCCTGTCTTCCAAGTCCCATATCTTCTCCTAACTTTTTTGACCTGACCCTTGAAGGTCGGACGTTACTCTAATAGAGCGCACCGGGATTTAAAATATTGTTAGGATCGACCACTTGTTTGATCTCTTTGATGACATCATACAGGTTGCCCAGCCTGTCATAAGGCAGCGGGCCCTTTGTGCTCAACGTTGGCGCCGTCCAAACAACCCCCCGTTCGTTGCTGAATTGCTGCACCATCCCCATCCATTTCCGGACCTTGGCGACATCCTCATCATCGTATGGATTGTAGAACACGAAGTACTCTTCTTTGATGGCGAAATCACGTGTCACGTAGCTATCGTGCTGCGGTGAATGCTCCGCGTCCCAAAGGCCGCACTCCCGTTTGGCTGCCTCGTCGAGATCGTACATCTCCTGCAAAAAAGTCAGTGGGTACATCTTGGAGGTGACCGCGAACATACCGGTGTGGCGTACGACCGAGCCGCACCAGCCGTCCGGACCCATCACATGCCAATCCGGCCAGCCGTGTAGACCCTGTTCCTGTGCTCTGGCGCCCATCGCCTTCTCGGCGATTTCCGGCACATCGACTGCGCCGGCATTACGATAGATTTGCCGCATCCGTTTCTCTTTATATTCCAGTTCATCGCCGGCGCGCGCCATCAGCATGGTCTTTAAAAAAAACCAGCCGTCGTCCGGAACTTCGCGCTTGTCGTAAAGCCCCTCTTCCATCGGCCAATGGTACTGCCAGCGATCGGTAAAGTGGATATCGTAAACAATTTCACCTCTCACGAGTTTCATCAGCGCATCTTGAGCGTTTTTCAGCTGATCGCGGCGGAACGAATAGCAGTAATCGTGCAACCACTCGCGCTTGCCTTCGATGGCACGCAGACAGACTTTGCTGATGATGCCCATTGAGCCGGCCGCGAGCGTGAAAAGGCCGAGCAGATCCGGCAGATGAATCCATTTTTGAAACGGTCCGAAAGCGGTCCCCTCATTGGCCAGCGCGCCGAGGCGAATGACCTCACCGTTGGCAAGGATCACTTCGAGACCGAGCACCATGTCCGCGATCCAGCCGTAGCGGGTCATGCCATAGCCGATCCCGCCCTTATTGATCATTGCGCCGATCACCACCGCCGGGCCATAAGTTCCAAAATTGGGCAGCATCAGAGCGTATTTTCTGAGCGCGCCATGGATCGCATAAACGCTCGCGCCGCCCTCGGCGATGACATACTGCATCGTTGGATTCACTTCCAAAACTTTATCCATGCCGAGCATGTCGAGGAGCAGCCCGCCTTTTAGGGGCGAGCTGATGCCCATACCGACGCCGCCTTTGGCGACGATGGGAACCTTGTGCTCGTTGGCAAAACGCAAAATCTCGGCGACCTTATTCTGGCCCGCGCTGTCGGATTCGATGCGCACGATGACATCGGGCAACGCACGGTACGCGCCGTAAGCTAGGGTATGCTGGTAATTGACCTTATCGATCGGATTGGTGGAAATGCAGCGCGTGCCGACGATCTCAGTCAAACCGGCAACAATCTCGTCCAGCGACAGCATGGGATTGGAGAGGGGCAGGTCAAAGCGAACAATTGACCTGTTGAACGCTAATCCTGATTTTTTAAAGCTGCAAATGACTGCCGCCGCTAACTAAAATATGGCTGCCGGTGAGCATCGCGGCTTCGTCGCCAGCGAGAAACGCAACCGCGCCTGCGACATCTTCGGGGTAGAGGTGTTTTTTCAAGGGCCGCGTTTCTTTGATCCGCTCTCTATACGACTCAGGCATAATCAGCGAGGCATCCGTCAAGGTGAACGCCGGCGTGACTACGTTCACCGTTATTCCAAGCGGCCCCAGCTCGATCGCCATCGTATCGGCCGTCGATTCGAGCGCGGACTTTGCGGCCGCGTATGCCCCCATTCTGGGCAGAGGCTGCTGCGCCAGCCGCGAGCTCACGACGATAATCCGCCCGGCTTTTTTTTCTCTCATTTTGGGCAAGCACGCGCTCACACAATGAAAAAAAGCCGAGACCTCGTGCTCCAGGGCGCGATGCAAATCGTGCCACGTAAGCTCGTGCAGAGAACCCACCTGGAACGGAAAGTAAGCGTTGTTGACTAAAATATCGATGGCGCCAAGCTCGCGTTCTGCCGCCTGCACCATTCGTTCGATGTCCTCTTCTCGCGTCACATCGGCTTGAAAAATGACGCCGCGAGCGCCGCACGCTTTCACCTGCTCGAGAACCCTTTCGGCCGCGGCTTGGTTTTCATGATAATTCACCACTACGGCGGCGCCGCCTCGCGCCAGACGAATCGCTGCGGCCGCGCCGATGCCTCGGCTGGCACCGGTCACCAGAGCGATCTTTCCGTTCAGTGCTGAAGTGTTTGAACGATCCGCCACAGTCACGCGGTTGGCTTAGATCGCGACCGCGTCCTCCGACGCGCCTTTCTCGTATTTGGCGGCGTTGTTTTTGAACGAGAGAAACTTCATCTTCACGTAAGGCGAGCTATAGCCGTTCAAAATTCGATCGATCCGGCCGGGTTTGCTGTAAAACGACTGAAAGGACCAACCGGTCAGCTCGCCGAGTTGTTGGCGGCTTAGATATTTGGTCGGCATCACGCAGTGTTCGAGGTCATAAAGACTGAGATTGTCGATTTCGATCAGACTTTCCTTGACGGCCTTCTTGTAAATCGGCGAGCCGGGAATCGGGTTGAGCAGTTGAATCATGACGATGTCCGGATCGATCTCGTCCACCGCTTTCGCGCGCTGACGAACCTTGATTTCATCATCTTCCCAAAACCCGTTTAGATAAGTCGAAATGGTTGAAATGTCGTTTTTCCGCAAAAATTGGATCAGCTCTTTCAGCTCTTTGACGCCGACTTTCATGTTTCCTTTGCGCGCTTCGGCGATTTCCTCATCGGTTCCCCCGTCGATGCCGATCAGCACCTGATAAAGCCCGACTTTGCGCAAGCGCGGGATTAGGTCCGCATCACGGATCAAATTCTGCGCGCGGCTAAGGCAGAACCAGCTCATATCGAGCTTTTTTTCTTCCAGCGCTTCGACCAAATCGACCATTTTCTGACGATCTGAGTTGAAGTCGTCATCCATAAAGGTCAAGGCTTTCACACCGTAGTTCTTGTTGAGCAGCTCCATCTCCTCCGCGACCGCTCGTCCGCCGCGTGTCCGATGCGAGCTGAAATCGCGGGGGTTGCGCGGGTCGACGAGCCACCATTCATAACAAAAATGACAAGCTCCTTCGCAACCGCGCGAGGTTACCGCCTCATTGTAGTTGGGAATCACCGAGTAACCATAGTACCGGTCCATCGGAAACAAATCGTAGGCGGGCATCGGCAGTTCGTCGAGGTCGCTGATCACCGGCCGCGCCGGATTGAGCACGATGTCGTCCCGTTTGCGCCAAGCCAGCCCCCGGATGCCGGCGAAGTTAGGCATCGGTTTTTTGAGCTCTTCGAGAAGTTCCCACAGCGGATATTCATTATCTCCAAACACGCCGACGATAGCGAAGTCGAGTTGCGGGTTCTCAGCCATGATCTTCTGCGGCACCGCCGTATACATCAAGCCGCCGCCTACCGTGATCGTTTCCGGCCGGGATTCTTTGATCGACTTCATGGCTGCGTGAAAACGATTGAGCTGTGCAGCTCCACCGGCCGCCGCAATCATGGCGCCGAAAAAAACGACGTCCGGGCGGCGCTCTTCGATCGCTTCGATCATTTGGTCGTCATTGAGGCCAAGCGCGCGGCAGTCGAGCACCGCTACATCCGCAACTTTCTTGTCGCGGATAAAAGCAGCAACCTGCGCATGCAAAGAATTCACGGCCAAATGCCGTTCACCCCAGGGTGCCCAATTGCCCATGGGAGGTGTCACAAACAGGAGTTTCATGAGATCTCCTAGAAATGGAGAGATTACTTGTGACAAAAATAGTTAATACATTAATGATTGTCAAGTTTAGCGCGCCAAATCGTTTGCAAGGAAAAATATCGCATTGCGAGGAAAACTTCTTGGAAACGGGTACTTGAAATGAGTTGACAACCCTGTAGCCTTTTGGTAGTGGTTCGCAGGCTGGCATCCTTAACGCGTCGTTTAAACCGTTTCACAGGGAGGGTCATTTATGGCTCAAGCTGCTCAAGAAGAACAACTATTAGATATCCGAGTCGCGGAAGCATCGGCCGCGTACAAATTCTACCTCAATCAAGAGCGTAAGATACTCGGCACAATTTCGGTAGCCATATTTTTGACGATTTGGGAATTGTGCGGCAACACGTTCCAGCTGATTAACCCGATGTTCATGAGTGCGCCTTCCTTGATCGTAAAAGCCGCCTGGCAAATGTTCTCATCGGGCGAGATCTGGAACGACCTCTATGTGAGCGGGATCGAGTTCGTCTGGGGGTATATCCTTTCGATTGTCGTCGCCATTCCCTTCGGCATCGCCATCGGCTGGTACAAAAAATTCGCCTATGTCTGTGACCCGTTCGTCAACGCGATGAACGCTACGCCTCGAGTCGCCTTGCTTCCCTTGGTCATCATCTGGCTCGGTATCGGCATCATGTCTAAGATCGGCATCATTTTTCTTGGCGCGGTGTTCCCGCTTTTGATCAATACCCGCGATGGCGTGAAAACGACACCAGCGAATCTTCTTACTGCGGCGAGAAGCTTCGGCGCATCTGAATGGCAGATCTTTAAGTCTGTTGTTCTCCCCTCCACGGTTCCTTTTATATTGACGGGTCTGCGCCTTGCGGTCGGCCGTGCCTTGATCGGTGTTATGGTCGGTGAACTGTATGCGGCTACGGCGGGTATCGGTTTTATGATCACGGTTGCCGGCGCTACTTTCCAGACCGATAAAGTCTTTGTCGGTGTTTTGATCTTCGCGATCAGCGGCATGTTACTGACCGATGTCATCGATCGTTACGAGGCTCGGTTTGATAAATGGCGTCCGAAAGTGGGCGCGGAATAACTCAACATCATTCCGTTTTGGAGTAAAAGTGGCGCCGGTCATTCCGGCGCCACTTTTTTTTGATACGACTGAAAACCGTATTCGGGTCCCTTCTCAGGGGTAACCGGCAGACAGGAATGGTCCCGCCGAACTGCCCTGTCACTCCGTCACTCCTCGTCTTGCAAATTTTTTATGTTATAAGATTCGAATGACCAACCAGCGTCGCCAACTCGCGGTCCGAGGTATCATCTTCATCGCGTTGGTGCTGCTGCTTTTTTTCTTCAGTCGTTACATTCCCCGGCCGTTCAGTGCCTTCGCTCCGCCGGGCGAAGATTTCGACGACTTTGAAGGAATCTACTCCAATCGGGATAAGCTCAGCAAATTTCTGCAGAGCCTGGGGCCGTATTCTCCCGCCGTTTTTGTGCTGCTGCAGGTTCTCCAGGTCGTGGCCGCGCCGTTTCCGGGCGAGCTCACGGGCGTCGCGGGAGGTTATGTTTACGGCGAAACCGTAGGCTTTCTGCTGTCGATGGCGGGATTGTCATTGGGGTCGTGGGTCGCCTTCGAATTGGCGAGCATTCTCGGCCGACCTTTCGTCGAACGCTTCGTCAAGCGAGAAGTTCTGGAACGATTCAATTTTCTAACTACCAGAACCGGCACATTCATCTGCTTCGTGCTTTTTCTGTTTCCCGGTTTTCCGAAAGATTACTTGTGTTACGTCCTCGGACTCAGTCGAATGAAGCTCAGCACGTTTTTGATCGTTTCAGTAATCGGCCGAATTCCGGGGACATACCTGCTCACCATGCAGGGCGCAACGATCCGAAACGAGGAATATCACACGTTCGCAATCTTCGCTTTCGTGTCGCTCGCCGCTCTCGGTCTTGCTTACCTGTACCGAAACCAGATCTTCGGCTGGATCAAGCAGCGCTACGACCACCGATAACCGGCTGGAATTCGTCCCTTCAAAACCTCAAACCGCGCGTGAGAAAATAAAAAATCGGCGCGACAATAATGCGATACCAGGCGAACGGCGTGAGTTTTCCACGCTGAAGAAATTGGACAAAAATTTTGACCGTAACGATCGCGACGATAAAAGCAACGACAAAACCGACGCCGAGCTGCAAAAAATTTTGCGGTGCCATATCGTGGCGCATTTTGATCAGCTCGTAACCGCTCGCTGCCAACATGACCGGCACGGCAATCAGGAATGAAAATTCGGCGGCGCTTTTCCGCTCCAGGCCGAGCAGCATCCCGCCGACAATGGTCGCCGCCGCACGGGATGTACCGGGCCAAAGGGCGAGAACCTGAAACAGACCGACTCCCAGGGCTTGGGAAACCGTGAGCCTTTCGAGACTGTTGGTCTGCCGCTTTGCGGCATAACGCTCGACGAGCAAAATTGCGACTCCGCCAATCGCGAGAGCCAACGTCACGGCCGCTGGATTGAACAGTCGTTCTTTAATGACATGGCGCGCTGCGTAGCCGACGAGCAACGCTGGTAATGTCGCAAGCGCAATGCGCCAGAGACCTGACCAACCTTGCAGATTCGAGGCTTCGAATCCGCTCACCGGACGCGGAATCAATCCGAGAAAACGGCGCCAATAGAGCAGCACCACGGAGAGAATGGCGCCGAGCTGGATGATCACCTCAAAGCTTGCCGCCCTCTCGCCGACAAATCCGAGCAAATGACCGCAAACGATCAAATGTCCGGTGGAAGAAATCGGCAGAAATTCCGTAATTCCCTCAACCATTCCCAAAAGGATCGCAATCGCCAGAGCATCCATGCAACCTCCTCCTACGGCGCCTCAGCGGTTGGAGACCAAAAGATATTGATCAATCTGCGCAAGGCGCTTCGGCGCTTCGCCGACTGTTTCGGTCAGTTGCGGCAAATTTTTATCTTTCACGATGACGAGAAATGGCTGCCTTCGACTTTTCCACTGCTGACCGAAATCGTCCAGGTTGAAGATCGCTTGGCCCCATGGTGTCACGGGATCTCGTTTGCCAATAGCATAATAGTTTCCCAGAAACGTCCGCTTTTTATTTTCGTGTGTAATCAGCCAGACCGGCCGCTTGGCATCGAGATAAAAAGGCAAACCCGACAAATATGTTTCGAAAAACGCCACTTGTTCCCCGCGTCGCACGTGGGACAGGACCGCCATTGCCGTTGATTTAGCGGAACGATCCGGCGCTATTGAGATCATCACGTCGGTAAAGAACACAAAAAAAACACCCAGCCCAACAACCTGGGCGAGGTAAATGACGCCTTGCGGCATTCGATCCCGAGTTCTCCGCCGACGCGCCAGATAGGCCAGAATCATTAGTGAGATTATGGCATAGGGCCACAGTACATAAGCCATGTCGGGAAACCGCCCGCGAATCTGCGGCGCCAAAATCACTGGATAAAAGAATCCGAGCAGCAGGTAAATCGCGTTTAGGCTTTGCCCGACCCAGACCGATATCATCGCCGATCGCAACTTGGATGCGGATTGCTCATATAAGGCGACCAGCGTTGCGCCGGCCATGATAGAAAGGGCGGGAAAGATTGGCAGGATATAGTGCG
>Ga0075425_100007743_pt1 | contig 11366 bp, 12 predicted proteins | sample SoiMethybrSBSTD4_FD_75300 | JGI IMG/M metagenome (GOLD analysis project Ga0075425, IMG submission 75300) | Bulk soil microbial communities from a Populus tree surrounding site in Tennessee, USA - Soil MetaG P. TD hybrid SBSTD4 | ecosystem: Environmental > Terrestrial > Soil > Tree plantation...
TGGCATCTTTACTGGAAGCACCGCGAGTACAATGCCGCTCTAGGCACCGCGCTTGTGGTTCTGATACTGATTGCGAAGGCGATCTGGTTCCACAAGTGACCATGAAGTTTATTTACGTTTCGATCGCAAGTCTCACATGTGGTGTCGCCTTGTCCCAGGTGCAGATGGCGTCGATCGGCCAGAACAACATTTCGAAAATTCTGCCGCCGCCTGCCGCTTACAGCTTTCCCACCGGCGAGAAGCTGACCTACTCCGTGCAATGGCATATGTTCAATGCCGGCACCGCGACCATCTTGATGGAGCGCTCAGGCGTGAAGCAGCACCTGACCTCGACCGCCGATTCTGCTGGCATTGCTAACAAGATTTTTCCCATCCACGACACCTTCAACGCCGATATCGATCCCGGTTCGTTCTGCACCCAGCAAATACTCAAACACAATGAGGAAGGCTCGAAGCGTCTTGACCGAAAAATTTACTTCGACTATCCCCGCGCCAAGAGCGAGGTCGACGACAGGGACCTCAAGACCGGCCTGCAGAAACACGCCGAGTTCGATATCCCGCCCTGCGTGTCTGACGTGGTGAGCGGCTTCTTCTACACCCGCTCGCTGCCTCTGCGGGTCGGCTTCTCACAGACTTTTCCCGTCAACGACGGGGGCAAGACCACTGACGTGAAGCTCGAGGTTGAGGCCGGCGAGAAGATCAAAGGCCCGATGGGCGAATTTCAGACGCTTCGTGTCAAAGCCATACCAGTTGCCGGGCCAATGACCGGCAAAGCAGAGATCACAGTCTGGCTGACAGATGACGCGCGTCGCGTGCCAGTTCAGATGAAATCCAAGCTCGGGTTTGCCACGTTGTTTTTCCAGCTGCGTGGCCTCGAGCCTCCCACGACCAGCCACTAGTTACTCGCGTCGCCGGAAAACACAGTCCATAATTCTTCGGCTCTTTCGCCCTCTGGCCTTCGCCAATCAGAAATGCTCGGGAACAACTTCGTATGTTCCTGCGTACTGACCACATATGAAGATCATCGCAAAGTTGTCCCTGGCATTGTTGCTGCTCGCCGCAGTTGGGTCGGCTCAAACCCACCCGAACTTTACCGGTACCTGGAAACTGAATGCGGAAAAATCCGACACCGGCAGCTCCGGCGTGTCCGCGCTCACAGTTGACGTCAACCACAAAGACCCGGTGCTCAGCTATACCGTCAAAGGCACTGCCGGAGGGCAGGACTTTGAAGAAAACGAATCGTTGACCACCGACGACAAGCCCTCTCGCGACTCCCACGGCGCCACCGTCAAAGCCCACTGGGAAGGCACGACGCTCGTGGCTGAGGGCTCGGGCGATGACGGAAGCATGGTGTATGTCGCGCGCATCACGATGTCAGATGACGGCAAGAGTTTTACTCGTATCTTCAAACAAGCAGGCGATCCTCAGCCGCGGCGTGAAATTTACCAGAAGCAGTAGTGTGGAGCGGGCGCCCTCGCCCGCGGGGTCCTAAGTCGAACAGGGGTGCCCCACTTCTCCCCGGTTTTGGGAGAAGTGGGAACAGACACGGATTCGTATCGTGTGCACCCACCTTGGGCCGCAAACAGCCTACGGCCGGGCTTCGTAAACAATGTTGAAGGGAGTTTCGGTGGCTCGGCGGAAGCGAGTGAAGCCCGCCGACGTAACCACTTCTCGAATCTTCGCTTCGCCTGCCTGCGCGCCCAGGCACAGCCCAACTTCCTGAGACCGCGAACAAGGCGTACACAGCAAAGTCGAGAAGGAGTAGTACACTCGGCCGACTGGATTCAGGTTGTCTTTCAGTTGGTCGTTGGCGAAGGGCTCCACAATCATCCACGTCCCGTCTTTCGCAAGCGATTGCCAGACGTGCTTCGCCGCCCCAACCGGATCGCCCATGTCATGCAGGCAATCGAACATGGCAACGAGATCGTAATCCTTGCCCGGAAATTCTTTGGCCTTGGCTACTTCGAAGTTGACTCGACCGGCAACTCCGTCACGCCGCGCCAGCTCGCGCGCTCCTTCAATGGACTTGTCGTGGTAATCGAACCCCAAAAATTGAGACTTCGGGAAGGCCTTCGCCAGCAAGAGCGTTGAAGCTCCCTTTCCGCGCCGACGTCGGCCACGCGCACTCCCGTCTCGAGTTTCCCTTTGACATCATCGAGCGCGAGAATCCATGCGCTTACCAGGTTGGCAGCATATCCCGGCCGAAAGAACTTTTCGCATCCGTGGAAAACGCCGTCCGCGTGCTCGTGCCAGCCCATACCCTTGCCGGAGCGGAACGACTCGGTGATTCGCGGCACCGCCGCGAGCGAGCCCAAAGCCAGCTCGAAGGCTCCCGGCAAATACGCGGGGCTGTCTTCGTTGGCAAGCGTGAAGGCTTGTTCCTCTGTAAGGCTGAACTTTCCTGTTTTGGCGTCGTAGGTGATGTATCCACCTGCGGCCTGCGACGCCAGCCACTCACGCAAATAGCGCTCATCGGTATCGGTTCGGGTGGCGAGCTCTGCCGGACTCATCGGGTGAACTGCGAGCGCCTTGTAAAGGCCAAGCTTCTCGCCGATCACTACCATCCCGGCGTGGGCCGAGGCGCCGAGATCGTTCACAAATTGACCTATGAAAGCATTTAACTTATTCATGTCAACTGCTGGGATTTGTGCTGTAGCCATTCGAAAAAAATTCTCCTCTCGATTGATTTCAATCCATCGTTATTTCTGTTAGGTATGTTGCGATCGGGTGGGGTTGTGCAGAACCCGATCACGGAATTGGGCAAAAGGAATTTGGCAGGAAACACCAGAATGCCAGTTCACAATGCGCCAGCGGATCAGTTTTGTCTCAGTTCAGCAATACGCGTTCTCTTGCCTGAAGGCACACTCAGTTGTCTCCTGTGCTGTGTAGTTTTAGTTGTGAGGTGAAGAACGTGCAGCGAGATTCAGCGTATTGGGGAAAGAAGAGTGGCTTGTCATGTCTATGTTAGAGATGTGTCACTTTTTTGATTTGCGTGCGGTTCAAACGGGAGGCCTGTTGTTTTTCGAGAGGCCGTGGAAGAGGGCGCGCCCTAAACCTCTCAATCTATCCTCGCCGCGACCCCGAGGAGCAAAATCATCGTAGCCAGCGTGGCTGCTTCGATCAGCGCCGCATACGAACACAGGCGTTTCGCTCGCGGAAACCGTGCGAGCAACCGGCTGCCTGCCATCCCGACCAGAACGAAGGGCGATCCGAACAGCCGCCACATGCAAACCCAACCCAGCAGCGAATTGGACTCTCTCACCACCGGAATTGCGAATAAGCCGATTGAAGCCGGCGCCGTCAAACTGAGAGCGAATAGGACCTTCGCGTAACCGGTGTACAACGGCTCCGATTTCCGCATGACCAGCACCAGAAAAAACGTCGGCACCAGCAGAAGACAAAAGATGAAGACGCCGAGGATCATGTCCCCGCCGGCCCACATGCCGCTGTACTGGTTGGCGTCTTCAGGATGCCGGACGTATTGCAAATAACGCTCTACCATCAGAAATGTCGAAAGCGCCACGACCGCCGCATAGCCCGCCACCACCCATCCCAACTGCCCCCGCAAGCAGAGTGCTTTCATGCAGAAATTCTAAGCTGCGCAGGATCGATGGGTGCTGATAGAGCGGATTCGTATCAGGGTATGCCTTCAGGCATGCCGCCGAGCGATCAAATCTATCGCGCCTTTAGGCGCTGAGACCAGGAGCATCACTCCCTCCGCTCATATCGCACCGGCACAAGCTCGGCTGGGACCGCGCCGTCGGTGATCGGAACCCACTCCGCAGTGAACGAACCCGTATATCCGAACAACGGCCCCCAAACGTCATTGTGGACATTTACGTCGATATGAAATTTCTGATCGCCGTCGTCGAACCACTCACATACGTCGGCGATGCCGGAAAACGCCATCGGAAATCTGAAACCGACGAGGCCTTCGTAGAAACGTTGTTCTCCGGAACGAATGCACATGCCGCCACGTGTGTCCACGCTGGCATGAATATCGACCGCCAGATGCTGATGGGTTCCCAAATAATCGACAATGCAACCGCGCTGCTCGCTGTAGATCATGTACGCATCGAAACGGCGCGGATGTTGGGTCTCAAAATTGCGAATCCAAGTGACAGTCTCTCTGCCGAAGGGATCAACGTATGCATAGTTCCTGATGGTGAACGGAATACTTGCCCCTTGCTCCGGGAACATGATTCGTCGCCAGCTACCAACGTACAGAAATGGCAAGGTAAAGAATTTGCCCCGCCAAAGCCTGTCCATCGTTCCCGTACCGATCGAGCCGCAGCGGTCTTTGCTGCTGAATCCGAAACGTTCCTGAATTCGCGGATGCAGTAGTTGGAACTTGTCGCCAAGTGCCTGTTTGTAAATTGATCTCAACTGTTCTCCTTAGGCTTTCGAAGGCAACCTGCGGCGCTTGCCAGATCACGCCTCACGACCAGCGCGATGCCGGCAAAAGCGGCAAGAGAGACGTTCAAAGTCACAGGGTTAAATGCCGCGTGCAGATACTCCGGCGCGGTGAGGGCGACAATCGGAATGCCGGCCAGCATGAGAACAACCGTGACCGATAACGGCCAAGTCTGACGCCAGAGCAAGACAAGCAGGAAAGCGAAAGATACTTCGAGCAATCCGGCGAAAGTTGCTGCCGTCCGTAGGAAATCCGGCGGAGTGATCCTGCTGAGCAGGTCGAGTTCAATCCTGTCGTGATAAAGCAGCTTGGGAACTAGTCCGTGATAAAGCCAGATGAATGCCGACGTTCCGCGTGCGATCGCGTACACGAGCGCCCGGTCGCGCGAGACCTCTGGTGAGATACCCTTCTCAATCCACAGTCGCAGCCGGTCAAAGCTCCACGCGGTCGCCCAACCGAGCAGAGGGCGAAAGAAACATCGGTCGACCAGCTTGCCTAATGCACCAAAGCGCGTTTCGTAGTCGTACCAGGTAAAGAAGCGGATTGTGGAGCGGCAGCCTGCCCTGAGCGAAGTCGAAGGGTGCTCGCCCGCTGATTCTGGCTGAACGCTTGGCACATATTTCCAATACCCCGATCCAACCTTGATCAACGACTTAGAATCTTCAGACCAGAATTTCAAACTCGAAGTCCGTTCGCCGTTATCCCCACCTCGGGTTCCTGTGCTTTCGCCTTGCCCATCAACTTTCCGACCAAAGCCAATACGTGTCCGATAAAGAAACTTCTGCGGCTCGTCGGCTTGCCGCGGCAGGTACTCAATTTGAGTAAAGCGCAGGTCCCACCGCTGATGTAGCTGCGGATTCTGGGTCTTTTCCCACAGCTCATCCATGCTGGCATGAATCGGGATTTCGACGTAAATGCCTTCTCGAGCCATGATCGACTCCGCAGCATAACGGTGGAATTGCAGTTTGAACAGTCACTTCCGGCGCTCCGCCGGGCGCGCTTGGTTGCACATTTGCGCTGATACATACTTTCGTTCCGCTCATAAGCCCGGTGTTGACCACATAATGTTGATCCATGACACCCCAGATATTGGCAAAAAGCATTGTCGATCTGATTCGCAGCGACCTTCAAACCATCAGAGCTTCGCACTTCGCCTGGCTGATTGCGGCTACCGCTGTGGTGCTGATCGGCGTGTGCCTTGAAGGACCTGAGGCCATCCTGGCCCACCCAAAGCATTGGGCGAAACGCCTGGGAAGGACCGGATGGCTCCTAATTGTGCTTGGCTTAGCTGGCGAGGGCGCATTTGAAATGCTGGTCTCATCAGCGGACGCCAGCTTGGGTGATTTCAAAGACATTCTCATGTTTGCTACGCAAAGGGAAGCTGAAAACGCTGGAGCGCTATCGACGGCCGCGCAACAACGAGCATCGGAGGCGGATGAACGCACTTCCATAAATGAACGGGAAGCGGCCAAGCTCCGGGAGCGCGCGGAAGCCGAGAAATTGGAGCGCTTGAAACTTGAAGCATTTGTTTCTCCGCGCGTGCTAACTATTGATCAGCGGCAGCGCATTGCAACAGCTGTGAACAGGTTCGGAACCCGCACTATCGTGGTTTCGTCTTACGGCCAGGACGAAGAGGGATTCCTGCGGGCTACACAGATCGTCGCTGTGTTGAGGGCGGCGGGAATTTCGGTCATTGACGAGCGGGCTTCAACGATTGTTTCTGGAGGATTTATCTCCGGCGTGAATGTCCGCGGTCACCTGGCTGAAGAGAAGTTCGTCGTTGAAGTCGTGCAGGCGTTGAGAACGATTGGAGACCTGCGAGTCACTATCAATGGCCCTCCGGTCAGTCCAGAGGCAATGGACTCTGGCGGTGTGCTAATTCGCGGAGGGCCCATCGCTTTTTGCCCAACCATGCCGGAATAACCGGCGGCCCGTTGCCCCCGGGTCTCCTGTATTTGTAGATGTGGGAACCAGGCCGATTCCCACCCTCGTAGCGTCAACTTCAAGGTAGAGTCGCGGAAGACTTGCTACTACGACGAAGGTCAGTTCTTAGCCTGCTCGTCTGTTCTTACTGATGTCTCATTTGTTTTTCGCTGCAGTTGGCATGAACAAGAGGAGGAGGATCGAATAAATTTTGTTCTAGAGGAGATGGGGAAAGTACTTCCCGGAATAAAAGAGAATTTTGAAGGCGGGCGTTTCGAGGTGCTGGGACGAGGATGAATGGGAAGCGCGGCGCCTCCTCTTGGTACAAACCAGGCCAGATGCAGGAGTTCTGGCCACATGTTGCATATCCTGAGGGACAGGTACACTTTGCGGGTGATCACACTTCGCCGTGGATTCGCTGGATGCAGGGTGCCTTGTTTTCTGGGATCCGGGCGGCGGGCGAAGTAAATGAAGCCGCCGAAAAGATTCCATCTCCGTCGCCTATTCAGAGCGCTTGACACTGATAACTGTTGAAATCACGGGTGGGATGTTGAAAAACTCCCTTTCGCCTCAAATGACCAAAATCGAGTGACAGAAAATGTCTTGCGATTAGAGAATGTCGCTTATAGCGAATCCTGGCACAATTTTACTTTTATAACTTTGCAGGAAAGAGTTTTTCAACAGCCACGGTGTTATCACTCATTGCGCCCCCTAGCGGTGTTGCGCCGACGACCCGCAAGGCACAGCCGATGAAGGATGCATATCGGAGCGCCATTTGCGCCTGCCCAGTACGCTTCACTCAACGCCTCGTCGGATTCACTCCACCGCCGTAATCTGTCTTCTCCCTCGCATCGCCCGCTTTCTCTCCAGCAACATTTCCAGTGCCTGTTTGGTTTCTGCCGCTAGGTGATAAGACTCGCTGTCTACGGGATATTGTCGCGAGAGCACATCCGCGCGGAACGCCTGCACCGCATGGGTGATCTCGGCGGCGACATCTCCGTAGCGGCGGACGAATTTGGCACTGGGACCGAAAGTGAGATTCAGGACGTCATGCAACACGAGCACCTGGCCATCGCATCCCGGCCCTGCACCGATGCCGATAGTCGGAACCGAGACTTCGCTGGTGATCATCTCAGCGACTTCACGGGGAATTCCTTCCAGGAACAGGCACGCCACTCCCGCGCGGTCGAGGGCGGTCGCATCGCGCATGAGCTGCTCGATATCGGACAAAGATTTGCCTTGAACTTTGTATCCACCCATGCGATTTAGCGATTGTGGTGTGAGGCCAATGTGGCCGGCAACGGGGATTTCCGCGTCGATGATTTCGCGGATGAGGTCGGCGCGTTTTTCTCCGCCTTCGACCTTCACCATTTCGGCACCACCCTCCTTCACGAAGCGGGTGGCGTTGCGGATGGCTTCTTTGGCGTCCACATGAAATGAGCCGTAGGGCATGTCGGCGATCAGGATTGCATCTTTCACACCCCGGTGCGCGGCCTTCACATGATGGAGCATCTCGTCTACGGTTATTGAGAGCGTGTTTTCGTGGCCGAGCACGGCCATGGCAACGGAATCGCCGACCAGCACCATGTCGATGCCGGCCTCGTCGACGAGACGCGCGGTCGGGCAGTCGTAGGCGGTCAGGCAAGTGATGGGTTCGTGTTGAAGCTTCTTTTCGCGGAGAGATGAAACGGTGATTCTGTGGCGCGGAGCGCCAATCGGGGTGAGACTCACGATGTCCTCCAGTGCCCCTCCCGCTCAGCGGGATAGAGCCTGCGTGTAGCGTTGAGGCCGCTACTTGACCAATTGTAGTCGCCTGCGGGGCGCATGTCGAGATGCGGCCCGTACGCTCCGTAATGCTGTTAGTTCGCAGCTGTTCCGGTAAGAACCGGAGTCTGATCAAGGACTTCTAAATATGCACTCAAGAGACGGTAGCTATCATAGTCATGATCGAAGTTTATGACTTTGTAATTGTCTCCCGGGCTGTGCAGGATCCCCAGGGTCTCCTGCGTCAAGGAATGAACCACCAGCACGGGAATTCTTCGTTGCGAGAATGGTTCCTCGTCTGAATCTCCAACTTGATCCACGTTTACAGCGCTGCGAGGAAGCTTGAGGGCAAGGCCCAATCTGTGCAACGCGGAAGTAAGTTTAGTATCTGATTTTGCAAGCCAGATCTCGGTGGTTGAAAGTCCGAGAGTATCCATGCAGATCATCGCCTGTATTTTTGCGATGCTCTCCTTCGTTAGTTGGTTTACGTAGTACCGCGATCCGACCAGCCCCTTTTCCTCCCCTGCAAAGGCAACAAAAACGAAGCTGAACCTTGGTTGCTGCGAGCTCATTGCCTGATAAAGACTGGGAAGAAGGCTGGCTCCAGTCCAGTTATCAGCCACGCCCTCACCAAGCTCTGCATGGTCATAACGGGCTCCAACGAGAATGACTGTGTCGCCATGCCCTGTCAGAGTACAGATCAAATTTGGCTCCTTAAGACCCTTGACTGTCTGCTCCACAAGCCTCTCGCCACTGCACCCGGCAGATTCAAACATCTGCTTAAGCGTCATTTCGCGCTGGCGGTCATTTCCCTTGTAAGACTGAAGGCGGCTTTGCACGATATCGCGATTCAAGGTAGTAAACCTAACCCGCGCATGCACGTTAATCCTCAGCAACAGGAGCACGATGATGAGACAGCCGGTCATGATCCTCATGACGCAAGAGTACCCAGCAACCGCCGCAGAGGCAAACCCAATGTTTCCCTGTGCAAAAGCACACAACTTTTATCTTTGTCTACTCACACAAAGCAGTTATAGTGAATTTGCTCAGCGATTTCCACGACAACTGGCCTGTTGGCGCGCAAAGGAAGTTCTGCCGTACAGGAAGAGTTGTACTCCACGCCCGACGAAGCGGCGCGCGAAGAGCTTGATGACGCTCGCCTGCTCGACTTGGACGCGGAGAAGGAATCGCCATTTCTGCGCGCGCAAAAGCGTGTCCCTGCGCGCCGTGGTCCACTTCCAAAGAAAACTGCTACGCGGTTGCTATGGGCAATCGCGGCGATCGTCGTTGCGGCAATCTGCGCCATAGGCGCGGCTGGCTTGTATCGCTACGGCGAGCATTCGTGGCGTTTCCGGCTGCAGTCGAGCGACGACATCGAAATGGCCGGGCTAACCAATGTCACCCGGGCCCAGATCATGGAGGTGATGGGCGGCGACATCGGCCGCAATGTCTTCTACATCTCACTCGACCAACGCCAAAAGCAGCTTGAGCAGATTCCCTGGGTGGAATCGGCCAGCGTGATGCGGTTCGCGCCCAACCGAATCAGAATCCAGATTCAGGAACGAACTCCCGTCGCCTTTGCGCAGGTTGGATCGAAAATTCAGCTGATTGATTCGAGCGGCGTGCTCATGGATCTCTCGACCAAGAAGAAGTATTCGTTCCCCGTGATCATCGGCATGAACTCCGGCGAACCGCTTTCGACTCGCGCACCGCGCATGAAGATATACAACGAACTGGCTCGCCAGCTCGATTCCGGTGGCGCGCACTATTCGCAGGACCTGAGCGAGGTCGACCTGAGCGATCCCGAGGACGTGAAGGTCACGACCAACGATCCCGATGGCGAGGTGCTGGTGCATCTGGGGTCGGGGAATTATCTCGATCGCTTCAAGATTTACGTTGCGCATCTGCGTGAGTGGCGGCAGCAGTTTGCAAAGCTGGAGTCAGTCGATCTGCGGTATGACCGTCAAATCGTCGTAAATCCTGATCTGCGCGGGACCGCCAAGCAGCCGGCACTCTCAGCTAAAGCCGCGAAGGCAGCAATTGCGGCAGGGGTGAAGCCGACGGCGCTCGTGAGCCGAGAAGTAGGAACCCCAAAGGCGCACCCAACTGTTCCCACCCTGGCGCAAAAGGCGCGCAAGGATGGGGCATCCTCTCTGTTGCAAGCGGTAGGAAAGAATCCGGTAACCATAGCATCCAGGGTTCCTCCGAAGAAGGATTCGCAAAAAGTATCGCGCTGGCACAAACGTTGGACTCCGAAGAAGCAGGCGACAGCGGCAACGCATGAACCAGCCGTTAGCGCCAAGGCGCAGTTCGCAACCAGCCCCCAAAAGCCCAGCCCGTCAATCAAGAAAGGGCAATCGAACCAGTAACGATGCCAAAGGCGAACGACAACTTCTTAACTGCAATTGACGTGGGAAGCGCCAAGACTTGTGTCCTGGTTGCTGAGACCACCGACAACGGCCTGCGCTATCGCGGACACGGCCTGGCCGACTCGCGGGGTTCGCGCAAGGGCATCATCGTTGATCTCGAAAAGGCGGTTGCATCGATTCAAAAAGCGGTTGAGAAGGCTGAGGACAGTTGTGGTTTCCCCATCGAACACGCGGTTCTGGGCGTAGCCGGATCGCACGTTCGCGGAATCAACACCCATGGCGGGCTGATCTTCAACCGCGCGCGTGAAATCGGGCGTGAAGAGATCCGCATGGCCGTGGATAAGGCGCGTGCCGTTCCGTTGCCGCCGGACCGCGAAGTTCTGCATTTGCTGCCACAAGAATTCATTCTCGATGAGCAACACGGCGTGCATGATCCGCTGGGCATGATTGCGACGCGCCTTGAAGTACGCGTGCACATGATTACCGCCGCAAGTTCGGCCACTCAGAACGTCGTTACCGCGGTAAACCGCGCGGGCGTACATGTGGACGACACGGTTTTTGAGCCGCTTGCCTGCGCCGATTCGGTGCTGCGATCTGATGAGCGTGAGCTGGGAATTTGCCTGGCAGATGTCGGTGCGGGGTCGAGCAATGTGCTCGTGATCCACGAAGCTGCGGTCGCACACAGCGCCGTGTTGCCGGTGGGGGGAGATCACTTCACCAGCGATCTGTCTGTTGGGCTGTGCACGCCTCTGATTCAATCGGAAAAGATCAAGAAACTGTACGGCAATGCCACCGTCACGCTGATTCCCGAGGGAAATGAAGTCGAGGTGCCTTCGGTGGCCGAGCGGCCATCGCGTCTGGTATCGCAGCGCATGGTGGGAGAGATTCTGGAGCCG
>Ga0075425_100007745_pt1 | contig 11365 bp, 7 predicted proteins | sample SoiMethybrSBSTD4_FD_75300 | JGI IMG/M metagenome (GOLD analysis project Ga0075425, IMG submission 75300) | Bulk soil microbial communities from a Populus tree surrounding site in Tennessee, USA - Soil MetaG P. TD hybrid SBSTD4 | ecosystem: Environmental > Terrestrial > Soil > Tree plantation...
CCGTTCACGCCGTCGCCGCCCCAGCCGGAGTGTACGAACGTCGCGTCGAGCCTGGGGAAGCGCGTGACGACGTAGGTCTCGACGAAGGTCGTGTAGTGGCGTGCCTCGGTGATGCTGTCGCCGTAGAAGACCACGCGGTCTCCGTCGCGGAGAGCGAAGCCGTCCTTCGCGGTCGGGCGCGCGGAGGCGAGGGCCAGGGCGGCCACGGCCACAGCGCCGGTGGCGAGGAGGCTCGTCGCGCGGTGGGCGGCAATTCTCATGCGCGCGATACTCTGTATCGGACGCGCGCCGCCGCGCAACCGCCACGAATTCCCTTTGAGATGTCCGGCCCCTGTGCTCAACTAACCCGAATGCTGCGGTTCCGCGTCCTGGGCTCGGGCAGCTCGGGCAACACCACGCTCGTCGAGGGCGACGGCACCCGCATCCTGATCGACGCCGGCCTCGGCCCGCGCGAGCTGGCCGAGCGGCTCAGCGCCACCGGCGTGGACGCGGACTCCATCTCGGCGATCTTCGTCTCCCACGAGCACACCGACCATTCGCGAGGGGCGGCCGGCTTCTCGCGGAAGTGGGGCGTACGGGTCTGCGGGACGAGCGGGACCTACGCCGCGGCCGGCCTGGGCGCGGCGGAGATCGAGGGCTACGACGTGCTGGAGCCGCGCGTCCCCCGGCGGGTCGGCAGCCTGACCGTGCTGGGCGTGCCCGTGCCCCACGACGCGGCGGCGCCGCTGGCCTTCGTGGTCACGTGCGACGGGCGCTCGCTCGGCCACGCCACGGACTTCGGCCACATCGGCCGCGGGCTCGTCGAGGCCTTCCGCCGCTGCGACGCGGTGCTGGTCGAGTCGAACTACGACCCCGACATGCTGCGCGACGGGCCCTACCCCTGGTCGCTCAAGCAAAGGATCCTGAGCGGCTACGGCCACCTGTCGAACGCGGAGACGTCCCGCTATCTCGGCCGCGACCTCGGCGAGGCCTGCCGGCTCGTGGTCCTGGCGCACCTGTCGCGGCAGAACAACCATCCCGAGGTGGCGCTGATGGCGGCGGAGTCGGCGCTGCGGCGGCGCGGGCGGACCGAGGTCCGGCTGGAGGCCACGGGACCGGAAGGCACCGACTGGCTGGACGTGGCGGCGGCGCCGGCTGCAGCGCCCACCGGCCCGAAACAGCTCCGGCTCTTCTAGCCGCCGGCTTCAGTCGCGGCCCGTCAACGCCGCCCGGGATGGTAGACTCCACGCGGCATGATCCCGCGCTACTCCCGCCCGGAGATGGCCCGGATCTGGTCCGACCAGAACCGGTTCGCGACCTGGCTCAAGGTCGAGATCGCCGCCACCGAGGTGCTCTCCGAGCGGGGGATCGTCCCGCCGCAGGCCCTGGCCGCCATCAAGGAGAAGGCGCGCTTCGACGTGGCCCGGATCGACGCCATCGAGAAGGAAGTCCAGCACGACGTCATCGCCTTCGTCTCCAACGTGGCGGAGAGCGTGGGACCCGAGGGCCGGTGGCTGCACTACGGGCTGACGTCCTCGGACGTCGTGGACACCGCGCTGGCCATGCTGATGGGCGAGGCCTGCGCGCTGATCCTGCAGGACGTGGACGCGCTGCTCGCCGTCCTGCGCGACCGCGCCCACGAGTTCAAGCACGCGCCCATGATCGGGCGCACGCACGGCGTCCACGCCGAGCCCATGACCTTCGGCCTGAAGCTGGCCCTGTGGCACGACGAGCTGGAGCGGGACCGGCTGCGCATCGAGCGCGCCCGCGAGACGATCACCGTGGGCAAGCTGTCGGGCGCGGTGGGCACCTTCTCGCACCTGCCTCCCGAGGTGGAGGAGGCGGTCTGCGAGCGGCTCGGGCTGCGCCCGGCGCCCATCGCCTCCCAGGTGCTCCAGCGCGACCGCCACGCCGAGGTCATGACCGCGCTGGCCATCTGCGCGGCCAGCCTGGAGACCTTCGCCACCGAGATCCGCGCCCTCCAGAAGACCGAGGTGCGCGAGGTGGAGGAGCCCTTCGGCGAGCGGCAGAAGGGCTCGTCGGCCATGCCCCACAAGCGCAACCCCGTGGGCTGCGAGCAGGTCAGCGGCCTGGCCCGCCTGGTGCGCACCAACGCGCTGGCCTCCCTGGAGAACATCGCGCTGTGGCACGAGCGGGACATCAGCCACTCGTCCGTCGAGCGGGTGATCCTGCCCGACACGTTCCTGGTCCTGGACCACATGCTGCGCCGCATGACCGACATCGTCCGCGGCATGGCCGTGCACACCGACCGCATGAAGCGGAACCTGGATTCCACCAAGGGCCTGGTCTTCTCCGGCCAGCTCCTCCTGGAGCTGACCGCGCGCGGCATGGCGCGCGAGGACGCCTACCGCGTGGTCCAGCACCACGCCATGGAGGCCTGGAAGCACGAGGGCGACTTCAAGCAGCGCGTGGCGGCCGACCCCGCCGTCCGCAAGGTCGTGAAGGGCGCCGAGCTGGAGGACGTGTTCCGGCTGGAGCGCTACCTCTCCCACGTGGACGCGATCTTCGCGCGGGTCTTCGGTACCGGGCAGACCAAGCTGAGGATGAAGGGCCGCCGGCGGGGCGAGGTGTAGGCGGCCGGAGGAGCTAAGATAGGCGCTCTAATGACACGGGCCCGCGTCTACGTCACCCTCAAGAAGTCGGTCTTCGACCCGCAAGGCAAGACGATCCACGACGCGCTGACGTCGCTGGGCTACAGCGGCGTCACCGATGTCCGTCAGGGGAAGTTCTTCGAGGTTTCCCTCGACGGCGTGCCCGCGGACCAGGCCCGGCAGACGGTCGAGGAGATCGCGCGCAAGGTCCTGGCCAATCCCGTGATCGAGAGCTACCGCGTGGAGGTGGAATGAAGGTCGGGGTGGTCGTCTTCCCGGGCTCCAACTGCGACCACGACGCGTACCACGCCGTGAAGCACGTCTGTGGCCAGGAGGCGCGGTTCGTCTGGCACAAGGACGCGGACCTCTCCGGCCTCGACGCGATCATCCTGCCCGGCGGCTTCTCCTACGGCGACTACCTGCGCACGGGCGCCATCGCGCGCTTCTCGCCGGTGATGGGCGCGGTCAAGGAGTTCGCCGCCCAGGGCGGACCGGTGCTCGGGATCTGCAACGGGTTCCAGATCCTGCAGGAGGCGGACCTGCTGCCCGGGGCCATGCTGCGGAACCGGACGGTGAAGTTCCTGTCGCAGCCCGTCCACGTCCGTGTCGAGCGGGACGACACCATCGCGACCGCGGGCGTGCCGGTGGGCACGGTCCTGACCATGCCCATCGCCCACGGCGAGGGCAACTTCTTCATGCCGGACCCCGAGCTGGATCGCCTGGAGGCGGCGGGCCAGGTCGTCTTCCGCTACGTCGACGCCGCCGGCCGGTTGGACGACGCGGCCAACGTCAACGGCAGCGCCCGCGCTATCGCCGGCGTGTGCAACTCCTCTCGCAACGTGGTGGGCCTCATGCCGCATCCGGAGCGGGCCTCGGAGGGCGAGCTCGGCTCGGCCGACGGCCGGCGGATCTTCGAGGCGTTGATCGGGAGCCTGGTCCGGGCCTGAGTCGTCAGGGCTGGCGTCGCATCCTCTCTCTATTCGGTACTGCTAAGCATCCACGAGTCCGTCCGGACGGCGAACGGTTATGGCTGGACTCTTCCGAGCCGTGCTCAATTCGTTTGTATCCTGGTCACAGACCGTCGTTACTGATTGCCTGCCCGAAGAACACGCCGGTGGAATGGTGGTTGAAGGGCGGGAACGTCCTCCGCAGTACGACCGTGTTATGTGCGTCGTGCCTGACGGACGAACGCGTCGTCGCGCTCCTGAAGAGGCTCGGTCGTGAACTTCCGATCGTTTTCGTTGGCGACATGGATCCCTACGCGATCGTGCAATACGAGGAGACTCGACGAAGATTGGCGCGGGGCGCCACCGTGACCCATGGCGGCGTGAACAGCGCATGGCTGGACGCGATCGACCGACGCTCGAAGGACGGGAAGACACTGGGCCGGATTCGAATCGCGCTGGAAAGGCACGAAGTCGAGCTGCTCAAGGCAATCGAGCGGTGCGTTGACCTGGAGGCTCTCGTCGGTTCTCGGGGAGCCCGGATGCTGAGAGATGGTTTCAAGGTCGAGCTTGAAGGTGCCATGAACCCCGCGTTACACCCGCGGGATCATGGTGGCTGGATGCTCCGATACCTGCGTTCGCGCTTACGGGTTTCGTATCCGCCCCGGGGCGGATAAGGGGCTCGGCAGCCAGATGGACTTGTTCCGGAACAAGTACCTTACAGAAGCCCGACCACCTCGTTCCGGAACGAGTTGTCTCCGTCGAGCTCGGGGTCACTTTCCACCGAGAGGTCGCTCTAGGCTAGAGTCTCGCAATCTCGTCGACGAGCCCTCCGTCGCGCGTCGTCTCCGTGGACCTGGTCCGTGGCGCCGACGTCTGGCTCATGCTTTTCGTCAACGAGATGGCCGGAGTCCGCGGCACGCCCGCCTTCCTGCTCCACACGCCGCCCGCGGCGGACGGCATGACGATCACCGACGTCGTGTTCCCGGCCTTCCTCTTCATCGTCGGGATGGCGATTCCCCTGTCCCTCGGCGGCCGGCTACGCCGAGGCGAGCCGCGCTCGCGCGTGTGGCGGCACGTGCTGGCGCGAACGGGGACGCTGCTCGCGATCGGCGTCCTCATGGTCAACGCGGAGCACGCGCAGCCCCGGGGTCTGGTGCCGGAGCCGCTCTGGAACGTGCTGATGACGCTCGCGGTGGTTCTGGTCTGGGGCGCCGACCGGCAGCGAAACTGGCGGGCGGCCGGCCTGGCCCTCCTGGTCGTCGTGGCGTTCTCGTACCGGGCCGAGGGTGGGTCGGGGCTGATGCAGCTGCGGCCGCACTGGTGGGGCATCCTCGGCCTGATCGGATGGGCGTATCTGGTCGCCGCGGCGCTCTACCTCCTGGCCGGTGACCGGCCGGCGGTCTTCGCCGGTGCGGTCGCCCTGCTCTATCTGCTCTCCCTCGTCGACGAGGTCGACGCGCTGCCTGGCCTGGTGGCCGTTCGCCCCTTCGTGTGGGTCGGCCGCATGCTCGGCGCGCACGGCGCGCTGGCCGTCTCGGGCGCGCTGCTGACGCTGATGGTCGCGCGCTACCGGGATCGCGCGCGCGCCTTCATCGGGCCCGCGCTCGGCTACGGGGCCGCGCTCGCCGCGGCGGGCCTCCTGCTTCACTCGCTGCGTGACCTGCATCCCGCGTTCTGGATCAACAAGGTGAGAGCCACGGCCGCCTGGTGTCTGCTCTCGGGGGCGTGGACGGTCGCGGCCTGGACGGCGCTGTTCGCGGCGGCCGACGTCGCGGGCTGGCGCCGCTGGCCGCGCGGCCTCACCATGGCCGGCGAGAACGCCCTGATGATCTACCTGCTCGCGCCCTTCCTGCTGTCCCTCTTCGGCCTCGTCGACGTCATCTGGGGGACGAACCCGTACGCCGCGCTGGGCCAGTCGCTCGCCGTCGGCACGGTGCGATCGATCCTGTTCACCTGGCTGGTCGTGCGCCTGTCCGGCTGGATCCGCGCGCGCGGCCTGCGCCTGCAGCTCTGACGGAGGCCGGATGACACTTGCGCTCCCGCTCTCGCTGGCACTCGCCGCCGCCGGGCCCGTCGCGGCGAAGCCGATCGTGCTCGTCAACCACATAGGCTACGAGGTCACGGGACCCAAGCGGGCCGTGGTCCAGGGCCAGAAGGGCGACACGGTGCGCTCTTGCGCCGTCGTGGAGGCCGGGAGCGGCGCGCACGTGGCGGCGTCCACGGCGGAGCCGGCCGGCGCCGTCGCGCGCTGGCGCGACTGGGTCTACTGGACCGTCGACTTCTCGTCGCTCTCCCGCGAAGGCACGTTCCGCGTGGTGTGCGGCACATCCCGCGGAGAGGCGGCCTCGTGGCCGTTCGCGGTCGAGCCCCATGTCCTCGAGCGCCACACGCTCTCCGACGTCCTCTACTACGTCAAGGGGCAGCGCTCGTCCGGTCTCATCGACGAGGCGGACCGTCGGCTGCGGCTCGAAGGCCGGTTGGACCGAACGGTCGACGCTCACGGCGGCTGGTACGACGCCACCGGCGACTACGGCAAGCACCTCTCGCACCTGTCGTATTCGACGTACTTCAACCCGCAGCAGATTCCGCTCACGGCCTGGGCGCTGCTCAGGGCCTACGACTTGATGCAGCGGCGCTCGGAACCGCTCTTCCGGCAGTACCTGCGGCGGCTGCTCGACGAGGCGGCCTGGGGCGCCGACTACTTGGTGCGCGTCAAGGCGCCCGGCGGGTCCTTCTACCGGTCCGTGTCGGCTCCCGGGCCGGCCAAGCGGCCGGACGATCGCCGCATCGCGCGCGAGGCGCGGGCCATGGCGGTCAAGACCACGCGCGAGCAGGAGAGCTTCGTGGGCGCGGCGGCGCCGCCCGCAGTGGACGATTGGGCGTACCTCAGCGGTTTCCGCGCCGGCGGTGGCGTGGCCATCGCCGCGCTGGCCCAGGCCGCGCTCTGGCAGGCGCCGGGCGAGCGGCGCGGCGACTACCTGCAGGCGGCGGAGGAGGCCTGGGCCTTCCTCGCCGCGAACAACGAGCGGCTCACCAATGACGGCCGCGAGAACATCGTCGACGACTACTGCGCGCTGCTCGGCGCGACCGAGCTGTTCCGCGCCACGCGCAAGCCGGAGTACAAGGCCGCGGCCGATGCGCGCGCGGCCGCGCTCATGGCGCGGCTGGCGCCGCGCCCCCAGGCTTACTGGCGCGCGGACGACAAGGACCGGCCCTTCTTCCATGCGGTCGATGCCGGCCTGCCGGTCGCGGCGCTGGTCGCCTACCTCGAGATCGCGGACGAGCCGCAGCGGGCACGGGTGCTCGACGCCGTACGAGCGTCGCTGGAATGGGAGCTGGCGGTCAGCTCCGAGGTGCCGAACCCGTTCGGGTACGCGCGCCAGCTCGTGCAGACGAAAGCGGGCGTTCGCGACACGCGCTTCTTCTTCCCCCACGACACGGAGACGGCGCCCTGGTGGCAGGGCGAGGACGCGCGGATCGCCTCGCTGGCCTACGCGGCGCGCGCGGCTCTTCCGTACTTCGAGAGCGATGCGGCGTTCGCCGGTCGCCTCCGGCGCTACGCGCAGGACCAGCTCGACTGGATCCTGGGCCGCAACCCCTTCGACGCGTCGCTGCTCCAGGGCAGCGGCCGGAACAACCCGCCGTACCGGTTCTTCGACTCGCTCGAGTACACCAACGCGCCCGGCGGCATCGTCAACGGGATCACGGCCGGCTTCGCCGATGCGCAGGGCATCGACTTCAACCTGCCGTACTCGGTGACCGGCGCAGACCACGACTGGCGTTGGGGCGAGCAGTGGCTGCCGCACGCCACCTGGTACCTGCTCGCGCTGGCCGCGGGCGCCCCGCCGCCCCCGCCCTCGGACGGACGCGTGATCATCGGCTACGTCTTCGCCAAGGACCAGGTCATCGATCCGACTACCATCGCGGCCGACAAGCTCACGCACATCAACTACGCGTTCGCGAACATCCGCGACGGCCGCGTGGTCGAGGGCTTCGCCCGCGACGCCGAGAACTACAAGGTCCTCACCGGCTTGCGCGCGCGCAACCCGAAGCTGAAGATCCTGGTCTCGGTCGGCGGGTGGACCTGGTCCGGCGGCTTCTCCGACGCCGTGCTCACGCCGGAGAGCCGGCAAGAGTTCGTGCAGAGCGCGGTCGACTTCGTCCGACGCCACGACCTGGATGGCTTCGATGTCGACTGGGAGTACCCGGGCCTGCCCGGCTACGCCAACGTGAACCGGCCGGCGGACAAGAAGAACTTCACGTTGGTCATGGCCGAGCTGCGCGCGGCGCTCGACAAGGAAGGCGCGGCGCGCGGACGAAAGTACCTGCTCACGTTCGCCGCCGGCGCCTCGTCGGATTTCCTCGCCCATACCGAGATGGACGCGGTGGCACCCTTCGTCGACTACGTGAACCTGATGACCTACGACTTTCGCGAGGCCGAGGGCGACCCGGTGGCCGGCCATCACTCGAACCTCCACACGCACCCCGGCGATCCGGACCGGATGTCGGCGGACCGCGCCGTGCGCGAGTTCCTCGTTGCCGGCGTTCCGGCCGCCAAGCTCGTCCTGGGCGTGCCGTTCTACGGCCGCGCCTGGGGGGAGGTGAATCCCGAGCACGACGGCCTGTATCAGCCGGGCGGGCCGATCAAGGAGCGGATCGAGACGCACTACGGCGACCTGGCCACGCTCACGTCGCAGCCGGGCTGGGTCCGCCGGTGGGACGCGCTCGCCCAGGCTCCCTTCCTATGGAACCCGGAGCGGCGGATCTGGATCGGCTACGACGATCCCGAGTCGCTGCGCGTCAAGTCACGCTACATCCGCGAGCACGGGCTGGCCGGCGCGATGTTCTGGGAGTACACGGCCGACCCGACGGGCGCGCTGCTGGGGACGCTGTTCGATGGGCTTCGCGGAGGCGCGGCCGCGCCGCGCTGAAGCTCGGAGGCCGGATCAGAAGACGGCGACGAGCCCCGCCACGACCAGCGCGATCACGCGTGCCGGCTCCAGCCACGTCGCCCAGCGCTTCCGCTCCAGCAGTCCGCCCAGCGAGACGAGCGTGACCACGACGGCGACGGCGCCCGCGGCGCGCACGCCGAGGGGCAGCTCGTCTTGGCGGAAGAGCAGGAGCGTGGCGCCGGCGAGGGCCAGGACGAACTGCAAGAAGACGTAAGCGACGAGACCGCGAGGGGCTGCCGCGTCGTACTTGACGTGCCCCGGGTCCACGTCGGGTGCGGCCACGAACCCGCCCATCTCCTGCGGCTGCCAGCCCGGCGGCTTCAGGAAGAGCAGGACCTTGTCCGCCAGCCGTGTCGAGCGCCGTGCCTTCTGCCCCAACTCCACCCAGTAGTGCAGGTGCGCCCAGATGGGATTGAGGCTGCGCAACGGAGTGGTGATGCCGTAGGCCGGCTCTTCCTCCTCTTTCTGGTACGTGCCGAACAGCCGGTCCCACACGATGAGGATCCCGCCGTGGTTGCGGTCGATGTACTTCGGGTTGCGGCCGTGGTGCACGCGGTGGTTGGACGGCGTGTTGAGCACCCACTCCAGCGGGCCCAGGCGACCGATGGCGCGGGTGTGGATCCAGAACTGGTACAGGGTGTCGATGGACGACACCGTCAGGAACATGAGCGGCGCGAAGCCCAGGAGGGCCAGCGGCAGGTAGAAGACCCACGAAAAGGCCGGCTGGAACGCGCCCTGGCGCAGGGCCACGGCCAGGTTGTACTCCTCGCTCTGGTGATGGACCACGTGCGCGGCCCAGAAGGCGTTCACCTCGTGCCCCGTCCGGTGGAACCAGTAATAGAGGAAGTCCACGCCCAGGAAGCACGCCACCCAGGCGGCGGGCGAGCCGGCGATCGAGAAGACCCGGTAGCGCTCGTAGACGAACACGTACCCCGCGAACAGCACCGTCTTCAGGAAGACCGTGAGCAGCTGGTCGATGATCCCGCAGGAGAGGTCGTTGATGGAGTCCGACAGCCGGTAGTAGTCCTTCTCCTGGATCCGCGTGATGACGAGCTCCAGGAGGATCAGGAGGATGAAGACGGGGATGGCGAGGACGACGTAGTTCAACAAGGGACCTCGACGGCTCCGGCGATTCTAGCGAAAAAGGCGGGCCGGGTAGAATGAGGCCTTCCATGCCCACAGCCGAGCTGCTGTCCCGGCACAACCTCACCGCCGAGGAATACGAGCGGATCGTGAAGGCCCTGGGCCGCGAGCCCAACCTCACCGAGCTGGGCCTGTTCTCGGTCATGTGGTCCGAGCACTGCTCGTACAAGAGCAGCCGCATCCACCTGAAGACGCTGCCCACCACCGGCGCGCGCGTGGTGCAGGGGCCGGGCGAGAACGCGGGCGCGGTGGATATCGGCGACGGCCTGGCCGCGGTCTTCAAGATCGAATCCCACAACCACCCGTCGTTCATCGAGCCCTACCAGGGAGCGGCCACGGGCGTGGGCGGGATCCTGCGCGACATCTTCACCATGGGCGCGCGGCCCATCGCCATCCTCGATTCGCTGCGCTTCGGGCCGCTCGACGACCCGCGCAGCCGCCGGATCCTCGGAGGGGTGGTGGCCGGCATCGGCGGCTACGGCAACGCCTTCGGTTGCCCGACCGTCGGCGGCGAGGTCGTCTTCGACGAGTGCTACGCGCTGAACCCGCTGGTCAACGCCATGTGCGTGGGCATCGCGCGCAAGGACGCGATCTTCAAGGGCCGGGCCGAGGGCGCGGGCAACACGGTCTTCTACGTCGGGGCCAAGACCGGGCGCGACGGGATCCACGGCGCGACCATGGCCTCGGCCGAGTTCGGCGCGGGCAGCGAGGAGAAGCGGCCCACGGTCCAGGTGGGCGACCCGTTCATGGAGAAGGTGCTCCTCGAGGCCTGCCTCGAGGCGCTCAAGACGGGCGCCGTCGTCGGCATCCAGGACATGGGCGCCGCCGGACTGACCTGCTCCACGTCGGAGATGGGCTCGCGGGCGGGGACCGGGATCGAGGTCGACGTGGCGAAGGTCCCCAAGCGCGAGACGGGCATGAGCGCGTACGAGGTGATGCTCTCGGAGTCGCAGGAGCGGATGCTCCTGGTGGCCGAAAGGGGTCGCGAGCGCGAGGTGATGGAGGTCTTCGAGAAGTGGGACCTGCACGCCGAGCCGATCGGACGCGTGACCGACGGCACGCGCCTGCGCGTGTGGGACGACGGGAAGCTGGAGGCCGACGTGCCCAACGCGGCGCTCACGGACCAGGCCCCGCTCTACGACCGGCCCTGGGTCGAGCCCGAGAACCCGGCCGCGGCCGAGGACGTGCTGGCCCTCGCGCCGCCCGCCGACCTCGGCCAGGCTCTGCTCGCGCTGCTCGCCTCTCCGTCCATTGCGTGCAAGCGGTGGATCTACCGGCAGTACGACAGCACGGTGCGGACCAACACCCTCGCGGGCCCGGGCTCCGACGCGGCCGTCGTCCGCGTGAAGGGCACGCGCAAGGCCCTGGCCATGGCGGTGGACGGCAACGGGCGCTACTGCTGGCTCGATCCCTTCGAGGGCGCGCGGCTGGCCGTGGCCGAGGCCTGCCGCAACGTGGCCGCGTCCGGCGCCGTGCCCATCGGCGCCACCAACTGCCTGAACTTCGGCAACCCCGAGCGGCCGGAGATCATGGGCCAGCTCGTGCGGGCCATCGCCGGGATCGGCGACGCGTGCCGCGCGCTGGGCGTGCCCATCACCGGCGGCAACGTCTCGCTCTACAACGAGACGGACGGCAAGGCCATCTATCCCACGCCGGTCATCGGCGTGGTGGGCCTGCTCGACGACGCGACGCGCGCGCTCACGCAGTTCTTCCGCGAGGAGGGCGACGCGGT
>Ga0075425_100007746_pt1 | contig 11364 bp, 7 predicted proteins | sample SoiMethybrSBSTD4_FD_75300 | JGI IMG/M metagenome (GOLD analysis project Ga0075425, IMG submission 75300) | Bulk soil microbial communities from a Populus tree surrounding site in Tennessee, USA - Soil MetaG P. TD hybrid SBSTD4 | ecosystem: Environmental > Terrestrial > Soil > Tree plantation...
GATGAGATGGTCGGCGCTTATGGAATCTCCGGCGGCACGTCACAGCAGGATGAGGCAATGGCGGTCTATGCGCGCGCAAAAACCGGGTGGGCGGCGGCTCCCGAACATGACACGACCGATCCTGAGGTGAAGGCGCACATCAACGCGCTTTATGCCAAGGCCGGCATCACCGACCGCAAGCTTTGAATTCTTCGGAGCATCGCATGACGCATTCAGCAGCCGCGGAAGATGCCTGGAACGGCAGGGTCGAAGACGATGCCCTCCTGCGTGGACAGGGACGCTTCGGCGACGACGTCAAACCCGATGACACTCTTGCCGCCTATTTTGTGCGATCGCCGTATGCCTTCGCCAAGATTGTGCGGATCGACGCCTCGGCCGCGAAGAACGCGCCCGGGGTCGTGGCAGTGCTCACTGCCGCCGATCTCCGCGACGCCCACTACCATTCGATCTCGCACGGCCATCCGATTCCCGGCCGCGGCGGTAAGACCGCGATCTCCCCACATCGTCCGTCGCTTGCCGAGACGCGGGTGATGCACGTCGGTGAACCAGTCGCCATTGTTGTTGCGAAAACTGCAGCCTCGGCGCAGGACGCCGCCGACAAGGTTGCCGTCGACTATGAGGAGATGATGCCGGTCACCGATGCGCGCGAGGCCGTGAAGAAAGGCGCCTCGCAGCTCTGGCCGGAAGCGCCCGGCAATATCGGCTTCGACTGGGCTGCCCCGCCTGATCCCGAGAACAAGAAACAGGCCGCGCTCGAGCGTGCCTTCAAGGAGGCGACTCATGTTGTTCGCGTCGAACTCGTCAACCAGCGGCTGGTCGTAGCCTCGCTTGAAGCACGCTCAGCGACGGCGAGTTATGATGCTGGGGCGAAGCAGTTCACGCTGCGTGTTGGTACACAAGGCGTCGCCAGCGTCCGCGGGCAAATCGTCGGCGCTATGAAACTCAAGCCGGAGGAGCTGCGCCTTCTTACTGAAGATGTCGGCGGTGCATTCGGCATGAAGGGCTGGTGCTATCCGGAATACGTGCCGATGCTGCATGCTGCGCGTGTTCTGGGAAAGCCCATCCACTGGGCTTCGACACGCTCAGAGGCATTCGTCACCGACAATCAGGGGCGCGACTCATTCTGGACGGTGGAGCTTGCGCTCAATTCACGGGGCCGCTTTCAGGCGTTGCGCGTCGACTGCATCGGCAATCTCGGCGCATATTTCACAGGGGTCGCACATTTTGTGTTCACGACCCACATCTCCGGCTGCCTGCCGACCGTCTACGACATTCCCCTTGCTCAGGTGAACACACGCTGCGTATTCACGAACACACTGCCCACGGGGCCTTACCGCGGCGCTGGACGGCCAGAGGCGAGCTATCTGATCGAGCGCGTCATTGACGCGGCTGCCGATGCCACCGGCATCGATGCCGCCGAGTTGCGCCGGCGCAATCTGATCAAGCCTGAGAAAATTCCGTACACCACAGCCTTCGGAAACACTTACGACAGCGGCGAGTTTCCTGCTGTTTTCGAGCGTGCGCTCCAGGCGGCCGACTATGCGGGCTTCCGCGATCGCAGGAAGGTCGCAAAAAAACGCGGTAAGCTGCGCGGCATCGGGATCGGTTGCTACCTGGAAATCTCCGGCGCCTTTCCGGAAGAGGCGGCGCGCGTTTCATTCCCCGGCGGGAAATCCGTGCAGGTCAGCGTCGGTGCCGGCGCGAGCGGGCAAGGCCACAAGACCGTTTTCGGCCGCGTGGCCGCCCGGCGTCTTGGTGTTGCCCCGGAGGTTGTGACGCTCACCTCCGGTGATTCCGCGCGTGATGTCCCGGGTTTCGGCGCGGTTGCATCGCGCTCAGCGATGATGACGGGCGGGGCGGTGGCGCGTGCGGCCGACACTGTGCTTGAGAAAGGCAAACGTGTCGCTGCCATGCTCTTGCAGGCTGGCGAAAATGAGATCGACTTCGGCGAGGGCAAGTTCAGCGTGAAAAATTCCGGGCGCGAAGTTTCGCTGTTCGAGGTTGCAGAGTGGGCGGCCGAACTCAAACGTCAGGGCGCCATCCCGGAAAGTCTCGATACCCAGGCCGGCATCAAGGTGCCGTCGTCATTTCCCAACGGCTGTCACATCGCCGAGGTTGAGATTGATCCTTTAACGGGAGCCGTCGAGATCGTGTCCTACGTCGCTGTTGACGACTGCGGTAACGTGCTCGACCACACCATTGTTGAAGCGCAAATTCACGGCGGCGTTGCCCAAGGCCTCGGCCAGGCGCTCACGGAGAATACGATCTATGACGCCGGAGGTCAGCTCGTGTCCGGCTCGTTCATGGATTACGCGATGCCGCGAGCCGACCTGATGCCGGGGATGAAAGTCGAGCATCACGCGGTTGCCTGCCGCACCAATCCGCTCGGTGTGAAAGGAACAGGTGAAGCAGGCACGACCGCGGCGCCTCCTGCCGTCATGAATGCCATTATCGATGCACTTCCTGCGGGTACTCAGATCGATATGCCCGCAACGGCAGAACGCATCTGGCAGGCTTTGCAAAGCGTGAAATAGTTCCTCACTGCGTATTTCAGGTCGTTAAGGGCCCTATAACCAAAAGCGCGCTGGGCCATCCGTCCCACGCCGTTTATGCGGCGCCATTAATATTTTGGTGCGGCGTGAAAATGTACCGTGCGGCCGGCAGGACAAGCGCGCGCAAGACCTCATGTTGACGGTTTATAATTGCATTGTGGATCAGCACGATCTGCGCCTGGTCGTGCTTGCGGCGTTGGTTTGTAGCGTTGCCTCGTTTGCGGCGATATCGCTGCTGCATCATGTGCGCAGATGCGTCGGCTATATGCGCGCCGTATGGATCACCGTGTCAGCGGTGTCGACCGGATTCGGAATTTGGGCGACCCACTTTGTTGCCATGCTGGCGTATGAGCCGGCCATTCCAAACGCGTACAGCACTGGGCTGACATCTCTCTCGTTGATCGCTGCAATCGTTCTTACAGGCGCAGGCCTGGCAGTCGGGGTTTCGTCGATATCCCGCGGAGGTCCTTGGATCGGTGGCGCGTTGGTTGGCGGCGGCATCGCCGTGATGCATTACACCGGCATGGCCGCATTCGAAGTCCAGGGTAGAATTCTCTGGGATCCGACCCTCGTTTTCATATCGATCGCTTTGGGAGCAGTGATCGGCGCGGCCGCATTGCCGGCAGGCTTGCGCGGTGATTTGTTGAAGTGGAAACTGCTTGGCGCTCTGCTCCTGACACTGGCGATTTGCAGCCATCACTTCACGGCGATGGGCGCTGCCTCGCTCATTCCGGACCCGACAATTTCAATATCCGACACGGCTTTGCCTTCCGGCTTGCTGGCGATCGCTGTGGCTGTGGCCAGTGCGGTCATTCTGATCCTTGCGCTCGCTGGCGTGGCGCTGGAGATGCGTGATCGCCGGCGCGGCGAGCTCGAGAACGATCGGATGCGCGGGCTTGCTAATGCCGCGATCGAGGGGCTGGTCGTTTGCGAAGGAGAGAAAATTATCACCGTAAACGACAGTTTCGCCGCGCTTGTCGGCGATTTTCCGGACAAGATTGTCGGTACGATGATCGAACAGTATTTCGAGGATGAAGATGCACTTTCGAGATTGCGCGAACGCCCCAACGTGCCGGTCGAGGGCACCATCTCGCGCCTTGATGGCGTGAGAACACCGGTTGAATTGATTCAAAGATCAGTCGATTTCGCCGGCAAGCCGCATTGTGCCATAGCGGTCCGCGATCTCTCGGCGCGAAAAGAGGCGGAAAATCACATTAACTTTCTTGCTCACCATGACGCGCTTACCGGATTGCCCAATCGTGTAACTTTCAACGCCAAGCTCGACCGTGAAATCAAGCTTGCCGCTGAAGGTGGACAGCGGCTGGCGATCCTGTGCATCGACCTCGACAGGTTCAAGGAAGTGAATGACCTTTTCGGGCATTCCGCAGGCGATCGGGCGCTTCAGAATGTTGCAAAGCGGGTCACAGCCATTCTCGACGAAGGCCAGATGATGGCCCGGCTCAGTGGCGACGAGTTTGCCATTGTTGTTCCGGGGCTCCCCAATCCTACAATGGCTGGTCGTCTCGCCGAGTCTGTTCTCGAAGCCATGCAGGCGACGAATGACAATCCCGACGACAGCGGGATTGTTGCAGCGAGTATAGGCATTGCGGTCTTTCCCGAAGATGCCACCGATCGCAATGCACTACTTACGCATGCCGATACGGCACTTTATCGGGCCAAGAATGAAGGCCGGGGAACATATCGGTTTTTCGAAGCCTCGATGGGCGCGTCGGTTCGTGACCGGCGTCTGCTCGAGCACGATCTGCGCAACGCGATCGCGCGCGGAGAGTTCAGTCTCGTCTATCAGCCGCAAAAAGAGATCAAAACCGGCGAGGTCATTGGTTTTGAAGCGTTGTTACGCTGGAAACACCCGACCCGCGGGGACGTGTCGCCTACGGAATTCATTCCGATTGCAGAGGACACCGGCGTCATCCTTCAGATCGGAGAATGGGTGTTGCGAGCCGCGTGCCGTGAGGCTGCAACATGGACAAAACCATTGACGATGGCCGTGAACGTTTCGGCCGTTCAAGTCCACAATGCAGACTTTGCGCATAGGGTGCATGAAATTCTCTATGAAACCGGACTTGTGCCCCACAGGCTGGAGCTCGAGATCACCGAAACCGCGCTGGTGCGCGACTTGAACCGTGCGCTAGGGACACTACGGCGCATCAAAATGCTCGGCGTTCGCATCGCAATGGATGACTTCGGCACGGGCTATTCGTCTCTCTCAAACCTGCGCGCATTTCCTTTTGACAAAATAAAGATCGACTCTTCCTTCATCAGGTCGGTAAACGTGAACGATCAGGCGGCGGCCATTGTCCGGTCGGTTCTTGGGCTTGGAAGAGCTCTCAAGCTGCCGGTGCTTGCGGAAGGCGTGGAAACCGCCGCCGAGCTTGAATTTCTCAAGAGCGAATTCTGCAACGAGGTGCAGGGTTTTCTCGTCGGCCGCCCTGCAGCGATCGAAGGCTTTCGTCCGCTGACGCATGGCACTCTTCCGCCCCACGACGATGCATATGTAATCCGGCTCGCGCCACGCATGGCATCGATGTAGTTGACGGCGCCGGGAGCTGTCAGTAGAGGCGATGTCCCGCCCCGTCGCGATACGATTCGACAGGACGCGTAGATTTCCTGCGTTTCGCTTGTGGGAACAATTGCCAATGATGCAGGCTCGCCTTGCCGTTCTGGTGCTAATTTCACTATGCCTCGTCGAATGCGCCAACAACTACGTTCCAAAGCCAGAGCCGAGCTTCTATCGCAATCTTGCACAGCCGGGCGCCCAGCTTGATGCCGCCGCTGCCGCCTCGATGATCTCCGGCTATCGCGCTAACAACGGGCTGCCAGCGGTTGAGCTTGATTCCGACCTGATGCGGCTAGCGCAGGCGCAGGCTGAAGCAATGGCCAAGCGCGACAAGCTCGATCATGGAGCCGGGAAGCCGTTTGTGCAAAGGCTGAAGGCTTCCGGTTACGATGCCAGGCGGGCAGCCGAGAACATCAGCGCGGGGTATCACACGCTGGCCGAGGCATTCTCCGGCTGGCGCGATTCGAATCCCCACCGTGCCAACATGCTGCTCGCCGGCGCCACCCGGATCGGCATCGCTGCGGTCTATACGCCAAGCTCGAAATACAAAGTGTACTGGGCAATGATCATCGCCGAGCCCGACGACAAGACGGAATAGCCGATCGAGGTCCTCCCAAGCCCACTTGGCGGTGACCACCCTGTCGCGATAATTTGTCGTCGGCGAGGCAGCATGACCCACAGTTTTTGGCGGACGTTATTCAGCGGCACTTTTGTTGCCGCGCTATTGTTGGCGGTGGCGCCGTCTGTGGCCGAGACACTTATTCATAGCGCGGAAAATCAGGTGCCGGTCGCTATTGTCGAGATCAAACGTCCGGCCGAACACACCGAAATTCATTTGCAGGCTCAAGCGACGCTGACGAAAGTCTGCTTCGCTGCAACCGGCCCGAACAGCCCTTATCTTCTCGCTGCTGGACGTAATTATCGCTATCTTGGTGGCGACAATGTCACGACGTGCCCCGAACGCCGAGACTACGCCAAGGACGACATTCTCATCCTGCGGTTCGAGCCATTGGCGGCGGGTTCGAGCACATTTTCATTCGTGTCGGGGCAGGGTGGGGAAAAACAATCGAACGACGTTGTCTCCCCGACGATGCCTTATTGGAATTTCCTGCGTGTAAGGTTGAATTGAAAGCTGGGCTGGACCTCTTGTCGCCCGCTCACTAGTTTTGCGACCTATGCCGGTGTTGCCCCGCGTCAAGGACTATGACTCGCTCTACCGCCAGTTCCGCTGGCCGGTGCCCGCCCGTTACAACATCGGCGTCGATGTTTGCGACCGCTGGGCCGAAAAGGAGCCTGGGCGCCTCGCGATCCTGCATGCCAGGCCTGACGGGCGTGACGAAGCGATCACCTATGGCTGGCTGCGCGAGACATCCAACCGGCTCGCGAACGCATTGCGGGCTCACGGTATCAAGCGTGGCGACCGCGTTGCGATACTGTTGCCACAAACTCCCGAGGTGGCTGCAATTCATATCGCGATCTACAAACTCGGTGGCGTTGCCCTGCCGCTTGCGGTGCTGTTCGGGACGGATGCGCTTGCCTATCGTCTGGAAAATTCCGGTGCCGCGGCATTGATCACGAACGCGCGCGGCGCCGAGCGCATTGCCGAAATTCGGCAGGAATTGCCCGCGCTCAGGTTGGTAATTTCGCTAAACGGCGCAGACGACGGTGCGCTCGCCTTCGCCGATTTGCTTGCGAAGGCCTCGTCAGATTTTTCTCCGGTCGACACGTCAGCCGACGATCCGGCGATGATGGTCTATACGTCCGGCACGACCGGCCAGCCGAAAGGTGCTTTGCACGGCCACAGGGTGCTGATCGGCCATTTCCCCGGTGTCGAGACGCACCACGATTTCTTGCCCCAGCCAGGCGATCGCATCTGGACGCCGGCCGACTGGGCTTGGGCCGGCGGACTGTTGAATGTTCTGCTGCCCGGCCTTCACTACGGCGTATCCGTGGTGGCGCGCCGTTTCGAGAAATTCGATCCGGAAGAGGCCTTCGCGTTAATGGCGCGGACGCAAATCCGGAACGCCTTCATTCCGCCGACTGCGCTGCGCATGTTGCGCGCGGCTCCAAATCCGAAAGGCCGCCACGCCATCAACATGCGCTCAATCGGTTCCGGCGGTGAATCGCTCGGCGCGGAGACCTACGAGTGGGGCAAGTCAGTGTTCGGGCTCGTAATCAACGAATTTTACGGCCAGACGGAGTGCAACATTGTCCTTTCGGCGTGCGCCGCGATCGGTGTCTCGAAACCGGGCGCCATCGGCAGGCCGGTCGCCGGCCATACCGTCGCGATTATCGATGCCGCGGGCACTCCCTTGAAACCCGGCGAAACGGGGCAAATCGCGGTAAAGCGCCCCGATCCGGTGATGTTCCTGGAATATTGGCGCGACCCTGAAGCCACGCGCGATAAGTTCATTGGCGACTGGATGACGACCGGCGACCAGGGCGTCTTGGACGAAGAGGGCTATGTCAGCTTCGTTGGCCGCGATGACGACGTCATTACTTCGGCGGGTTTCCGGATCGGGCCGGGCGAGATCGAGGATTGCCTGATCCGCCATCCGGCTGTGGCGCTTGCAGCCGCCGTCGGCAAGCCGGACGCTCTGCGTACGGAAATCGTAAAGGCCTTTATCGTTCTGAAGAAAGGTTACACGGCATCAGATTCGCTGGCTTCCGAAATTCAAGGTTTTGTGAAAACACGTCTGTCCGCGCACGAGTATCCGCGCGAAGTCGCTTTTATCGACGACATGCCCATGACCACGACGGGCAAAGTCATCCGCCGCTTGCTGCGGCAACGGGTGTGAAGATTTCGGCCGCCCTCAAGGCACTTCCAGTCTAGCAACGTCAGCCAGGATCGCTTCAACCGCTTCGCGATCGGCTGGGCCAAGTGCCGCCTGCGGCGGTACCGGATCGCCCACTGCATAGCCCTGGATTTGCAGCCCGGCCTTGATGCAGGCGGCGAGGTTGAAGCGCGCGAAAGCCTCATTTATGCGCCAAAGATCACGTTGGAGCTTCATTGCTTCGGGCCATTGTCCCGCGCGGCAAAGCTCGTAAAGGCGGACGCTTTGGCGTGGCACGATGCAGGCGGGTCCTGCCATCCACCCGACTCCGCCAATCAACATCACCGCCGCCGGAATGTGGGCGGATGCAGAAAACACCTTCATCCGTGGCGCGCGATTCATAATCGAGAGCAGACGTCCGGTATTGGTCGATGCATCCTTGATGTAGCGGATGCGTGGGTGCTCCGAGAGTCGCGCGATTACGTCGAGTGAAAGGTCGCTACGCTGAAATTGCGGGTTGGTGTAGAGCGCGACGGGAATATCGACCGCGTCGGCGATCGCCCGAAAATACGATTCAACCTGCACGTCCTTGAGAGGAAAGTAAGCTTCGAGAATTGCCAAAATGCCGTCGGCGCCGAGTTTTTGATAGGCCTTCGCCTGTTCAATCGCGTCTGCGGTAGCGGTCGATGCAACGCCTGCTATCACCGGTACTTTTTTCGCAGAAGCTTCGATTGTCGCCTTCACAACCGCTTCCCGTTGCGTGCGACCAAGGTAGGCAAACTCGCCGGTCGAACCGAGCGGCGTCAGCCCGTGCACGCCGGCTTTGATCAGGTCGGACGCCAGCCTGCCGAGCACGTCCGTGAGGATACGGCCGCCGGAGTCGATCGGCGAAACAAGATATGGGAAGACGCCATGGAAGTCGGTCATGTGTGAAACCTAGAACACCCATAGTGCGTCGGGTGGGAACTCGACGTAGTGCTCGCCTGGATCGAGCGGCGCGGGTGCATAGGCGCGCACCGTGAGATTCTCGCGCGCGAACACCAGCTCCCATCGCTCGCCGAGGTACATCGGCGTCTTGAGCTGCATTTTTAGACGATTTGGGCCCGGGCTCGATGCGCAACGCACGCGCTCAATGCGGGTGATGCCGGTCGCCTTTGCCCCAGCGGCTGCTTGCGTCCGCGACATGCCACTCAATCGCTCGCCGAACAGCTCTATTGTTGCGCGGCCGTTGGCATTGTCGGCCAGCATGCCGGTGAGCCTGTTGTTGGCGCCCATGAATTCGGCGGCGAATAGCGTCGCCGGCTCGTTATAGAGCGCGGTAGGCGTGCCTTCCTGCGCGACGAGCCCTGCATCGAGCAGCACGACACGATCGGCGATTGCCATGGCCTCGACCTGGTCGTGCGTGACATGGATTGCGGACAATCCCAACGTGACGATCAGCGTGCGCAGCCAGGCGCGCGCTTCCTCGCGCAGCTTGGCGTCGAGATTGGACAGCGGCTCGTCGAGCAGGATTACCGGGGGCTCGTAAACGAGCGCACGCGCGATGGCGACGCGCTGCTGCTGGCCGCCTGAGAGTTGGTGCGGGTAGCGCAAAGCAAGATGTCCGAGCCCGATTTGCGACAGTGTTTTCTCGACGCGTGTCTTGATTTCCTGGGTCGAGACACCGCGCAACTTGAGGCCATAGGCGACATTGTCGAATACCGTGCGGTGCGGCCACAGCGCATAAGATTGGAACACCAGGCCGAGGCCGCGTTTCTCTGCGGGCAATTCGATGGCGCGCGCCGAATCGAGAAACACGGTATTTCCGATCGCAATCGAGCCCTGATGCGGCGTCTCAAGGCCTGCAATGGCGCGCAGCAGCGTCGTCTTGCCGCTGCCTGACGGCCCAAGCAAGGCGACCACTTCACCCGCAGGGACCGAAATTGAAACGCCCTTGAGGATTTCATTGTCGCCGAGGCGAAGGGCGACGTCCTTGACCGTGAGTTCAGCCATGCAGGCGCACTCCGAGGCGGACCGCGACGGCAAGGCCGACGCCGATCATGACCACATTAACGACTGACAGTGCCGATACCAGATCGACGGCGCCGGTTCCCCAGAGCGACACCAGAAGCGAACCGATCACCTCGGTGCCGGGGCCAAGCAGGTAAATGCCGGTTGAGTATTCGCGCACGAAAATCAGGAACACCAGCAGCCAGCTTGCCAGCATGCCGTATTTGATCAACGGCACGGTGACATCGCGCTTGACGCGCAAGTCGCTTGCGCCGGCTGTGCGCGCGGCTTCCTCCAGCTCCGGGGCGACCTGGAGCAGCGTGCCGGAGACGAGCCGCATGCCGTAAGCGAGCCAGACAATGGAATAGGCGAGCCAGATCGAGGCCATCGTCGACTTGAGCGGCGACAAGAAAGGCACAAACAGGAAGACCCACAACAGGGCAAGGCCGGCGACTAGACCCGGCATGGCGCGGGGCACCATCACCAGATAATCGACCAGCCGAGTCCAGCCGGAATTCCACCTGTGCACCGCAAGGGCGATGGCGGTGTAGCACGCGACAGCCAACGCGCCACCGATTACGCCGATGCCCAGCGTGTTGAATATGCCCCGGACGACGTTCGGATAGTCAGTGAGCTCGCGGTAATGGTCGAGCGTCAACACGTCGAGTAGTTTCACGCCTTCGCCCCAGGTCACCACGAAAGAGCGTAGCGTGATGCCGAAGAGTGGCACGACCACAGTCACACAGAGCCACAAGACAATTGCGGCGAAGGCGACCCAGCGCCAGCGATGCAGGGGAAGCGGCTGTATTTTCAGGCCTTTGCCGCGCACAGAAACATAACGTTGCGCCTGGCGCAGCAGCATGCGCTGCATGAAGACTAGCGGAGCAGTGATCGCGATGATTGCCACAACGACGACAGCCATCAATTGATATGACGGCACGCCGAGCTTGTTGGTGAGCTTGAAAAGATAGGTCGATAGCACGAGCAGATCCTGCGGATCGCCCAGCACCAGAGGGAGGCCGAACAACTCGAAGCCCAGGAAGAACACAAGCACGCCAGCAAACAGGATTGCGGGCAGGATCATCGGCAGGCTGACATTGACTGCGACACGGAAGGGATTTGCGCCGGACACGCGAGCAGCTTCTTCAAGGTCGGTGCTCAGGCCGCGCAGTGCCGCCGCGCTGTAGAGATAGACATGCGGGACATGCGTAAGGCCGGCGATCGTAATCAGCGCCAGGAGCGAATAAAGATTCCACGGCACGAAGCCGAGGACGTCCTTCGCAAGCGTCGAGAATATCCCGACCGGACCGATCGCCACGACGTAACCGAACGCGATCACCACGGCCGACACGAAGATCGGGATCAGGATCAGCGGCTCGAGATATCGCCGGCCGGGAACGTCGGTGCGGACCATCAGGAAAGCGAGCAGGGCGCCCAGCGGTACGGCGATGGCTGTCATGCCGCCGGCGAT
>Ga0075425_100007747_pt1 | contig 11363 bp, 6 predicted proteins | sample SoiMethybrSBSTD4_FD_75300 | JGI IMG/M metagenome (GOLD analysis project Ga0075425, IMG submission 75300) | Bulk soil microbial communities from a Populus tree surrounding site in Tennessee, USA - Soil MetaG P. TD hybrid SBSTD4 | ecosystem: Environmental > Terrestrial > Soil > Tree plantation...
TACTCGACGGTGGACCGCATCGAGCGGCGCTATGAATTCACGGACACCATCGCCAAAACGTTTGGCCGGCACACGTTCAAGTTCGGCGCCGATTTCAACCTGATTCAGCTGCGCTCCGCGAAAGCGCAGATTTTTGAGCTGGACTTCGGCGGCGTCGTGAACTTCGGCGGAATTGCTGCCTCCAATTTCAGCAGCGCCTTTGCCGGACTGCCGGGAGCAACCGGTTTGCAGGCCTACGGGTTGGGAATACCGACCACCTACATTCAGGGTATCGGCAATTCCAACCAGCCATTCGACAACCTTCCCATCGGTTTGTTCGCGCAGGATTCCTGGAGGGTCAACCGCAAGCTCACCTTGAACTATGGCGTCCGTTACGATGTGGAGATTTCGCCTCTGTTTGCTCCAGCGACAGCGGTGAACGCGGCCGCGGAAAAAGCTCTGGGCGTAGTGGAAGGCATTCCGCGCGATTACAACAATTTTGCACCGCGGCTTGGTCTGGCCTGGGACCCGACAGGCAGCGGCAAAACCTCCATCCGGCTCGGATATGGCCTGTTCTACGACCATCCACTGTTGGCGATTGCGTTCAACTCGGTAACCGCGGATGGCGGACGATCCGTACAACTTCTTTCCGCGGGCGGAACGGCTTCCGCTTGCGGGCTGCTCGGAGCGCCTGCTCCTCCCGTTTGCGGCGCTCTGGATACGCCGGCGAATCTGAACGGATCGTCGATTTTTCAGGGTGTGCTCAACGCAACTTCGGCCGATGCGGTGTTTTCGCCCTTATCGCTCGCCTATTTGCCAGACCAGCAGCGATTCGATCCGTTAGCCGCCAATTCCCTTTTCGCGAATCAGAATTATTTGCAAGCGGGATTTCCCCTGCCGATTTTGCCATTCACGCTGCCCGTTGCGGCCGACTTCAAATATGGCTACGCACAGCAAGGCAACCTGACCATCGAGCGCGCACTGTCCAACTCTTGGAAAGTCAGCGTCGGCTATCAATACACCCGCGGCATTCACCTGAATCGGCCCGTGAACGTGAATTCGACCGATCCGCAATTGCTGTCCGAGAACGCGCTCAAGGCAGCGCTTTCCGGCCTCGACGTCAGCAATCCGCTCACGGTGGTGGTGCCGTCAGGAGCACCTGGTGCTTGCGTGAATCAAGGCGCGGGAAGTATCGCGCTGATCGCTCCGGGTGCCCTGGGGCAGGGCTTTGCGGCACCGAACTGCCCCCTGGCGGCGGCCGTCGGATTTGTGGGCACACCAGCGTTTTTCAATTTCTTCCGGCCTTCGGGACCAAATCCATCATTCGCAGCCGCGGTGCCGGGCGGGTATAACACCGAGGTGGCTCTGGCGCATTTGGCGGGCTACCCGACCGGATTTGGCGTGGCTGTGCCGTTCAACAGCGTGGACGCGCAGCTTTCGGATGCCAGCTCGTGGTATCACGCCCTGACGGTAAACATGCAGAAGCGCTTCTCGCACGGCTTCGAGTTGTTGTCGAGTTACACATGGTCGCATTCAATCGACAACGGCACCGACCTGCAATCCACTCTGGAGCCACAGGACAGCCGCTTCGCCAACCTGGAAAGGGCAAACTCGGTCAACGACCAGCGGCACCGCTGGGTCACCAGCGCCGTGTTCATGACCGGAGCGCCAAAGAGCGGCGACAGCGCTTGGCGGCATTTCCTGGGAGGATTCACGTTCGCGCCGCTGGTCGAAGTTTCTTCTGGCCGGCCTTTCAACGTGATTACCGGAAGGGACACACGGCTGGACCTCGGCGCATCGGAGGCGCGGCCGTCCGTCGTTTCAAGCGGCACCACTTCCCCGTTTATCCCCGGAGCGCAATTCGGCGTCGCGGATGTCTGCTTGACGAATTCAGGGACACCTTTCACCGTGCCGTTCTTCAGCCCCCCGGCAGGTTGCATTGGCAATCTCGGACGCAACGCGTTTACCGGGCCGGGCTTCTTTCAGATTGATATGCGGTTGTCCAAGCGGATCCCGCTGGGCGAACGGCTGAGCGTGGACCTGATAGCGGACGGCTTCAATATGCTAAACCGTACCAACATCGCGGCAGTGAACCAGTTGTGCGATCCGACCGTCGGAGCGATATGCTCGGCGGGCCAGCCGACTGCGGCATACGATGCGCGGCAGTTCCAGTTTGCACTGAAACTGCACTGGTAAGCGGGTTTTGAAAAACCGATCAGGAACCAGCGGCCCTGCAATAAAATGCAGGGCCGTTTTGTTTTGCGGGTTTGCCTGAGCGGCGCAACCCGCTACAGTAGAGTTACCGTTTCCCGTGATCACCGGGGAGAAGATATGTCTGGGATCCTAATTGCAGCGATATTGCTGGTGGTGGTGTTGGTGCTCTGGCTAGCGCTGCAGAGTCTTTCCACGCAGAAAAAAAGCGAAAACATTGAATCGCAGATGAGCGAATTGCGGCGCGACCTGCACACCGTGGCGACGGCCCAGGCGCAAGCGGCGGGGCAAATTTCCACTCTGACCTCGAGCGTGACCACGCGTCTCGACTCGGTAAGCCGTTCGCTGACCGACGGAGTGGCGAAATCGGCGGACATCTCCGCGCAGGGCCAGACGGCGATGCGCGAAGAGCTGAAGAGCACGCAAAGCATGATGGAGAGGATTCACAAGCAACTCGGGGAATTCCAAGAGGTCAGCCGGGGCCTGAGCAATGCACAGCAGTCGCTCGAATCCGTGCTCGGAGGAGTGAAGACGCGCGGAATTTTGGGTGAAGTAACGCTGGATCGTTTGCTGGAGGATTCGCTTCCCTCTTCGCAATACGGAAAGCAGTATCGTTTCGCCAGCGGCGAAGCGGTCGACGCGGTGATTTTTTTGCGCGACAAGAAGCTGTTGGCTGTCGATTCCAAGTTTCCGTTGGAAGCCTTTCGCCGCATCCAGACGGACGGCGATGAAGCGCGCCGCGCGTTTTCGACCGCGGTGAAGGGCCACGCCGATTCGATCGCGAAAAAATATATCCGGCCCGACGAAAATACTTTGGACCTGGCACTGATGTTCGTGCCATCGGAGAGCGTGTACTACGAACTGTTGCAGACCTCAGACGGCAAAGGCCAGCCGCTCGATGAATACTGCCGTGAAAAACGCATTGTAGCGGTTTCACCGAACACGCTGTACGCGCACTTGTGCGTGATCGCGATGGGATTGCGTGGCATGCAGATTGAGGAGAATGCGCGCCGCCTCTCGAATGGCCTGTCCGGATTGCAAAAGCAGTTGGGAAACTTTGTGGATGCGTTCGACAAGGTCGGAACACATTTGAAGAACGCGCAGAACAGTTATCAGGAAGCGGGCAAGCGGCTGGATCGCACTGAACTCGCGCTCGAGGGCATGCTCACCAGCGGCGATGTGTCGGCGGGGGCGCAGGCGGAGCTGCCGTTGAACAGTTCCAGCGCGAATGGAACCACGACAGCGGCTGGTTCAAGCGCGGACGAAAAAGAGGATGAGCCGCAGCGAATGCTACGGCTGAGCGCGGACAACTCCAGGTAACAAACGGATCGAAACCAGAATGTTGCCGTGTTGTTTTCCGGTGAGCGGAAACGCGGCGGTGTTTTGCGAGCCGCCTGACGAAATAGCGCGAGCAGGATTGCCCCCGTCAAGCACGGCCACGTCGGGCGCGAGGTTGCGCGCTTCCAGCGTGACTCGTTCCGCGGTGCCTTCGATGCGGACAGAGAGCGTACGCTTCTGGCCAGCCTGCAGCGGAGAACTGTCGGCTTCGAGGGAAAGCGCCAGCATGACGACGCGTGCCCAGCCAGCCTCGGCGTTGTTGCAGGAGACGCTGACCTCGGCGGGACCCGGATCGAGATCTGCTGGCGGCAAAATCGCAAGAGACTCGGAAGACGACGCCAGAACGAGAGCGGGATGGCCGTTGACCTGAACAATATTTTTGTCCGCGTCACCGCAGAAACCGTGGCCCTGCAATTCAAGCCGATCAACCAAAGAGGCGAAATGCGGCGCGCGATCAATCTGCGTTGGGCCTTTACTGGCGGACGCGGCGATGACTTGCGTTTGCACGCGGCCCGGGCGGCCCTGGATGCTGGCGTAGAGAATCCCTTGAGTGAGGGGGGCCACAAACATAGCGCGCCCGGTGGAGTTGGTGGTGACGTGGTCGCCATTGGAGAATGCCACGGTTGCACCGGGCGTGAGGCGGCCGCCAAAGTCGAGCACGGCGAGAGTGGTGCGATCTCCGGAAACCATTTTGCGCGGCAAGAGCAGAATGCGCGCATTCTTGGCGGATGGCGCCTGTTGCGCACCTACAATGCATGGCATCGCGAGCGCTGCGACGAGCAGCACTGCGGTGCGGACCGGGTGGAAGCAGAGCGATGCCATAGCAAAGATTATTGTACGGGCATTGTAGGAGAGAAGGCAGGCGAGAGCCAGAGGCTGGCGCCAGAGTCAGCGCGTCGGAACGCTTTCATGCCTGCTCTTGCGTGTCCGCGGTAGCTGGTGAGTTATAAAGAATGACATTGCGGCCGGGAACACCCGCAGCTAGACGACGCAGCCGATAGATGAAAGGCCGTGGCCGCTTGCCATCCGCAGTGGATTCCAGGCGGTAATAGCTGCCGGCGATGCACACCACGCGCGGCGGTGTCCATTCGACTTTTGCTCGCGAGGAATGTATTTCGACAATTGCGTCGCTACCGTCAATGGACTCGAGAAGTTGGTCGGGCAGTTCCGGCAAGCGCACAGTTTTTGCCGCACTTTTCGCGGCCCGCAAGAAAGAGCCGAATTGCTCCTTTCCTTTGGGAACATGGAGCGCGTCGCCTTCGGGCGGGCGACGTGTACACTTGCCGTAGCACCAGTCAGCAAAAGCAAAAGGCCACATCGGCAAAATCTGCCCGATCGAGATGGCGGCAACGATGCGAATTAGACCTTCGGCAAAAAAACTGGCGAGCAGCCAGGTAAGCGGGTGGATGCACCAGATGACGAAGGCGGATAAGCCGAGCAGGTGCGGGTCGTATTCAGCGCCAGGTCCATTTCGCAAAGCCGAGTCGAGCGCGCCGGCGGCCCAGGTGGTAACGGAGTGCGAGTACCAGTAGACGAGCCCGGCGACTGCGAGCACGGACTCCAGGATGCCGCTGAGGATGGCGGCTGGCACCCAAGGGATCGTTTCCTCGGGAAAAGTTGCCGCGGCGCGCCACCGGCGCGGCAGAACAGACAAGGCAATTCCTGGCACGACCTTCCACATACGTGTACCTGCTGGCGACGGACCGGCGATCCACCTGGGGCCGTGGTCCGGCTCTACTAGTCTGCGTCGTCGCGAGAGCGTCGCGGTGGATTGTGGCCAAATAGTGAGTAATCAGTAGGGCGCAGCAGCTTTCACGGGGGTGGAGGAACTGTTAGCTTGAAATATTGAAAGCCCGTAAGGGTGCGAGCGGAGTTGTCTGCGCTCGCTTCCCGGGGAGAGTCCTTGCAGATTGCCAGCGGTGGCGCCACCGATTTGGGAATGGTGCGCACCAACAACGAAGACAGCTACCAGATGGTGCCGGCGCTGCAGCTGTTTGTGCTGGCGGACGGCATGGGTGGCGAAGCGCACGGCGAGGTTGCGAGTTCGCTGGCGGTCGAGACGGTAGTGAAGCATTGCCTGGAGGGCCAGGAGAATCCGTCGGCGCCGCTGACGGGAGAGGCCAAACCAGGCCTTTCCGAGAAAAGCCGGCGGCTGGCGAGCGCAGTACACTTGGCGAATCAGAAAGTGTTTGCATCGGCAGCGGCACATGCGGAGCAGCGCGGGATGGGTGCGACGTTGACGGCGGCATGGATAGACGACGTGAATTTGAGCATAGGGCACGTGGGGGACAGCCGGGTGTACCTGTTGCGCAGCGGAGTGCTGCAACAGCTGACCAGCGATCATTCGCTGGTGGCAGAGCAGGTGCGGCGAGGGATTTTGACGGCCAGCGAAGCCGAAGCCAGCACCATGCAGAACGTTCTGCTGCGCGCGCTGGGCACGCAGCCGCAAGTGGAAGTGGACATCGAGCAGGTGGGCCTTTTTCCGAACGACGTGCTGCTGCTGTGCTCGGACGGGCTGACGCGCATGGTGACGGAACCAGAAATTGCCGGCGCGCTGCAATCCGAGCCGGATCCGCAGAAGGCGGCGGAAAAGCTGGTCAGGCTTGCAAATGAAGGCGGCGGCGTGGATAACGTCACCGCGATCGTGGTTTCGATAAAGACCGAACCGAAGGGCTGGTTTTCCTGGCTGCGCCGAGGGGCGCAAAAATCCGCGGGCGGAAATGGCTCCGCCGGAGGGCACTGAGATGGCCAAATTGTCGTTGATGTTTGAGGAAAAGCTGGTGAAAGAAGTGCCGATCGGCTCGAAGCCGGTACGTATTGGGCGCTCGCCGGACAACGATTTAGTAGTGGATAACCTGGCGGTGTCGAACGATCACGCTCGCGTATATTTCGAGTCAGGCCGCCTGGTGGTGGAAGACCGCGGCAGCCTGAACGGAACGTTCGTGAATGACCTGCGCGTGGAGCGAGCGACGCTGCACGACGGCGATTCGATCTGGATCGGCAAGCACCACATCAAGGTGGATTCGATTGGCGATGCGCCACTGCAGTATCAGGCAGCGCGCAAGGCCAACGCGCCAATGATCAATGAAACGATGGTGCTGGATACCAAGGTTCGGCGGGATATGCTGCAGCAGGCGGCCGCGATGGGCGAGCGCACGCAGTTTGCATCGGACCGAATCAGGGTGCCGACCATTGTGGTGCTCTCGGGCAAGACGGATCACCAGGAATACATTTTGACCAACCGGCTGACGACCATCGGCAAGTCGGCCATGGCGACGATCAAGCTGAAGGGCTGGTTCAAGCCGGCAATGGCGGCGCAGATCAATCAGCGCGACGACGGATACTACGTGGGGTCGGGGGCTAAGATTCCGGCGGTGAATGGCGTGACCATTCCCGGGCCGACGAAACTGAACGACGGCGATTTGATCGAGGTCGCCGGGATCCGGTTGAACTTTATTGTGCGGGAATAGAATCGGCAGCGCCTGTTCCCGGGTCGTGTCCCTAAGGCTAAGAAAACAACGCTCTCGGAAAGTGGAGGGCAACAAAGGAAAGAGCTTAGCCGCCGGGACGTTTTAAGAGTGCCAAAAAGCGGGACATACGCCAGAAGGGCTACGGTCGATACAATACGGAACAATAAACAGTACCGGAAAAGTCAAAAGGAAACTTACGTGGGACTTCCGGTTTTCCAGAAGAATACTCTGAAGCAAAGTGCCAGATCCTAATGGCCGAAGCGACGCCGAAATGGTCCGTGGGCCGTACCGGTTTTGGCATTTATGAGCTGTTACTCTCCTGGTGGAGTCACCGAGTATCGTTTCTGATCAGTCTGGGAATTACGCTTGCTGCTCTGGTGGTGTACTTCTTCTCGTTCTTCGGAGAAAGCCCGACACCGATTCTCGGTTTTCTGCAACGGTTGGAAAATTCGTCCCTGGATATGCGGTTTTTGTACCGCCCGCCAAGTGCGACGCCCATTGATCCACGCATTGTGATCGTGGACATCGATCAGCACACACAGGAAGTTTTAGGTAAATGGCCGTTTTCTCGGGTGCATTTTGCGCACCTGCTCGATGCGCTGCACGAAGGGAATGCCAAGGTTGCGGCATTCGACATCACCTTCAGCAAACCGGACCAGACGGCGGCGCCGTTACGGTCGCTGTGGGCGGACATGGAAGCGCAGCAGAAGCAGGGAGCGCCGGCCGATCCGAAATTAATGAAAGAACTGCAGCGGAGGATTGGCGAGTACGACGCGGACAAACAGTTCGCGCAGTCCATTCAGAAATTTGGCGCGGTAGTGCTGGGGAATTTTTTCCTGCACACGGAAGCGGACATGCGTGGGATGGACGAAAAAACGCTGGACGATTACGCGAACCAGATTGCGTTTTATTCCTTTCCGAGCGTGCGGCCGCTGAATCCCACCACGGGGAAAGCGGACCGGATTGCGCTCATCGAAAAGTTTCGCCCGGACCGGCTGCTGCCGGAAGGCACGGAGGCGAACCTCGCGGTGCTGACGAGCGCGCTCAGCGAGGAAACGTCGTCCACGGGTTTCTTCAACATTTATTCTGATGATGACGGGGTGATCCGGAGGTCGAATCTGATCATTCCATACGGGCGATCGAAGGATCTCACCGAGTGGGACATTTATGCCTCGCTGGAAGTGCAAGCGATCCGATCCTTTTTGGGTTTGCCGAATGAACAGGTGGTGCTGGAATTCGGGCCGATCGGAGCGTCGCGAATCGTGTTTGGCGATGCGGCCAAAGTGCATACCGACGAGCTGGGCCGCGTATATGTGAACTATCACGGGCCGAGTTATACGTATCCGCACTATTCCATGGCGGATGTGATCGAGCGGAAAGTGAAGCCAGAGACGTTTGGCGGAAAGATTGTGCTGATCGGAGCTACGGCGACGGGAATCGGCGATCTGCGGACGACTCCGTTCGGCAGCCATGATTATCCGGGCGTGGAGATTCACGCGAACGTGATTGACGACATTTTGAACCACAGTTTTCTGAAGCGGGGAGCCAAGCAGTCGTTGTGGGATTTTCTGTTGATTTTGTTTTTCGGCATACCGTTCGGGATTTGGCTGGCGCTGGTATCGCCGCGCTGGATGTGGTTCGGCTTCGTAATGCTGGCATTGCTGATCGGGATTGACCGTTTTGCGTTTTTGAGGGGATGGTGGCTGAACTTCACGATTCCCGCGCTGACGCTGACCTTGAACGTCATTCTGATTTCGTTGTACCGCGCGCTCGTGGAAGAAAAAGAAAAGCGGCGAGTAAGAGCGGCATTCGGGCAATATGTGAGTCCCGAAGTTGTGCGGCGGCTGCTGGTGAATCCGCAGCTGGTGGAACCGCGCAAAACCGAAATCACAGTGATGTTCAGCGACATTCGCGGCTTCACTACCATTTCTGAAAAATTGGATGCGCAAGAACTGGCGATTTTTCTGAATCAATATTTTTCCGATATGACGAAGATCGTATTCGAGCAGCGCGGCACCCTCGATAAGTACATAGGCGATGCGGTGATGGCGCTCTGGGGCGCGCCGATTGAGGACCAAGAGCACGCGATCATGGCGTGCCGCACGGCGCTGAGAATGATGTCGCGTATGTGCGAGTTACAAAAGGAGTGGAAGGCGGCGGGCAAGACAGCCCTGGATATCGGGATCGGTTTGAATACCGGGGTGGCCAGCGTCGGTAACATGGGATCCTCGCTGCACCACAGCTACACGGCACTGGGCGATTCGGTGAACCTGTCGTCGCGGCTGGAAGGGCTGAACAAGGATTACGGAACACACATTCTGGTGAACGAAACGACTTACGCGTCGGCGAAAGATGCCGGTTTCATATTTCGGGAACTGGATTTGATTCGGGTGAAGGGAAAAAATCAGCCGGTGGTGATCCACGAGCTGGTTTGCGACGTGGCGAGCCTGACGCCCGAGATCGAGATGCAGCTCGATTGCTTTGAGAATGCGCGCAAACTATATGAACGGCGGCGCTGGTCGGAGGCGCAGTCGGCGTTTCAATCCATCATCGACCGCTGGCCGGAAGATGGCCCGGCGCGCGCGTACTGGAAGCGCTGTCAGGAATACTTGTTCGACGAGCCGCCGGCCAATTGGGATGGCGTATTCACAATGACGCATAAGTAGGCGCAAAGCCTGCCTGCAAGTTATCGCTACCGCTTGATTCTCTTAGTCCAAATTGGCTGCGCGAAATCGCCGTGACCCAGGCGCGGAGCGGCGCATCCAACTCCGTGCTTCAGAGCGAACGTCCGTATAGAGAGCCGGGCCTCTGCTTGGCTGCTGAATTTTTGGGCTAAGGAAGCGGTAAAACGCGGTAATGTATCGTACGAAGACAGACGCCGGCGCAGTCCCCAATAACCAGGCGTAACCAAAAGTAGAGCTACGCGGTCTAAGTAGGAGATACCGTCGTGCCGCCATCTGCAGGTCCGGGACCCGCGTATTTTCCCGACTGAAGGAAAACGAAAACCAGTATGTGGATTGTCCGTCTAGCGCTGCAGCGTCCCTATACGTTTATCGTGATGGCGCTGGTCATTGTTCTGTTGACGCCGCTGGTGCTACTGCGCACGCCGACGGACATTTTCCCCGAAATCAACATTCCGGTGATCAGCCTGGTGTGGACCTTTACCGGACTGCAGCCGCAGGAGATGGAGCAGCGCATTACCGGCAACGTAGAGCGCGGCATCGCCACGCTGGTGAGCGATGTGGAGCACACGGAGTCGCAATCGCTGAACGGGATTGCGGTGATCAAGGTTTACTTCCAGCCGAACGCGAACATCCAAACGGCACTGGCGCAAACCGCCGCGATTTCTCAAACATTTTTGCGATTTTTGCCGCCCGGGACTACGCCTCCCCTGGTCATTATCTATTCGGCTTCGACGGTGCCGGTGATTCAGCTGGGCCTTACCAGCGACACGCTGAGCGAGCAAAGCCTCTTCGATACCGGCAACAACTTCATTCGCACGCAACTGGCGACCATTCCCGGCGCTGCCACGCCATTCCCGTACGGAGGCAAACAGCGGCTGGTTTCTGTGGATACGGACCCGACTGCGCTGCAATCCAAGGGACTATCCGCGGTGGACATCGTCAACGCGGTGGCCGCGCAGAACCTGATTTTGCCAACCGGCACGGCCAAGCTGGGTTCGCTCGAATACACGGTGGAGATGAATGGCAGCCCCAAGACCGTGAATGAATTGAACGACCTGCCGGTGAAGACGGTGAACGGCGCGACGATTTACATGAAGGATGTGGCGCACATCCGGGACGGATTTTCGCCGCAAACCAACGCGGTACTGGCAAACGGGCAGCGCGGCGTGCTGATGAGCATCTACAAGACCGGGAATGCGTCCACACTCAAGATCGTGGACAACCTCAAGGCGCTGCTCAAGTACAACGAGGCGTCTTATCCCGAGGGACTAAAAATCAGCCAGTTTTTCGACCAGTCCCTGTTTGTCCGGGCGGCGATTGAGGGCGTGCTGCGTGAGGCGCTGATTGCAGCAATTTTGACCGCGGTGATGATTCTGCTGTTTCTCGGCAACTGGAAGAGCACGTTGATTATCGCGATTTCGATTCCACTTTCGATTTTGGTGAGCATCCTGCTGCTGAGCGCGCTCGGTGAGACTATCAACATCATGACCCTGGGCGGATTAGCGCTGGCAGTAGGGATCCTGGTGGATGACGCGACCGTAGAAATCGAGAACATCAACCGCAACCTGGCGATGGGGAAAGAAACGGTGCAGGCGATCCTGGACGGCGCGCAGCAGATTGCAGTTCCCGCGTTCGTATCAACTCTGTGCATCTGCATCGTGTTCATTCCGATGTTCTTCTT
>Ga0075425_100007749_pt1 | contig 11361 bp, 9 predicted proteins | sample SoiMethybrSBSTD4_FD_75300 | JGI IMG/M metagenome (GOLD analysis project Ga0075425, IMG submission 75300) | Bulk soil microbial communities from a Populus tree surrounding site in Tennessee, USA - Soil MetaG P. TD hybrid SBSTD4 | ecosystem: Environmental > Terrestrial > Soil > Tree plantation...
CAGCCACGGCTGGCTGACCGGCCGCGGGTCGAAGCGCGCGCGCCCGTTGCCGGCGCATTCCATCGTCACGGTCAGCTCGGCCGCGGGCCGTGTGCGGAGCTCGTCCAGCGAGAGCTCGAGCTCCTGCTCGCCGAGAACCGCAAGCCGCCAGGAGCCCGGATCGACGACCGGGACGTCGTAGTGCGTCAGCAGGTAGTGGAGCCCGACCGGCGTGACCGGCCAGCGCAGGGCTTCGAGTGGCATCCCGTGGTTGCGCGCAGCGAGCTGCAGCTCCTCGAGGCTGATGCCCTCCACGCGCTCAGCCTACTGGGAGGGGCTCGGCCGCAAGCGCCAGCTCGTCGTCTGCCTGCTCGATCACGACCGGGTCGTGCGTCGCGCAGACGACCGCGGCGCCGGTCTCGCGCGCGAGCGCGACCAGCAGCGCGGCCAGGCGCCGGGCGTTCGCCTGGTCGAGGCGGGCCGTCGGCTCGTCGACGAGCAGGAGCCTCGGCTTTGCAGCGAGCGCTCTCGCCACCGCGACGCGCACCTGCTCGCCGGCCGACAGGCGCGAGACGCGCTGCCCCGCCCGCTCGCCGAGGCCGACGGCGGCGAGGGACTCGTGCGCGTCGTGGTCGAGCCCGCGGATCGCCTGGCCGAGCTCGACGTTCTCGCGCGCGCTCAGGAACGGGACGAGCCCGCTCTGCTGCGGCACGAGCGCGATCTCGCGGCGGCGAAGCTCGGCGCGCGCAGGCCGTTCGAGCGCGTTCACGGCCGTCCCGTCGACGAGCACCTCGCCGGCGTCCGGAAGCTCGAGCCCAGCGAGCAGGAGCAGCAGCGTCGTCTTGCCGGAGCCGGACGGGCCGGTGACTGTCGTGAGCCGGCCCGCGGGAAAGACGGCGTCGAGGCCGGCGAAGACGCGGGTGGCCGTCGCGCCGTGGCCATGCGTCTTGACCACGCCGCTGAGGATGCCGACCGGCAGGCCGGGCACCGCTGCGGCGAGCGGCAGCTCGGGCTCATCCGGAACGGCGCCGTCGCTGCCGGCCGAGCTGACCACGATGCGGCCGTCTTCCAGCGAGGCAAAGGCACGCGCGCCGATCCCCGCACCCTCGAGGAACTCCTGTGGCAGCCGGAGCCAACCGCCGCGGCCGACGACGATCGCGTCCTCGCCGCCGACGGTCTCCTCGCTGACGCGGCCGTCGCGGATGTGCACGAAGCGATCCGCGACCGAGGTCGAGGCCGGGTCGTGGCTGACGATCACGACGGTGCAGCCCTCCACGGCCGCGAGCTCGGCGATCGCGTCGTAGACGAGGCGCGCGCTCGCCTCGTCGAGCTCGCCGGTCGGCTCGTCGGCCAGCAGGAGCCGCGGGCTGTGCGCTAGGGCGGCGCAGAGCGCGACCCGCTGCTGCTCGCCGCCGGAGAGCTCGCCCGGTCGTGAGTCGAGCTTGGCAGCGAGCCCGACGCGCTCGAGTAGAGCCTCGGCCCGCGGCCGCCACTCGGCGCCGTCGGCGCGCAGGCGCAGGCCGACCAGTTCGACGACGGTCAGCTCAGGCGCGAGCGCGCGGTCGTAGTGCTGGTCGAGGTAGCCGACCACGTCGGTTCGATACCGCGCCCGGTCGCCGCGGCCGAGCGAGCGCAGGTTGCGGCCGAACACCCGCACCGTCCCCGCCGACGGCACGTCGAGCCCGGCGAGGATTCGCAGGAAGGACGTCTTGCCGGCGCCGCTCGGGCCGAGCACGGTCAGGATCTCGCCCTCGGCGACGCCGAGGGTCAGGCCCTGGAGCGCGGCGGCGTCGCCCTCCGGCGTCGAGTGGACGCGGAAGACGTCGTGCGCCTCGATCGCGAGCGAGCTCACGCGGCCTCCCCGTAGCGCGCAGGGACACGGCCGCGGAAGGCGCGGTGGGTCGCGAGCGCGACGAGAGCGGCGGCGATCACGGCGGCGACGGCCGCAGCGGCGAGGATCAGCGGCCAGTCGAGCGCGAGCTCGAGCGGGGGCTCGGGCACCGTCGCGTTCGCCGTCAGCTCGACGAAGCGCACCACGAGCAGCGAGAGCGCGAGGCCCGTCACGGCTCCCCCGAGGGCGCCCGCCAGGCCGGCCATCGATGCTCGCAGCCGCAGCTGGCGCCGCAGGCTCGCCGGTGCGACGCCCTGCGCCTCGAGGTCGAACAGCTCCGCCGCCTCGTCACGGCGCTCGGAGATTGCGCCGAGCACGAGAGCGAGCAGCGCCAGGACGACCGCCGTGATCGCGGCCGCCTCCAGCATCGCGAGCGCGCCGCGGGCGATTGGCTCGTGGCGTAGCGAGGCCTCGCGCTGCGATTGCGAAGAGACGGCGAGCGCCGTGAACGGCGGCTTCCGCAGCTTCGCCTCGACGGCCGCGCGGCGCGAGCCCGGCACATCGAGCCAGAGCTCGGTCGGGAAGCCGAAGCCCGGGCTCGCGACGTTGAGCGCCGCGGCCAGCGCCGGCTGGTCGACGACGACGAAGTCCGAGGTCTGGCTCTCGAGGATCCCGGGGAAGCGATGCGCGACCGCGGCAACGCGGAAGACGAGCGGCTCACCCGCGACGACGACTCCGAAGACGCGGTCCGGCCCGGCGAGCTGCGCCATCAGCGGCGAGACGATCGCCGGGATCTGCAGGCCGTCGGTCGGCTGGCGCGGCCGGACGTAGGTGTCCACCTCGTTCGTGAGCGTCAACCCGAAGCGCAGCGCGCCATGCCGGGTCAAGCCAGCGACGCCGGTGGTGCCGACCCAGTCGCCGTAGTCGGTCAGCGCGCGCCCGTCGACGCGCGGCGGCCCGAGCACGACGGTCCCGACGGCCGGCCCTCCGGAGTTCGCGCCGCGTTCGATCAGCTTCGGCGGCGGGTCGAACCGGAACGCGACGAGCTTGCCGCCTCGCGCCTCGGGAGGGACCCGTGCGACGAGTACGCGCGGCCGCGGGCCCTCGTTCCGTGCGAGCCGGATCGGAATGAATGACCCGTCGCGCGCGGCGACGTACGCCACGAGGCCGACGAGCGTGCCGTGAACCGTCATTGCAACCGACAGGCGCCGGGCGTCGCGCGGCAGTATCGGCCCGCGCAGCGCGATGCTCCGTCCCGGGTCGATCTTGCGCGCCAGCTCGGAGGGGCTCGAGGCCGCGAAGTCGGAGCGCCAGCCGTCGATCCGCGGGAGCGTCGAGCGCGGCACACCGAGCACTGTGATCCCGGTCACCTGCGCGCCCGCGATGTTGCCGGCGAGCCTGGTCACGCGACTCGTCCGCACGCCCAGCGACCGCTCGACCTCGGGTGTCACGATCGCCCGCACCGGCACGAGCTGGGAGAGGTCTTCGCTGAGCACCTCGTCCGCCGGTATCGCGAACGCCGCCTGCTCGCGCTGGCCCGTCTCGAGCGTCGAGCGGTAGGTCGACGCGAACAGGGCGAAGCCGACCGAGACGACCACGAAGGCGACCGCGACGGACGCGTACCCCGGCCGGCGGGCGAGGCCGAGGGCGGCGAGCCTGAGCGTGAGCGCGTCCTTCGGCACGACACGCTCGAGCCCACGCAGTGCCAGGGGCAGCAGGCGCGCCACGGCGACAGCGGCGACGAGCCCGACGAGCGCGGGGAGCAAGAGCAGCACGAGCCCGGTGTCGTTCGAGGCCAGGAGCTCCGACGCACTGGCCGAGCCCCGCGCCAGCGCGATCACCACGGCGAGCGCGGCCCCGACGGCGGCGACGTCGAGCGGCGAGATCGAGCGGCCCCTCACCTCGACCGGCGCGATCGTCAGCGCGAGCGCGACGACCACCCCGGCGACGACTCCCACCACGAGAGCGATCGTCAGGCCGCGGCCGGTGAGCACCGAGTGGCGGAGCAGCTCGCCGACCGGCTCGCCGCTGCGGCCCGCGATCGCCGCCGCGGCCGCCGAGCCGGCGACCCAGCCGAGGATCGTCCCCGCGAGGGCGGCCGTGAGCGACTCGACCAGGATCACGAGGGTGCTCTGCCAACGGCGGACGCCCACCGCTTGCAGCCGCCCGCGCAGGGCGTCCGCGTCTCGCCGCTGCCGCGCGCCGACGAGTACCGCGAACGCCAGCAGCAGCGCGACCGCCGCCCCGCCGAGGAGGAGCAGCCGCCGGCCGGCGACGTGGGCGTCGCCCGCGGCCGCGCGCAGCTCGTCCGTCGGAGCGGTCAGCTCGAACCCGAACGTCCCGGTCTGGAAGGCGGTGCGCGCCTGGTCGATCCGGTTCGCCAGGTCGTTCGCCGACCACGAGCGCACCGCGCCGCGCTTCAGCGGCACGACCCAGCCATAGCTGCGGTACGAGTTGTGGAGGCGCGGCGAGCGGTCGAGCGCGGCCACGCCGTTGGCCAGCACGAGCGGCGGCGGCGCGGGCCGGTGATAGCGCGCGATGTGCTGGACGAAGGTCGACTGGTTCAACCCCTCGGCAGGTACCGCGTCCCCGAACAGCGCGGCGGTCTCCAGGTCGCCCTCGCCGACCGGAACGAGCCGCAGGCCGGGCACGTTCGGGAGCCTCCCGCCGCTCCGGATGACGAGCACCTCGCAGCGATCCGGCCGGCAAACGTGTGGGACCCGCCCGGAGCGGAGTCGCACCCAGCTGCCGAGGTCGTCCACTGCCCCCAGGCCGACGAGCGTCCCGGAGCCACCGAGCTGGCTCTCGCTGTAGAGGGCGGTCCCGGTCGCGTGCTCGGGCAGGGCGCGGCGCAGCTCCCGGCGCACGTTCCGGTCGAGCGCCGAGTACGGCGCAACCTGCCCGCCGACGCTGAACCAGTTCACCCGGACCGCGCGCACCTTGGCCGGGATCTGCGCGACCTGCCGCCCGACCTCGCGGTCCTCGGCGGCCGTCGTCCCGGCGAGAACCGCAGCCAGCATCGCCGTCGCGGCCGCGAGCCCGAGCACGACGAGGAGCAGCGACCCCCGCCGCCTGCGCAGGCGAGAGCCAGCCAGCCAGAACGGGAATGCGACCCGGCGCAACGCCTTCATCGGCACACCGTGCCAGTTGGCTCCGCCGGCGCACCAGTCCGACTTCCTTGGCGTATCGTTAAGCAGAGCTGATGCTCGACGTCCGCCGGCTCCGCACGCTCCGCGAGGTCGCCCTGCACGGGACGATTCGCGCGGCCGCGGAGTCGCTCTCGTTCACCCCCTCGGCGGTGTCGCAGCAGTTGAGCGCGCTCGAGCGCGAGGTCGGCTGCGAGCTGCTCGAGCGGCGCGGGCGCAGCGTCCACCTCACCGCCGCCGGCCGCGTGCTGGTCGAGCGCGCCGAGCCGATCCTGGCCCAGCTCGCAGACGCCGAAGCGGAGGCCAAAGCCGTCGCCGGCGCCGGCGCGCCGCCGGTCCGGATCGCCTCGTTCGCAAGCGCCGCAGCCACCATCGTCGCCGAAGCGGCCGCCGCCGGGACGCTCGAGGCCCACATCGTCGAAGCCGACCCGCGCGTCGGGCTGGCGCGGCTCAAGGCCGGCGAGGTCGACGTCGCGATCCTCTGGGAGTACGACTTCGTCCCCCTGCGCGTCTCGGGCCCGATCGAGCTCGTGCCGCTCTTCGACGACCCGATCGACGTCGTCATGCCGCGCTCGCACCCGGCGGCCGCCGGCCCGGACGTCGAGCTGGCCGACCTGGCCGACGAGCCCTGGATCAACTCGACGAACGCGTCGTCGTGCCACCCCTTTCTGCTGCGCGCCTGCGCCGCGGCCGGCTTCGAGCCGCGGATCGCCGCCGAGACGGTCGACCACCGGGCCTTGCACCACCTGATCGCATCCGGCGTCGGCCTCGCAGTAATTCCGGTGCTCTCGCAGCTCGACCTGCCGCCCTCACTCGTCGCGAAGCCGATCCGGACGTCGCCGCCGAAGCGTCGCATCCACGCCGCCTTCCGCCGCGCCGCAGCCGGCGACGCGCGCGTGCAGCTCGCGCTCGCGCGGCTGCAGGAAGCTGCAGCGGGGCGCCGCCCCGTCCTGACGCTGGTGCCGCCCCCCGCCGAAATGAGCCGGTCGGCCCATTGACCGGCGCCCACGGTGGACAGAGGCTTCCGCCGTGGGGCAGACGCAGATCCTCCTCTGGTGCATCGCGCTGATCGTGCTCGAGCTCAACCACCTGAAATGGATCTGGTGGACCTACTGGGAGTGCGCGAAGTGTGGCCGCAAGCACAAGGACTGCGACTGCGGCTCGAAGTGGGTCATGTACCTCTGACCTGCGCGGCGATGACTTTCCACGTCCCGGGCCGTCTCAGGTTGCGATGACAGAACCGCGTGAGCTCACCGGGGGCTGCGAGTGCGGCGCCGTGCGCTACCACGTGACCGATGAGTTCCAGTACGCGCTGAACTGCCACTGCTCGCGCTGCCGCGCAGGGACCGGGACTGCCTTCAAGGCCTTCGGCGGGATCCCGCGCGATCGGCTCGAGGTCGTGGAGGGCGCGGACGGGCTGCTCGTCTGGGGCGATGACGAGGGAAACCACACGCGCTGCGGCGTCTGCGGGTCGCTCCTCTATTCGGTCGTGCGCGACGGCGGCTGGGTGCACGTCGCGTTCGGCTCGCTCGCGGCCGAGCCGAGCATCCGGCCGGAAGGCCATATCTACGTCGGGTCGAAGGCGCCGTGGTTCGAGATCACCGACGACCTGCCGCAGTTCGACGAGCTGCCCGGCTAGCCGACTAACCGAGCCTCGGCCGCGGCGAGCACCCGCACGACCTCGAGCCCGAACCGCACGTCGAGCCGCGGATCCTCCGTCAGCAGCGCGTCGATCGCCGCCGCATACGCAGCGCCCACGTCTGCAGTACCGTCGCCGGGCCGGCGGACGAGGCCGTCGGCGCCCCAGAACACGACCTCGTGCACGCCTGCGGGCGCGGTCAGGCTGACGGAGACGCTGCTCGCCGCGCCCGACGCATGGCGCAACGCGACGTGCACCTCGTCGCGCGGCCCGCGCACAGCCTCGACCTCCTCGACCGCTCCGAGCGCGGGCAGCAGCGCGGCGACCGCGTGCGGGCCGACGTCCCAGAGGCCGCCGCGCTCCTTGCGCCACGGCGACTCGCCGAACGGATTGCCGGGCTCGAAGATGGACGCGAGATAGAGAACGCTCGCGCCGTCCCACGGGCGCCCGTCGACCTCGTCGTGGTACCAGTCGGCCAGCGCCGGGTCGAGCCGGAAGGTGAAGAAGACGACGGTCGGTGCGCGGACGGCCTCCACGATCCGCTCGGCGGCCTCGACGGTAAGCGCGAGCGGCTTCTCGAGCAGCAGCGCCTTGCCAGCCGCCGCCGCGCGTGGCGCGAGCTCCGCCTGGACGTCGGGCGGCACCGAGAACGCGACCGCGTCGACCGCATCGAACAGCTCCTCGAGGTCGGCGTACGCTCCGGCGCCATGGCGCTCCGCGAGCTCGGCGGCCTTGGCCGGGTCGCGGCCCCAGACGCCGACGAGCTCCGCCTCCGGGTGCGCAACGATCCCGGCGGCGTGGGCAACGTCCGCCCAGTAGCCCGTCCCGATCAGGCCAAATCGGAGCACTGCCGGCGACTCTATGCCGAAGTACCGTGTCTGCATCGGCTTCGTCGCCTCATACGGCGTGCTCGTCGCCGTGCAGGCGGCGCTCGTGGCCGCGCCCGGGCGGCCGCGGCGACTGGGCGGCTCGCGTCTCCTCGGGCTCGCAATCCCGGCGGTCGCGCTCGTCGCCGGCGTCGTGATCGCGCAGCTCGCGGGCGGCGCCGACTTCCTCACCGCCCTGGCGGCGGTCGCGACCCCGCTGCTCGCGGCCGGAGCCGGGTGGGCGCGCCGCTGGCCGCTCCCATGGCTCCCCGCGCTCTGCGTGCCGCCGCTCTACGCGCTCGCGTGGCTGCGGGCGGACACGCTCGGAGCCGACGCGGCAGGCACCGTGCTGATCGCGGGGGCATGTCTGGCGATCACCGGCCTCGTCGCCGGCCTGGCTCCGCCCTCGTGGCTCACCGCCGGCCTCGTCCTGCTCGTGGTCCTCGACGCGATCCTCGTGTGGGGCGACCGCCAGGTGGAGCCGACGATGACGGCGCTGCAGGCAGCGGTGCCGCCGGCACCGGCAGGGCGGCCCCTGCCGGAGCTCCAGCAGATCGACTTCGGCTCCGCGACCATGGGCTGGCTCGACTTCGCGGCGCCCGCGCTCCTCGGCCTGCTCGTCCGGCGACGGCTCACGGCCGCGGTCACGACCGGCGTCGCTGCCGCGCTCTGGGGCCTGCTCCTGTTCGTCACCTCGCCGATCGCGGCGACACCGCCCGTATTGGCAGGGCTCCTGGCCGGCCGGCCTCGGGTAGCGGCGGCCGAGGCTCTCAGCAGAGCCGCGCGGACTCCGAGGCCGGACACTTCACCCCGCCCACCACGGGTACGACCGCGCTCGCGGTGACGCCCCTGGCGTTTCTGGCGCTCGCGGTGGCGCGGTTGAAGACGAAGCTGGAGGCCGTCGAGGTGACGCGAGCCGTGATCCTGAACGTCATTTGGCCGCCCACCGCCAGCCGCGCGATCGTGATGCAGGCCCGCCCGCCGCTGCGGCTGAACCCCGGCGTCGAGACGAACGCGAGGCCCGGCTGCGGCGCGTCGCAGACGCGAACGCTTCCCGCAAGCGCCTCGCCCGCGTTGGTGACGCGCAGCCGATAGGCGATCGTGTCGCCGCGATGCGCCTTCGCGCGGTCGGGGCTCTTGTGGATCCCGAGCGTCGTGCCCGCCAGGCCCGGCGGCACGAAGGGCGGTGTCGGATTCGGCACCGGTGGCACGGGTGGCCCGTCGGGGTCGGGATCCGGCGGGGTCGGCACAGGGATCGGCTCGGGTGGCACGACCACGCGCGTGACCGTCTCGTCGCGGTTTGGGTGCGGGTCCGGGACGGGCTCGTTCTCGTTGCCGTTCACCGTCGCGATGTTCAACAGGAGGCTGCCGTCCGGCGCGTTGGCGGGAACCGTCGCGACGATGTTCACGCTCAGGCTGGACCCCGCGGCCGGCTTCGCTGGCACGCTCGGCGCCGTGCACGTGACCGCGCCGCTGGACCCGACGGGAGGCGTCGTGCATGTGAGCGGCGGCGTCGCGACGGCGCTGACGAACGCCACGCCGGCCGGCAGCTGATCCGCGAGGACGAACCCGGTCGACGTCCCGGGCCCGTAGTTCGTCCCGGTGACGTGCCAGGTCACGGTTGCGCCCGGGTTGACCACGTCGTCGGACACGGACTTCACCACGCCGAGGTCGACGATCGGCCTGGGCGGGACAACCACGGTGGCGTCGTCGCACCCGAAGAACAGCGTGGCAGGCTGGTCCTCGGAGTTCGAGCGGTAGCACGCCGTGTTGACGAGCGGCGCGGAGGTCGGGCCCTGCGCGGCTCCGTTCACGCGCGCGTGGTAGCTGTAGGTGAAGTTGGCGTCGACGGCGAGCGTGCCGACCGCGCACCGGATTGCCCGGTCCGCGGGAAGGTAGGCGCACAGGCCGCCGGGATTCGACGCGAAGTCCACGAAGTCGAGGCCCGACGGCAGCGGGTCGGTGACCACCATGTTCGTCACCGGCACCGTTGGCGTCGGGTACAGCGGGTCGTCCGGCGTGCGCGTCGGGTTCGTCACCCTCGTCGTGTAGGTCACGACGTCGCCGGGGCTTGCATCCGTGCGGTCGGCGCTCTTGGCGATGTGAACGTTGGGCGCGCGGATCCGGACGTCGAAGGCGATGCCGCCGAAGAAGTAGGTGTCGCCGACCGTGCCCAGGCAGGCGCTCTCACCCGTCGCGCCGTTCGCGATCGCCCCTTCGGGGAGCCCCGATGCGTCAAGGTCGAAGCCGAGCTGGTTGACGAATGCGGGAACGCGGCTTGTCACGTTCGCGCCGGCGTTGCTGATGCTGCCGTTGAAGAAGTTGTCGATCGGGTTGGCCGCGTTCGAGCGGTGCGGTAGCTGAGCGCAGCCGAGGCCGAGCTGCCCGAGCGCGAGGTAGTCGCCCGTGATCCCCCGGTCGCCCTCGTATGCCCAGGTCACGAAGTGCGCGTCGACCGCGCCGCTGGCGGGCGTCTCGAAGCCGGTGAAGTTCAGCGGCCCGACCACCAACTGCTGGCCGCCCTGGACCTGGACGAAGTCGAAGCCGTCGAAGAGCGTCAGGTTGCGCCAGGCCGCGGTCGGGCTCTCCCAGGCGACGAAGAGCGTCCAGCCGCCGTGCCGGTTGTAGCCGCGGCCGGCCTGGACGTTCGCGACCGTGAGAGCAAGCAGATGCGTTCCACGGGCGTGGCGCGTGCTCAGCTGCATGCCGCCTCGGATCTCATTCGTCACGTCCGCGCGCACCTGGTAGGCGAATCCGGGGCGGTTCCCCGGCTGCGAGTACCAGCTCTCGACCCCTGCCCACTGACCGTTACGCGCAGGATCCGTTGCGTCCACGCTCGTGTACGACCCGCCGCCGACGCGTAGCAGCGACTTGCGCCAGGCCTGGTTACCGGTCGGTGTGGCGCCGCCCGGTGCGGCGGTCTCAGGGCCGTTGTTGACGCCCGGCGCGAGATCCGCTCCCCAGTAGAGGTAGGCCCGAACGACCCGGGCATCGTCGGGGATGCTCAGCGTCGCGCTGCTCGAGTCGAAGTGCCCGGTCGGGTCGACGTTCACGTACCTCATGTCCTGATCGTTGTTGTTGGCCTCGAGACAGGGCTCCCCCGCACGGGCCGCGCGCCGCCGCTTCGCCGAGAGGTTCCCGGGGCAGGTGAGCAGCGTGTTCCCTGCGATCGCGAAGCTCCCGCGGAGGTTCTCGGAGAAGCTCGGCGCAGCCCTCGGCGCCTTCGACCTGATGACGTGGTGCCTCGGCGCGTTCGGCCAGTGGCGCGGGAAGGTGCTCGTGTACGAGGCCGTCGAGCCCGTCGCAAGGACGAGCGTCGCCATCGCCGCCGTGGCGACGGCTGCCACGGGCATCCGCCCGAGACGCCACCCACGCCTGGACATGCGCCGAGGCTAGGGCAGCCGCGTCCGACCGCCCATCGTCCGAAGGGGGTGATCCCGTCGGGAGCGAGGCCGCATAATCCCGCCCGTGCTCGACCCCGAGCTCGCTGCCGTCCTGCTCGCCTTCGGGTTCGCCGGCCTACTGTCCCTGCCGGGGCTGTGGCGCGCGGTCCGACGAGCCGAGCGTGTCTGCGCCAGCTGCGGCCGGCGCCTGATCCACGGCGAGCGAACGTGCGACTGCGACTGAACTTCGACCGGCCGAACCGACGCGACCTGGTCGTCTTCGGCGGCTACGTCGCCGCCGCGGTGCTCTACATCGGGATCGGCGCCGCGTACACCGACTTTCTCTACTCGTTCTGGGTCGGCGTCGGCTACTTGCTGATCGTCGCCTGGCTCGTGCCGACGCTGGTCAGGCGGTTCGTTTGAGCTGGGCGGCCCACGACCTCGAGCCGTACGCGATCCAGAAGCACACGAAGCTGAAGCTCGCCTTCGTGCCGCTCCTGATCGGCTCGTATTCGCC
>Ga0075425_100007750_pt1 | contig 11360 bp, 10 predicted proteins | sample SoiMethybrSBSTD4_FD_75300 | JGI IMG/M metagenome (GOLD analysis project Ga0075425, IMG submission 75300) | Bulk soil microbial communities from a Populus tree surrounding site in Tennessee, USA - Soil MetaG P. TD hybrid SBSTD4 | ecosystem: Environmental > Terrestrial > Soil > Tree plantation...
CGGCGCACCCGTACGCGTTCTACGTCCAGAACACCATCCATGCGGCCGACTGCGTGGGTGATTTCGTCGTGCAGTCCTTCGGGCGCGGCGTCCAGCAGAGCATCAAGGGTGCGCTTGCCGAGTTGTGAACCCACCCACAGAATGACGGCGGCAACGCCCAGGGCGGCGAATGCGTCCGCATACGCAAGCCAGGGGAGATTCCAATAGTTGCCGGCCCAAACGAGCGCGACGCCGAGGATCACCACGATGGTGCTCCACACGTCGGTGGAGAAGTGCAGGGCGTCGGCCTCCAAAGCTTCGCTGGTGTGTTTTTTGGCGACGGCATTGAGAGCGCGAGCGCGAGTGACGTCGATGCCCAGTGCGACGAACAAGATGACAATGGCAAAGAAACTCGGCTCCACGTGAACGCTGTGGAAGAACAGCCGGTAAAAGGCCTCGTAGATGATGTACAGGGCCGTGATGATGAGCAGACCCGTTTCCATGAACGCCGAGAAATTCTCGAATTTTCCGTGACCGTAAGGATGACGTTCATCCGCGGGCTGGTCGGAGACACGGACAGAAAGAAATGTGATGACCGCGGCGACAAGGTCCAGTCCAGAATGCAATGCTTCGGAAAGCACGCCGAGGCTGCCCGTGCGCACCACGAGAAATGTCTTCAGGCCAAGCAGTAGCATTGCCGAACCGATGCTGAGCAGGGCGGCGCGCTTCTTTTCCTGGATGGCCTCGTGGAGGCGGCGGGGAAGCACCATGGGTTAAGACTACCTTAAGTGAGCGGCGATACCGAGCGCGGCATGGAACCGCTGAGCACGCGATCAATGAGTACGAGGACTTGCGAGACGTAAGGCAATAACGCGCCGCCCGTGTAGCGGGCGCCTTCTGAGGCGGGCGCTTTGCGTGTGATGCGATGTGACCAACAGAAATCGAAAAAGGGCGCCTCTCTTACGCAAGGCACCTTTTTTTTACTCGAGCTACTTCCCACCCTTGGGTGTCATTGGCGGTTCCGGCAGTATGGGCAGGCGTTTTGGCTCGCCGCGTGCGCCACGCACTTCGACCTCTTCAAAGAGAAGCGAAGGCGCTACCACTGACGCCGGGAGGCCGCTCTGCGCGCTGCCAAACGCGCCCAGTGCGGTTCCCGCGATACCGTTCACCTGGCTCTGCATATAGTTGTAGACGAAGTCGTCGTTGCCGATTCCAGCGATGTTACGCAGGCTACGTGGGCTGAATCCGGTGACGCGCGCGCCACGCACGATTTCCTCGCGGCCGTCGGCGGGATAGAGCTTGTAGACCACCAGGGGCAAGCGGTCTGTTGCGGCGTTGCCGCCGAAGCTCGCGAGCAACCCGGTGAAATCTTCCTGGTGCATCAGGCTCAACGCGGGATTGTCCATTTCGCGGACGACAATGCAGAAATCCAGTTTCTCTGAGCGGCACTCATCCACGAACTTCTTCTTCAGCTCATCCTTCGAAACTGTCTCCGTGGAACTGAAAAACAGGTTGCTCATTGTGGGTTTCGGGTCCACGATAAACGAGGACCGCGCGTGTCCGTTGGATTTGCCGAAATCGGGACCAGGGCGTCGCGACATCAGCAGGTTTTTCAGCTTCCCACCGTCCACGATGGTTACTTTCTGGCCCGGGACGCCTTCTTGATCGATGGCGTAGCCTCCTACGAGCAAAGTTCCCTTGTAGTCCTTTGCGCCGGGATCATCGATCAGCGAAACAGTGGGGGGCAGAACGCGCGAGTCTACCTTGCCGTTCCAATCGCTGCGAGCGCCCAGGCTGCTCATCAGCTGGTCAACTACGGGTTGAAAGGCCAGTGGCGGGCGTGCTCCGCTGAGCGATGGACCAAGAACTTCTGCGACCAGTGCTGCTGCCGCTCGCGACTCAAAGAGCACTGGGCCGGTATAATCCGGCGCAGGCGCGGCAGCGCGCATGGCCATCAACTCGCTTCCGGCAACATTCAAGCCTTTTTTGACTTCATCAACGCTGGGCAGGTCTGCAGGACGCGGCGCATAGGTGGAATAGTAGTGGGCCACCTGCATGCCGTCCTTGGCCAGTGCGTTCATGCCCCCTTCGATGGCGGCGAAGGAATGATTCGCGCGTACTTCCGTGCCTTCGCTGGTGAGCAGATACTCCGTGGTGTAGACCAGGTAGTAGTTCACGCGGGATTCGTAGATCAGGGGAAAAGCGCGCAGAGCCGCAGAGGTATCGCGCGCTTCCTGCTCCCAATTGCGGTTGGACCAGTCGGAGGTAGCGAGCGGCTCGACGTGTTGCACCGTCTCCACTTTTGCGAAATCATCAATGTCCGACTGACGCGCCAGGTTGCTGAGGTATGCCTGCTTGCGCGAATAGGTTTCCGCTGCTTCCTTGAAGGCCTGATCCGTGGCAATCCAGAGATCCTGACGCAGGGAATCGTAGTCGCGATCGATTCCGACAGTGCCGTTGGAACCAATGAAACCGCGGAATGCATCCTCCCCGACGAAGTTGGAACTGTCGAGTTTGTAATCGCCTACCCGGGCGTTCACATCCATGATGCGGCTGCGGTTGTGATTGCTATTGAGCAGCGCGCCGAATTCCCCCACCACTTCGCGAACGTCCATATCCAGCAGCCGATATTCGATGAAATACGGGCGGACCGGCTTGTCGCCCTTGGCGATCTGCAACTCCAAACGCGATTTCGCGCGGGCCATTTCGTCCTTCATGGCTTGCATGGTGTGATCGTTGTCTGCCGGGGCCTGCGCGAAAGCAGCCGAGGCAATGGAAGATGCAAACAAGATTGCCGCGAATCGAAGCATCCGCATTACTGGAGGCCTCCCGTTTTCACCGCGTCGTGCGCTGGCGCCGGCAAAATCGGCGGCCGGTCTGTTGCCGCAGGCTTTTTTTGGACTTCCAATTCGGTGGTAAGAATGGCGGGAGAAACGGCGGAAACCGGGACGGAGCCGGACTCTGCGCCGCAGTAGCCGTTGAAAACCTCGGGTGTGTCGCCAGTTGCGATGATCTTGGCCAGAGAGGCGAGCGGAGTACCGACAATGTCGACACCGCGGACCAATTCATCGGGCTTTCCGTCGGCAAATACCTTATAGACCACCAGGGGTTCGACTTGAAAAGCTTGCGGCTGGCCGCGGCCGGTCAAGGTAAAGCCGCCGGCAATGTCGTCAATCAAAAGGCCGTAGGGTTTGCCCTGCTGCTTGATGACTTCAATCAGCTTTTCGCGCAACTGGGCATTCGTCACCATTTTGTTGCTCTCGACAATCAGGTTTCCCTGGCGCGATACCGGGGTGGCACCCAACTGCCTGCGGCCATGGCCATTCGATTTGGGGAAGCCGTCAATGGGCGAGCGCGACATTTCAAAATTCTTCAAGACGCCGTGGTCAACAAGCGTGACGCGCTGCGCGGGAACGCCTTCATCGTCAAACTCGTAGAAGCCGAGCAATTCCTGGTCGTTGACCTTTCTGCGGGTAGTGTCGTCGATCACGGTGAGGAAACTGGGCAGAATCTGTTCGCCCACCTTTTTGGTGAAAGTCTGGCCTTCATTGACATCCTTCTGCCGGTGGCCCTCAGCGCGATGTCCGAAGACTTCATGGAAAAACACTGCGGCTGCGCGGCCTGTCAGTAGCGCAGGGGTAACGCTGGGGTCGTTGATGGGCGAAGCTACCAGGCCTTCCATCTCCTTGCGAAGCTGAAGCGAGGCGGTCTGCACGGCCTTGTCGTCGGGCGCTTCGCTGGGGTTGACCCAGTCAAAGTTGTAGTAGCGATCGATGTCCATGCCATCGACCGCTTTACCCTGGATGAACAACTCCAAGCGGTAACGAATCTGGCCAAACTGCAGTTGTGTACCCTCGGAATTCAATTGGATTGAGTTTTCCGCCTGCGCCGTGAAGGTGACGATGGAGTTGATGACCGCCGGAGATTCCCGGAAATATTTTGTGTACGCGCGCACTCTTGCTTCCCAGGGCTTGCGATCTACGGAGATGGAAACCCAGGGACCGATGTGATTCGCGGCCTTCTCCTGGGAAAAATCGGGTGCTTTGCCTTCCTCGGTCTGGGCCTTCACTTCCTTGCCCGTTTGAATTTTGATGAGAGCCTCGGCGGCGGAGCGGTATTGTTTGTCGGTTTCCAGCCAGATGGCGCGCCGCAGGACTTCGCTGTCGTCGTCAACGGGAACACTGGTGCCTGGGCCTCCGTTGGGCGGCTGGCGGCCAGCGACCTTGTGGGTGTCGTCCAGTTGATAGGACCCGGTGCGCACGGAAACTTCCAACCAGCGGTTGTGTCCCTCATCGCTGTTAAGCAACGCGCCATTCGAGCCCGAAACATTGACGCGATCGGAATCCGTCAAGATGTAGCCAATGAAATACGCGGCAGGATCCTGGGTGCCGAGCGTCTTCATCGAGCGGTCCAACTCCATCTTCATGGCATCGAAAAGAACCGAGGGTTTTGTAGTGGTGTCTCCTGCGGCGGAAGAGTGCCGCGGCGTCAGAATAATCGCGGCGCTTGCGGCGAAGATACAAATCAGGGCGCGCATCGAACGATGGCGCAGGGAAGCGCAATTTGTTTCTTTCAAGGAGTTCCTCACTTCGAATTAGACGGAGATACCAAGCGTTCAGTGTACGCCACAGCGTTGGATCAGACAAAGCGCGCAGTGCGCGACGTGTAACGGCGTAGCTATCACAGCTAGGTTAGATGGCAGGTGGGCACAAATCGTTGTAAACGGGGAAACGCGGCCCATCGCGGCGCCAGCGGGGCCACCTACTCGCACACCCGGCGATCTATTGCCGACTGACGTACTCTCTGTGTCGACTGCCCGAGTACTGCAAAATCGCGGCGGTCATATCGTCAAATTGCGCGCAGTCGCCCATAAATTTCTGGATGGTTGAGAAGATGTGGCCCAGCAATTCCAGCATGGATTTTTCTGCCTGGCTTCCGCAGACTTGCTGCAGTCCCTCGGCTTCGAATTCGGCTTGTTGGGTATTGCGCGCGTCGGTCGAACCATCCGTGTAGAACAGTAAGGAATCCCCGGGGTTCCAGTTGCAAGGTTAGGTGGTCATAGTTGATTTCGGGAAATAGACCGGGAGGGATTCCCGCAACCTTCAGAACTCGACATTCTCCTGCCCGCAGCAACAGAGGCCCGGGCATTCCGGCGCCCGAAAGATGCAACTGCGCTGTGATGGGGTCGAGCAGGGCTGGATAGCGGTATATCTGGAGGGTATCCCTCGGAGCAGCAGTCTCTTGTTCAGGAGCGCCATCACCTGGGTCGGATGCTGTCCTGTTTTGTGGATGCCCGTGAGTGTTCTTACCGCCGGCGCCGCATGCAGGCCGCCGGCCGGCCCTTGCCGGAAACGTCGCCGACGTACATGCCAATCATGCCGTCGGGGAGCGAGAAATAATCCAGGTAATCGCCACCGACGAGGCCGGCAGGCTGAAATTCGTGGGAGAACGTAATACCGGCGACGCGCAAAGGTTGAGTCGGCAACATGCCGCTCTGAATTGCCCGGACTTCGTCCAGTTCCTCCTCGCGAAGCTTTTCAATGGAATCCAAATCAAGTTCTGGCGATGCAGTTGGCATGGTCCTGTCCGGAGGGGAGGATGTACCGGGAGAGGGACGGCTGAAGTAAGGATACCGCCGGTCTCCGATTCGCAGGGGCAAATTCCAATTCAGTGTTGCTCTTCTATATACGTAATGGCTGGAGGGCGCTTGTCCGGAGAACGCCGCACGTACACAATCTCTGCATGCGCGCCCTTGCCATTCTTCTTGTTGTAGCTGCTTTCCTTTTCGGGATCTACCACTTCTATCTGACGAGAATGCCCACGACTGATTCCGGCACCGCTCCCACGCAGGCCATCAGCTTGACCGCCGTCCGCGCTGATTTGCTGCAGATCGCACAAGCGGAGCGCGGCAACATCGCCTTGAATGGCCACTGTTCCTCGCTCGACGAGTTGATCTCCTCCGGTTCGCTTAGCATGGAGCACACCGAGCGCGACGGGTACAGCTATCAGATCGACTGTTCCGGGCCAGCGGAGTTCGAGATCCTGGCAAAGCACGCCGCGGCGCCAGCGGGCTCGCCAATCCGTTACCCCCAGTTGGCCATTAATTCCAATATGGAAATCCGCGAAGTTCAGCCCTGACGGCCTCGGAACGCTCCTTTTGTGTCTCAATCGAGGGGAACTTTTTCCAAGCCATCTGCGTAACCTCTGTTGAGACCGCAACAAGCGGCCCAGCAAAAAAGAGGCTTCGAAGGAGCACACTATGGGTGGAGAATTCATCGGATTGGTTGCGGTTGTCTTGACCTGTGGAATCCCAGTGGCGGCAATGTACCTCTACTACCGGGTGCGCAAGCTGAAAACCGAGGAGAAATTGGCAGCACTGGCACGCGGCGCTGAAATCCCCATGGAACCGGAGCTGTCCCAATACGCCAGATCGCGTCGCGCCGGCATTTTGCTGGTCAGCGCGGGACTTGGTTTCTTCCTGATGTTCGCGTTGATCGCGCGCTTCTCTGGCGAAGCGGAAACGATGGTCGCCGCGTCATTCGGGGTTCTGCCGCTGGCCATTGGCCTCGGCTACTTTGTTGACGCTGCCATGATTCATCGCGACATCGCCAAAGCTTCCTGATCCCGCTTTTGCTTTGCTTGGTGTTGTGCGGAGATTTCCGCCCTTGCATGCGGGCTTGCTCTTGCGCCGATAATCAGCACGGTCGCCTCCGCACAACCACCCCGTCTCCTGCTCGCCCTCGGATGCCCTCTTGAAGCGCCCGTTCTCCTTTCACTACTGTTTCCACCGCGCAATGCCCTCGTGCCCGTGTGCTAGAATCTAGGCCCATGCATCCTGCGATTCCACACCTGATGGATCTGCAAAAGCTCGATCAGCTAATCGCCGCGCTACGGGCGGACCTCGAGAGTCTGCCGAAGCGCATGCGGGAAGCCGATGCGCAATTGAACGGGGCGCGCGCCGCGGTAGTGTCTTCGAAGGAAGGGCTGACGCAGAGCATCACGCAGCGGAAAAAGTTCGAGCTGGACGTGAACCAGTGGAGGGATCGCGCCAAGAAATACCGGGAGCAGAGTTCTTCGGTTAAGACCAACGAAGCCTATAAGGCGCTGCAGCACGAAATCGCCAACGCGGAAAAGGAAGTCTCGCAGGCCGAGGACCTCGTCCTTGAGCAGATGATGGGCATGGAAGAGGCTGAGCGCCGCATCAAACATTTCGAGGCGGATCTGAAAGAAGCCGAGCAGGCCGTCGCTAAAGAGAAAAAACAGATCGAAGTGCAATACTGCGAGCAGAAGAAGAAACTGGAAGCAGACCTGGCCAAAAGGGAAGAGATTGCAAAAAAAGTTCCTGAACAGCTTTTGGAATTATATTCGCGGATCGCGCGGAGGAATCCCGGCTCGGTTATGGCGGAAGTGCGCGACGATCAGTGCCGGGCCTGCGGCATGCGCGTGTTGCCGCATACCATTCAGTTGCTGAAGTCCGAGACGGACGAAGAAGTCTTTCGCTGCGAAACTTGTGGACGCATCTTGTACTCGCTGGAACCCATTCCGCACGCCACGCCTCCGGAAACCGCGGAGGGCGCCGCCGGCGGATCGAGTGGTTCCTGATGCCTACCCGTCCTCCAGTTCATCGTGGAAGCGGGCTGTTTGGCGAACCCGAGCCGGAACGCAATCAGATTGCTTGCTTCCACGCAAATATTGATGGGGGCTCGCGCGGCAATCCCGGGCCGGCGGCCTACGGCGTGGTGATGCGCGATGGACGGGGAGAGGTTGTTGCGAGGCTGAAGAAATATATTGGTCAGAATACCAACAACGTGGCCGAATATTTTGGGCTGATTGCCGCGCTGGACTATGCGCAGGCGCACGGGATCCGGGCGCTGCGTGTGGAAAGCGATTCGGAGTTGCTGGTGAAGCAGATGCGCGGGCAGTACAAGGTGAAAAGCGAAGAGCTGAAACCGTTGTTCGAACGCGCGAAGAAGATGTCGCAGACGCTGGAAATGTTCCGCATCGAGCACGTGTACCGGGAACAGAATCGCGAAGCGGATGCTCTGGTGAACCAGGCGCTGGATGAAACTTCGCGCCCCGGCGCAGCCGCTTCAAACGCGGCGAAGCTGCCGCCGAAGGACTCCAGCATGCGCTTTTTTGCCCGCTACAAGGACGGTGCGTTGCACCCGGAAGATGCGCTGAATTTGCCCGACGGCGCCGATGTCGAAGTGATCCTGCGGCTGCGCAAATAATCCTTCCAAGCAGGGTCAGTCCTCATCGCTGGTTTTGTAGCGGCCGCCTTCTGAAGCGGGCGGGGTTTTCTTATTTCTTTATTGAAGGGCCGCGAAAACCAAGTGGCTGGCATGAAAGCCAGCGCTACCTGGAAGAACGAAGAACCACGTTATGCCGCTTGGGATCGCGGTGGGTATGGCGATTTCAGCGCATAGGAGCGGTATAGCGTATCGCGCTGCGCCGGCATGAATCCTGCATCCGTGATGATGCGGCGCAATTCCTCTTCGTTCGTGCGGCGTTTCACTCCTGCCGCGAACACCACGTTTTCTTCAATCAGGATGCTTCCTACGTCGTCGGCGCCAAATTGCAAACCAATCTGGCAAACCTTGATTCCCGGTGTCAGCCAGCTCGACTGAATGTGGTCGATGTTGTCCAGGTACAGACGGCTCACCGCCAGCGTCTTCAGATAATCTACCGCGGTGGTCTCTTGCACTTTCTTGCCGAGCGCGGTATTTTCCGCCGCGAAAATCCACGGAATGAACGCGGTGAATCCGCCGGTCTCTTCCTGAATTTGACGGATGCGTTCCAGGTGATTGACGCGGTGGCGCAGCTCTTCGCCGCAGCCGAACATCATGGTGGCGGTGGTGCGCAAGCCCAGCGAATGGGCGATCCGGTGGACTTCCACCCATTCATCGCTGGTGCACTTCAGGCGCGCGATCTTTCCGCGAATCTCGTCATCAAGAATCTCGGCACCGCCGCCCGGAATCGACTGCAAGCCCGCATCCATCAGCCGCTGAATGGTCTCGCGAATGCTCAACTCGCTGACTTCCGCGATGCACAAAATCTCCGGCGCGGAAAAGCAGTGTAGGTGAACCTGTGGATAACGCGTTTTGAGCGAACGCAGCAAATTTTCGTAGTAGCCAATCTGCAGGTCGGGATGTAAGCCGCCCTGCAGGAGCACTCCGGTACCGCCAAGTTCCAGCATCTCGTCGATTTTTTTGTAGATGGTGTCGAACGATAGAATGTAGCCGTCCTTTGCGCCCAACGGCCGGTAGAACGCGCAGAACGAGCAGTATTCCGTGCAGAAATTCGTGTAGTTGATGTTGCGGTCGATCTGGTAAGTGGCGATGCGCGGGTCGTTTTTCTTCAAGCGCAACTGGTGCGCGGCCATGCCGATGCCCACCAGGTCGTCGGACTGGAGCATTTCGAGAGCTTGTTGTTTCGTGATTCCCACGTGTTTCCTTTTTCCTGAGATTTGCATTTCGCTTGCAGCCCTGTTGCCGGCCGGCTACAACCTTTTACTGTCCCAGCTTCACAATAAAGTCCGAATAGCGCACCGGGCCGCCTGGTTCAGCCGCACGTTCAATGCCCTTAACTTCGGGAATCAGGCCCATTTTTGCCGCGTGGACATAGTACACGCCCAGGCCCTGCATATTTTCTTCATCCAGCGTGTAATCGATGCTCTCGGTCAGGTAGCGGCGCAGGTGCGCGGCAGGCAGCTTCAATTCTTCGGATGCTTCGCGGCAGATTTCATCCAGGTGCTGCAAGCCGAACGCCAGCGACTGCTGAAAATCCTGCACCACTTCCGGCGTGACGGCGGCGCGCCGGCCAGCCCACACGGCGAGGACCGCAGGGAGCTTGGTCAGCGCGCGCCACTGTTCCACGATGTCGTAGACGTAGATCGCGGGATATTCGGCAACGCCAGCGCTGGCTCCCGAACACGTCAAGGCGCCGGAAGCGTGGCGGCGCGCTTGCAGCTCAATGGCGTAAGAGACGCGGAGGGCCGGGTCGCCGATCAGCAACGCCGCATCCGCCTTTTGCAGCATCGACGGCAGCTCGGGTTCGGCCTCAAAAAACTCTGGCTCAATTCTCCAGAGTTTCTGGCACAGAATGCGGGTCAGCGCCTGGGTGCTGCGCGAGCCACGATCCAGCGCGATGCGCGCCAGTTCGTTTACCGGCTTCCGGGAAATCAGCAGCAGGCTGCGCACGGCCGTCTTCGACGCAATCGACAAATTGGGCACGAGCGCAAGGTCTGGAATTCGCTGATATTCAATCGCGGGAATGATTGCCAGGTCGGCTGCGCCGCTGCGCAGCGCTTCGGCGCATTGCGAGGGCACCGTGAAGGACAAGTCGTACTTGCCACGGAGCGGCCCATGAGCGAATCCGCGAACGAGAGGTGCGGTGTTCAGGTATTGGACAATGGAGATGCGGAGCGAGTTCACGTCTTTTCCACCCTGCAGGGACACATAAAGTATAGCAAATCCCCCGCAAACCCCGACCAGCCGCGAATTCCTGAAATCGTTCAATCCCTTCAAATTCCCCGAAATTTCTGGCCATTGCGAAGCTCGTCCGAGTCAGGCACTTGGATTTTCGGTTCAGCCAGCAGGTAGTCAGAATGGCTGGATGATCTGGGAAACCGTATCGTGCTTTTTGCTGGGTTTCCGCGAGCGCATAGAGTGATAGACCAACCGCAATAGGAAGCGATCCGCTCCCAGCGTGGTCTCAACCGTTTGCTTGCCAAGTCTCCGACTCCATCGAGCGGCCCGGGCTGAGTCGGGAACCGCCTGGAATCCGGGATCCGCAAGTGACCAGTTTGTGCCCCAGACGTAGCTCTCTGGTTCCCTCTGCATTGGTCCATCGCTCGTAGTCAGTAACTCATCGGTCCAGGATCTCGGCCATACGTCATTCCTGACGCGGGTTTCGCGTTCAGCCATGACGCGTGAGTGAAACAAGTTCGTGTTGGCCAGGGTTTGAACCCAGGCAGTCTTCGATGGAATAGGATGTAATCGCGGGCGTGATTTGCCAAGCGGTGGGCTAGGACCGCGAAGTCCGCTTGAGGTAGCCAGCTAAGGAACTCATCTAGAGGATTCCAAGCCGCTCTCCAAATCTCCCTGCGGGCATTTATGGCGAGGCGACTCTATCACGATTTGTCTCCAGTGCCCGGCTTAGGGGACTTTAGATCGGAATATTGTTGAACCGGCAAACGCGGGTAGCTTTGTGTTTCGCGATTCGCTCTGTTACAATTAAGACTTCTGTTTTCTATCCTTTGAAGCGTAGGAAGTGTAGAGTTATGGCATTGAAGTGTGCAATCTGCGGCAAAGCGCCGCATTACGGAAACGTGGTCAGCCACGCTAACAATACCCGGCGGCGCCGCTGGAATCCCAACCTGA
>Ga0075425_100007751_pt1 | contig 11360 bp, 18 predicted proteins | sample SoiMethybrSBSTD4_FD_75300 | JGI IMG/M metagenome (GOLD analysis project Ga0075425, IMG submission 75300) | Bulk soil microbial communities from a Populus tree surrounding site in Tennessee, USA - Soil MetaG P. TD hybrid SBSTD4 | ecosystem: Environmental > Terrestrial > Soil > Tree plantation...
CCGGCACGCGAGCCACCGTCGGGAGTGGGAAAGCTTGCGGCCAGAATCTTGCGGTCCGACTCCTGGTGCATCGTGCCTCCTCCGTCAGTGGACACTGTCGGGGTCCGACTCTAGCTGTGCCGAGCTCCAGTACCTTCAAGGTGATGAGCACCGAACAAGGCGTGATTGCGTTCGTCGAGATTCCTCGCGGCTCGCGGAACAAGTACGAGTACGACGCCGAGCTCGGCCGCATCGTGCTCGACCGGCACCTGTTCACCTCGACGAGCTATCCCGCCGACTACGGCTTCATCCTCGACACGCTCGGCGAGGACGGCGATCCGCTCGACGCGCTGATTCTCGTCTCCGAGCCGACGTTTCCCGGGTGCGCGATCCGCGTCCGGCCGGTCGGCGTGTTCCACATGAGCGACGAGAAGGGCCCCGACGAGAAGGTGATCTGCGTGCCACACAAGGATCCGGAGTGGTCGGGCGTCAACGACGTGGATGACATCTCTCCGAACTACCGGAACGAGATCGAGCATTTCTTCAACGTCTACAAGGACCTCGAGGGCAAGAAGACCGAGACCGGCGGATTTGGCGATCGCGTCGAAGCGGAGCGCTTCATTGCCGAGGCGCGCGAGCGCTTCGCGCGGGAGGGAGGAGGCCAAACCCGCCCGTGACGGGCGAGCTCAGGTGAAGTCGTCGGCGAAGTCCCAGGCGCGCAGCTCGCCCGGCTCCAGGCGGATGAGCAGGTCGTCGCCTCCGGATTCCGCGTATTGCTCACCGGCCTCCGGCCCGAGGTAGCGCGTGGCGATCCGGCGGAGGATCGAACGGTCGTCAGGCGTGCTCAGCCGCGCCGTCGCGCGAAGCTCGATGCCTCGGTACGGTGGGCCGTCCTCGCAGACCACGATGCTCGCGTGCGGGTTCCGGCGTAGATGCCCGGCTTTCACGTCGCGCGACCCGGTCACGACGTGGAAGCCGCGGTTGCGCCACTCGTGCCAGACGGGGGAGAGCAGCACCGTCCCGTCGCGCCGGTAGGTCGCGAGGACGGCCACGCGCGGCTGCTCCAGGAGGTCGCCCAGGTCCTCCGGCGCCAGCCCCTTTTCGCATTCAGCCGACCGCTTTCTGCACGAGCGTGCGGATCTGCACTTCCTCCTTCTTGGTCAGCTTCGTCAGCGCGAACGCGGTCGGCCACATCGCGCCGTCGTCGAGCTTCGCCGCCTCGTTGAAGCCAAGTGTCGCGTACCTCGTCTTGAACTTCTGCGCGCTCTGGAAGAAGCAGACGACCTTGCCGTCGAGGGCGTACGCGGGCATGCCGTACCACGTTCTCGGCGTCAGCGCTGGCGCGGCGGCCTTGACGATCGCATGGATTCGCTCGGCCATGGCCCGGTCGGGCTCCTGCAGCTCGGCGATCTTCTCGAGGACGTCCTGTTCGCCGTTCGCCTTGCCGCGTTTGAGCTCTCCGGCCCGCTCCTTCATCGCGGCCCGTTCCTCGGCCGTGAATCCCTTCTTCTCGGCCATCGCGCGAGCGCTCAGGCCGTGTTCAGCTCGACGGCGGCGCGGATGAGATCCTTGAACGCCTGCTCGTCGACGCTCTCGCCCTCGTGGACGTCGAGCGCACGCCTGACCTTGCCCTCGAGGCTCGAGTTGAACAGGCCGGCAGGGTCGTCCAGCGAGGCGCCCTTGAAGAACGTCAGCTTGACCTTGTCCTTGTACGCCTCGCCCGTGCAGATGCCGCCGTCGTGCGACCAGACGGGTGTGCCTCCGCTCGACGGCTTCACCCACTTCCACTCCTCGACGACGTCGGGGTCGGCCTGCCGGATCAGGGTGCGGAGTCGGGAGAGCGTCTCGCCTCGCCAGCCGCCCAGTTCCTCGATCCTCGCGTCGATCAGCTCGGAGGGAGACTCGCCTTCCACGGCCCCGATCTTACGCGCGCGCCTCCGCGACCGCGGCGCGGAGCCGGGCGGCGCCGTCCGCGTGAACCAGCTCGCCGTGCGGGATGATCAGCCGCTCGATGGGCAGGTCCGCGAGCGCGTCGAGAGCCGGCAGCAGTCGCTCCGGGTCGGCGTCGTCCACGAAAACGTGCAATCGGCCGCCCGTCCCGCTGAGGACGTCACCGGTGACGAGGGTCCGGTGCTCCCTGATGAAGAACACGACCTGCTGAGGCTCGCCGTCGAGCTCGAACGCCTCGACACCCGGCGGCAGCTCGTCGGTCGTCGCCGGGTTGGGGATCTTCGTCCACCTGGCGCTCGGCGGCGCCCAGACCGAGGCGCCGTAGCGCTGCACGAAGTCCTCGGTGCCGCGGTAGTGCGCGCCCTGTGTCAGTAGGACCTGGACGGGCTTGCCGTGCGGGTCGAAGCTGTCGTCGGACGGAAGCAACGGGTCGATCAACGCGACCTCGTCGTCCGTCTCGTACCGCACCACGGGAACTTCCTCGGGCCAGTTCTCACCCGGCTCCCAGTCCGGATGCGGCGAGAGCCACCAGGACAGCTCGCCCACCTCAGGCCGGCTCGACGGGATCGCCCACGCGAACCCGCCCGGGCTGCGCTACGGCTGCGTAGACGCCGAACGGCAGCGGCTCCGTCGTCTCGACCGCGCGGCGATAGGCCGCGAGGGCCTTCAGGGTGTCGAGGTCGGGCGATCCGCTGTCGGGGTTCTGCGTCGTCACCGCGCAGCGGCCGACGTTGCCCTGCGGCACGACGATCGCCTCGCCCAGCCGGACGCGGCGGCCGAGCCACTCGTCTTCCTGGTGAGCCCCGAGGTCGTCGATGCCGAAGTTCATGCGGAATCGCCGCCCGTCGACGTCGTCGACCTCGAGGGCCTCGGCGAGTGCGTGGAGAGAGCCGGTCCCGAGCAGCGTCGCGGCGCCGCTGCGCCGCCGGTCCGGCGCCGGCCCGGGAGGGCGAACCAGACGCAGGTCGCGGCCGGCGAAGTCGGAGATCGCTTCGCTCCACGGCCCGTCGACGATCCGGGCGTCGACGGCGTCGCCCCAGAACTGCGCTGCGAGCGATCCGTCGTAGCCGACCTGCTCGGAAATGGTGGTGCCGTCCGGAAAGGCGAGGGACAGCGTGCCCGACTCCTCGTCGAACAGCGGCACGATCTGCTGCAGGCACCCGAGCCCCTTCGCGTTCACGAGGCGGTCGTCCTCGTCCACGAGGAAGAACTCCCGGTCGCCTGCGACTCCGGCCTCGGTCAGCTCGCACTCGTCGACCTGCCGGACCGCGAGGCCCTTGACCGGGCAGTGCGAGATCCAGGCGACGCGAAGGCTCACGCACGAAAACCTAGCTCGTGTACGCTCGGCGCCAGGCGGTGCAAGCACGACTCGCGCTCACGCGGAAGCAGATCCTGGCGTTCCGCCGACGGGTCGGCGGGCTCCAGCAGCGCGTGCCCAAGAGCGCCGAGTCGCTTCGGCGGGCCGCGTGGGCCGGCCTGCAGGACAGCATGCCCCGAGCGGCCCTGCTCTCGCTGCATGCGCGCATCGAAGGGGCCGACGCGTCCACCTGGGAGCATCCCGCGCTCGCCCAGCTCTGGGGGCCGCGGTACAGCACCTACGTCGTTCCGAAGCGCGACTTCGCGCTCTTTTCGCTGGGCCGCCTGCCAGACGACGCCAAGGGCCGGCAGCGGGCAGAGCAGACTGCCGAGCGGATGCACGCGCACCTGGACGGCAGGCGGATGACCGACCGCGAGCTCGGCCACGCGATCGGAATCGGCAACTCGATGAGGTACGCGGCGGCGACGGGCACGATCGCGATTCGCTGGGAGGGCGCGCGCGCTCCGGTCGTCTGGAGCGTGGACGCGCCTGCGATTGCCCCGGCCCAAGCCTGCCGCGAGCTCGCACGGCGCTATCTCCACGTCTTCGGGCCGACCACCGCTGACAGCTTCGCCCGCTGGGCGGGGATCTCGCGGCGCTCGGGGACGGCAGCGTTCGCTGCGCTCGAAGGCTCGCTGCTACCGGTGCGATCCCCGCTCGGCGACGAGTGGCTGCTCGCGGACGACGAGCAGCAGATGCGCGCCGCTGCGACGCCAGACGCGCCGGCGCGCCTGCTGCCGAGCGGCGACCCGTACTACCTGTTGGACGGGGCCGAGCGGGAGCTGCTCGTCCCGCAGCCGGACCGGCGCGAGCGGCTCTGGACGTCCCGGGTGTGGCCCGGCGCGGTGCTCGTCGAGGGCGAGATCCTCGGGACGTGGAGGCGGGCGCAGCACACCGTGCGGATCGCCGCGTGGGCGCGGCTGCCGCGTCGGGCGCGCGACGCGGTCGAAGCCGAGGCGCGGGCCCTCCCGCTGCCGGGGCTCGATCGGGACATCGACGTGGTCTGGGAGGAGTAGCGGTCCGTGTCGGCGTTCCGCGCGCCCCAGGTGATCCTCTTCAGCGAGGACGTCGAGCGCGCGGCCGCCTTCTACTCGGGCCTCGGGTTCGTCGAGACGTTCCGCGTCCCAGCCGAGGGCGAGCCGATCCACGTCGACCTCGAGCTCGACGGCTACAAGCTCGGCGTCGCCTCGGTCGACTCCGTGCGCGACGACCACGGGCTCGACCCGGTCGCCCACGGCCAGCGCGCGGCCGTGATTCTGTGGACGGACGACGTCGAGGCGGCGTTCAAAGAGTTGACGGCGAAGGGAGCCCCGGCGCTCGCGCCGCCGGACGAGTGGCTCGGGCGCCTGCGGATCGCCTGGATCGCCGATCCAGACGGCCACCCGGTTCAGCTCGTCCAAGAGGCCTGATGACGCCCGCCGACCTGAGCCGCGTGGCCGCCGAGCTGGACGGCGTGTCGGAGCGGCGCCGGAGCGGCCTGCTCGAGTGGCGGTACCGCGGACGCCTCGTCGCGCGGCAGCTCGACGACGGTCACGTCGTCATCCGGGCGTCGTTCGAGTTCCGCGACTTCCTGCTCTTCTCGTTCCCGGAGACGTTCGCGGCGCCGGGGCGCTTCGCCAGGCACATGATGGTGGTCGCCGACCTCGAGCACGGGAACGCGGACGCGATCGAAGACGCCGTCATCGCCGCGTGGGAGCTGCAGTCCGGCAAATAATCCGACCGTGACCTCGAAGCCCGACGGCGTCAGCGACGACGAAACCAGGGAGCTACTCTGGCGCGCCGCCGACCGCGCGAGCAGCTGGGCGCTGGAGGGGCAGGCGACCGTGCAGTCGCGGTTCGGCAACTTCCTGCTCGCGGACTCGTTCCTGCTGCTTTCGTGGGCGACCGTCTACTCCGGCGGGTCGAGGACGGCGAGCCGGGTGGTCGTCCTTGCCGTCCTCGCGACGACGAGCGCCCTCCTCGGCGCGGCCTACGCGCTGCTCGGCAACCGGTATGCGAAGTACGACCGCCTGCAGTGGGAGCTGGCGGCCGAGGCCGAGCGCCGCCTGCCGGAGGAGCTCCGGCTGATCGACCGCGTGCACGCCCTCCGGCGCGAATACGCGGTCGAGGGGCCGACTGGCACCCGGTACGAGCTGTCCCGGGCCGAGCGGTGGCTGTCTACGTCCGACCTCGTCGTCTGGGCGCCGGTCCTTCTCTGCGCCGCGTCGCTCGTGCTCTTGACGATGTCGTTCCTGCCGCGCTGACGCCGATCATCCGGAACTCCCCGGACTACGGCAGCGCGAGCCGCTTCTCGACCACAGCGTCGACCGCCTCCGCGATCTTGCGGTGTCCCGCGGCGTTGGGATGGTCGCCGTCGTTCGAGAGGTACCGGGTCTCGTCGTAGGCGTAGCTCGGCCCCTTGAAGGCCGCGCGGAGGTCGACGTAGGCCGAGCCGGTGCTCGCTGCGGTCGCCTTGATCACGCCGTCGACCTGGTCGGTGACCGCCTCTGCTGCGGCGACGTAGGACTCGCCCTTCCCCGCGGCGTAGCGTCCGCCGAGCCAGACGCTCCAGTAGTCGAGGAGGACGACGAGCGGCTCGGCGCCGGTCGCGAGCTGGTGCACGCGCGCCACGATCTCGGCGAGGTTCTGCTCGACCGCCGGAATCCGGGGCGTGTAGCAGGCGATGTCGGTGCCGCAGGCGTTCGAGTAGGCGACGTCGTTCGCGCCGACCTCGATCTCGACCACGTCGGCCGCGCCGACGTCGTGCTCGACGTCCTTCTCGGCCGTGACCTGGTCGAGCACGTCCGTCGTCGTGAAGCCCGCGACCGAGTCGTTGGCCGTCGTAGCCGGCCGTCCGCTGCGCGCAGCGAGCAGGTCTGCGCTGAGCGGCGGGTAGGGCGTGCAGTCGCAGTTCGTGCCGCGCGGGACGGAGTCGCCCAGCGCCGCGACCGACCACTGCGGCTGGCTCGCCGTCGCCTCGGACGACGTCGAGCATCCGGCCGTGAACGAGGCCAGCGCGATCAGGCCCGCCAGCGCACATCCCGGCCGGCGGATGCCCACTCCGCCAGTCTAGGCATCATGTGCGTGTGATGTCCCGCCGCCGTGGGCTCCTCCTCGCGTCGATTCTGATCGAGCCGGTGGCGATGTGGCTGCGCGGCTACCCGATCGGCGGGAGGCTCGTGGTGCGCTGCCGGCAGGGCCACCTCTTCACGACGCAATGGATCCCCGGCGTCTCGCTCAAGGCGCTGCGCCTCGGCCGGCTGCGCGTGCAGCGCTGCCCAGTCGGGCATCACTGGTCGATCGTGACGCCGGTCCGGGAGGCCGAGCTGAGCCGTCGTGAACGGCGCGTCGCTGAGAGCCACCCGGACATCCCGATTCCCTGAGGCAAGAGATGGAGGGCCGACGCGTGCGCCGGCCCTCCGGGCGTTTCGTCAGCGCGAGACGACGCAGCCGTTGCCGGTCGCGTCGAAGGCCTCGTTCGACCAGAGCGGCTGCACCGAGAACTGGTGGGAGCCGAGGGTGATGTTCTGCGTGTCGAGCCAGGCGCATTTGTCGCCGTTCTCGCTCCCCTGGGCGTCGTTCCAGCCGTCCTGGATCGTGGCGAAGTTGTCCGGGTCGGTCACGGCCTCCGCGTACTCGTGGCCCGTGACGATCGAGTAGCCGTCGAAGATGCCGTTCCCGAACGCGTCGCTGGTCGCGTTCACGTTGTGCATCCCGCAGCCGCCGGTGCCGACGCCGGGCCAGTTCTCGTTCAACCACGGGATGAACGCGTACTGGATGCGGTACGGGTTCCCGAGACCGTTGATGCTCGACGTCTGCGTGTGGTAGCCGCAGTAGACCGGCTGGCCGGTGGCGATCGTCGACGGCGGCGTCAGCACGATGTACGTCGCTTGAGCGTCGTAGCCGAAGTGCGCGGACGCGCGGATCGCCTCGGCGGCGATCGGGTCGTCGACGAGGTTCTGCGCGAGCCCCGAGGCGACGATGTCGTCCGGCACGGGCGTCGGGTCGGTCCAGACGCCCTTCAGCTGGTGACGCGGGTTGCCGACGAACCCGCTCCCGCCGGCGCAGCTCGTCGCGCCGGGGAGGACGGCGTTGCAGTACTGCGTCTGAATGTTGGCCCAGCCGCTGCCGCCGACGCCGTTGAAGAACGAGTTCAGGTACGTCTGCAGCGTCTTGCTCGAGTAGAGCTTGCCGTCGGTGTCCGCGGTCTGGAAGCCGCTGGCCCACTGCGGGCCCCAGTAGACGAGGTAGACGGCGGGCGCCGTCTCGACGCCGATCGCGCCGCTGCCGGCATTGCCGCCGTGGTAGATCAGATCGTTCGACGCCGAATCGACGACGGTGCCTGCCGGGTTCTGGCCGGGCGCCCAGAAGAAGTGCTTCGCGTTCGTGAGCGGCGCCGTGTCGGCAGTCGCGCTCGCACCGGTGACGGCGCAGGCGGCGAGGGCCGCGACCAGCACGAGGAGCATCCGGGACTTCAAGGGTCGACCTCCTGTGAGTGGACGGTTTGGTTCTGGCCTGGTTTCGAGAAGCCGAAACCACTTGAAGTGGTGGCAAGATGTCGCGATGGACGGAATCGACGTCGACGCGCTCGTCGGGCTCGGCCTGACGACCTACGAGGCGCAGGCGTACGTGGCGCTCACGCGGCGTGCCCGCGCGACCGGCGCGGAGGCCGCCCGGCTGGCCGGCGTCCCGCGGCAGCGAATCTACGACGTGCTCGAAGGCCTGGTTGCTCGCGGACTCGCGGGCGTCGAGCCCGGGCGTCCGGCCCGCTACGCCGCGGTGCCGCCGGAGGAGGCGATCGGAGCCCTGCTCGGCGAGCACCGCTCCCGCCTCGACCGCCTCGAGCGCGAGACCGCCGACACGATTGCGCGGCTCAGCGCCGCGTTCGTCGCCGGCCGCGACGAGAACGACCCGCTCGGCTACATCGAGGTCCTGCGGGAGCCGGCCGCTACGGCGCGGCGGTTCGCGGAGCTCGAGGCAGGCGCCCAGCGCGAGATCCTGGCCTTCACGAAGCCGCCGTACGCCGTCGAGCCGGCCGAGAACGTGGCCGGGCTCGAGTCGCTCGAGCGGAAGATCGAGGCGCGGAGCGTGTACGAGCGCTCGGTCTACGAGGACGACGCCAGGGCCGATGCGGTGCGGCGCTTCGTCGCCGCCGGGGAGGAGGCGCGGGTCGTGGACGAGCTGCCGCTGAAGCTCGTCCTGATCGACGAGCGGGTCGCGCTCTTCACCATGGACGATCCGGTGGCCGGCGGGGGCCCGCTCACGATCATGGTCGTCGAGCATCCCGGGCTCGCCAGGCTGCTCAAGCTCGCGTTCGAGAGCGTCTGGGCGCAGGCAGCGCCATTTGCCTAGGCGTTGCCTAGTATGCTCTCCGCGTGGGGTCTTCGACGTTCACGCGACGCGGTGTTCTCGCGCGGGCTGGCGCCGGTGCCGCCGTCCTCGTGGGCGGCTCGGCGGTCGGCGCCTTGGCGCCGGCGGCACGAGCGGCGGTACCGGACGGCGACCTCGCCTACGCGCGCCTGCTGGTCGCGCTCGAGCTCCTCTCGCTCGACTTCTATTCGCGCGCGCTGCGTTCCGGACGCGTCTCGTCCGGCCTAGACCTCCGTCGCGCCCGCGCGGCCGAGAAGCAGCACTACGAGGACGTGGCGGCCGTGCTCACCGCCGCGGGTCAGGTTCCCGCGACCGCGCAGGACATCGACTTCTCGTATCCGAGCAAGTCGTTCGACTCCTGGCCCTCGATCGCGCGGCTCGGCGTGCGGCTGGAGTCACTCTCCCTCGGCGCGTACCTCGGCGCGGTCCGGGCGCTCCAGACACCCGAGTTCCGCAACCACGCCGCACGCGCCGCCGCGAGCGAGGCGCAGCACGTCAGCTTCTTCTCTGCCGCCGTCGGCGGACGCAGGCTCGGCCCGCCGCTCCCGCCGACGCTGCCGATCGACCAGGTCTCCAACGCGTTGGACGCGTACACCAGCTGATGGCGAAGCAGTTCTACGGCGCGAGCGAGGCGGCGAAGATGCTCGGGATCAGCCTCGACACGCTCCGGCGCTGGGACAAGGCCGGGCGGATCGAGACGGTGCGCGACCGCGGGAACCGCCGCATCGTCGCGGCGGACGAGGTTCGGCGTCTACGCGGCGACACCGACGGACCCCACCTGAGCGCGCGGAATCGCTTGAGAGGGACTGTCTCCGACGTCCGGGTCGACGGTCTGATCGCCCAGGTCGAGCTCGTCATCGACGAGCCGGCCCGCCTGGTGGCGATCGTGACCGCCGACGCTGTGGAGGACCTCGGGCTCAAGTCGGGCATGCCGGCGGCGGCGGTGGTGAAGGCGACGTCCGTGATGGTGGAGCAGCCGTGAAGCTCGCTCTGGCAGTCATGCTCGCGCTCGTCGTCGCAGCCACCGCCGCCGCGAGTACTGATACGACGCAGCCGACCGTGTTCGCGGCGGCGTCGCTGACGGATGCGTTCCCGAAGATCGCCCCCAAGGCGCGCTTCTCCTTCGCCGGCTCGAACGCCCTGGCCGCACAGATCCGGCAGGGCGCGCCCGCCGACGTCTTCGCCTCCGCGAACACGGCGCTTCCGGATGCCCTGCACACCGACGGCTTCTGCTCGAAGCCGGTCATCTTCACGCGGAACACGCTGGTGCTGATCGTGCCCAAGTCGAACCCGGCCGACATCCACGGCGTCTACGACCTGCGCCGCAAGGGAATCAAGCTCGTGATCGCGGACAAGGGCGTTCCCGTCGGCAGCTACACGCTGCAGGTGCTGAAGAACATGGGTCTGTCGGGCGTGCTCAAGAACGTCGTCAGTCGTGAGACGGACGTGCGCGAGGTGCTCGCGAAGATCGCGCTGGGCGAGGGCGACGCCGGCTTCGTCTACTCGACCGACGCCCGAACCGTGCCGAACAAGGTCCACGTCCTGAAGATTCCGGCCTGGGCGCAGCCGAAGGTGCAGTACGGGATCTGCATCGTCTCGCGGAGCTCGAACAAGCCCGCCGCGCAGGCGTTCATCAAGCGGGTGCTGAGCCCTGCCGGCCAGAAGATGATGCTGCGCTACGGCTTCCTACCGCGCGTCAAGAAGTGAAGCGAGCGGTATCCGGGCTGCTCGTCGCGGCGGCCGCCGCGATCGCGCTCGGCTTCCTCATCCTGCCGATGCTGGCGATCTTCCTGCGCGTGCCGCCGGGGCGCCTGCTGCACCTCCTGACGACCTCGATCGTGACCGACGCGCTGGTCGTCAGCTTCAAGACGACCGCGATCGCGCAGGTGCTGATCCTCGTGTTCGGCACGCCGCTCGCATGGCTGATCGCAAGTAGGCGCTTCCGCGGGCGCGGGCTCGCGATCACGCTGGTGGAGCTACCGCTGGTGCTGCCGCCCGCGGTCGCCGGGCTCGGGCTGCTCGCAGCCTTTGGCCGCACGGGTTTGCTCAAGACCAGCATCCCATTCACGCAGACCGCGGTCGTGCTCGCGGTCGCCTTTGTCTCGAGCCCGCTCTACATCCGCGCGGCGGTGGCGGCGTTCGAGGGGGTCGACCCGAACCTCGTCGCGGCCTCCCGTACGCTCGGCGCCGGGCCCGGGCGGACGTTCTTCCGCGTCGTCCTCCCGCTTGCGCGCACAGGTCTTGCGGCCGGCGAGGCGCTCGCCTTCGCGCGCGGGCTCGGCGAGTTCGGCGCGACGATCATGTTCGCCGGCAGCCTGCAGGGCGTGACCCAGACGCTGCCGCTCGCCATCTACAGTGCGTTCGCGATCGACTTCGACACGGCGATCGCGATGGGTGCGCTGCTCGTCGTGATCAGCGCCGTCCTGCTCGTCTTCCTCAAGCTGGTGCTCTCGTGGCGATCCTCCGGGCCGACTTCGAGCTTCCTCTTCGCTCGTTCGACCTGACGCTTGCGCTCGAGGTCGAGCGGACCGTCGCTCTCGTCGGGCCATCAGGCTCGGGCAAGAGCTCGGCGCTGCGCTCGATCGCCGGGCTCGCGAGGCCGCGCGGCCGCGTCGCGCTCGGCGACGAGATCTGGCTCGACGCGACTACCAGCCGGGCGCCGGAGGAGAGGCGCGTAGGGCTCGTCTTCCAGGAGTACGCGCTCTTCCCGCACCTGACCGTCGAG